>WPCJ01294104.1_pt1 | contig 165124 bp, 142 predicted proteins | sample 5399831 | NCBI WGS metagenome assembly WPCJ01 (sample SAMN12869470, study PRJNA574797) | sludge metagenome | isolation source: wastewater treatment of pH10 | place: China:Beijing | collected 2019-05-20
TCAGGGCGGTGGCGAGCACTGCGAGTTCGTCGAGCTTCTGCCGCGCGAAGGCGAGCCAGGACTTCAGCTCCGGGTCCAGCTTCTGTTCGCTGGCGAGATCCACCGGAACGTGCAGCAGCGAGCACGACGGCGCGATCCACAAACGGTCGCCCAGGCGTTCGGCCAGCGGCTCCAGCCAGTCGAGCACGGCGGTGAGGTCGGTCTTCCAGATGTTGCGGCCGTTGATCACGCCCAGCGACAGCACCTTGTGCGCCGGCAACAGGCCGATCAGCGGCAACACGTCGTCGCGGCCGTTGATCGCATCCACGTGCAGCCCGGCCACTGGCAGATTGGCGGCGAGGTACTGGTTTTCCGCGAGCTGGCCGAAATAGGTCGCCAGCAGCAACTTGACGCGGCAACTCTTCAACTGGTGATAGGCGGTCTCGAAGGCGTGGCGCCAGTCGGCATCGAGCTCGGTGACCAGAATGGGCTCGTCGATCTGCACCCACTCCACCCCCTCGGCCGCCAGGGCTTCCAGCAGCTCGGCATACACCGTGAGTAGCTGCGGCAGCAGCGCGAGGCGCTCGCAGCCATCCTTGGCCTTGCCGAGGGCGAGATAGGTCACCGGCCCGACGATCACCGGCTTGGCGCGGACCCCCTGTGTCTGTGACTCGGCCAGTTGCGCGAGCAGGCGTGAAGCATCCAGGCGGAACACGGTGTCGGCGGTGAACTCCGGCACGATGTAGTGGTAATTGGTATCAAACCACTTGGTCATCTCGCCCGCGGCCACGCCGCCGCAGCAATCCGCATGCGCTTCGGCGGACGCCGCCGAACGCCCCCGGGCGACGCGGAAGACGTTGTCGAGCACGTCGCCTTCGAAACCTTGCACGCGCTCGGGCAGGTTGCCTAGCGTGAAGCTCATGTCGAGCACCTGGTCGTAGAACGAGAAGTCGCCTACCGGCACGAGATCGAGGCCGGCCTGTTCCTGCCAGTGGCGCTGACGCAGCGCGGCGCCGGTGGCCTTGAGTGCGTCGAGCGAGGATTGGCCCCGCCAGTAGGATTCGAGGGCGAACTTCAGTTCGCGCCTGGCGCCGATGCGCGGAAAGCCGAGGTTGTGCGTAAAAGCCATGATGAATACCCAGGGATGAACAATCGTGCTGCCATCCTAGGCGGCTTAACCCATGAAGAAAAATGGTATTCTTTCATTTATCCATGAATGTATCTCACGCAACACAAACATGAGCATCCTCGAGCGTACCCACCTGGAAATCATCCACGCGGTCGACCAGCACGGCTCGCTGACCGCCGCGGCGGATACCCTGCACGTCACGCAGTCGGCCCTCAGCCACACCGTGCGCAAGCTGGAAGACCAGCTCGGCACCGCGATCTGGTATCGCGAGGGGCGCAGCCTGCGCCCCACCCAGGCCGGCGAGTATCTGCTGGCGGTGGCGCAGCGCCTGCTGCCGCAACTGGCGCAGGCCGAAGAACGCCTGCGCCAGTTCGCCCAGGGCGAACGCGGCGCGCTGCGCATCGGCATGGAATGCCACCCCTGCTACCAGTGGCTGCTCAAGATCGTCTCGCCCTACCTCGCCGCATGGCCGGTAGTGGATGTCGATGTGAAGCAGAAATTCCAGTTTGGTGGCATCGGCGCGCTGTTCGGCTACGAGATCGATCTGCTGGTCACGCCCGACCCCTTGCACAAGCGCGGCCTCGTCTTCGAGCCGGTGTTCGACTACGAGCAGGTGTTGGTCGTGAGCCGCCAGCATGCGTTGAACCAGGCCAGCCACGTGCGCCCCGAGCAACTCGCGGACGAAACCCTGATCACCTATCCGGTGAGCCTCGACCGACTCGACATCTACACCCGCTTTCTCACCCCGGCCGGAATCACGCCCAAGCGCCACAAACCCATCGAGACCACCGACATCATGCTGCAAATGGTCTCCAGCGGCCGCGGCGTGGCCGCGCTGCCACGCTGGCTGGTGGAGGAAAACGCCGAACGCTTCGGCGTGGTGCCCGTGAGGCTGGGGCCGCAGGGCGTGGCCAAGCAGATCTTCCTCGGCTACCGCGAGACCGACGGCGGCATCGACTACCTGCGCGCCTTCGTCGACATGGCGCGGGCGTATCGTGCAGCCACAGGATCAGGCGTTTCCACTGCAGCGGAGCAGGTGTAGCCTCATCTGCACGCAGCTGATGCGCCGCGCCCGAACGCCTGAACAGCGCCACGACGCGGAGTCGACCGCAGAAAGCGGTGATAATGGCGGCCATTTTTCGCGTTCAGCGCCATTTCAGGATTCCCGCATGGAAATCAAAGTCAATTTTCTCGACAAGCTTCGCCTCGAAGCCCGCTTCGATGATTTCGCGGTAATCGCCGATCAGCCCATCCGCTACAAGGGCGACGGCTCGGCGCCGGGACCGTTCGACTACTTCCTCGCCTCATCGGCCCTGTGCGCGGCCTATTTCGTCAAGCTGTACTGCGAAACGCGCAATATCCCGACCGACAACATCCGCCTGTCGCAGAACAATATCGTCGACCCGGAAAACCGATACAAGCAGGTCTTCAAGATCCAGATCGAGCTGCCGGAGGATATCTCCGCCTCGGACCGCCAGGGCATCCTGCGCTCGGTCGAGCGGTGCACAGTGAAGAAGGTGGTGCAGACGGGGCCGGAGTTCGTGATCGAGGAAGTCGCCAACCTTGATGCCGACGCCCAGTCCCTGCTGACACTGCAGCCGGATGCGCAGGCCAGCACCTGGATCGCCGGTAAGGATCTGCCGCTGGAGCAGACCATCGCCAACATGTCGCGGGTTCTGGCCGATCTGGGCATCAAGATCGAGATCGCCTCGTGGCGCAATCTGGTACCCAATGTGTGGTCACTGCACATCCGCGATGCGCATTCGCCGATGTGCTTCACCAACGGCAAGGGCGCAAGCAAGGAAAGCGCCCTGGCCTCGGCGCTGGGCGAATATATCGAGCGCCTGAACTGCAACCATTTCTACAACGACCAGTTCTGGGGCGAGGACATCGCCAGCGCCCCCTTCGTGCATTACCCGGATGAGCGCTGGTTCAAACCCGGCAAGAAGGACGCGTTGCCCAAGGGCCTGCTCGACGACCACACGCTGGAGATCTACAACCCCGACGGCGAATTGCGCGCCTCGCACCTCTACGACACCAACTCCGGCAACACCGAACGCGGCATCTGCGCACTGCCCTATGTGCGCCAGTCGGACGGCGCGGTGGTGTATTTCCCCTCCAACCTGATCGACAACCTCTATCTGAGCAATGGTATGAGCGCCGGCAATACGCTGGCCGAAGCGCAGGTACAGTGCCTGTCGGAAATCTTCGAGCGCGCGGTGAAGCGCGAGATTCTGGAACACGAGCTCGCCCTGCCCGACGTACCGCCCGAAGTGCTGGCAAAGTACCCAGGCATCGTCGCCGGCATCGAGGCGCTGGAGCAGCAGGGCTTTCCGGTGCTAGTAAAGGACGCCTCGCTCGGCGGCGTGTATCCGGTGATGTGCGTAACGCTGATGAACCCGCGCACTGGCGGCGTCTTCGCCTCCTTCGGCGCGCACCCGAGCCTTGAGGTGGCGCTGGAACGCAGCCTCACCGAACTGCTGCAGGGGCGCAGCTTCGAAGGCCTCAACGACCTGCCCCAGCCCACCTTCGAAAGCAATGCAGTAACCGAGCCGAACAACTTCGTCGAACACTTCATCGATTCCAGCGGCGTCGTATCGTGGCGCTTCTTCAGCGCCAGGGCCGATCACGAATTCGTCGAGTGGGATTTCTCCGGCCACGGCGAAAACTCCAACGCCGACGAGGCCGCCACTCTGTTCGGCATCCTCGAAGACATGGGCAAGGAAGTGTACATGGCTGTGTACGACCAGCTCGGCGCCATCGCCTGCCGCATCCTCGTACCCGGCTATTCCGAGATCTATCCGGTCGAAGACCTGATCTGGGACAACACCAACAAGGCGCTGCAGTTCCGCACCGACATCCTCAACCTGCACCGACTCGACAACTCCGCCCTCGCGGCCCTGCTGGCACGGCTCGAAGACAGCGAACTTGATGACTACACCGACATCATCACCCTGATCGGCATCGAGTTCGACGAAAACACCGTGTGGGGCCAGCTCACCATCCTGGAACTGAAGCTGCTCATCCACCTCGCCCTGCGCCAGTTCGAAGCAGCCAAGGAACGGGTGGAGACCTTCCTGCAGTACAACGAGAACACCGTCGAGCGCGGGCTGTTCTATCAAGCCCTCAACGTCGTGCTGGAGGTACTGCTGGACGACGAACTGGAGCTGGCCGACTACGAGCCCAACTTCCGCCGCATGTTCGGCAACCCGCGCATGGATGCGGTGCTGGGCTCGCTGGACGGCAGCGTGCGCTTCTTCGGCCTGACGCCGACGAGCATGAAGCTGGAAGGGCTGGACAGGCACCAGCGCCTGATCGACAGCCACCGCAAGCTACACAAGGCACGGGCCAGGGCCTACATGAACTGACACAGTTATCGGGCGCCTCGGAACGGGCGGCACCGCCTTCAAAACGCCCGAAGCAGCAATGCCCGTAGCTCAACTCCCCCTTCGCTCCAACAGTCTGATCACACTGGAGAAATCCAGCCCACCCTTACCCGCCGCGCTGTGGGCGGCATAGATCGATTCGGCCAGTCCCCCCAGCGGCACTGGCGCGCGGGTGGCGATGGCGGCCTCGAGGGCCAGGCCGAGGTCCTTCAACATGAGGTCGGTGCCGAAACCGCCGCTGTAGCCACGCGAGGCCGGTACGCCTTCCATGACGCCAGGCACCGGGTTGTACTTCTCCAGCACCCAGTTGCCGCCCGAGCTGACCTTCATGATGCCGGCGAGCACGGTGGGATCGAGGCCGAGCGACTGGCCGAGGTTGAGTGCCTCACTGGTGCCGATCATCAGGATGGCGAGCAACATATTGTTGCACAGCTTGGCTGCCTGGCCGGCTCCGGCATCACCGGCGTGGAAGATGTTCTTGCCCATGCTTTCGAGGACGGTCCGGGCGCGACCGAGAGCATCATTCTCCCCGCCGACCATGAAGGTCAGCGTACCGGCGGCAGCCCCGGCAGTACCACCGGAGACCGGCGCATCGAGCACCTCCAGGCTGTGCAGCTTGCCTGCGGCGGCGAGCCTTTGCGCGCTGCTGGGGGCGATGGTACTGCAGTCGATGACCAGGGTGCCGGCGGGCAGGCCGTCGAACAAGCCAGGGGCGGTGTCACTGCCCAGATAAAGGGCTTCGACGTGGCGGCTTGCCGGCAGCATGCTGATGACGATCTCCGCGCCTTCGACCGCGGCGCGGGCAGAATCGGCAACATGTGCGCCTTGTTCGGTCACACGAGCGCAAGCGCTGGCGTCGAGGTCGAAGGCCTGTACGCGGAAGCCAGCCTTGACGAGGTTGATGGCCATCGGGCCACCCATGTTGCCAAGGCCGATGAAGGCAATGGATTTGTCGGTCATGCGGGAAACTCCTTTGTCTCGAAATGTGGTCTCTGGCGGCTTCAAACAAGGTCGGACAGGGGATGCGGGCCGTCGTAGCGCGGCATGAAGTGGTTTTCGATGACTTCCTTCGGCACCTCCGCCAGGCTGGCGTATTGCCAGCGCGGCTTGCGGTCCTTGTCGATGAGCAGGGCGCGCACGCCTTCGGCGAAGTCGCCATGGGCGGTGCAGGCGACCGAGACGTGAAACTCGGTGCGCAACACGTCGGCCAGAGAGAGATGGCGGGTGCGTTGCCACAAGGCCCAGGACAGTTGCGCCGAGCTGGGCGCGCCGCGCACATAGGTCTTGCCGGCGCTCGCCAGCCAAGGGTCGGCGTCTTCGGCAAGCGCGGTCAGCCGGCGGGCGATGTCCGCCAGCCCGTCGTGGCCAATCACGGCCTCGATGCGGTCGAAGTGTTCGCACAGCGGCGAAGCGGGCACCGCGCATGTCGCACCCAGGCGGTCGAGCAGCGCGCCAAGGCGGGCGTGGTTGGCCGGGTTGGCGTCGCTGCCCGGCGCGTCCCAGCGGGTATCGGCAATCAATGCGGTCAAGCGCTCACGCTCTTCATCGGCAACAATGAAGTCGGCCAGGCCGGCAAAGCGTGCATCCGCAGCGTTGAGCGACGCGCCGGAGAGCGCGAGGAACAGGCCGGTGCGCCCCGGCATGCGGCGCAGGAACCAGCTGCCGCCGACGTCCGGGTACAGACCGATGCTGATTTCCGGCATGGCCATGCGGGTGGTTGGTGTAACCACGCGGTGCGAGGCACCGGCGAGCAAGCCGATGCCGCCGCCCATGACGATTCCGTGGCCCCAGCACACGATGGGCTTGGGGTAGGTGTGGATGCGGTAGTCGAGGCGGTATTCACGCTCGAAGAAAGCCTTCGCTTCCGCTGGTGCCTCGCCGGGTGCTGCGGCCTGGATCGCATGGTAGAGCGCGGCGACGTCGCCGCCAGCGCAGAAAGCCCTGTCGCCGCTGCCGTCGAGCAGCACCCCGACGATGGCAGGGTCGGCCGCCCAGGCATCGAGCTGCGGGGCGAGGCGGTCGATCATCGCCAGAGACAAGGCGTTGAGGCTCTTGGGTGCGTTCAGCGTGGCGTGGCCGAAGCGCCGCCCGCAGGCGGTGGCGAGTTCGCGCAGGATCACGCAATCATCCATGGCGCTGCTCCTCAAGCGTTGCGCCACATCGGCGCACGTTTTTCGAGGAAGGCGGTGACGCCCTCACGCTGGTCGGCGGTGTCGAACAGCTTGACGAATGCGGCACGCTCGCTCGCCAGCGCTTCGCCCGGCGGCATGTGGCGCGCGGCCTGGATCATGCGTTTGCAGGCGGCGACGCTGGTGGGGCTCTGGCGTTCTACACCCTGGGCGATCTCCAGCGCGCGCTTAAGTGCTTCGCCGCGCTCGGTAACCTCTTCGACAAGGCGGATGCGCAGCGCGGTGGCGGCGTCGAGCCGCTCGCCGCACAAGATCAGGCGCTTGGCCCAGCCTTCACCGACCATCCACGACAGCCACTGGGTCCCACCGGCGCAGGGCAGCAGGCCTACGGCAGCTTCGGGCAGGGCGAGCACGGCCTGTTCCTCGACTACACGCAAGTCGCAGGCCAGTGCGCATTCCAGCCCGCCCCCCATCGCGTAGCCGTTGATCGCCGCGATGGACACGCCGCGAAACGCCGCCAGGGCCTCGAAGGCGCGGCCAAAGTGGTGCGCCATGGCCGACGCTACCGTCTTGTCACCGTCGGCAAAAACCTTGAGGTCGGCACCGGCCGAGAAAAACTTGTCGCCCAGGCCGGTCACCACCAGACTGTAGATCTCGCGATCGGCGTTAAGCGCCTCGACCACCTCGACCAGCGCGGCGAGGCTGTCCTGCGTCCAGGTGTTGGCCGGTGGGTTGGCCAGTGTGAGGATGGCGATGTGGCCGCGCTTTTCGAGTTCGAGACCGGGGTAGCTGTGTTTGCTCATTGGAGAGTCTCCGGGTGGATTTGCGCGAGCACGCGGCGAGCGATGATCACGCGCATGATTTCGTTGGTGCCTTCGAGGATCTGGTGCACCCGCGCGTCGCGCAGGTAGCGTTCCAGCGGGTATTCGCGGATGTAGCCGTAGCCGCCATGGATTTGCAGCGCCTCGTTGCAGATCGCAAAGCCCAGATCGGTGGCCATGCGTTTCGCCATGGCGCAATACAGCGTGGCGTCGTCGGCTTCGGCGTCCAGCCGGCTGGCGGCCAGGCGCACCATCTGGCGCGCCGCGACCAGTTCGGTAGCCATGTCGGCAAGCTTGAACTGCAGGGCCTGGAAGTCCGCCAGCGGACGGCCGAACTGGCGACGCTCGTGCACATAGGCAAGCGCAGCGTTCAGCGCCCCTTGTGCGGCGCCGACCGAGCAGGTGGCGATGTTGATGCGCCCGCCATCGAGCCCCTTCATCGCGATGGCGAAGCCTTCGCCCTCCGCTCCCAGGCGCTGGCTGGCCGGTACGCGCACGGCGTCGAAGGCGATGCTGCGCGTGGGCTGGCTGTTCCAGCCCATCTTGTGCTCCTTCTTGCCATACTCGATGCCCGGGCTGTCGGCCGCCACCAGGAAGGCCGAGATGCCCTTATGTCCCGCCTCACCCGTGCGTGCCATGACCACCAGCGCATCTGTGGCGCCGGCGCCGGAGATGAATGCCTTGGTGCCGTCGAGCACGTAGTCTTCACCTTGCCGCCTGGCGCGGGTAGTGAGCGCAGCGGCGTCCGAGCCGGCGCCTGGTTCAGTCAGGCAGTACGACGCCAGCCATTCGCCGGAGGCCAGTCGCGCACCCCACTCGGCGGCCACCGCCGGTTGTGCGAAGCGGGTGACCATCCAGGTCGCCATGTTGTGGATGGTGAGATAGGCGGTGGTCGACGGGCAGGCGGCGGCGAGCTCCTCGAACACGATGCTGGCGTCCAGCCGCGGCAGGCCCAGGCCACCGTAAGCCTCCAGTGCGTAGAGCCCGCAGAAACCGAGTTCCCCCGCATGGCGCAGGGCTTCACGCGGAAACTCGGCTTCGGCGTCCCAGCGCGCCGCGTGGGGCGCGAACTCGCGTTGGGCGAATTCGCGCGCGGTGTCGCGGAAGGCGCGCTGGTCTTCGGAAAGTTCGAAGTCCATGGCGATGCTCCGTCAGGTCTTACTTGAGGCTGATCGTGGTGTTGACCGGGGCCACCACGTCGTCGTCGAACCAGCGCGCGGTAACGGTCTTGGTCTGGGTGTAGAACAGGATCACCTGCTGGCCGTAGGGCCCCAGGTCCCCCAGCTTGGACCCGCGCGAACCGGTGAAGGAGAACAACGGCACAGGCACCGGAATGGGCACGTTGATGCCCACCTGGCCAACGTCGATCTCTTCCTGGAACTTGCGTGCCGCCGCGCCGGACTGGGTGAACACGCCGGTGCCGTTGCCATTGGGGTTGGCATTGATCAGCGCGATCGCATCGTCGAGAGTGTCGACCGCCATCGTGCACAGCACCGGCCCGAAGATCTCCTCGTCGTAAATGCGCATGCCGGGCCTGACCCCCGAGAACAGCGTCGGCGCGATGAAATTGCCGCGGGGATAGCCAGCGACATCCGGGGTGCGGCCGTCCAGTTCGAGGGTCGCACCCTCTTCCACGCCCGACTCGATCAGTTCGAGGATGCGCGCCTTTGCGGAAGGCGAGATCACCGGCCCGAGATCGGCCCCCGGCTCGTGTCCGGCGTTGACCTTGAGCGCACGGGCGCGCCCGACCAGTTCCGGCAGCCACCGCGCCGACTCGCCGACGAACACCACCACCGACGACGCCATGCAACGCTGACCGGCAGCGCCGAAGCCGGCGCCCGCCAGTGCGTTGAGGGTCTGCTCCTTGTGCGCGTCGGGCAGCACCACAACGTGGTTCTTGGCGCCCATCATGCACTGCGCGCGCTTGCCGGCTAGGCTGGCACGGTTGTACACATGCGTGCCGACGCGGGTGGAGCCCACGAAGGACACCGCCTTGATGTCCGGATGGTCGCAAATGCCGTTGACCACGTCGACCGCGCCATGCACCACGTTGAGCACGCCGGGCGGAATCCCGGCCTCGACCGCAAGCTCCACCAGCTTCATCGTGGACATCGGGTCCTGCTCCGAAGGCTTGAGCACAAAGGTGTTGCCGCAGGCAATTGCCATCGGGAACATCCACAACGGGATCATCGCCGGAAAGTTGAACGGCGTGATGCCCGCACACACGCCGATCGGCTGCAGCAGGGTGTAGGTGTCGACACCGCTGGCCACGTTGTTGGCCAGCCCGCCGAGTTGCAGTGTGCCGATGTTGGCCGCGTGCTCGACCACTTCGAGCCCGCGGAAGACGTCGCCCTCGGCGTCAGGCAGCGTCTTGCCCTGCTCCGCGGTGAGGATCGCTGCGACCTCCTTCATGTTCTCGCGGATCAACTGCTGGTATTTGAGGAAGATGCGTGCGCGGGCGCCGATGGGTGTCTTCTTCCAGCTTTCAAACGCACGCTTGGCCGCGGCGACGGCGGCGTTCAATTCTTCCGCGGTCGCCATCGGCACGCGCGCCAACACTTCCTGGGTAGCCGGGTTGACTACGTCGCGCCATTCGCTGGTACGCGATTCGACGAATTCGCCGTTGATCAGCAACTTGACAGTGGGCACAGTATGGGACGCTTGAGTCATATGAGTTCTCCTCCTCGTTGGCGGCTATGAGTCGGCACGCCTGTTCGCGCCGTCATGTCAGATCGTATTTACACATTCACCAATCATCAATAAGCTATTGATGTAACAGCGAAACCTTGCGAATCAATTCGCAAGACAAAGCGCGATTTTGTTAATTTTGTGAATGGTCGGAGGGGACCGCGTGAGTCGCAAGCTTTTCATAGGCGCCCGCCTGCGCCGCTTGCGGGAGCAGGCCAGGTTGAACCAAGGCGCGATGGCCAGTCGACTGGGCATTTCGCTGAGCTATGTCTGCCAGCTGGAGAACAATCAGCGCCCGGTCACCGCCGCGGTGCTGCTGAAGCTCGTCGAGGTGTTCGACTGCGACATCGCAGAATTCTCCGAGGAGCAGGACAAGCGCCTGCTCGGCGAACTGATGGCACTGTGCCGTGACCGCGAGCTGATCGGCGAGAACATTGCCCCGGCACAACTCGCCCGCATTGTCGAGCAGACACCGGAGGCGGCGAGCGCACTGGTCAACCTGGCCGAGCGCCATCACCGGCTGCAGGAGGAATACGCGCAGTTGCTCGATCGCGTCTACGGCGACCAGCTCGCCACCCCACTCGCGGTGCTGCCGCACGAGGCGGTGCGCGATTACTTCAACCGCCGCAACAACTACATCGATGCGCTCGACGTCGCCGCCGAGGCACTCGCCACCGAACTCGGCTTGCGCCCCGGCGAGCGCAGCGCGGTGTTGCGCGCAGCTCTGCTCGACCGCCAGCGCGTCGCAGTACGCGTTGTCGATGCGGGGGCCGAAGGCATACTGCGCCGCTTCGACCCGCGTCGAATGCAGTTGGAGATTGCCGCCGGGCTCTCGGACGCGCAGCAGGCCTTCCAGTTGGCGACCCAGTGGGCATTGATCGAACACGGGGAGATGATCGATGCCGAAATCACCGCAGCCGGTCTCGACGACGAGCAATGCAGCGGACTCGCCCGCCAGGGCCTGGCGCACTATTTTGCCGGTGCGGTGCTCCTGCCCTACGGTGACTTCCTCGCCGCTGCAAACGCAAGCCGCTACGACCTCGAAAGCCTGCAACGGCGCTTCGCCGTGGGCTTCGAGACCGTCTGCCATCGCCTGTCAACGCTGCAAAGGAGTGGCGCGCGCGGCGTGCCGTTTTACCTGGTGCGGGTGGACCAGGCCGGCAACATCTCCAAGCGCCAGAGCGCCACCGCCTTTCACTTCGCCCGCCACGGCGGCGCCTGCCCGCTATGGCATGTGCACGAAGCCTTCACCCGCCCCGGCGAGATACTCACCCAGCTTGCGGAAATGCCCGACGGCACGCGCTTCTTCGGCATTGCGCGCACCATCTCACGCGGCGGCGGCGCCTTCCGCGCACCGCGCAAGTTGTTCGCCATCGGCCTGGGCTGCGATCTCTCTCACGCGCAGCAACTCGTCTATGCCGACGGCCACGACCTCGCGGCACCACGCGACGTCGCACTGATTGGCCCCGGCTGCCGCGTCTGCCCCCGCAACGATTGCGTCCAGCGCGCCTTCCCGCCCGCCGGCCGGCCGTTGAACACGGGTGTTGATGTCGAGTCGCTGGTGTCCTACCGGTTTGAGAGCGACGCGCTGTAAGGGGTGGGGGCAGCTGATCGGCCTTTGCGGACGTTCGTTAGCGGGCCCCTACGTCGAACTGCAGAACAAGCGACTGCTGCGTAGGTCTGCGGACTTCCCCGTCGTTTGCCGCTGGCATCACAGCACCAACTGAGATAGCATTAAGCTACAGCTACGCGATTTGATGGCCCTGCCATCTGTGTCCGACGCTTCGTCGGATCGAGCTTGAGTGGATTGCATCAACGGCACGAAATACAGTGTCGCTGGCGCGCCACTGTATTTCGTGCCTTTCAAAGGTAGCTGAGTTTTGACCAACAAGAATCCACTGGAACTTTTTTCGGAATCGGTTTTGCCGGAATCGACGCGTCTGAGATCAGGTCTTGGACGCGTTTTTATTTTTGGCGGTCCGATGGAGGATGAGTTCAACTCCCCACCGAAATCCCTCCGAGATGCGTTCTACCGAACTGCCTTTGAGCGGAAAGCACCTTTTTCCGACTTGTTGTCGCGCCCCGAGGACTACCATGAATGGCACCTGATAACAGGATATCCAGACCTACTCTCGTTTGAACGCGACGCGTGCCACTTAGCACGCCTCGTCGTGCTGTTTTCTGAGTCAGCGGGCGCGCATGCGGAGCTCGGTGCCTATGCGACGGACTCCGAACTCTCAAGAAAAATTCTTGTTGTTATCGACTCGAAGTTTCGCTCCGTAGATCACAAAAACTCGTTTATCAATCTCGGACCTATTCGCAGGCTTGAGAACGCCCGCTCAAAAGCTGACGACGTGCTTTGCGTGATATCGCCAAAATCCAAAACTGAATTCGGCGAAGATGATTACGATCTAATATGCGAGGCAATAAATGAAAGGCTCGCATCCGAAACAGCAAAGACGTCAAAGTTGAGCGCCGCCAGCATTAAAGATCGACTCTTAGTCTTGATTGAATTGGCGAACCTATTTCACGTTCTCGAACTCCCCGATGCGCTAGAGGCCTTGAATCATTTAGGGCTCGGATGCTCGAAAGAAGAGATTCGCGGATACTTTAATCTTTTTCACACCTTGGATATATGCCGATTGGTCGAGCGAGGAAATCGTAGATTTCTTGTATCGCACAAGAAAGACAGCGAAAGAGTAGTGGAGTTCTCGGGAGTCCACGGCAATCCATTTGATCCGATAAAATTTAAATTATTAACCTGGAAAAGAGTCTCAGAAACGCAACTCTTAAAAAGCACTTATGAAATGGGGTGTTCGCAATGAGAGGGGGTCTTTTCGAACGTTTGCTTTCGAATCTGCCATTATCTCCCAGAGAGTTGCGTGTTCTTGTCGATACTGCACCTCATCGCTACAAGGATCACTACATAGAAAAGCGCAACGGAAGAGGGCTGCGCCTTATATCACAGCCAACTGCAGAGCTAAAGCTCGTCCAGCGACTGTTGGTCTCCTCTGAGCTGTCTGAGTTTCCCGTAAGTAAGCAAGCGATGGCATACGTTCGCGAAAGAAGTATCTACTCTCATGCCAAGCTTCACTCCGGGAATCACTTTCTCTTGAAAATGGATTTCCGAGATTTCTTCCCATCAATTACGCCGAGACTGCTGCAAAGCGCTGCTGAACAATTAAATCGATTCAATGAAACCGATTTGTCTGTGCTATCGAATTTGCTGTTCAGGTTTGACCGAACCAGCAACTCCCTACGACTTTCCATAGGAGCACCCAGTTCGCCCCATTTGTCGAATGTTGTAATGCTGCGATTTGATGAAGCGATCAGCGAATACTGCCACGCTCAGGGCGTAATATATAGTCGCTACGCCGACGATTTGGCGTTTTCTACAGATAAACCGCGCACCCTTGATGAGATCGCAAAGTATGTTGAAAATGCTGGGCATACACTGCTGAACATGCAGATAAATAGCAATAAGACAATTAATGTCTCGAGAAAGCATCAAAGAACACTCACAGGGCTTGTTCTAGGAAATGACGGTTCGGTTTCCATCTCTAGAGCAGAGCGCCGAAAACTTAGAGCGAGAGTGCATAGGATTTCGTTAGGGCACGATGAGAGAGACATTGCCGGTTTGTGTGGAAAATTGTCTTTCGTTTACTCGATTGACTCGGACTTTGTTGAAAATACTCTTTCGCGATTCGGCTTCAAAAGCATTAAGGATCTGCGCGGACGACTAGACAATTGAGGTGAATTAAGGAGGCGAGTGCACGTCAGTACGGACTTCTACGACGGTCTTGAACGTCTGAAAAGGCCGACTGCCGGACGTCGGCCAGTGCTGCCGTCAGCCCGGCCGGCGAAGTCTTGCAGCAATATGCCCGTTACCAGACCTTCAACCGCCAGAGATTGAAGCTCGGAGTGAGACTGCAGGCGGTTCTGCCGATCGATGGCTTGGGCGTGGCGACCGACACTACCGCAAGCCTCAAGAATGGACTGGTGTTGCGGAGATCTTCACGCCCAGGGCGTGAAGCAGCTTGAGCACGGTGTCATAGCGTGGCTTGGCACCGGGCGCAAGTGCCTTATAGAGGCTCTCTCGGCCAAGACCCGCATCTTTGGCGAGTTGCGCCATGCCGCGGGCGCGCGCTACATCACGAACGGCAGCGAGGAACACTTCAGGGTTTGGGTCTTCCAAGGCCGCCGTCAGATACTCCGCGATGGTTTCCTCATCGTTCAGGTAGTCGGCAGCATCAAAGGTGGCAGTTTTGACCATCGGTTCACTCCTTGTCCAAGGCTCGCGCCATCTCGATCGCACGTTGGATGTCGCGCTATCGCGACGACTGTCCCCACCCAGCAGAAGCAGATAAATCGCTGCCCCACGTCGCGTGTATTAACGCGATACCCGGGACCTACATGGATGCGCATTTCCGAAACGCCTTCGCCAACCGGCTCGCAGTGGTCGAAATTTCCATGTTCAGCAGACCGGATGCGATGGACGATGCGAGCGCGTGCCGCATTGTCTTTCAAGCCGACAAGCCAAGCGTCGAAATCGTCCGTACGCAGGAAGGCGTTCATGGCGGCAGTGTATCCGTACGGATACGTTCGCGCAAGCGAGAAGCGGTGGCGAAGACCAAGAGCCCACCCTTGCACATCGGGCGGCAGTCGTTGACCGATCGCACGATTTGGGCATCTTCATCGATGGCTGCCGTACGACAAACGCTGAAGAATCAAACTTCGATCAACAGCAAGGAGTCTGTCATGGAAACCCGTGATCATCTGCATCTGGAAGCTTGGAACAAGGGGAAGCTGGTTGACCAGAAGGCACCACTGAAACCCAAAGACATCTGGGCCATCCGAATCCACCTCCAGAACGCCCACGAGGTGCGAGACCTCGCGATCGACAGCAAGCTACGTGGCGGCGAACGAAGGCAACATTGATCTACAAGCGCACGAAAAACCTGAGGGCCGTTCAGCTCCTGCTGGGTCACTCAAACAGTGCGGTACCTGGGTATCGAGGTCGATGATGCCTTGGAGATCTCTGAGCAGATCGAGATCTGAGCCAATAGCGGCTGTCCGCCAGCACCCTTGAGGAGGCGGGCGGCTGCTTACGGCGATGATTCCGGGAGGGTACTATCGGCCATCAGGAGACTCTCGCCTGCAATACCTGTCCGGCAGCAACAGACTGAAAGTTGCCCGATACGATACTCGCAGAGTCCTTGCCAATCTGGCGAAGATAGTGCGATCGAAACGTCAACTGTTTGCTGCCGCTTCTCAAATCTTCCGATCGCGCCAGTATTCCGGTTTGCGGCGGCAGTGCATGACTGCTACGACAAGGATATGATCGAGTTCGATCGAGTAGAGCACCGCGTAGGGAAAAACTCTCGTCAGGTAGCGACGGATGTCTCCCTCGATGACACGGCAAGACGTGGGAGCATCAGCGACATGGGCAACAGCCATTTCGACGGCGTTGACGAAACGCTCTCCCAGTGCGGTCTGCTGTTGTTCGTAGTACTCGGCTGCAGCGCGGAATTCGGCTAAGGCTTCCGGGTGAAACTCGACCCTCATCGGGCGATGACTTGCCGAACTTCTTTGAATGCTGACTCAGCGGAAACCGTCTTGACCGCACCGCTGCGCACTTCAGCTACGCGCCGATTCGCTTCCCGCAACCATAGATCGCGGATACAACCGTCTTCGGCAGGGTCGAGGCTTTCAACGAGCCGGTCAGCCAAGAGCGCACGCGCCTCGCTGGGTAGTGCGAGGGCCTCGTCGGCGATTTGTTCGAGAGTCATGCGCATGGCTGAATCCGAATTTTGTGATGATTGCTTTATTGTAGCCGCGACAAACCTGAAGAAGAAGTCGGCGTTCTGAGCGTTACTGTGAAATGCCTCAGTAAGCCGACGCTCAGAGCCGAGCCAATGCATGCAAGCCAATGGCTCCTTCACGCCACATTACTGTCGTTGGCTGAAAAGACCTGAACGACTCTTGAGGGTCGGAAGTTCTCGTTCGCGCGACGGGGAAGCTGACGCACGCCTCACCCGAGCACGAGAACGACGGGTAACCGGCGGATTGCGGCCGCACAGGGGGCCGCTGGCGGATGACCGCTGAGGCCGCACGGTCTCCACGACGTTCGAACGTTCCGGATGCTACGGGGAAATCCTTCATCGGCTTCGAGAAATACCCATCCCCGGCTTGTACGGACCAGTCCCGCTGCCGACCTGTGGTGTGGCGTGCAATGCGACGTAGCCAGCTGCCAACTGACGTCGGGCTTGCGCGAACGCGGTCCACAGCTGTTCCGCGTGGACTTGCTGCCGTGCCGACAGGGAGGCGGCAAGCGCAGGCATTGCAGCGGCCAGCAATGCGACGTCGGCGGCGTCGAACTGCGGCCCGCAAGCGAGCCTGACCTTGTCGTTGAGGCGCAGCACCGCGCCGGTCAGATGGCGGTTGCTGGCGCAGTCGAACAGTTGGGCGAAGCCCGCCGGTTCGGCCGGCGCAACGCCATTGCGCGCGGCCTCGCGCACGGTATGCTGACCGAGCATTTCGATCAGGCCGAGCAGCGAGTCGACATCGTGGGCGGACAGTTCGGCGACGCAGCAGCCGCGGCGGGGCTCGAGCTCCACCAGCCCCTCCCGCCCCAGCACCTTCAAGGCCTCGCGCACCGGGGTACGGCTCACGCCGTAGCTGCGCGCGAGTTCCGCTTCGTCCAGCGGGCAGCCCGGCGCAAACTCGTGCGAAAAGATACGCGCGCGCACAGATTCGGCCACACCTTCATAGAGCGCACGTGGGCGCATCCAGTCCTGGTTTTCGCTATTCATGTCTTTTTCGCTCCTGCCGTCATGCATCCGCTTCGAACTCGATCAGCAAGTCCTTGGCCTCGACCTGATCGCCCGGCGCCACCCAGACCCGGGCGACGGTCGCGTCGCGCTCGGCGCTGAGCACGCTTTCCATCTTCATCGCCTCGATCGACAGCAATGGCATGCCCTTGCCGACCTTCTGCCCGGCCGATACCGCGACCATGGCTACTGCGCCGGGCATCGGCGCCGGCAAATGGGCGAGGTTGCCCTCGGTCGCCTTGGGGTGCTTGCGCTGTGGCATACCCTGGCCGGCCATCGCCACCTTGAGCGGACGCGGCTGGCCGTTGAGTTCGAAGAAGAGCTTGACCATGCCTTCGTCGTCGGGCCCCGAGCGGCCCATCTGGCGCAGCAACAGTGTCTTGCCAGCATCGATGGTCACCGCCACTTCCTCGCGCTCGGGCAGGCCGTTGAAGAACACCGGCGTAGGCAGCACCGAGACGTCGCCATATTGGCTCTGGTGCCGGGCGAAGTCGGCAAACACCTTGGGATACATCAGCCAGGAGGCGAGATCGTTGTCGTCGATGTCGCGCCCGCAGGCCTCGCCTGCGCGCTGGCGCTCGGCCTCGAAGTCGGCCGGCGGCAGGACCGCACCGGGTCGCTCGGTGAGCGGCGGCTGGCCCTTGAGCACCTTGCGCTGCAAGTCGGCGGGAAAGCCGTCCGGCGGCAGACCGAGCTCGCCGCGCATCAGTTGCACCACCGATTCGGGAAAGGCGATCTCGCGCGCGGGGTCGAGCACGTCGGCCGGGGTGAGTTCGTTGGCGACCATGAAGATCGCCATATCGCCGACAACCTTGGAGGTCGGGGTGACCTTGACGATGTCGCCGAACAGCCGGTTCACGTCGGCATAAGCCTGGGCGATGGCCTCCCAGCGGTGCTCCAGCCCCATCGCGCGAGCCTGCTCACGCAGGTTGGTGTATTGCCCGCCGGGCATCTCGTGGCGATAGACGTCTGCCGTGCCGGCGCGCATGTCGGCCTCGAAGGGCGCGTAGTGACGGCGCACGCCTTCCCAGTAGTGGGAGAACGGGCGCAGCGCATCGAGGCTAAGTGCGGGTGCGCGTTCGCTCCCCTCCAGGGCGGCGACAATGGCACCCAGCGAGGGCTGGGAGGTGAGCCCGCTCATCGCGTCCATGGCACCGTCCACCGCATCCACACCCGCCTCGATGGCGGCCAGCACACTGGCGGCCGACGCTCCGCTGGTGTCATGGGTGTGGAAATGCACCGGCAGGCCAGTCTCTTCGCGCAGCGCCTTGACCAGCGCGCGCACCGCGCGCGGGCGGCAGATGCCAGCCATGTCCTTGATGGCGAGGATGTGGGCTCCGGCGCGCTCGAACTGCCTGGCCAGATCGACGTAGTACTTCAGCGAATACTTGTCGCGCCGGGCATCGAAGACGTCGCCGGTGTAGCACAGCGCGGCTTCGCACAACGCGCCGGCCTCGTTGACCGCGTCCATCGCCACGCGCATGTTGCCCGGGTTGTTGAGCGAATCGAAGACGCGGAACAGGTCGATGCCCCCCGCTGCGGCACGCTGCACGAAGAAGCGCACCACGTTGTCGGGGTAGTTCGTGTAGCCCACCGCGTTGGAGGCGCGCAGCAGCATCTGGAAGAGAATATTGGGCACGCGCTCGCGCAGCTGCGCCAGACGCTGCCAGGGGTCTTCCTTGAGAAAGCGCATCGCCACGTCAAAGGTCGCCCCGCCCCAGCATTCGAGCGACAGCAGGCCGGGAAGCTCGCGCGCATAGTGCGGCGCCACCGGCAGCATGTCGGCGGTGCGCATACGGGTGGCGAACAGCGATTGATGGGCGTCGCGCATCGTGGTATCGGTGAGCAGCACCCCCTGCTGCGCGCGCATCCACGCGGCAAAGCCCCTGGGGCCGAGCTCGCGCAGCCGATCGCGACTGCCGACGGGAACGGGCGCATCCGGGCTGACAGCGGGCCAGAGGGTGCGGGTGTCGCCATGCACGACGTGGCCGGCACTCGGGGCCGGAATACGGCCTTTCATTTCCGGGTTGCCGTTGACCGCCACCTCGCCAAGGAACTCGAGCAGGCGGCTGGCGCGGTCCTGACGTGGCACGGTGGCAAAGAGCTCCGGCGTGTCATCGATGAAACGGGTGGTACACGACCCGTCGCGGAAAGCGGGATGGCCGACCACGTTCTCCAGGAACGCCAGGTTGGTGCTTACCCCGCGGATGCGGAATTCGCGCAGCGCGCGATCCATGCGCTGAGCCGCCTCGTCGGGGTCGCGCCCCCAGGCGGTGACCTTGACCAGCAGCGAGTCGTAGTAAGGCGTGATCACCGCGCCGGTATACGCAGTACCGGCATCGAGGCGGATACCGAAGCCTGCTGCGCTGCGATAGGCTGCGAGCTTGCCATAGTCGGGCGCGAAGCCCTTGTCAGGGTCCTCGGTGGTGACGCGGCATTGCAGCGCATGGCCGTTGAGGCGGATGTCGCCCTGCGCCGGCACGCCGGAGGCCGCATCGCCAATGCGCTCGCCTTCCTGGATGCGGATCTGTGCCTTGACGATATCGATGCCGGTGACTTCCTCGGTGACGGTGTGCTCGACCTGAATGCGCGGGTTGACCTCGATGAAATAGAAGCGCCCGCTGTCCGCATCGAACAGGAACTCCACCGTCCCCGCGTGGGTGTAGCCCACCGAACGGCACAGGCGCAGCGCGGCCTCACACAGCTCGGCACGCCGGGCATCATCCAGATAAGGCGCAGGCGCACGCTCGACCACCTTCTGGTTGCGCCGCTGCACCGAGCAGTCGCGCTCGAACAGGTGCACGAGCTCGCCGTGGGTGTCGCCCAGCACCTGTACTTCGACGTGGCGGGCGCGCACGATACGCTTTTCGAGATAGACCTCGTCATTGCCGAAGGCAGCTTTCGCTTCACGTCGCGCGGCGGCAACCGCAGCGGCCAGCTCGTCTTCGCGGTCGATGGCACGCATACCTCGCCCGCCCCCACCCCAGCTCGCCTTGAGCATCAGCGGGTAGCCGATTGCGGCGGCTTGCGCCTTCACCGCGTCGATGTCATCGGGCAGCGCGCCGGTGGCCGGAATCACCGGCACGTCGGCGGCAATGGCGGCAGCGCGGGCGGCCACCTTGTTGCCCAGCGTGCGCATGACCGCAGGCGAGGGACCGATGAAGGCAATGCCTGCCGCGACGCAGGCCTCGGCGAAGTCGGGGTTCTCGGAGAGAAAACCGTAGCCTGGGTGGATGGCATCGACGCCCGCCGCGCGCGCGATGCGCAGGATGTCGTCGATGTCCAGATAGGCCTGGATCGGTGTCTTGCCGGCGCCGACGAGGTAGCTCTCATCGGCCTTGAAGCGGTGCAGCGCGAAGCGGTCTTCGCGTGCGTAGATGGCGACCGTTCGGATACCCAGCTCGGCAGCGGCGCGCATCACACGGATGGCAATCTCGCTGCGGTTGGCAACCAGTAGTTTTCTTATCTTGCTCATATCTCGGGCCTGTAGCGGCGCAAACGCGCCCACCCGCCGCCCAATGGAGGCAGGTAAAGCAGGGAAAGGAGGCAAATCTCGGTGACCAGACCAGGGCGCATCGGATCCTCGCGCCCTGCGTTCTCAGCGGTAGCGCTGCTCCAGCGCATCCCAGTGGTCCTTGCCGACCAGGCGCTGGCGTTCGGCGAAGGGGGTGACCAGGCCGCTGGACTCCTTGACCTCCTTTTGGTCACGCAGCACCGTGAGCGCCTTCTGCATGCCCATCACCGCGCCCTGCAGCGCGGCGTTGGCGTACAGCACGATGCCGAAGCCGAGCTCGCCCAGTTCGGTGGCGTTGAAGATCGGCGTCTTGCCACCGATGACCATGTTCATCAGCTGCGGCTTGGCGAGGCGTTGCGGCAACGCGCGAACCTCCTCTTCCCTGGTCACGGCTTCGACGAACAGAATGTCGGCGCCGGCTTCGGCAAACTTCTGCGCACGCTCGACAGCGGCCTCGAAGCCGTGCACGGCGGCGGCGTCGGTGCGGGCCATGATGAGCAGGTCGGGGTCGCGGCGGGCGTCGGCTGCGGCCTTGATCTTGGCGACCGCCTCTTCGGTGCCGATCACGTCCTTGCCACTGAAGTGGCCGCAGCGCTTGGGCATGACCTGGTCTTCGAGCTGGATGCAGTCGGCGCCGGCGCGCTCGAGCGTGCGCACGGCGTGATAGACGTTCACCGCGTTACCGAAGCCGGTGTCGGCATCGACGATCAGCGGCACCTCCACCGCGTCGCGGATGCGCGCGGTGTGGTCGGCAATCTCGGCCAGACCCATGAAGCCCTGGTCAGGCATGCCGAACCACATGTTGGTGACGCCGGCGCCGGTGACATAGATCGCCTCGAAGCCGAGGTCGGCGACGACCCTGGCCGACAGCGCGTTGAAGGCGCCCGGGACGATCACGCCGCGACGGGCTTCGACGAGGGTTTTCAGTTGCTTGCGAGTGGACATGGGGTTTCCTGGGGAAAATTGGTTCGAGTTGGTTCGAGTTGGTTCGAGTCCGTTCGCCCTGAGTCGGCATAGACAGCTTGAGCCTGAACGGTCGAGCAGAAATCAAAAAACATCGCCGGGCACGCGTACCCAGCCTTCCATGAGGATGCGGGCCGAGCGCGACATGATGGCTTTGGTGATGGTCCATTGACCGTCGACCCGCCGCGCTTCGGCGCCGACGCGCAGGGTGCCGGAGGGGTGACCGAAGCGCACCGCTTTGCGCTCGCCGCCCCCTGCTGCGAGGTTGACCAGCGTGCCGGGAATGGCCGCGGCGGTGGCGATGGCGACTGCCCCGGTACCCATCATCGCGTGGTGCAATTTGCCCATCGACAGCGCACGCACCAGAAGGTCGACGTCGCCGGTGGCGACCACCCTGCCGCTGGACGCCGCGTAATCCCTCGGCGGGGCGACGAAGGCGATCTTGGGGGTGTGCTGGCGGGTGGCGGCGTCCTCGGGTTTGGCGATCAGGCCCATGCGCAGCGCGGCGGCGACGCGGATCTGCTCGAAGCGCGCCAGCGCCTGTGCGTCGCCGTTGATGTGCTCGCGCAACTCGGTGCCGGTGTAGCCGATGTCTGCAGCGTTGACGAACACCGTCGGGATGCCGGCGCTGATCATCGTGGCCTTGAGCACCCCGCCCTTGACCACGCCTTCCGGCACGGCGAGGTCGTCGACCAGATTGCCAGTGGGGAACAGCGCGCTGCCCGCCTCCCCCTCGTCGGACGGGTCGAGAAACTCGAGCACGATCTCGGCCGCCGGAAAGGTCACGCCGTCGAGCTCGAAGTCGCCGGTCTCCTGCACCTGGCCGTGGGTGATGGGCACGTGCGCGACGATGGTCTTGCCGATGTTGGCCTGCCAGATACGCACTGCACACACGCCGTTTTCCGGCACCCGCGATGGATCGACCAGCCCCGCATGGATGGCGAAAGCACCCGCGGCGGTCGACAGGTTGCCGCAGTTGCCCGACCAGTCGACGAAAGGCTTGTCGATGGACACCTGACCGTAGAGATAATCCACATCATGGTCCGGCCGGCAGCTCTTCGACAGGATCACGCATTTGCTGGTGCTCGAGGTCGCCCCGCCCATGCCGTCGATATGCGCGGCATAGGGGTCCGGGCTGCCGATGACGCGCTGGAACAAGCGGTCGCGCGCCTCACCGGGCACCCGGCAGCGCTCGGGCAGGTCTTCGAGGCGGAAGAACACGCCCTTGCTGGTGCCGCCACGCATGTAGGTGGCGGGGATTCTGGTTTGTGGGGGATGCGTCATCGAAGTGTCGTCCTGTGGTTGCGGTATCCGGCCTCAAGCCTTTTCTTCCAAAAAATCCATGGCAAAGCGCTGCAGCACGCCACCGGCCTCGTACACCAGCACGTCCTCGTCAGAGTCCAGGCGGCTGGTCACCGGCACCTCGATGGTCTCACCGTTGCGGCGGTGGATGATCAGCGTGAGGTCGGCACGCGGCCGGCGCTGGCCGGTCACGTCATAGGTTTCGGTACCGTCGAGCCCCAGCGTCTTGCGCGTGGTGCCGGGCTTGAACTCCAGCGGCAGCACACCCATGCCGATCAGGTTGGTGCGATGGATGCGTTCGAAGCCTTCGGCCACCACGGTCTCCACACCGGCCAGGCGCACGCCCTTGGCGGCCCAGTCACGGCTGGAGCCCTGGCCGTAGTCGGCGCCGGCGATGATGATCAGTGGCTGGCGACGGTTCAGGTAGGTCTCGATCGCCTCCCACATGCGCATGACTTGACCGTCAGGTTCGACGCGGGCCAGCGAGCCGCGCTTGAGCTGCCCGTCGACCACGACCATTTCATTGATCAACTGCGGATTGGCGAAGGTGGCACGCATCGCGGTAAGGTGGTCGCCCCGGTGGGTGGCGTAGGCGTTGAAGTCTTCCTCGGGCAGGCCCATCTTTGCCAGATACTCGCCCGCTGCCGAATCCGGCAGGATGGCGTTGGACGGCGACAGGTGGTCGGTGGTGATGTTGTCCGGCAGGATGGCGAGCGGACGCATGCCCTTCAGCGTACGCGGATTGGCCGCCAGCGCACCAACACCCTCGGTATCCCAGTAGGGCGGGCGGCGGATGTAGGTTGACAGTGGACGCCAGTCATACTGAGGCGAAACCTGCTCGCCGTCGTCGCTACGAATTGCAAACATCGGCTCATACACGGCACGGAACTGCTCGGGTTTGACGGCCTGAGCGACAATCGCGTCGATTTCAGCGTCACTCGGCCAGATATCCTTCAGACGGATTTCTTTTCCATCAACCACCCCAAGCACGTCCTGCTCAATGTCGAAGCGGATGGTGCCGGCGATGGCGTAGGCCACCACCAGCGGCGGACTGGCGAGGAAGGCCTGCTTGGCATACGGATGAATGCGGCCGTCGAAGTTGCGGTTGCCAGACAGCACCGCAGTGGTGTAGAGGTCGCGATCGATGATCTCCTGCTGGATCTTCGGGTCCAGCGCACCGCTCATGCCGTTACAGGTGGTGCAGGCAAAGGCGACGATGCCAAAGCCAAGCTTCTCCAGTTCGCCCAGCAGCCCGGCCTCCTTCAGATACAGTTCGACGACCTTCGAGCCGGGAGCGAGCGAAGACTTGACCCAGGGTTTGCGCACGAGACCCAGCGTGTTGGCATTGCGCGCCAATAACGCGGCGGCAATCACGTTGCGCGGGTTGCTGGTGTTGGTGCAGGAGGTAATGGCGGCGATGATTACGGCGCCGTCAGGCATCAATCCCCTGGCCTCCTCTTCCTTGCCAGAAGCCAGCTTGACGGGGTCGGCAATGCCGCACTCCTGCAGCGCCACCACCGGCAGGCGGCGGTGCGGGTTCGACGGACCCGCCATGTTGCGCACCACCGTAGACAGGTCGAACGTCAAGACACGCTGGTACTGCGCAGTCTGCAGGCTGCTGCTCCAGATGCCCGCCTGCCTGGCATAGGTTTCCACCAGGGCGACCTGCTCAGGGCTGCGGCCGGTCAGCTTGAGATAGTCGATCGTCTGCTCGTCGATGAAAAACAGCGCAGCCGTGGCGCCGTATTCAGGGCACATGTTGGAAATGGTGGCCCGGTCGCCGATCGACAGGCTGTCTGCGCCTTCCCCAAAGAATTCGATGTACGCGCCCACGACTTTCGCCTTGCGCAAGAATTCGGTCAGCGCCAGCGCAATGTCGGTGGCGGTGATGCCGGGCTGGCGCTTGCCGGTCAGCCTGACACCGACGATGTCGGGCAAGCGCATCCACGACGCACGACCAAGCATCACATTCTCGGCTTCCAGTCCGCCGACGCCGACGGCGATCACGCCCAATGCATCGACGTGCGGTGTATGGCTGTCAGTGCCCACACAGGTATCGGGAAAGGCCACACCGTCTTGCACGTACACCACGGGCGACATTTTCTCCAGATTGATCTGATGCATGATGCCGTTGCCTGCCGGAATCACATCCACATTGGCAAAAGCCTTCTTCGACCACTCGATGAAGTGGAAGCGGTCTTCGTTACGGCGTTCCTCGATCTCGCGGTTCTTGCGCAAGGCATCGGGATCATAGCCCCCACACTCCACAGCCAGTGAGTGGTCCACAATCAGTTGTACCGGCACGACCGGGTTGACCGCCGCCGGGTCACCGCCCGCCGAAGCAATGGCATCGCGCAAACCCGCCAGGTCCACCAGTGCGGTCTGGCCGAGAATGTCATGGCAGACCACGCGCACCGGGAACCAAGGAAAGTCAATCTCGCGCTTGCGCTCGATCAGTTGCAAAAGACAGGTTTCGATGATGGCCGGATCAGCCTTTCGAACGATGTTCTCGGCGTGGATGCGTGCGGTATAGGGCAGCCCTTCCCAAGCGCCGGACTGGATTGCGTCGACTGCTTCACGCGCATCGAAGTAATCGAGGGCAGTACCGGGCAGGGGTTTGCGATAAGCTGTATTCATGGGATGACAGACAATGGGTAGCAGAAAAAATGGGCCTGAGAGACGCGGCGGCCGTGGTTCCGGGGGGAGGCGCCCACGGCCGCCCCGGCGCTCAATGGCGCTCGTCGATCGGCACGAAGGCCAGATCGTCCGGACCAACGTAATTGGCGCTCGGACGGATGATCTTGTTGTCGATGCGCTGCTCGATGATGTGCGCCGCCCAACCGCTGGTGCGCGCAATGACGAATAGCGGGGTGAACATCGCGGTGGGCACGCCCATCATGTGATAACTCACTGCGCTGAACCAGTCGAGGTTGGGGAACATCTTCTTGACCTCCCACATGACCTTCTCCAGGCGCTCGGCGATGTCGTACATCTTGGTCGAACCCGCTTCGTCGGACAGGCGCCTGGCGACATCCTTGATGACCACGTTGCGCGGGTCGCTCACCGTATACACCGGATGCCCGAAGCCGATCACCACCTCCTTGGCCTCAACGCGGCGGCGGATGTCGGCTTCCGCCTCGTCCGGAGTGTCGTAGCGCTTCTGGATCTCGAAGGCGACCTCATTGGCACCGCCATGCTTGGGTCCGCGCAGGGCGCCAATGGCGCCGGCGATGGCCGAATACACATCGCTGCCGGTGCCGGCGATCACCCGCGCGGTAAAGGTGGAGGCGTTGAACTCGTGCTCGGCGTACAGGTTGAGCGAGGCATGCATCGCCCGCACCCAGGTTTCGGCGGGTTTTTCGCCGTGCAGCAGGTGCAGGAAGTGGCCGCCGATGGAGTCGTCGTCCGTTTCCACCTCGATGCGCTGGCCCTTGGTGGACCAGTGATACCAGTACAGCAGCATCGAGCCGAGCGAGGCCATCAGCCGGTCGGCAATGTCGCGCGCGCCGGGCAGGTTGTGGTCCGGCGCCTCCGGCAGCACGCAGCCGAGAGCGGAGACGCCGGAGCGCATCACGTCCATCGGATGGGTCGCGGCCGGCAAAAGCTCCAGCGTGCGCTTCACTGCATCGGGCAGCCCGCGCAGCGCCTTCAGCTTCGCCTTGTAGGCGGCAAGCTCGGCCTGCGTCGGCAGCGTGCCGTGGACGAGGAGATGGGCGATCTCCTCGAACTCGCAAGTCTCGGCCACGTCGAGAATGTCGTAGCCGCGATAGTGGAGATCGTTGCCGGTGCGCCCCACGGTGCACAGCGCCGTGTTGCCGGCAACGACGCCGGACAGGGCAACGGACTTCTTCGGCTTCAATGCTGTCATCGTCTCCTCCCTATCGCTTCCAGTCGAAAATGCCGGTAGCGGCAGCCGGGCCAAGCTTGTCCGGCTGAACCGTGAAGGTCAGGCCGGCCAGTTCCTCCGGCATCAGCTCCATCAGCCGCTCCACGGTGGCGATGAAGCGGTCCTGCTCGGCCTTTTCCACGACGCCGTCGGCCAGCGTGCGGAACTTGTTGACGTAGTCCGGGCGGGTGAAGGGACGCGCGCCCAGCGGATGCGCATCGGCGATCGCCAACTCATCCTCGATGATCGAACCATCCTGAAGGGTGACGGTGACACGGCCGCCGAACGCCTTTTCCTTCGGATCATGGCTGTGGTAGCGGCGCGTCCATTCCGGGTCCTCCACGGTGGAGATATTGCGCCACAGGGCCACCGTTTCCGGCCGGTTGGCGCGTTCGGGCGCATAGGAGCGCTCGTGATGCCAGCCGCCGTCTTCCAGAGCCACGGCGAAAATGTACATGATCGAATGGTCGAGCGTTTCGCGGCTGGCCTTCGGGTCCATCTTCTGCGGATCGTTGGCGCCGGTGCCGATTACGTAATGGGTGTGATGGCTGGTGTGGATAACGATGTCTTTCACCTTGGTCAGGTCGCCGACTTTCGGACCCATGCGGCGGGCAAGATCGATCAGCGCCTGGCTCTGGTACTCGGCCGAATGCTCCTTTGTGTAGGTGTCCATTATGGCGCGCTTGGCCTCCCCCTTTTCGGGCAGCGGTACAACATATTCGGCGCCCGGGCCGGAAAGCAGGTACGCGATGAAGCCGTCCTCGCCTTCCCATGCCGGCGAGGGTGCGCCTTCGCCACGCAGCACGCGGTCCACGGCCTCCACCGCCATCTTGCCGGCGAAGGCCGGCGCATAGGCTTTCCAGCTCGAAATCTCGCCCTTGCGCGACTGGCGCGTGGTGGTCGTCACATGCAGCGCCTGCTGCACGGCCTGATAAATAACGTTTGCCGAAAGGCCGAGCGCCGTGCCGATGCCGGCGGCGACCGAGGGCCCAAGATGGGCAATGTGGTCGATCTTATGCTTATGCAGGCAGATGCCCTTCACCAGATTGACCTGCACCTCGTAGCCGGTGGCGATGCCCCTGGCCAGCGCCGCGCCCGACAGGCCGCAATGTTGGGCCACGGCAAGGATCGGCGGAATGTTGTCGCCCGGATGCGAATAGTCGGCGGCAAGGAAGGTGTCGTGGAAATCCAGTTCGCGCACAGCAACGCCGTTCGCCCACGCCGCCCATTCCGGCGAAACGCGTTTCGCGGTGGAAAGACCGAACACGGTCGCGCCCGGCAGGAAGGGATGCGCCACAGCCTGTGCCCGGGCGCTGACGACCGGGCGGCGCGCCAGCGATGCGGCGGCGACGGCCGCATTGTCGATGATGCGGTTTCCGATCATCTCCACCACATCGGCGTCGAGCGCCACGTTGTCGGCCGCCACGGACGCGATCTTCCAGGCAAGCTGATCCTCACGGGCGAGCTTTTCGGCGGATTTGTAGGTACGAACCTTATGCAACTTCACGAAACGGCATCCTTCACTGACGGTTGATCTTCCTGGAGCGGAATGGGCATCTGCACGCCATCGGCATCGACCGTCAGAAAGCGAGCCGCGACTTGTTCCGATCTGATCGTCTGCATGTTCTAGCGTCGATGCTCCGATGGGCTTTTCAACTCCGCACTATCCGCATAGGATAAGAGGCGTAAATGACTGAAAATGCAGAGTTTTGTGAAGGGCATTCCGTGAATATGCAAAGTTTGCAAAGGTATCGGCAGCGAGGCCGACCATGAAGAAGGCGTTCATGGGCGTGCGGTTGAAGCGGCTGCGCGAGGAGCGCAAACTCACCCAGCAGGCGCTGGCTGACGCGCTCGGCATCTCGCTTTCCTATTTCAACCAGATCGAGAACAATCAACGGCCGCTGACCGTGCCGGTGCTGCTGAGGCTCAACGCCGCGTTCGGCATGGACGTGCAGCTCTTCTCCGACAATGACGATGCACGGCTGATCGGCGAGCTGCGGGAGGCGCTGTCCGATCCGGCGCTGGGCGAACCGATTGCCTCCACCGACCTGCGCGAACTGGCCAGCAACATGCCGGCTCTGGCACGCGCCTTCATTTCCCAGAGCCGAAGGATCAAGCAGACCAGCGAGCAGGCGGCCGCCTATGCGGCAAAGCTTGGTGGCGACCGGCAGAACGAACTGATGGGACTGCCTTCGACGCCGTTCGAGGAAGTGCGCGATTTTTTCTACACCAACCGCAACTATGTCGATGCGCTCGACCGCGCTGCGGAAATCGTTGCCCAGGAACTGGGCATGCCGGTTGGCCGGATGGTACCGGTGCTCGCCAGCAGACTGGAAACCAGGCACGGACTGCGGCTGGCCGATCTGAGGGAAGACGCCGGTGCCGGCATCCAGCGGCAGTTTGATCCCGAGACACGCACCCTCTGGCTGTCACGCAGGCTGCGACCTGGACAGCAGGCCTTCCAGATGGCCACGCAGCTTGCCTTCCTTGAGCAGCGCGAACTGATGGATGACCTGGTTGCCCGAGGGGCGTTCTCGAGTGACGAAGCACGATCCCTTGCTCACATCGGTCTCGCCAATTATTTCGCCGGCGCGCTCATTTTGCCCTATGCGCCATTTCTTCAACTGGCAGAGCAGTTGCGCTACGATATCGATCTGCTCGGCCGCGATTTCGGTGTCGGCTTCGAGACGGTCTGCCATCGGCTCAGCACGCTGCAGCGCCCCGAGGCGCGCGGCGTGCCCTTCTTCTTTGTCCGCGTCGACAGGGCGGGCAACATCTCCAAGCGGCAGTCGGCAACGGACTTTCACTTCTCACGGATCGGCGGAACCTGTCCGCTCTGGAACGTCTACGACGCATTCTCCAACCCCGGCGAGATACTGACCCAGGTCGCGGAGATGCCGGACGGCCGCGCCTACCTCTGGATCGCCCGAATGGTGGAGAACTCACGCGGCGGCTACCGGACGCCGGCGAAAAGGTTCGCGATCGGCCTTGGCTGCGACCTGCACCATGCCAACCGGCTTGTCTATTCGCAAGGCATTAGCCAGAACGATCCGGCCGCGCGAACGCTGATCGGCGCCGGATGCAAGGTGTGCGAACGTCCCGAATGCCCGCAAAGAGCATTCCCGCCGATCACGAAGGCACTGGCCATCGACGACCGCCAGAGTTCATTCGCGCCGTATTCGTGGGCAATCACGCCCGAAAACGCACGTCTCCACCAAGAGGGTGAAGGCAGACGAAGCCTGCCGCCGATGGGGGCAGCCGCAGATTGATGGCGCGATGATCAATCAGTTGCGTCGGCAAGTTCGGAACGGCATGCGCGCGAAAATAGTCTGGCGAGTTGACGATCGCCACGGGAATGTCAGGCCCGATGCGCACCGCGGTCATGTCTTTTGCCATCTCGCCGCCCAGGCGAACGCCCGCATTGAAACGCGGCGGCTAAACAGTCTTACCCTGCCGAAGGCCAATCTTATCCGCCGTGTGAGTACGCCAGAACCCCTCAAAGATTGGAGGTATCGAATACGATCTGGTCGTACCACCACAGTCGCTGGAACAGCATCTTCAGCGGCTGCCTGTGACCATAAGCTTTCATCAGGTCACGAACGCTACGCACGCCGTCGATAGCGAGAACCAATTGTTTCTCCACCGAATTGATCGGCAGATAGATATCCTTGTCGATATGCCGCCGGTTGATCAACACTCCGGCCGCACCGGGTGGCAGTTGCTCTTCAACGCATACCGTTTCCGGCAGACGGACGGGCCGATAGTCAAGCCATGACTCTCCAGCAAAATTGATCGTCTGGTTGGCGGTCTGTTCGTCGTCCCGATAAAGAATGGCGCTGTGGCGCACCATGTTGCCCCGGAACAGCTCCATGGCCGCATATTGCTCAACGCCCCCGAGCTTGGCCAGCCGGCCATAATGCGGTGTTTTCGATGGCGCGCCGCAGTGCGGTAGATAGGGCGCTTGCCGCAGCCAGCGTCCGAACCGCAAACCGCCCCGTTTCACGAACTCGAAAAACTCTGGAACCGAATAGGGACGATCCCGTGGATGCAGCAGCGCATCGGCCAAGCCGGCCTCGTAGCGAAAATCGGGAGAGGCCTTCAGTAAAGGCCATAGTGCATGCCCTTGCGGCAACTGGCGCAGCGCCGCGTCAAGTTCGTGGATATCCGTTAAGGACGAGCCAATACCGAGCCGGCGGCAATAGTCCTGCAACAGATAGATGCCGGTACGGCCGTATGGAGCATACAGCATGAGATGCATCGCACCCCCAGGCGCAAGTACCTCGCGTAAGGCCAGCAAACCCACATCCGGGTCCGGAAGATGGTGCAGCACACCCGTACATATGATCTGGTCGAAACGTTGGTGGAGTCGGCCGGCCTGTTCGACCGGAAGACATGCGAGCTCAAGGTTCTTAAGACCGTATCTTTCCTTTAGAGCGGCAGTGCGCTCGATGCTTGCCTCGCTCACGTCGATACCGACGATGTGGGCGTTTGGCCAGCGCATCGCGTGCTTGACGGCCTGAACCGTTCCGCAGCCAGCGATCAGCACCGAAAAATTATCTCGAAGCGTGAGATTGGGCCAGAAGAGACGATGCTCCGTCACCCGCACGCGATCATCGTTCATGCGGGTGCGATAAGCATCCAGATCTTCTGGCGGAGCCGGATAGGGATGCCGCTCATAGAAGGCGCGCACGGTAGCGGCGATGCTTTCATTACCGTCAGCGCCATATTCGCCATGTCCACCGCGCACCGGTATCACATGCCCTTCATGCGTCATTTGCCCTGTTCTTTCGCAACGATCCTGGCAACGCCGGGCTTTGAATCGGTCAGCCAAGCATCACGGCCTGGCCGTCGAAATTGCCCGTCAAAAACGCACAACCAAGCCCATGATGGGGCCATGCTGGACAGCGTCGAAGACGAAGCCATCGCGGTCATAATCAACGCCGAGCGCCCGGTAGCCGACCACAGCGGACCATGTCTCGTTGAACTGGTAGCCGAGGCCGGCGGCCACGTCCCAGTCCATTTTAGCGCCGCCGGCGCCGATCATGCCCCAGCCCGTCAGGTAGAAATTGTCGTTGAAGTCGTAGCGCGCGCGCAGGCCGACCATCGCATCCACCCAGGTCTTGCCGTCCGAGAACACGCGCCCGTCGAGAACGCCGCCGCCGAAGGAAACCTCCGTGCGGACATCCCATACCCGGACGCCGCCGACGACGTCGAGATGGCTGTTGCCGTCCTGGAAAACCGAGTAGCCGGCACCGAAGAGCCCTGCGAAAGTCTGCGAGGTGAGGTCGACGCTGTCGGCGAGGATGCCCCTGGGCGTGCCGGAATCGATGGAAAGCTTGGTATAGATGACATCACCGAAGAAGCTGTAACGGTCATAGCGCGCCTCGCCGATCGCCATGACGGCAAAGTCGAGATTGTTCAGTATGTCCCCGAAATCGGGGCTGAGATGGACCGTTCCCGGTATGCCGAATTGGGAGACGTCCCCGGACAGGCCGGCGGCCCAGAAATACGGGCTGAAAGCGAAGGTCCAGCCGTTCGCCTCGATCTGCATCGTTTCGGGCGTGACCGGCGTCACAATGTCGGCCGCGTGAGCGGGCGCCGCCGGAAAGGCCAGAGCCAGCGCCGGGAAGAGCCGCTTGGAAATATGCATTGAAAGTCCCCTCGGGTCAGGATCCGGGACGCCCCGGATGACGATTGATCTTACATCTGGAAAGGATAGACGGTCTTCCAGTCCTGCTGCATGTCGACGACGAGCCAGCCCCGATCGGGCGCTTCGGCGAGCGCGCGGTCCAGTCGGCCCATCTTCGAGTCCCGGTCGTAGGCCCATTCCCGTTCGGCATCGGTGTGATGCACGATCATGCCGAAGCGCGGCCCCGGACGGAGCGTCGTCCATTGCAGCATTTCGAGGTCGCCGTCGGAATTGCCGGCGGCGAATACGGGAAGCCTGCCGATGAAGCGGTTGATGGCGACCGGCTTGCCGGGGCCGTCATTGTTGAACTCGATCTCCGGCAGCTTGCGCAGTTCGGCCTTGCCGCCGTCGATCTCGAACTGAGCTTGTATGGCCGAACCCACGATCTGCTCGGGCGGAATGCCGTAGACCGTTTCCACCCAGGGACGCATGAAGTCCACGCCGCCGCCGGAAACGATGTAGGTCTTGAAGCCGTTCGCCCGCAGGTATGCCAAAAGCTCCAGCATCGGCTGGAAGACGAGGTCGGTATAGGGCCGGTCGAAACGGGGGTGGCGGGCGGTTTTCAGCCATTCCTTCACCTGCACCTGAAACTGTTCGGTCGTCATCCCCGCATGGGTCAGCGCCACGATCTGGAGCAGCCCCATTTCCCCCAGCGCGGCAATCGCGGCAGGGTCGCCGGAAAGGACCGACTTGTAGGGTTCGATTCCGGCGAAGCCGGAGTTGACGGCGGCGAGCGCCCTGATCCGGTCGAGCGCGAAAGCGAGCTGGAAATAGACCGGCTGCTCGGACCACAGGGTGCCGTCATTGTCGAAGACGGTGATGCGCTCCTCGGGCGGCACGAAATCCGGGCTGCCCTGCCCCGTCGTGCGCTCGACGAAGGCGACGATGGCGTTTCTGGCCGGGCCGTCGTGCCATGAGGCAAGAGGCGTTTCCTCAGCCGATGCCCGCGTCGCGAAAGCGGGGATGGCCATGGTGCTTGCCAACAGGGCGGAGCCTCCGAGAAATTCGCGGCGGGTGGCGAAAGAAGGTGTTGCCATGCCGTCAGTCTCCAACAACGTTCCAGTTCCTGTCGGGATTGAAACTCCTGATGCGCTTGACGAGCGCTTCGGTTTCCCCGCCGAGATCGGCCTCGTAGACGATGCCACTCTGGTTCACCTCAAAGGTCTTGACGCCTGTTTCGCCATAGCGGACCGGCCAGGCGATGAGGGCGAAGCCGACGATCATGTTGCCGTTGATGATGTAGTCGTGGTCGCCGCCGGCTATGTGGACGCCCTGCCGCGTCAGGATGCGGTAGCGGTAGCCGAAATAGCCATCGTTGCCGTCCGCGAGCACGGCTTGGTCGACAAACTCGCCGGCCGGGCTGTCGCCGTCTCCCTGTTCGGCGGGCCAGTAGAGCCCATCGGTCCGGCCCTCGCTGCTGATCAGCCGCTGGGCGTATTCGAGCACGCCATCGCCGTCACGATCGAGCGCCCGATAGTCGCTCTGGGCGTCGACATAGGCGCGCATGGTGGCGATCGCCTCCAGTTCGTTCTGGCCGACCCGCCGGTTCACGATCTCCTGCAGGCCGGCATAGGTGTCGAAACTCCATTTGCCATCCCCATCCTTGACCAGCGGGAAAGGCAAGGGCCAGAGCTTGTCGCCGATTTCGACAAGCTTGCGATCGTCCACGTCCTCGACGACCACCCGTTTTTCCGCACCGTTGCGGATCTGCGCAAAGGTGGCGGCGGTGTTTGCGTCGGCCTTGAGCTTTGCGGCATCGAGGCCGAGCAGAACGGCGAGCGCTTCGAGATCGTTGTCCCGAAGCGCCGTCTTCATGGCGGTGACAGCCGCATCCGCGCTATCGAAGGTGGGCGGTTCGGCAAAAGCAGCAAGGGAGGAGATGCGCGGCAGATCCTCGCCAAAGACCATGGCGGGCATCAGCGCCAGACCGGCGAGGATCGCGGTACGCAGCGTGTGTATGGTCAGGGTGTGAAGGGCGGCGTTCATCGCTTCGGTCCTCCTCTTCTCAATGCCGGCGCCCGGTGGGCCGTTTGACGGCCTTGTGCGCGCCGCCGCGCAGCCCGCCACCCATGGACTGCCGGCCACGATCCGACCGCATCTGCGAGACCTTGCCGCGATCGACATCGCCGAGGCCGGTCGCCTGCCGTGGCCTGTTGTCTACCCTGGCCGCCGGCTTCACCTTGCCGGCAGGGCGGGCGGCGGCGGCAGGCTTCTGGACCTTCGGCTTCGACACCTCGCGCTTGACGTTTGCGGGTTTCTGCACCGCCGGCCTGCTCGCCGCAGGCCCCGGCTTGAGCCCTTCCAGCGTCGATTTGCGGATATCGGCGGTCTGCGCCTTCCCTTTACTGGACCGGCCGGCCACATTTTCCCGCTTGATGTTCGCCGTCCGGTCGCGAAGCGCATTGTCGCCGCCGGCCTTGATGCTGTTCCTGATGCCGTTGCGCTCGAGGCTGGCGAACTGGTCGCGGTCGATCCTGATCTTCGAACGGTCGACATTCTTCCAGTCGATGTCGCCGAAATTCACCTTGCCGTTGAGATCGATGTTGTTGAGGCAATGGTTGCAATCGATGTCGATGTCCGGCCCGTTCCAATGCCCGCCCCAGACATCCCAGTCATCCCAATCGACCGCGGCCGCCCAAATGGCGCCGGTAACCGCGCCGGCAAAGAAGGTGGCTCCCGGATTCCAGTAATAGGGATAAGGGTCCGGATAGTAGGCGATTGGGGCCGGCGGATAATCCGCGACATAGAGCACCTGCGGGTCGTAGCGCGGGACATAGATCACCTCGGGGCTGGCCGGCTCTATGATGACGTTGCCGGCCTGCTTGTCGACCTTCACCTTGTCGTCGGTCTTGATGACGCCCTTGGCGACGGCTTCCTCGCGAAGCTGCTGGATGGCGATGAGTGCGTCCTGCTGCTGGTAGGCTATCGCCTGCCCCAGCGCCTGCGTCCAGTCGAGGTCCTCACTCATCATCTTCACGATCTCGGGATAGTTGAGCAGCGAGATCACGCTGCCATCCCAGCCATCCTTGGGCTTCAGGCTCTTGTCCTTGGCGTAGCTCTCCAGATAGCGCCCGGCTTCCACCACTTGCAGCGGATAGAGTGCGGATGCCGTAATGACCGCAACGAGATCGTCCGGATAGAGCGCGATGCGTGCCACCAGGATTTCCATCTCGTCGGCATCGAGGGGCGCCGGCACGTCGGAGGCGGCGGCTGCCGGATCATCGGCGGTGACCTGCTGCTGTTGGGCGCGGGCGGGTAGCGTGGCACCGCCTGCCAGCATCAGCAGGGTGATGGCGGCAGTACCCGCCAATTTGAAGAGCCGGAGTGCAAGCATGGTCTCCTCCTCATCCAAGCAGGGAAAACAGGCGTGTGATGAGTTCCTGCACGCCAAGGGCAAGAAGCACCACGGGGACCATCGGCAACACGGCAGGCAGTGCGATGCCGGCCAGCACGTAGCGGTTGACAGGAACGATGGACAGGTTCTGGACGACCGCATAGGCCTGATTGAGATCGGTCAGCGCCCCGTATTCGCCGCCCATTTCCCCAAGGGCCTCACTTTCGGTTGCAGGCCGGCGGGCTGGGCGAAGCCATTTCGCCTCGAATGCGCGCAGATAGGCATCGCCAAGCGCCCCATAGGCGAACAGGCCCTGTCGCTTCAGCAGGGCAAGGCGTGGCGCCAGCACGAACAACGGCAGGCACAGAAGCAGGGTCGCAATGATGATATAGGCGATGAGCGGGCCCCTTATGCTTTCGACCGTGGCGCCTGCATAAATGATCTCGTTGGCCATAGCGCCGGCGATGACGACGCCGCCGGCGAAGGAGAACTTGGACAGGCGCTGCTGGAGGGCCGGCAGGAAACCCAGTCCACCGGCCCCGTCCGGATGAGCGGCATGGAGGGCAAGGTCGAGCCGGGTGATACGTCGCAAAAGAAGCGCCCACAGCACGAGCCGCCAGATCCACAAGAGGGCCACCAGCAGCCAAATCGGTTTGGCGACGAACTGGAGCCACATGCCGGCCGGGGTCAGGCTGTAATCGGCATCGAAGCTCCATCCCGCCACGGTACCGACCAGCGGACCGGTACCCGGCGGCAGCAATGCGGGAAGAAAGGCCACGACCACGAGGAGCAGTTCCGGCCATACGGTATCGCGCAGACGCACGACGCCTTTCACGATTTGCATGAAGGCTTGCCGACCTTCCGCTTGAATAAGGCCCGCATCGAGGAAATGAGCTAGCGCCCGGCGCGAGAGCGCGTCGCTGTCGGGCGCGATTAACACCAGCGCCGGCAGGGCGATCAGGAAGCGGCAGAGCGTGGCCACATCGCCGGCAAGCGGCATCCCTGCCTGCCGAGCCAACAGCGTGTCGTCCATGGCCGAAAGGATGACCAGCGGCAGGAAGCAGACGGCGACGAGAACTGCACAAAGCAGTGCGGCGCCGCGCCACCCGGGCGCGGCCAGCCCAATACGCCTCAGGAACAGATAGATCGGCCCACCGCGGATCAGCGAGAACCATGCTTCGCCACCAGGACCTGGCGCGGACGCCTTTTGAGTTGTGAACTGCATCTTCACGATCGGTCCCGACGCCTCCGTGTCACGTCCGGATTCTCTCCTTACGAAGCCTGAAACGACACCGTCGCCATGGGCCGGGATCATGCCGGTTCTTCCGGCTCGGCAAGCCTGGCTGCCGTATCTTCCGCTTCCAGTTCGCGCAGCTCGCGCTGGTCGCGCTCCAGAAAGAAGTTGAGGAAGGTGCGAATGACGGCGATTGCGCCGACCTGCCCGATCTCCCCCCAACTTGGCGCCACCGAGGTCTCGATGATGTCGGCCGCAAGCTGGAAGGTGAGGCCGGCGACCAGCCAGCGGGAATAGCGCATCCAGATCGCGCGGATGGCGGGGTGTGCGCTATCGCCCTTCAGCGCGCCGGGAATGCCTCTGAGAAACGCCTCCACCGTGCCGATCACGATGACCGCGAGCGCCATCAGCTCCACGATCGGAACAACCTGTTCGGTAAGCTCGACGAGCAGATCACGCATCATGGCCGGTCAGCCTCCCTTTGCGGCCGCGAGATGCACCTGAAACCGAGGTGCGAGATGGATGTGTCGATCGGCTGCGCCATGCGCGCGGCGGGCCGGTAGCGGCGACAGTAGTTCGGCGCGCACAGATGGGAGCCGCCCTTGGTGACCTTGCGCGGGATGCCGGCGGCCGGATTGCGCTGGTCGATGCTTGCCTCGCGCGCGGCCCCGCGCGGGTTGGTCGCGGTGCAGCAGGGACCGTCGATCCTGCCGTGCTCCTGATACCAGTCGCTCGTCCATTGCCAGACATTTCCGGCCATGTCGTACAGCCCATAGCCGTTGGGGGCGAAAGACCCTACCGGCGAGGTGAATTCGTAGCCGTCGTCCTGGGTGTTGCGATAGGGAAACTCGCCTTGCCAGGTGTTGGCCATATACTTGCCGCCGGGGGTGAGTTCGTCGCCCCACACGAATTCCCTGCCATCGAGACCGCCGCGCGCGGCAAACTCCCATTCGGCTTCGGTCGGCAGGGCCTTGCCGGCCCATTTGGCGTAGGCCTCGACATCCTCCCACGCCACATGCACGACCGGGTGGTCCATGATCTTCCTGACCGAGGTTCCCGCGCCGCGCGGGTGACGCCAGTTGGCACCGCGCACATAGGTCCACCAGTTATAGTGGTTGCCCATGTCCACAAGTCCGGCCGGCTTCTGGAACACAGTCGATGCGGGCGCCAGCATTTCCGGCAAGGCCCCCGGATAATCGTCCGGGTCGGCCGGGCGTTCGGCCACCGTCACATAGCGGGTTTCCTTGACGAAGCGCTCGAAGTCGGCATTGGTGACCGTGAATGCATCCATCCAGAAGCCGTCCACCTCAACGCGATGCGCCGGCGCTTCCTCCGGATAGTGCTTGTCCGAGCCCATCATGAACCGGCCGCCCGGAATCCAGACCATGCCGGCCGGCGCCGCAAGGTGCGCCCGGGCGTCGTCCATCGGGGCTGGTTGCTGGCGGATACTCATCCTGGCTGATCTCCAAAGATGCGATTCCAGTCGCGCTCCATGCTGACGACCGTAAGCCCGTACTCGTGCGCCCTGTCGAGCGCCTCTACGAGGGGACTGAGCGCGAAGTTGCGGTCATAGGCATATTCACGCTCCGCATCGTCATGATGCAGCAGCAGCGCGAGACTTGGATAGGAACTGCTCTTCGCATAGCGCAGCATCGCCAGATCCCCGTCGGAATTGCCGAAGGCCAGGATCGGACGCCGCCCGATGTGGAGATGGATGTTTGCCGGCTTGACTTCCCGATCATCGAAGCTGCCGAGTTCGGCCAGCTTGACCATATCTGCTCGTCCTTCATCGATCTCGAAACGGGTTTTCACGCTCGAGCCGATCACCTGATGGCGCGGAATGCCGTAGATCTCCTCCGAAACAGAGCGGACGAAATCACCGCCTCCTCCCGTTACGATGAAAACCGTAAATTCGTGGGCGCGCAGAAAATCGAGAAGCTCCAACTGTGGCAGGTAGACATTATCGATGAAGCGCCGGCGCAGCTTCGGATGCTGCGCGCTTGCCAGCCACGCATGGGAAAGCCGGTCGAAATTCTCAGGCGTTTCGCCCGAATGCGTGGTCAGGACGAAACGGAAAGCGCCCTCCTTACCGAGCGCCTTTATGGCGGCCAGGTCGCGTTCCAGAAATGCCTTGAACGGCGGCCGATCCTTGAGCGATGGATCGGCCTTGGCCATTTCCGCCAACCTGTCGAAGGCGAAAAAGAGCTGGACCTGGATCGGCTGCTCGCACCAGAGCGTGCCGTCATTGTCGAAGGTGGCGATACGATCTACCTTCGGAACGAAATCCGAACCGTTCCCATCGGTCACGCGCGAGACGAAATCGATTATCGCGCGCTTCGCCTCACCATCGTTCCACGAGTTGAGAAAGCCGCTCATAATGTGATCTCCGCGTTGCTGGAGCGCCGTGACCTCACATATGGGATCGACACGATTGCCCCGATAACGAGGTGATAGAGCACCACGGCCAGCACCGCCTTTTCGTCGGGGAAATTGGTGCTGGCGATGGCAATGGCGACACCGGGATGGCGCGTGCCCGTGGCGAGTGCGAGGACGGTGCGGTTCTCCGGATCCGGCCCGCCGAGGAGGTGGCCGATGGCGAGCCCGATCAGCGTGAAGACCGCGAGCGCAACCGCCACGCCGTTGCCCACCAGTTCCCAGATCGCCCGGGTCGCCAAGAACAGGACCGGCAGTACCGACAGAACGAGAAGAGCCGTTGCGAGGATCGAGACAGGCCGCGCCGCGCGTTCGGCCAGCAGCGGCGCAAACATGCGCACAGCGATCCCGAGCCCGAGCGGCACGAGAACCGTGACCAGCACGGTCTTTGCGACGGCTGCAGGCGATATGCCGGCCTCCCGCCCGAAGAACGCGCCGGCTAGACCGACCGCCAGCGGCGCGAGCACGATCGCGGCCATGGCGGCGGCGGCAAGCAGGCTGATGGAGTAGGAGGCCGAGCCGCCTGCCTTCGTCTGCTTCTTGGGCAGGATCGGCGGCACGGGCGAAACGGCCAGGGCGATCAGCGCGACTTCGACGGGAAACGGCAGATCGAAGAGCGCGGATATCGCGACCGCGACCGCGACCATGGCGATGTTCATGGACAATATGGAACGCAGGAGCAGCGAGGGGCGCCGCAACAGATAGACGGCATCGCCCTTTTCCGTCTTCAGCCCGAGCGCGAAGACGATGAGGAAGATGCTGATCTTGATCGCCAGCGGGATCAGTTGCGCCAGTGTCACACGGAGCCCCTTCTTCGAGATGTTTCCGGGACAGGCGATGCGGGAGCATCGCCTGTCCCTCAAATTTCCGACGGCTAGTTGTTGGTGGTTCTGCTCGTCTCAAGCCGATCCATCGCCGCCTCGAGCGCCTTGTGGAGGCTCAGCGTGTCGGCAGCCTGGCGCGGCGGGAAGGCTTGCAGGCTCTTCAGATGCGCGGCGATGAACGGAGTTGCCGCAGTCGGCGCCCACAGCTTCTTCACCATGAACTTGCGTCCGATGTAACCCCACTCATGTGACTCGGGATCCATCTTCTCCAGCGGATCCATCAGCAGGTTGAAAAGATAGGGGCCGCTCGGATATGACTTCTCGTTGAACCAGCCGCCATCCTTCTTCACGCCGATATGCATCTTCCAGCCGTCGACACGGACGGCCATCAGATCATTCTCGTCGTAATAGTAGAACTCGCGGCGCGCCGACTTCGGCGACTTGCCCGTCCAGTGGTCGAGGTTATTGTATCCGTCGAGATGAACCTTGTAGGTCGTGCCGTTCATCTTGTAGCCGTCGAGAAGATCGCTTTTCAGGTTCGGCAGACCGGCGGCGGCAGCCAGCGTGACGTACAGATCCTCGTGCGACTGGATTCCGTTCGAGCTGGAATGCGCCGGGATCTTCGCCGGCCAGCGAACCGCGCACGGCACCCGCAGCCCGCCTTCCCAGCTCGTGCCCTTCTCGCCGCGGAACGGCGCATAGCCGGCATCGGGCCAGAACATCATCTCGTTGCCGTTGTCGGTCGTATAGACGACGATGGTGTTGTCGTCGACGCCCATCTCCTTGAGCTTGTCGAGGAGGACGCCGACATGCTCGTCGTGCTCGATCATCTTGGCGCGGGCAACATCTTCCTCGGCTCGACCTTCATCCACTGCCTTCTGGATGTATTTCTTCGGCACGTGTGACCAGATATGGATCGCGCTGCTGTTGAACCAGCAGAAGAACGGCTTGTCGTCCTTGGCGGATCGGTCCAGGAAGTCGAGTGTCTTGTCGAGCACCTCGCTGTCATAGGTTTCCATGCGCTTGCTGGTGAGCAGGCCCGTGTTTTCGATCTTCTGCTTGCCAACGCGGCCGAACACCGGATCCTCGGTCGGATCGTCGACATCGGTCGCCCAGGCATGCAGCACGCCGCGCGGCCCGTATTTCTTGAGATATTCCGGGTTCCTATGGCTCGGATGGTCGAGCTGCTCCGGCTCCTCCTCCGCGTTGAGGTGGTACAGATTGCCGAACCACTCGTCGAAGCCGTGCACCGTCGGCAGGAATTCGTTGCGGTCGCCGAGGTGGTTCTTACCGAACTGGCCGGTCGTGTAGCCTTGCGACTTCAGCACTTCCGCGATCGTCGGGTCCTCCTTCTGGATACCGCGCGGTGAGCCGGGAATGCCGATCGTGGTCATGCCGGTGCGCACCGGCACCTGGCCCATGATGAAGGCCGCGCGCCCCGCCGTACAACTGGCCTGGCCATAGTGGTCGGTGAAAAGAATGCCTTCGTTGGCAATCCTGTCGATGTTGGGCGTCCTGCCCATCATCCCATGTGTATAGGCACCTACGTTCCAGTAGCCTATGTCGTCGCCAAAGATCACAAGGATATTCGGCTTGCCAGATTTCGCGGCCATATTGATCTCCACTTCATAAAAGACACGACTTCCTTGGCCATGATCGAAATCGATCGGACCGACTGCTTTTCCGCTAGTTGAATGGGCCTACGCGGAAGACCATGCTGGTGATCGCGGCAATGCCGATGATCAGAAGCACGACGGCAGTGACCAGGGTCAGCGATGGCGGAAACTTGCTCTCGCCATGAATGAGGCCGGCCCTTCCCATTTCGTTGCGCTCGGCACGAAGCCCGAGCATGAACTGGATGTGGTACAGGATACCAAGCACCAGCATGGTGATCCCGACCGCGACCAAGGCGACGCCAAAATTGCGGCCGGCCCCTCCATGCTCGATGACAGCACTTTGCTTAAGCTTTTCAAAGAATTGGTAGATCGTGAAACCGAAGCTGATCAGCGAGAGCGAGGTGCGGATTACCGACATCAACGTACGGTCGGCACTCATGCGGGTACGTTGGAACGACATGCCGGTACGGCGGGCCGACAATTCCGTCGAAGAGTCTTCGAAGATGGGGTCCGTCATCGCTCACTCACTCGAGCCACAAGCTCCGTTCTATAGGCGCGCATCGCCATACCCAGACACTTCAGTCCGAGGCCGAAGTGTCCGATGACAAGTTACCGCCAACTGCTTCATCGAAAGCGCAAAGTAATTTTTGAACCCATTCGGGGTCCGACGATAGTTGGACCAAGGGCCTACCTTCCGCCAGGCGGCCCAACAGCCGGGCGCATCGACATGTCTGCATTGGGGAGAAGCTATATTTTGAGCATGCAGGGGTATTGCGTGAAGCAGAATTCAAACGGGGACGTAACGTCTTGGACAAGTGCCAGCAAAAAAGCGGATCCTACGAAATGCCATTGCTAGATCAGCCATTGCTGACGTAAAATTGGCTGGTTCTATCGTCAGCGGGGCACATTCAATCTTGATGTGGGGATAAAGGACCCTCTACTTTGGTTTATTAACAATGTATTGGTTTACACCATGGCGGAACCTTCATTCCAGATATATCTTGTCGATGACGACCCGAGCATACTTAGGGCGCTTTCACGCGTGCTTTCCTTGCCAGGATATGAGACGCGCACATTCGTCGACGCTGAATCGTTCTTGGATGAGCATGATCCCGAGATCGCCGGTTGCGCGATCGTCGACCTCAGCCTGCCCGGCAAAAGCGGATTGGAAATTCAGAAGGCCTTGGATTCCAGCGAAAGGGCCGTAATTTTTCTAACCGGCCATGGCGACATTCCGACATCTGTCCAGGCGATGAAAGCTGGAGCGCTGGACTTTTTGACCAAGCCTGTGAGTTCGGAAGCGCTGCTTGCAGCGGTTGAGCGGGCGATGCAGGTAGATGTGGCCCGACGAAAGTTACTCTCTGAACGCAAGAGCTTTGAGGAGCGTTTCGCAAAGTTGACGCGACGCGAATATGAGGTGCTCCGGTATGTCGTCGCGGGCAAGCTGAACAAGCAGATCGCCGACGAATTGGGTATCGTCGAAAAAACGGTCAAAGTGCATCGCGGCCGGATGATGGGAAAAATGGGCGTCAAAACACTGGCCGATCTCGTTCGGCTGGTGCAACAGTTTGGCCTCTGACCTTCTGTCGTTGGACCCAAGGCCAACTACGCGGGAAGTCGGTTGTGGCTTAGTAGATAGCCATGGACGTCGCGGATCCGGTCATAGCCATAGTCGACGATGATGAATTTGTGAGGCGCGCATTGAGGCGTCTCATCGGTATGTTGTCGTATCGGCCGGTTGCATTCTCCTCGGGCGAGGATTTCCTTGCAAGCCTCGCATACATGGTCCCGGCATGTGTGCTTCTCGATTTGCACATGCCGGGATTGAACGGTTTGGAAGTTCTCAAGGAAATGCGCTCTCGCAGCTTCAACGTTCCCACAATCATCATTTCGGGAAACGGGCGACCGGAATTCCGTACACTTTGCATAAGGGCGGGCGCCATTGACTATCTTCAAAAGCCATTAAGCCCCACGATACTGGACGCGACAATCCAGCAGGCCCTAGCTCGCCGCAACGGGGGTGCTCCACCCTCCAACTGAAACTGATTTCCCTATAGGACTGCGACACAACACTGCAAATTCCCTCAGGCCCGGCATCGTGGCCGAGATGCGGCACCCGATCATTGACGGCCATGACCGCTTCTTGTTTCAACGAGGAAATATACAAGGCTGTTCGCCACCGGGATTTGTTTCACCAACCGCATACAGGCTACTCATGACCCGCCATATTTCGATTGAGTCTGATTTTCCTCCTGAAGTATGATGTGAACTCGGAATCGGTGATTATTGAGGGCGGTTATATTCAGGTGAAGCTCATTTTCTTGAGTTTGCTACGTTGGGCCGTTACATTCATCACTATATGGGCAGGTTCCGCCATGGCGGACGCCGAGCCCATTAGAGTTCTTCTCATCTATGAACCCGATGGCAGCAAGGCCTCTACTATCGAGTTCACCGAAGGCTTTCATAGCAGGCTGGACGCACCCAACCCCACCGCCTTTGAGATATATAGCGAGTACCTGGACAGTTTGCGCTTCCCGGAGCCTGAGCACGTGACGCGCATGGCAAATTTGTTGAGCGCCAAATATCGCGACAAAAAGCTGGATGTCGTTATCGTATTGGGACCGTACGCGCTCAGCTTCATACTCGACAATCGTGAGAAAATTGCGCCGGATGCTCCGCTGCTCTTCGGAGGAATAAGCACGCGCTCTACGAGATTGCATGAGCTTCCACCTGATGCAAAGGGAATTCTCAGCGAGTTCGACCTTAGGCAAACCTTGTCCTTGGCGCAGAGGCTTCAGCCCTATGCAAAGAAAGCCGTCGTCGTATTTGGCTCCGGCCCCTTCGATCAAAGCTGGGGAGCCTCTGCAAAGGCTGCTCTGGGTGACCGCTATCTCGATTTCGAAATCGAATATTTGACAGGGCTCAACCTCGATGGTTTCGCCGACAAGGTCCGGCATCTGAGGCGCGAGGATGTCGTGCTGCTGCTCACCGTCAGCCAGGACGCCCAGGGCAGGAAATATGACCCGCGGGAGGTTACCGCAAAGCTCGCGCCGATTTCCAGTGTACCGCTCTACACCGTCTACGACACTTTCGTGGCGGCAGGTGCGCTCGGCGGGCAAATGGGTACATTTCGCAGCGTGGGCGAACAGATGGCGGATCTCGTGGTGAAAGTGACGTCCCAAGATCAGACACTGCCACAATTCGTACGGCAGGTGTCCCAGCCGATCGTCAACGAACTTGTCATGAAACGGTTCAATATCGATCCCAAATTGCTACCATCCGGCTCCGAAATCCTCTTCCATCAAACATCGGCATGGGAAGAATACAGTACCGAAATTATGCTGATAATCGCCGTCGTACTGCTTCAGTCGGGGTTGATTACGGCACTTGTACTTCAAGCCTCGCATCGCAGGAAGATCGAGGCGGAGCTCGCACTGGGACAACGCGAACTCGCCCATCTGTCGCGCGCTTCCATGCTTGGCGAGCTTTCAGGTGCGTTTGCCCATGAGTTGAACCAACCGCTTACATCTATGCTGGCAAATGCCGAGGTCGGAAAACGTTTGCTGAACAGTCCGATGGAAACAGGCAAGCTGGGGGAACTGAAGGAAATATTTTCCGACATTATCGCCGATAACAAGCGCGCTGCAGACGTCATCATCCAGCTCCGTCGCCTGCTTACGAAGGGTGAGGCCTCTCTTGAACCCGTCGAGCTGAGCCAAGTGGTCAACTCGACGCTCGCCCTCGCCAACGCCGAATTCGTGGTCCGGCAAACAAAAGTGAACTTCAAACGACCATCATACCCGGTCGAAGTACTGGGCAATTTCGCGCAGTTGCAGCAGATCGTACTAAATCTGGTAGTCAACGCCATGGATGCAACCTCCACCTTGCCTCCGGCTAACCGGCAAGTGGAAATTGTGGTGCGCAAGGATGGCCGTTTCGGCGAATTGATCGTTCTCGACAACGGGCCGGGTCTGACACCGGACATGATGAACGACGCCTTCAAGCCGTTTGTAAGCACGAAACCCGGCGGGCTGGGCCTCGGACTTCAGATTTGCCATTCGATCGCGACGGCGCATGGGGGCACATTGGCGTTCGACGAGGGCTACCACCGAGGCGCTCGAATCGTCCTTCGGCTTCCCCTACAAGAATAGATGTTTGAAAGTACATTACATATTGGAGTTTTCATTGGAACAATCAACTGGATAGATAATTGTTCAGGAGAATATTGCTTAGCGACGCCGCATAGTCATTCGGCCGCCCTGCCGAAGGTACAACGCGGATGCCGAGCCAACCGGCTGCGCGGGCGTCTTTAGGTGAAATTCCGAACTCTTTCTTGAACGTCCGGCTATAAGCTGACGGATCCATAAAGCCCCATTTCTCGGCAATAGTGGAGATCGGGCTTCCATCTGTATTGTCACCCAGGGCATCGCGCGTCTTTAACAGTCGCTGTCGCCTGATATGGTTCGATACGCCTCCGGCCGGCTCGAAAATCCGATAGAGACGGGAGCGGGAAATCCCAAGCTCCTGGCACAGTTTTTCCGGCGTCAGGCTCCGGTCGCCAAGACTCGCTGCGATGAGCTTGTTTGCGCGAGCCATGAGGACCGCGTCGATCGCTTCCCGTGCTTCGAGAAAATAGTCTCGGGACGGCGTAATGCAGGCGGCGAGAAGGCTGGTGGTTGCCGCAGCGACATAGGGGACATCATTCACCGTGCGGTCCGGAAGGGAACCATAGAGCAAAAGGATATAATCGGCGATGAACGTCGCCATTTCCGGACGAATGTCGAGAGTGAAGGCTTGAGAGAACGCGAAATCCCGCGGCAGGAACAGGCAAAGAACGCCATCGTCCTCGCCCTGATCCTGATGTGGCTCCGCCAGGCATTGCCAGCGCAATTGTCCTGTTTGGAATGGGGTGCCGTCGGAGGGAATAGTCTGCGGTATGGAAAGAACCCAATGATCGAAGACCGGGTTCTTCCTGCTGCTCCAACGGCGGCGATAACCGGTCCCGGGATATTCGATGAAGGCCAATGTCAGGCTACCCAGTTGCCAGACCCGCTCCCGTGCGGCGAACGACCCGAACTCGTCCCGGAGCAGTTCAACGTCGACGATATTCGAGTGCCAGCTTCGAAAAAGATCGAATTGCTCGACCGGAGGCGCAGACGAGGTGTCCACATCGACCGCACACGTCAACGGTCCCCCGGCACCAGTTCCGTCGCTTTCGGCCTCTCCTCGTACTTTGTCCTGCATTAAGACAACTCACCGGCTGGAGGATGGTGACAGGCCCAGGGAATTGTTGATCAAGAGATTACCCAGGTTGCCGACATCCTTGATTGGCCGATCTATGCTCAGCCAAGCCGAATGCCGAACGCCCTGCCATCCAAGTTCGCGCGCTTCCTTGGGGGACAAGCCGAACTCCGCTTTGAACATCCGGCTATAGGTCGAGGCATTGGTAAAACCCCATTCTTCGGCGATATTGGAAATCGTCCGCCTGTCCGCGCTGTCGGCCAGGGCATCGCGTGTCTTGAGCAATCGCTTGCGGCGGATGTAGTTGGAAACCCCGCCGGCCGGCTCGAATATCCGATAGAGATGGGACCGCGAGACGCCGGCAGCGCGGCAGAGCTTGTCCGGCGTCAGGTCGCGGTCGTTGAGCTTTTCCATGATGAGTTGCGCGATACGCACGGCCGCGACTGCGGCCACCGGGCCATGTGCGGCCGAGGGATTGTCTTTGGATGGCATGAGGGCGGCCGTGAAAAGATTGGCGGTCGCCGAGACGATGTGAGGCAAATCCCCTTCTGTGAGATCAGGAACAGAGCGATGCAACAGAAGCAGGTATTCCGCTAGGAAGCTCAGTGTAGCGTCGCCGACTTCAACTCTCGACGGATCGGCTGGCAGCAAGCTGCGCGGCAAAAGGAGCGCGACGAACAGATTATCGTTGCTCGATCTGGCGTCAGGTAACGCGAGGCGCCTCAAGGCCGGCTTTCCAGTACTCATCCCGGCCTCCGGCAGCCGCGAAAACGAAACGTTCAATAACCAGTGATCCAGAATTGGCCGTTTCCGGTGCTCCCATCGAATAGTATAGCCGGAACCCGGACATGTTACGTCCATCAAAACCAGATCGCCGAGTTGCCACACCCGCTGGCGGGCATGAAACGAGGGTCCCGCGGACTGCTGAAGCTTGAGATCGACAAGTCCTTCGCTCCAACTCCGGTAAAAGTCGAACTGCTCCTTGGCCGGCACCGCTGAGGTGGCGATGTCAATGGCACAACGAAGAGGCTCGTCGGCGAAGGGGTCGATGGGAATGCGGCCTGAGTTTACCCTTGCGTCCATGACAACGCCTATCTTGCCGTCATCGGGGAGGCTCGTGTAGCACCACCATTGCGTCTCGCGCTTCCGACCATCTGTCGGAGGATTCGTTCCGGCTCCATCCCGACTCCGGCCACCGGCTTCGAGTTTCCGGTGGTCAGGATGATGGCGACAGAACCGCTCCCGGCGCAGGGGCAGACTGGCATGACGGTCGCGGCTAAAGGTCGTTTGAGCACCATTGCCCTCCCGGCATTTCCGTTCGAACTCCGACTGCCGCGCGTTGACGACAGCAACGAGGCCGTACGATCAGAATCTCCTGAGAGCGAGCCGATCTCTATCCACTTTCCGACAGGGCGAAACGGGTGTCGGGAAACCTCCGCCATCGGCGCCGAACCCGCTGGAGAACAGACCTGAAGTGCCGGCCGTGGAAGCGATGAAGCGTCGACGCACCCTGTCGCGCGCTTCCTGCGGATCACGGCGCAGGCGGTGCGTATCGGCCTGTTCATTCATTCATCCCTCCCTCAACGAGGTCTTTCAGTTGTTCCGCACCCCCAAATGCGCCGCCGTGTCTCGCTGGGCGAGCACCCGAAGAGCGCCGTATAGGCCCCGGCAAAGCGGCCCAGATGCCAGAAGCTGAAGCTCATGGCGATATCGGTGATCGAGAGGCGATCACCCTTTGTCAGGATCAGGCCGTGCGCAGCACGTAACCGCCGCTCCCGCTCATAGGCGCGAGGGCTGACTCCCAGATGTTCCCGAAAGGCGCGCTCCAGCGTCCGCTCGCCGATGCCCAGCACCCCGCAGATGGCGCAGATCGAAACCGGACCATGCGGACTGGCCTCGAGGATAGCGAGAGTGGCATCGACGATTTTGCGCCGTACGCCGGAACCGGGACTGCGGGCAGACGGCTCCTCCGTGCAGGAGAGCACTCGCGCGAGCGCGGCGCCCGCCTCGCTCGCCGCAACTGCCAGGCCGGCGCTGAGGTCGTAGCCGCGCCGCGCGGCAGCTTCCGCGAACCCGACGGCCCGCAACAGTTTCTGCTGAAGCTCAAGTTCGGTTTTGGGGGCAAAGCACTGCTCGTGAACCCCAGGCATCAGCCAATCTCGTCGACCCGAGTGGGCGGCAGACGCGGTACGCAACGAATCGAGCGCGGAACCCCGCAGGCCGATACGCATGAGGCGATAGTTTCCGGGCATCGCCAAATCGAATTTCGTTCCCGGGCCGAGGATCCGCAACCGCGGAATTTCGCTCTGCTGACCGTTAAAGGCGGCACCTTCGCCCCAAAAGAACACTGCCGTCAACGCATCGTCATTGATCGCCCCGGACATGGCGATGCCGCCTGCGTCCCGCAAGTCGAGGACAAACGCGTCACTGTAGTCGATGGTCGCCAGGCGTGATGAATGATGCTGCGCACCGATCTGCCGGATATGGAATTCCGCATCGGGATCAGACTCGCGGGTGCGGGCCACGACGGAGTTGTATTTGCGCGCGTACCAGTTCGGCGCCTCCAGCATTCATGGCCTCCACAACCTGTGGTCCGACCTCGGAGTCACCTCACGTGGTCGCTTCTCTCCAACCAAGCCTTTGGCTGCTACGTCATTTGCTGAGCGAGCATTCTTCCGTATTCACGACGGCCCTATCCTGTCGGCGTCACTATAGTGCAGCAGACAACTGCACGACAAGCCGATTTCTTGCCAATGAAACGAACCCTCAACTTTCCAATATATCGAAATCAATTCAACATTATCTCAATCATTCATAATTTTCTTAAAGTGCTTCAGGAAATCAAAACCTGTACATAACGTTAATTTCCTGCATGCCCAAATGAAACCGGCGGCCAAATACGTGGACACTCTTCCGGACCACCAGAAAATCTGACTCGGGACACATTCCTGCAAGAGTGACCCGAGCTTGTTGGAGAGTAGCGGCAGCATTACTCCATCGCCACTCCCACCCGATCTGCGGGATCGTTGGCCATGTGCTCACAGCGCGTTCTTATGAACCCTACCGTCTTTCATGATGACGGCCAGGCTCGTTTCAGGCTCTTCGATCAGGCGAATGTTATCGAGGGGATTGCCGTTCAGGACCAGCAAGTCTGCAAATGCTCCTGCCTCGATCACGCCCAGCTTGCCTTCATACGGCGTTCGCAGATTCGAAAGGGCAAGCAGTTCCGCATTGACAGACGTCGCTATGCGCAGGATTTCGGCATTCGTATACCAGCGGCTGAGATGGGTCAGCATGATGTTCTGGCGCGGCGTCAGTTCGGGTGAGAACAGCACATCGGAGCCCCAGGCCGTCTTGATGCCGTACTTCTTGACGAATTCGTAGACCCTAGGCGTGCCGACGAAGAGCTGCTGCGCACGCTCGACACCTGGCCCGGTCTGCGAAGCAGCATCCTCCATTGTCAGGAAAGGCTGCATGCTGAGCCAGACGCCCTTGTCTGCGATCATCCTTGCGGTCTCTTCGTCCATCAGATGTGCGTGCTCGACGCAGGTGACACCGGCTGCGAGAGCCCGCTGTACGGTGTTGGGGGCATAGGCATGGACGGTGACGTAAGTGTTCCAGTCTCGCGCCACATTGACCGCCGTGCGAAGCTCATCTTCGCTGAAGGTGGTCATGTCGAGAGGACTACGTGGAGACGACACGCCACCGCCCGCCATGACCTTGATCTGCGAGGCACCCTGCAGCAATTGCTCCCGTATACGAAGCTGCAGGGCACCGGCATCGTCGACAATCGCCGCGCCGCCCAACAGTTCGCCATGGCTGAGTTGTCCACCATTGCGCGGAATCTCCGATGGCATGCGAAGATCGCCGTGCCCCCCGGACGTCGTGATCATGGCGCCCGATGGGAAGATGCGTGGCCCTGGTATGATGCCACTGTCGATCGCCTGCTTGAACGAGAAGACGGGACCGCCCAGATCGCGCACGGTGGTGAAACCACGCATCAGGGTGCGTTCTGCCTCCGCGGTGGATGTCGCAAAGATGATGCCGGGATCGCCTGCCATAAGAACGGGCAATGGAACTGCGGCAAACACCGCATGCCAATGCGCATCGATCAGGCCCGGCATGAGGACACGATCTTCGCAATCTATCACGGTCGCATCAGCGGGTGGAGCGCTGTTCGTCGTATCGATCGACGCGATCCGGTTGCCTTCGACCAGGATCTGGACGTTTGGCTGGAGCGCGTCCGACTTGCCGTCGAAGAGCCTGGCACGGGTGAACAGAACCTTCGCATCAACTTCCGCTGTCTGGGCGAAAGATGCCACGGGCGTTGCTGCGGCGATCGCCGCCGCACCTGCGCCCCTGAGGAACGATCTTCGCGAAAATTCATCCAGGCGTCTCGACGCCTGCAGAAGCATCGGACTTGAACAGCCACAACCAACGCCGTGAACCAGGTGTTGATACTTCATGCCCAATCGAAACATGGGAAATCCTCCTAGTTCATATGACTAAGTTGTCACCGCACTCCAGTCAGAAACGAATCAGTTCTTGGGATCGGAGCAACCGAAGCGGAAAATGCCGTTCTCAACATGCGGCTAAAACGAGCTATCATCACGAGCCGCCGCGAAACATCCAATATATCTTACGCGGCAGTGACGGAACTAACCATCCCCTGATCGTCCACGACACAGTTCATTGTCGTGCCACTTGCGTTGAGTTGCACCTGATAGGTTCTTGCGTCGAGTTTGCGGGAGCTTGTCGGCAACACGGTAGCAGTGTCGACGCCTCGCGATTGCGCCGCCGCATTGGCGCAGATCAGTTGGAGGTCGGCCGGCGCGGTCTCGACGGCCGTTCTCGTCATCTGGTCCGGCGTCGGGCTGCTCTGACACGCGGCCAGAACGGAAGAAAGAAACAAAGATATGGCTATAAGCCCACGTCCGGCGCCGGATTGTCTGTCGGTTGCGTTGTTCATCCTGATTTCCCCTCTGCACTCGGCTGAATCTATACGCCCTTGTAAAGGGCTGCCCCTTGCATGAGCACGATCACCTTCGCGCCGACCTGCACGCGCGCGTGCAGGTCGATGATGTCGTCATTTACCATGCGGATGCAACCAGACGACACGTCAAGGCCCATCGTCCATGGCTCGGGCGTGCCGTGGATGCGGTAGATCGTGTCCTGATTGCCCTCGTAGAGGTAGAGCGCTCGCGCTCCAAGCGGATTGTCCGGCCCGCCCGGCTGGCCTCCAGCCCATTTTGCGGCGTTCGGGTCACGAGCTACCATCTCGGCCGGCGGCGTCCATGTCGGCCATTCTGCCGTGCGGCCGACGCGCACGATGCCCGCCCAGCCGAAGCCCTCCCGTCCTACCCCGATGCCGTAGCGGATCGCCTGCTGGCCCGGCTGGACGAGATAGAGAAAATGCTGGTTGCCATCGATGATGATGGTGCCTGGCTTCTCCGCGGTACGGAACTTGACAACCTGCATCCGGAAGGGTTCCGGCACCTGCTTGTGCTGGCGGTAGTAACGATAGGCGGCCGTCCGGTCGTAGTTGCTCCAGGTTCGCGTCTGGGGATTGTAAACCTGCGTCCCGGCAGCGAGCGCGATGGTGGAAAATCCGACGCCGACAGCAATCATCATCGCCTTCCGCGCAGACCGGGTACGTCCGAGGCGCTGTGAGCATCTTATCAAAGCGAAAGCCGCCTTCATCTTCTCCAATCCCTCGCTCATCATCATCTGGCCCATCCCTTGACGCGAGCCTCGTGCCCGGCCACCCATTGTTCGGCGAACTCGTACGGGTCCTGCCGTTCGACCTGGAGCGCGTAGCTCATTTCCGTCGCCTCTTCCGGGGTGAAGTCGACGCGATCAAGAAACCGGGCGACTTCCGGATGTCGCTCACGCAGCGATGTCGCATAGGCGATATGATAACGGGCTGTGTCCCAGCCGACCGCCGCGCTCGATTTCTGCTCCCACAAAGGATCTTCGGAGGGTAGCACGATGTTCCACTTGGCCGGATCGTAGGGCGGCTCCGTCAGCCGTACTATGTCGTGCAGCTTGAACACCGCGTGCGGCGCATAGCAGCCGAAGATGATCGGCCGGCCCGTCGCTTCAGCGGCATCCACGGCCGCCATTCCTACATCCTCCGGCATTTCGAGGAGCGTCATGGTCTTGCCGTAGCCGTAGCTGTTGGCTCGGATGCGCTCGATGGCGGTCGAAGACCAGGCCGGCGCGCCGATCCATATCTCGCCCTTGCCGTCGCCGTCCGTGTCGAAGATCGCCGTCTTTTGCGGATCGTTGAGGTCCGAAATGTCCTTGATGCCGTTCTCCTGGGCGGCCCGCGTCTCGCAGATGCCCTGCCACGCAGCTACGCCGATCGGGCTGAGCGCAACCGTGCCGGCATCTTTCACATATTTCTCCACGAGATTGTCCAGGTTCGGCAGCCAGACCTCCGGATGGATATCGACCGCACCGGACTCGAGCCCCGCGAAGGCTATCAGCGTGCCCATCTCCACTGCGTCGGCCTCGATGTTGAACTCCTTCTTCAGAGCCACCTTGATGATGTTCGCGCCCGCCTGACCCGAGAACCAGTTCGGCATGGCAATGACGAGATCGGCTGCACCCGCGGTGGGAGCTGCAAGGAAGACCGCGGCAGCCGCTGTCATGGTCATTTTCGCCAAGTCTCTCATCCCCTATTCCTTTTCATGCGGTTGTCTCGGGAACCGTTTGCCCCGTGCCTCTTTGTTGCTGTGGTGCAGCGAAGGGCTGTGCTTCATTCCGGATACTGTTCCATCCCGCTCGGCGGCGTCCGGTTGAAGACAATGAAGGCGATCACATTGCCGGGCTCTGACGTCGCATCGCTCCGAAGACCGCCGATCTCGCCATCGACCTGGCTGGTATATTCCGCAACGATCTCGCCGAACATGTCGCGCTGGATTGCGATTTTCTGGCCGGGGCTGACCGCGTCCGTAAGCTTCACGAGATGTTCGACAATGCCGCCTGCGGTCGCAATAACCGGGAAGAGGCTGTTGCCCACGAAAATCCCCGTATCGCGTCCGGTGCGTCCGATCGGCCCCTCGATGATGCCGTGCAGCTTGAGCACGTTCATCGTGCCCTCCACGAAGAGAGGGATCATTGTCAGATCAAGGCGCCGGCCATTGCCGATCTCGGGCGTGAAGGCCGGAATACCCACCTGAAAGAGGGCGTCCGACAGAAGACCGGGATAACCGGCGTTGTCGAAGATCTGGTCGATCGGGAAAAGTTCCGCCATGGCCCTGATCTCTGGCACGTCCATCTTCGCCAGGTGAAACGCCGGGGCATCGATGCCGGTATGGCCGGTATGAAAATCAAGGACATAGTCCGAGTTCGGACGGATCAGCCGATTGAACAGAAGACCGGCATGGCGCACTGGGGCGCCCGGCCCGCTCTCGTCGCCCGGCCAGACACGGTTGAGGTCGATCAGGCCTGCACCGCGGCTGGAGTTCGGCCAGCTCCGGCCCATGCTTTCGATCGCAGGCCGGGACACATCGAAGATCGCCATCACGGTGCCGCTCATCGCGGCCGGGTCGAGCTCGTTGACGATGGTCTGGACGGCGTGGATGGAACTCATCTCGTCGCCGTGGACACCGCTCACCAGTGTGACGCGCTTGCCCGGGTTCGCCCCTTTCAGGACGGCCACCGACACCAGCCATGGCTGGCCCGTGGGCCCTTCGACACCGCGGAAGTAGAGGCGATGAAGCTTCCCCGGCTCAAGGTCGGCAACATCAAGCGTGCTGACGACCTGCTTTCCGTCGGCGACATCGCCTGTGTAGACGGTCCCTCCCGACACATTGGATGCCGCAGTTTGCGCCGCGGCGTGATCCGAAGCGAGAACAACCGATGCGGCGGCACCGCCGATGGTCGCGAGCATGAAATCCCGACGATCGAGGCCTGGCATATTTTCCATGACACACTCCCTTATCAAGAAAATTTCGAACCGCGTGCCGGCTGCCGGGTCGCCAGTCTCGGCCAGGCCATCTCAAAAGCTCCATATCAACGGTACGATGAATACCGAGACGACGAAGAACCAGATCAGCAATGGCAGTCCCAGCTTCCAGTAGTCGCTGAACGCATAGCCGCCCGGCCCCATGACCATAAGATTCGTCGGGGTTGCGATCGGCGTCAGGAATGCAGCCGCCGCTGCCACCGCCGTGCTCATGAGGACCGGGCGAGGCGATATGCCCATGCTTGTGGCGGCGGCCACACCGATCGGGATGATGATCAGCGCGGTCGCGGTGTTGCTGATGAGCTGTCCCATGATGGCGGTCAGGATGAAAAGCCCGGCGAGCAGGGCAAACGGTCCGGCATCGCCGACGAACCCAACAAGATGCTCGGCCATGAGCTGAGCGGCTCCGGTTTCCACCATCGCGGTCGAAAGGGGCATCATGGCTCCGACGAGGATCACCGTCGTCCAGCCAATCGCGCGATAGGACTGCTCCACGGTCATGATCCCCGACAGGATGATCGCGCCGGCCGCCAGCAATCCCGCGACGGCGGGTGGGACGATTCCCGTCGCGAGCATCAGCACCATGGCGAGCAGGATCGCAACCGCCTGCTTGGCGCCGGGGCCCATCGGCACGGCCTGGCGGCGAACCAGTTCGGGAGAACTGACGACCAGCACGTCAGGGTCGTCAAGGCGGACATCGAGCGCCTTCCAGGTCCCCTGCAAAAGCATCGTGTCGCCAGCCTGCAAGGCGATCCCTCGGGCATCGCCTTTGACTGTCGACGATGCGACGTCCGTGCCCGCACGCTGCACCGCCAGGATGATCAAGTCACCGCTCTCGGTGACCATACCCGGAAAAACGGTCTGGCCGATGAGGCCAGAGCGCGGAGGAATAACCACCTCGGCAAGGCCCGACTGGCGATTGAACAGCGTCTCCTCACCCTGGCCAGCGTCCGGCTCGCCCTCCCTGAAGGAAAGGTGCATTTCGGCCGCAAAACTCGCCACGGTCTCAGGATCGCCACGGATCAACAGGTGATCCCCCTCGGCCACGAGCGGCCGGCGAAGCGGTTCGGCCGATTCACCTTGCTGGACGGCAACCAACTGGAGGCCGGCATATGCGGCGAGATCGATCGTCGACGGCGCTGCATCGACATATGCCGAACTGGCCCGCACACGCATCCGGTAGACCCCGATGGCGAGGCCGTATTGCTCTACCAGCGTTTTTGCATGGCGGCTGAAGTCCGCGGGCATGGTCGCGCCGTTGCGTTCGGGCAGCAGTCGCTGGCCGAACAGCAGGATGATCGCCATGGTGCCGATGAGAAGCGGGACACCCACAAGGGCGAACTCGAAAAATCCGAAATCACCGACGCCTGCGTCCGCGCTTGCCTCGGAAACAAGGACATTAACCGGCGTCCCTGTCAGGGCCAGCATGGAACCTGCATGGGCCGAGAAGACAAGCGGCATCAGGAGCTGCGAGGAGTTTCGTTTAAGCCGGACCGCGATGACGACAACAACCGGCAGCAAGGCGGCGACGGCGCCATTGACGCTGATCAGAGCCGTCAGGAGCGCGACGAGGCCCATCATGAGGAGCAGAAGACGGGTCCGGCTTTCTTCGCCCGCGCCGCGGATCAGAAGCTGACCGGTCCAGGCGGTCACGCCGGTTATCTCGAGCCCGGAGCTGACGACGAAGAGCGATGCGATGAAGATGACCGCGGGGTCTCCGAAGCCTGCCAAAGCCTGGTTGAGCGTCAGGATGCCGGTGGCCCACAGCGCCAGCCCCGTCGCCATGGCCACCACGACGACCGGCAGCTTGTTCGAGACAAACAGCACGATAGCAAGAGCGATGATCGCTGCGATGTAGGCTATGGGGCTCAATCGTCAGTTCCTTGCTCGATCTTGCTCTGTCGTTTGCGCTTTTTCGGCTCTACAGCCCCTGTCGCCGCCAGGCATTGCTAGGGCATGTGGTCAGGGGACTATAAGGCCGGCCCCAAGCACCGGGCATCCGCTGCCATGCGAGACGGCGACTGTCCCACTATCCCTCCATGGTCGCCATGAGCAGGCCCAGGCGGCAGCCTTTCTCGTACTCGGTCAGGTTCACATATTCGTTGATCGTGTGGATCCGAGCCTGGCCTGCACCGATGGTAATGGTGGGAATTCCATGTTTGTCGAGCCAGTTGGCATCGAGCCCGCCGTTGGAGAACAGATAGGTCGGCTCAATGCCGAGCATTTTCAGCGCTTCGGTGGCCCGCTTCACCACCGGCGTGTCCTTGCCCAGTTCGAAAGGAGGATAGGCCGGCTGTCGGCGGAAGGTCACGTCGGCGGTTTCTCCCTCGTGATCCTTCACCTCGGACCTGGCCCGGGCGAACGCTTCCTCGTAGCCATTGACGATCCTCGTGGCGAAGGTCAGTTCGGGGCTGCGCGCCTCGCCCTTGATGTAGGTATAGTCGGTGACGACATTGGTCGCATCGCCGGACGGCTTGCCATCCTTGCCGCCGAAGATGCCGACATTGCTTGTTCCGTGACCATCCGGCTTGACGACCTTGCCGAACCAGCCGGCATTGCGGGCCTCGGCCAGCGCGATGGCTCCCACCAGCGTCGATGAGATGCCCTCGTCCGGAGCGACGCCGGCGTGGGACGCCTTGCCCTTGATCTCCACCTCCCAGTTCTCCTGCCCCACCGCTCCGATGATCAGTTCGGAAGCGAGCTGACCGTCGACGTTGATGCACATGACCGGGTCTTTGAGATCTGCGGGATTGAGTTCGCGTGCACCGTGCAGGCCGCTTTCCTCACGCACGGTAAAGAGCAATGTGATCGGCGGATGCGGAAGCTGGTTCTTGAGCAGCGTTTCCGCGACCACGATAAGCAGAGCCACGCCCGTGCGGGCGTCGCCGCCCAGCGCCGTTGTCCCGTCCGAGACGATCCGGTCACCCTCGCGCCGGGGCTTGGCCCCGGCGCAGAGTGGCACCGTGTCGAGATGGGTCGAGAACAGCAGGCGCGGTCCCGGCCGTGTGCCGGGCAGGTCGACAATCAGATTGCCGGTTTCGGTCGGCAGCGGGATACGCTTGTTGGCATCGTCGAAGCGGATGGCCGAGGCCGGCACGCCAGCCTTCTTCAGAGCCTCGCTGACGGCTGCCGCGATATTGGCTTCCTGGCCTGTAATGCCCTCCACCGAGAGCACATTCATCAAATGATCGATCGCAACCTCGACGTCGAGGGGAACGGAAGTATTGGTCATGGTATCCATCCGATCATTCTTGAGCCGTTTGATGTAAGGGTGGGCGATCAGCCGTCATATGCCCCAAGGTAGGCCCAGGATTTGCCAGATCGCGAAAAGTGCGGTCCACAGCACAAACAACCACACGACATAGGGCAGCATCAGCGATACGATCGTGCCGACGCCCGCTCCCTTGTCGTATTTCTGCGCGAAGCCGACCACCAGGGCGAAATAGGCATTGAGCGGGGTGATCGCATTCATCGGCGAATCGCCGACGCGATAAGCCGCCAGAACCGCTTCCGGCTCGACACCGAGTTGCATGAGCAGCGGCACGAAGACGGGGGCGAAAATCGCCCATTTCGCGATCGCCCCGGTCAGCAGCAGATCGATGATCGCGACGACGACGATGAAGCCGAGCAGCAGGGGAAGCGCGCCGATGTTGGCGGCCTGCAGGACGCCGGACAGGCTGAGCGCCATGACCGTGCCGATGTTGGTATAGGTGAAGTAGGCGACGAACTGGCTCAGAATGAAGAACAGGAAGATGGTGCCGCCCATGCTCTTGATCGACTTCTCGATCGCGCCCACCACCTCCGTCAAGGTCCGCAGCGTGCCGGCGCCGATGCCATACGCCCAGCCGGTAACCAGGAACATGAGCACTATCAGACCAATGAGGCCGTTCATGAACGGCGAGTCGCCTATCAACTCGCCGGTCCCCGGATTGCGCAGCGGTCCCCAACTCGGAATCGTCAAGAGGCAGAAGACCACGATCAGTCCGAGCAGCCCGACACCGGCGAAGCGCAACCCTCGCGATTCCTGCTCTCCCAGCATCGTGCTCTGGTCGGTCGTGGTGCCCTCGGCAGCATCCTGCGGTCTGTAGGCCCCCAGGCGCGGTTCGATCATTCGATCCGAGATGAAGGCGATGATGACGGTCAGAAACGCGACGGATGCGATCGAGAACCAGATATTCGACGCCAGCCCGATCGACGTGCCGGGATCAACGAGGTGGGCGGCGTCATTGGTGAACTCGACAAGCACCGTGTCGAGCGGCTTGATCAGCATGTTGACCGTGAAGGCGCCGGCCACCGCCGCGAAACCCAGCGCAAGGCCGGCAAGCGGGTGGCGCCCGACTGCAAGATAGGCGATGCCGGCAAGCGGGATCAGCACGAGATAGCCCGCATCCGCCGCAACGCTGGCCAGGATGCCGACGAATGCCAGAATATAGGTGAGCGCCCACCGCGGCGACACGATGACGAGCTTGTGGATCAGTGCTGTGACCAGGCCCGACTCCTCGGCAACGCCAGCGCCGATCATGGCGGCGATCATCAGGCCCACCGCGGTGAAGGCCATGAAGTTGGGGACCAGCGACACATACATGAAGCGAATGCCGTCTGCGTTCAGCAGACTGCGTATCTCCGTGGTCGCCGTTTCGATCTCATGCGTGTCGGCGTTGATACGCTCGAAGGTGACCGCTGCTCCAAAAAGGCTCAGCAGCGCGGACAGGGCAATGACGATTGCGATGAGGATAAGAAAGATGACGACCGGATGAGGAACCATGTTCCCGACTTTCTCGACACCGTCGAGAAACCGTTGCATCGTCGTTTTTGGAGCCGTACCGGCCTTTGACATCCCTCAATCTTCCCCTCTGCCGGAATGCGTGGCCGCGATACCCAATACCGCCAGTCCACCCGACAATGACACTGGGAGATTAGGCCAGCATGTCGAGAAGTCATGAGCCCAGAATCCAGAACCTAGGCCTGCCGTCCCGAAGTTGGAGCTCGAACGCGCTTCCTGGACTGTCTCCCCTGATCGAAAAAGGGAAGCCCTGCGGCACCGTCGTGGACGGTCTTGAAGCGCTTCGACCTGCCCGCGGATCAAAGTCCGGGGCAAGGGATGTCCGGCGGATGGGCCACTCCGGAGATAGCACCGGCCGTGCCTGAACACGCGTAAAAAATGGGATGAGTGGTGCAGAGTTGGGATTCTAAGCTCATCCGTGTCGCCCGGACAGTTGTTAGCGTCGAGAGATTGCCACGTTGGGGGGCAGCCGTTTCTCGCGCGCCTTAACCCTCCTGTCTTCTTCGGGGCCGAGGGAAGAAAGCGGAAGCGATGGACTCGAGCGACTTGCGACAAACACCGGATCCGAAGGAGTACAGTTCGCGCGCTCGTTCCGCATCGGTTGCAACGTGCACCAGGCACAGTAGAGCTGCCTCGCAGATGTCTTCGGCCAATCCAAAGGGCAAACCGTGACGCAGATCGAGAGCACAGGCCTCATCATAGCTGCAACAATAGCCCTGTTCGCCTGGAACAGGCTCCCCGTGGTGGCCGTTGCCATCGCCGCGGCGCTCTCGCTCTGGGCAATGGGTCTAGTCACGCTGGAGCAGGCGCTCGGGGGCTTCGGCGATGGGGCAGTGCTGTTCATCGCCAGCCTGTTCATCGTCAGCGCGGCGCTGGACAAGACCGGAGTGACGGCCTGGGCCGGACAGTTCCTCATCGCAAAGGCCGGCAAGAACAACCAGTCGCGGCTGCTGGCCATCGTCATGGCCGCAGTCGGCTGCCTCGCGGCTTTGATCAGCGGCGGTGGGGCCGTCGCTGCCTTGATGCCGGTGGTTGTGATGGCATCGATCCAGTTGCGTCAGTCACCTGCGCAGCTACTCATGCCGCTCGCCTTCGCAGCCCATGCTGGAGCCAATATGCTGCTGACCGGCGCACCCAAGAACATCCTCGTCTCGGAAGCGCTGGAGGACGCGGGGCTCGAAGGCTTTGCCTTCGCGGAGTTCGCCTATGTCGGCGTGCCGTTGCTCGCCGGAACGATGCTGATAATCCTGCTCTTCGGCAAGAGGTTGTTGCCGCAAAGGACCAGCGCGAGGTTACCGGCCGATTTCAGCCGGCATGCGGAGACGCTCGTTGAACACTATGGCCTGCGCGACGGCGTATTCCGCATGCGCGTGCGCGAGAGTTCACCCTTCGTCGGCGCGGCCCCCACCAATCTCGAGGTTGGCGATCCCGCGCGGCTGCAGATCATGGCCGTGCAAGCCGGGGGCTCGGGATTGCCCCTGAGGGAGCCGGCGCTCGTCTCACAGGGCGACTACCTGCTGGTTCGCGGCGAGGCCCAGGCGGCAGCGGAGCTAGCAGCAGAAAAGCACCTGGCCCTGCGTGAGGAGGCGGCAGGAACGGCGATGTTCAACCACCGCTCGGGCCTGGCCGAGGTCATCATTCCGCCGCGCTCCGCCCTGATCGGCCGGGCGATGCATCCAGGGATGGCAACCGATAGCGGCGACCTGATCGTCCTGGCCGTGCAGCGGGCCGGCGTCGATCTCAACCTCAGGGACCCGCGACTGAAGGCCGGAGACACCATCTTGCTGGAAGGGAGCTGGGAGGCTCTCGACGTCAGGCTCAGGGACCCGGATGTGCTGGTCGTCAACTCGCCCGATCTCGTCAGGCGGCAGGCCGTGCCGATGGGCGCGGGGGCCGGCATGGCGGTAGCCGTCCTGGCCGGACTTGTCGTGCTGCTGGCGACGGGCATCGTACCGCCGGTCGTTGCCGGCCTGGTCTCGGCGGGCATCCTGATCGTTGCCGGCACCGTCACGGTCGAGGAATCCTACCGCGCCATCCACTGGACAACCGTGATCCTCGTTGGCGCAATGATGCCGATGTCGGTCGCAATGGTGCAATCGGGCGCAGCGCAATTCGTGGCCGATCATCTGGTGGCGATGACGGGCGCCGCGGGACCGATCGCTTTCCTGGCAGGACTGTTTGTACTTACCGCGAGCCTTGGACAGATCATGAGCAACACGGCGACCACCATGTTGATCATCCCGGTCGCGATGGCCGCGGCCACCAGCATGGGCATCTCGCCGCGTCCTATACTCATGAGCCTGTGTATCGCGGGCTCCGCCTCTTTCCTGACACCGATTGCGACCACGACCAACCTGATGGTGATGGGACCGGGTGGATATGCTTTCGGCGACTACTGGAAACTCGGCCTGCCACTGATGATCTGGTTCTTCTTCATGGCCGTGTTCTACGTGCCGCTGGTCTGGCGGTTCTGAAAGAAAGGAAGACCTGCAAGGTGCGTATATCAAGACTGAAAACCAAACGGATAGAGCTGAGTTTTCCATTAGTGAGACACTGGCCGCGTCGCGTCAGGAATATGTGTGCATCCCTGGCCTGGTTGGCTGATTGCGCTGCATGGTGCTAGACATACTTCCAATGCCATTATTGCCGATGGGGAACTGGAAAATATCATGACGGAGCGAGCGCTTGTCGTGGCAATCTCCATCTTGGCGATTATTGCCGTAGTGTCGGCGCTCCAGATAGCGGCAGCGGTTTTCGCGCCGGTTGCTGGTGCGCTGTTCATTCTGGCGCTCGTCTGGCCTCTCCAGCGCAATTTGCAACGCTTTTTACCAAAACTTCTCGCCCTGGCACTGGTGGTCTGCTTCATCGTTCTCGTGTTTTTCGTAGTCGCATCGATCACGACCTGGGGCTTCGGGCGGATCGGCCGCTCAATCGTATCCGACAGCGCACGCTTCCAGGTGCTCTACAATCAGCTTGCAGAGTGGCTGGAGGGTCACGGCATCGTGGTTGCCGGCATGTGGGCCGAGCATTTCAACATTGGGTGGCTCGTGCGGATTTTGCAGGGCGTAACCGCACGGCTGAACATCATGATCTCGTTCTGGATCGTTGTCGTCGTCTATGTGCTCCTGGGCCTTCTCGACACCGAAACCTTCACCCGCAACGCTCGTGCCGCGCTCAGCCCCAGGGCTGCGGGCATATTGATCGATGGCAGTAGGCAGACGGCGGCCAAACTTCGGCACTACATGTTGGTCAGGACGCTGATGAGCCTTGCGACAGGTTCGATGGTGTGGGCGCTTTCAGCCGCGTTCGGCCTTCGCTTTGCGGCCGAATGGGGCATTCTCGCCTTCACGCTGAACTACATACCGTTCATGGGTCCCTTCATTGCAACGCTTCTACCCTCGTTTTATGCTTTGGCGCAATTCGGATCGCCGCAAGCCGCCATGCTGATCTTTGCGGGCCTCAACATCATCCAGTTCGTCATCGGCAGCTATATAGAACCGCGCGTAGCAGGTCGTGCGTTGGCGATTACGCCCTTTGTCGTGTTGTTCTCGGTGTTCTTCTGGTCGTTCTTGTGGGGCCTGTTCGGTGCCTTCATAGGCGTTCCGATCACGATTGCGATTCTCACCTATTGTGCGCAATCATCATCGACGCTCTGGATCGCCCAGTTGCTGGGTTCGCCTGACGTGATCCGCCATGACCGGGCCTAGGGCGGCGTCACAACAGGCCCAGACATATTTTCGCGGTCGCCCCTGTGTTATCGACGCGGGGAACCCGCGCGGCGCAGGAAGGCGACGAGACTGATCGAAATTACGCCTCCCAGCAGCCCGGCGACACCCGCGCCGACCAATACCGTAGGCGTAAGACCGCCAGTGCCGCGCGAAGCGGCGTCGATAACGTTCTCGACGTGGCCGACAAAGCGCCCCACCCCTGGAATCTGGGCGGCAAGCAGCGTCAGAACCACACCGCCAAGCATGCCGATGACAGCGATGGATCTCCACCCGAGATCGATCTCGCGCCAGAGCCGTGCCACGGCCATCGCCCCTGCGGTGCCGCAAATAATCTCGACCACGAGCAGGGTCGCGATTTCAGGACCGGACACGATGGGACCCGCTACGTACTTTGGGAGCGATCTGCCGGGCCGTCATGCACTATGCAGAGGCGGCCGACGCTTGCAGAAGTGCATCGCGCAGCACCTGCTCCTTGGTTTCATCCAGCGACGTCTTGAGTACCACACCGCCGAAACCCTGGATTTCCTTGAGCACCTTGTCGGCCGTCATTTCCTGGACAAGCACGAAAAGGGCGCCGTTGCCCGGTTCGATACTGGTCGACAAGTCCCGCATGAATGCATCGTTGATGCCGACATCCGTCAATGCGCCACCGAGCGCTCCGGATGTGGCGCCCAGCGCAAGTCCGACGAGCGGATTCAGGAAGAGAATGCCTATGAGCATTCCCCAGAAGCTACCGGATACCGCGCCCGTTGCAGTCGCATTGAAGAGCTGGTTCAGCTTGACTTTGCCCTCTTCGGTCTTGGTCGCTATCACAGCGTCGCCGAGTTTGATGATGTATTCCTTCTGCAGCTCAAGAAGGCGCTGGCGCACCTCTTCAGCCTTCGCTTCGTTCGGATAGACGATAACGATCAGGTCGGACATAGGAACTCCCAGGCTGAGGGGTACGAAACGATTGCATTCTACCCAACCGCGAAGCCGAAAGAATGAGCCGGGAATCCGGATACTGTGCCGTTCATCCCATTTTGGCAGACCAACTTGGTCGCTGGCTGCGCAAGCGCCCTGCCCTGCCATTCGCTCGAAAATTCGCGAAAGCTATCTCAACCAATCCCGAACGAATGACAGTTTCCTAAATAGAAGAACGCTGACAATGGTACGAGCGACCACTCATCTACGGATACGGCGCACATCCACTACTCGAGCGGTGCGCGAACTAACCGCAACCTCAAAACGGCTGTTGCCACGGCGCGTGTGATAGATGAAAAACCGTCCTCTGCAATCTACGCGCCGAACATCCCGAAACCCGCGATTGCGCAACAACCTTTGACCCTGGCTACACGTGATCGCCCTCCCGTTGTTGAGGTTGGTACCGACTGTTATGTTTACGGTCACGGCGTGAGCAGGCGCCGGTGCGGCCAGAGGCATCACAAGACCGATAGCGAGACCGATAGCGAGCGCATATATACGCATGTCATCCTCCGAGCACAGGAGCGGATTGGCAACATCAATTCACAGGCAACCGGATTGTCAAGGAATGGGCAATGCCTCCAGGAATCTTTGGGATGGCCAGCCAATGTTCTGGATTCTGAGTCTATCATACGTGTCGTAGTGGCATTGTCGTTAGTCATGGCTCTAACCGGCCACATCCCCGCCCGTTCCAAGATGCAGTCCAACGATTGCTATGACAATGATTGTCACATAAGCGATGCGTTGCGCGCCAAGCGGCTCGCCGAAGACCATGGTCCCGACCAAGACGGATCCAACGGCTCCAATGCCTGTCCAGACGGCATATGCGATACCCAGCGGCAGTACGGAGAGCGCCTTGCTGAGCGACAGGACGAAGGCGGCAAGCAGCAGGAGCGAGAGAAGGCCCCAGCCCCAATTCGTCATGCCGTTGGACTTTTTGGTGGCGAGTGCCCAGAAAACATCGAGTATGCTGGAAATGACGAGCAATATCCAACCGGTCGAGTAGGTCATGCCACTGCCCTCGCAAAGCGTTCGGCAAGGGTATCCAGCGCTTGGCCGGCGCGCTCGGCGGCCGCTTCTATGCTTTTCGGCCTGCCGATGGTCGGCCCCACGGCGACGATCTCGGCGTCGATCAGACCGATGAACTTGAGCGCTTGCCGGATATACGGCGACGCCAGATCCGGACGGCCCCACGATGGACCTTCGGAGAAATCTCCTGAACTGGCCAGGATCGCGACGACGGGTCGGGGACGCAGGAGAGGCGTATAGCCGGTCTTCGGATCAGAGGTGAAGCTCAGTCCCGGTTGGGTGATGAGGTCAATATAGTGCTTGAGCCGATAGGGAATGGAGAGGTTCCACATCGGGCTGGAAATCAGCACGATGTCGGAAGCATCCAGATCGCGAACGAGCGCCTCGATCTGCGCCCATGCCTGTGCCTCCTCGCGGGAGAAGCCCTGCCCGGAAAGCCGGGCGTATTTGGCGGCAAGCAATGCGCCGTCGAATGACGGCAGATCAGCTTGCCACACGTCGAGTTCCGTCACCTGGACATCCGGGTCACGGTTCTGAAGCGCTGCGATGAAACGGTTGGCCGCCATGCTGGAATGGGAGCGTTCGCCGCGGGGTGAGGCCTTGATATGGAGCAGTGTCGTCATGTCAGCATCCTTTTTCGGTAAGCATATAGAATTGCGTCAGTGCGAATTCATATGCGATTATTGCGAACTGGATTCGCAAGGATACGAAAATGCTTTCGGCCAACGACCTCTTGCTGATCGGCGTTCTCGCCCGCGACGGAACGGCGGCTTCGGCTGCGGCGGCGCTTAAGGTGCATGTCGCAACTCTTTACCGGCGCTTGACCGAATTGGAGAGGGAAACAGGAACGCCGTTGTTCCGGAAGATCGGAGGACGTTATAGCCCGACTCCTCTCGGCGCCGAGCTGGCACGTTCGGCGGCGGCCGTGGAGGCGAGCCTCGCCGACGCACAGCGGCGCTTGTCCGGCGGCGAGCAACGCCTGGAAGGGCACATCACCGTCACCACCGCAGATTCGCTGGTCCCGCTGGTGGCCGAACTGCTCCATTCCTTTCGCAGGGAGCATGCCGGGATCCACTTCGATCTTATCGTCTCGAACAGCTTCGCGGACATGGCACGCTACGAGGCAGAAGTTGCCATTCGCCCGACGCGCACGCCGCCGGAAACGCTGGTCGGCCAGAAGGCCGGAACCTTCGGCTACGGAGTATTTGCCGCAGAGAGCGACGCAAGCGCATTGCCCTGGATCGTTCTGGACGACAGTCTCGCCACCATTCCGGCAGGGCGCTGGCTCGCGGAGCATTCGGTTGGATCGGAGATCGCGCTGCGCGTGAACAGCATGTGGGGAGCCGGCCAGGCCGCGGCTGCGGGTCTCGGCAAAGCGCTATTGCCGGATTATCTGGCGAAACAATTCGGCCTCCTTCCGCTGGGCAAGCCAATCCATGGCCTCGAATCCGATATCTGGCTACTTATCCACGCGGATCTGCGGCGAACACCGCGCATCCGCTCGTTCATGGATTTCGCAGGGCGCCTGTTGAGAACCCGATTGGCTAGGGAAGCGCCCGCAAGTTCGCAGCCATAGGCTACGGCATGATGATCTGACTGTTGTTCGTCTCTGCGCATCGCCAACAAAGTGCAGGAAAAACTCTACGCGACCCTGAAGCACGATAGTGGCGATGGCTCGAAATCCCAGACCTCGACTTCGGTCGCCGGATCATGTCCGATCAAGTGCAAACTTTGCCACCCGATCGGATGGCGTAGCTACTTTGATCCAAACAATTCCGGGAGCTTGACCAGACAGAGTTCAGCGAGCATGACCGTCACAGCACCGACGACAATCGAATGACCGATCATCTCGCCGAGAATGGGCGGCAGTGACGGCGCCAGGCTTCCCGATAGCGCCGGAATACCCAGTCCTGCCATAAGGCCTAATGGCGCTACCAGATTCTTGATCGGGGATCTGCGCTCTTTACTGGCAAGTTGAAGCCCTGCCATGATGACAGTCGCGGCAGCCGGCAAAAAGAGTCCCCCGACAACAGGCGCGGGCGTGGCCACAAGGATCGCGGCGACCTTGGGGAAAAAAGCAAGCGCGATAAAGATGCAGCCAGCAACCCGCACCACATGCCGGCTCCCAACCCCGGTCATTTTTACGACACCGAGATTTTGCGCATAGGCCGTTGTTCCGAAGCCGCCGATCAGGGCTGCAACCATTGAACCGCCCGCCTCGCCGGCAATGCCCATATTGACGCGGCGGTCGGTTAATTCGGTGTTGGTAAGTTTGGCCGTCGCCTCATACATTCCCATCGCTTCCACCACGGCAACCAGAAAAACGATGAACATCGTGACTGTTATAGCCAAGTCAAACTGGAGTGCGCCGTAAGGCAGCAGTGTCGGGACGGCCAGCCAAGGTGCCGTTCCAACGCTCGAAAAATCCAGCATCCCAAAGCATAGCGCAATGAAATTCCCGACCAAAAGCGCAATCAGAAAGCCGAACATCCGAAACCTGCCACCTATGGCAGCGCTAACGAGAACCGTAAGCGTCGTGGCACAAGCAATAAACAGGCTCGTACCGGTTCCAAAGTTAGCTGTCCCGACCCCTCCAAAGAATTCCATGAATGTAAAACCGGCCAAGGCCACTCCGACAAGGGTGATAATGGTCCCGGAGACGGCCGGCGAAAGCAGGCGGCGCAGCCTCGCAAACTGACCTGAAACTGCCGCAAGGAAAACCAGCCCTGCGGCAATGAGCAGCCCAAGGCTTGCTGAAGATATCGTTCCGGCTTTGTAGTAGCCGATAGCCAGCGGCGAGAACGCCGACGATGGCCCTTGCACAATCGGCAAGCGCACCAGTTTGGTGCTTTGCACAACGGTGACAACGCCAGCAGCAAGGAACGTTGCGGTCACAAGGTTTGTTGCCAGGGCGGCAGAAAACCCCGCGACGGATGCGATGAAGATTGGGTCCAACCAGGCATTCGAGACCAACGCCTGTTGTGCCCCCAGCGCGAACTGGCGCTTCGCGGGAATTATTTCTTCGATGTCGCCAACCGTCACGTCTTCAGCTTGATCGTCGTCTAGGACAATAGCACTCATTCCGATTCTCCTCCCTGAGTACGGCATTATGGGCTGTTGTACGGATCAGGCCTCGAGGCACTGGATTCGGCGGGCATGCATTGCATGTTCTCGCAAGACCGATGACAATTGGGACATTACCGGTTGTGTGTTTTCGACAAGCGGCTTGCCATTCACGATGGTTGTGCCGGCCACTGCCGGTCCGCATCTCAACCAAGCTTCCACCGGATCGGTATGGGCGCCTGCCAACGCTACGTCGGACATCTGCCAGATAACGAGGTCCGCGCACGCACCTGGACGCAGATGGCCAATCTCATCTTCCCAGCCGAGACATGCCGCACCGCCCCGCGTTGCCACGTCCAGCACATCGCGTGCCGACATGGAGTTCGGACCGTTGCGATAACGGCCCAAGAGCAATGCCGTTCTCGCTTCAAGCCACATCGATGCATGGTCAGTCGAAGCAGATCCGTCGCAGCCGAGCCCCACCCTCATGCCTCTGCGGCGCAATCCCATGACATCTGCCGAACCCCCACCGATCAGCATATTGGAACATGGGCATTGGGTCGTGCAGACGCCGGCATGGGCGAGCCTGCCGATTTCCTCGTCATTGGGATAAATGAAATGCGCAACCCAGGATCTGGGCGTCGCCCAGCCAACCCGCTCGAAATATTCGACCGGAGTGCACTTATATACCTCAGCGCAGTATTCGTCCTCCTGCGGATCCTCAGCAAGATGAGTGTGCAGCCGGAGATCGTATTTCTCGGCGAGTTGAGCGGACTCTACCATTATATTTTCCGTGACCGAGAAGAGCGAGCACGGCGCAAGCGCCACACGCCCCATCGAACCGGGTTTTGCATCGTGATATTTCTCGACCAGCCGCACACTGTCGGCGAGGATTTCATCCTCAGTTTGGACCACACTTGCAGGCGGCAAGCCGCCATTCTCCACCGAGCGGGTCATAGATCCGCGGGTGGCATAGAAACGAAAACCTATATCTCTTGCTGCCCGGAATTGCGCGTCTATCAGAAATGGCTTGGGATGAACGTACATATGGTCCATGGACGTCGTACATCCGCCCATGAGCAATTCCGTCATGGCAATGTATGTAGAAAGATAAACCGACTCTTCGTCGATATTTGCCCAAAGCGGATACAGCCCCGTCAGCCATTGGAACAGCGTGCCGTTCGTTACCGGGGCGTAGGACCGGGTCAGGTTTTGATACATGTGATGATGGGCGTTTATTAAGCCCGGCGTCACAAGTCTGCCGTTCGCGGAAATAACCCGCGCACTCACCGGCTCATTACCAGATTTGCCAAGCGCTTGAACGCGACCGTCTTTAATGGCTATCCAGCCACTCTCGATTTCCCACTCACGGTCTACATAGATATACGCATCGCGTATGAGCAGATCGACGCCCATTCCATCCCTCCCGGCCAGTCTCAAACTCGAAAAAGCTGTATCCAGCTTCTCCGCGCTGTGAGCCCTGTCCCAGGAGGTGCGAACTCCGGATCGTCATCGACTTAATGTTGAGCGGGCTTGCTCTAGACCGCTGTGGCAACTTGCAACATCGGTTTGCTTAGGAAAGATTAAGCCGTCTGCACTGTCAAGCACGTTCTGGTATTTGTTATCCGCTTTTCGCTTGGTCCTTCGCCAGCCGACCGCTCTGCCAGGACAAGATCATCGGACATGAAACAAGGCAAAGCGTGTTTCACGCACCGCAGCAAGCACACAGCATTCTGACCGGAGCCCACGCCACCTCCAAGGAAGCGGCATGGGCCGAAGTCGCTGCTTCACAGGTTGGTAGCCGCCCTGGCGTTTGTGGCCATCGAGGGCAGCATCGATTCCGCGTAGTGACAACGAACCTCGCGTTCAGCTACCCGCCGCAGTTGGGGTGATTCGGCAGCGCAGCGCTCTGTCGCGAATGGGCAGCGGGTGCGGAAGCAGCAACCTGAAGGCGGCGCCAGCGGGCTCGGCACGTCGCCCGACAGCGGCTCGGCGCGGGCGCCGTTGCGATCGCGGCCGATCTCCGGCGACGCGCTGAACAGGGCACGGCTGTAGGGATGCAACAGCGCCGCGTCGAGCGTATGGGTGTCGCCCATTTCGACCACCTGGCCGAGATACATCACCGCGATGCGATTGGAGATGTGCCTGACCAGCGAAAGGTTGTGCGAAATGAAGATGTAGGCGACCCCGAGCGAGGCTTGCAGGTCGTTGAGCAGGTTGATGATCTGCGCCTGTACCGAAACGTCGAGAGCCGAGACCGGTTCGTCGCAAACGATCAGCCGGGGTTCAACCGCCAGGGCCCGCGCAATCGCCACGCGCTGGCGTTGGCCGCCTGACAATTCGTGCGGATAGCGGTCGATATGGTCGGGGGACAGACCCACCTTGATCAATAGGTCCCCGATGCGGTCCCGGCGTTCCGCGCGCGGGCAGATATTGTGGAGGCGCAGCCCGTCTCCGATCGACTGGCCGACGGTGCGGCGTGGGTTGAGGCTGGCATAGGGATCCTGGAACACGATCTGCACGGCGCGACGGAAGCGTTGCGCATCACGGCCGCGCAGCTCTCCGGTCGCCGCACCGTCGAGGCGTATATCGCCGGCAGTTGGCGCGACGAGGCCGGTCAGGCAGCGCGCCAATGTGGACTTGCCACATCCGGATTCGCCGACGATCGACAGGGTCTCGCCGGCATCCACCGACAGGTTCACGCCGCTCAGGGCGTAAACGGTGCGCCGCTGCCCGCTCCAACCGGAGCCGATATTGTATTCCTTGACCAGGCCGGTGGCTGAGAGGACGGGCATGTTCATGCTGCTGCTGGCTCCGGATGGTAACAAGCAAATTGCCGTGCGTTTCCAACCAGCGGCGGTGCCGCCAGTGCACATTGTGGGGTGGCGCGCGAGCAGCGGGGCGCAAAGCTGCATCCCGGCGGCATCGACAGCGGCGACGGCACGGCTCCGCCGATTTCTGGCAGGCGACCGGAGCTGTCATTCTGCCAGCGCGCCGCCTTCAACAGGCCCTGCGTGTAGGGATGGGCGGGAGCGGCAAACAGGTCATCCACCGCCGCCTCCTCGACCTTGCGGCCGGCATACATGACCGCGACCCTGTCGGCGACCTCCCAGACCACGCCCAGATCATGAGTGATGAGCAGCACGGCCATCCCCATCTCGGCCTTCAGGCGGTTGATCAGGGCCAGCACCTGGGCCTGGATGGTAACGTCGAGTGCTGTGGTCGGTTCGTCGGCTATCAGCACCTTTGGCTCGCAGGCCAGCGCCATGGCGATCATGACACGCTGCCGCATGCCGCCGGACAGATTGTGCGGATACTGGTCGTAGCGCTCGGACGGTGAGGGAATGCCGACCAGGTCGAGCAACTCAACGGCGCGGCGGCGGGCGGCCGCAGGAGACAGCTTGAGATGCAGCTTCAGGGATTCGGCGATTTGCCAGCCGATGGTAAACACCGGATTGAGCGCCATCATCGGGTCCTGGAAGATCATGCTGATGCCGTTGCCACGCACGGCGCGCATCTGGCGCTGTGACAGCTTCATCAGGTCGTGTCCCTCGAACAGCACACGCCCGCTGACCCGACACGGGGACTTCATGGCCAGAAGGCCGAGGGTCGACATGGCGGCCGTGCTCTTGCCGCAGCCCGATTCGCCCACAATGGCCAATGTTTCGCCGGCGCGCAGCGAGAAAGACAGGCCGGTGACGGCCTTCACCCCGCCACGCGTGGTTGGAAACTCGACATTCATGTCCTCTACCGACAGGACGTCCTTTGCCTCGCTCATCGTTGCTGAAGCCTCGGATTGAGTGCATCGTTCATGCCCTCACCAACCAGGTTGATGCAGAGCACGGTGATCAGGATTGCGATGCCGGGGATGGCGGGCATCCACCACGCGGTGCGCAGCACGGTGCGGCCGACGCCAATCATGTAGCCCCAGGAGATCAGGTCGGGATCGGTAAGGCCGAGGAACGACAGTCCGGACTCTGTGAGGATGGCCGTGGCTACCAGCAGGCTCGATACCACAATCACGGGCGGCAGCGCGTTGGGCATGATCTGGCGTGTTGCGATCTCGAGATCGGACATGCCGAGCGCCCGGCAGGCCTGTACATATTCGCGGTCGCGCTGGGCCATGAACTCGGCACGGGCGAGCCGGGCGACCGGCGGCCACGACACCACGGCGATCGCAATGGTGACGCTGGCGATGGACGGGTTGAATATTGCGATGATGACCACCGCCAGGACGAAGGAAGGAATGGTCAGGAAGAAATCTGTCAGGCGCATCAGCACGGTGTCGAACCAGCCGCCCTTGTAGCCGGCGATCGCTCCCACCGTGACGCCAATGACGGTGGCGCCGAGGCTGGCGATCAGCCCAATCAGCAGCGAGACGCGAGCTCCGCCGATGAGGCCGGCCAGAATGTCGCGGCCCGACACGTCGGTGCCCAGCGGGAACTCAGCCGAGGGCGGCATCGAAGGCCGGCCGATCATGTCGTAGGGATCGACCGGATAGAGCATAGGGCCGAACAGCGCGGCAAGCACGATGCAGAGCAGGAAGAAGAGACCGATCACAGCCGCCACATTGCGCCGAAAACGGCGCCACAGATCGAGGAAACCAGTCATTTCGCCATCCTCGGGTCCAGGACCCCATAAAGCATGTCGACGGCCAGATTCACCACCACGACGAGGATCGATGAGATGAAGAGGATACCGAGCAACAGGTTGAGGTCGCGCTGCTGGAGTGCGTCGAACAGCAGACGTCCGAGGCCCGGCCAGCCGAACACGGTCTCGACAAGGATCGAACCGCCGAGCATATGGCCGATTTGCACGCCCACCATGGTGAGCACCGGCAACAGGGCATTGGCGGCAGCATGGATGAAGCCGACGCGTGTCTCCGACACACCCTTGGCGCGGGCGGTAGTGATGAAGTCGAAGGTGAACACCTCCAGCATCGAAGCCCGCATGAGCCGGGTGTAGAGCGCTACGTAGAACAGACCGAGCGTCACAGAAGGCAATACTAGGTGGCTGGCGATGTCGAGCACGTGCAGGTGCCAGGGCAGGTCGGCGCCGATCGTCATCATGCCACCGGACGGGAAAATGCCGAGCATGACGGAGAACAGCACGACCAGCATCAGGCCCAGCCAGAACTGCGGCGTCGCATAGGCCAGAAGGGCGATCACCGAGATGACGCCGTCCAGCCATTTGCGATGGCGCATGGCGGCGATCATGCCGAACACCATGCCGAGCAGCGTTGCGACCACGATGGCCGTCAGCATCAGCAGGACCGTCGCCGGAATCCGTTCCAGGATCAGATCGAGGACTGGTCGTTGCTGTACGTGGGAGAAGCCAAGGTCGAAGGTGAGCAGTTTTCCCAGATATATGAAGAATTGCTCGTAGAGCGGCCGGTCCAGGCCGAAGGAGCGGCGCAACTCGTCGACATAGCCTTCGTCTCCGCCGCCGGATTGGGCGGCAACGATGTCGGCCGCGTCGCCCGGCGCCATATGAAGCAGCGCAAAATTGAGGACGGCAATGCCGAGCACGCTGGGCACGATCTGCCCCATACGCCTTGCCACTGAAAGAAATCTTTGCATTGCCGGGCTCCGTTCCTCCTCACCGCGGATCGTGCACGCCTATTCCTTCCATACCGCGTCCCACGGCGAATACATGGAGATGCCGTTGGTGATGAAACCCTTCACCCGCCTGTTCCAAACATGGGTGTAGGACATCTCCATCAGGAATATGACCGGCAGCTCATCATGCACGATCTGCTGCAACTCATCGAACTGCTTGCGTCGTTCGGCTGGATCGACTTCCACCGCGGCCTTGGCGAACAACTCATCGACGCGTGGATTGCTGTAGCCCATCGAGTTGGTGAAGGTCGCCCCCTTGCGGATCGAAGCGGTGCCGAAGTTGCGCTCGCTGCCGATCGAAGGGTCGGAATAGTTGTGCACGAAAGAGCTGGTCAGGTCGAAGTCCCAGTCCGTGTAGATCGTCTTGAGCCAGCCACCGAGGTCGGCGCTGCGGGTTTCCACCTCGATGCCGATCTTTGACAGTTCCTGACGGATATATTCGCCCAGCCGCACCCAGTTTTCGCCATAGGGCAGGAAGTTCTGCCTCAGCTTGAAGCGCACGTCTCCAGCGCCACGCGGATAGCCAGCCTCATCGAGCAGCGCCTCGGCCTTGGCCGGGTCGTATTCATATTCGGGCAGCGACTTGTTGAAATAAGGATTGGCGCTGACCAGCAGGCTGCGCGCCGGGGTGCCCTGACCATACCAGATGACGTCAACGATGCGCTGGCGGTTCAACCCCAGGCTGATTGCCTGCCGCACCTTCAGATCCTGCAACGGTTTTTCACGCAGATTGATCTCGAGCCACATGTTCGGCCCCAGCGCCTCGCTGCCTTCGCGGGAGGCTTCCAGTTCCCGCGCTGAGGATAGTCGCTCGATCTCCGCTTCGGGCATGCCGCTCATCGGGATCAGGTCGAGTTCGCCGGTCTCCAGCGCGATGGCCCGGGCTGCTCCGTCGGGAATGACGCGGGCGACAATGCCGTCGAGGCACGGGAAGCCCTTGCGCCAATAGTCGGGGTTGCGTTCCAGTGCGATATGGCTGCCCTTCTGCCATTCCTTGAACTTGAACGGCCCGGTTCCGACCGGGTTCTGCATGGCGGATGCACCGCGCACGGCGGCGATGTCGGACATGTCCACACCCTCGAAGGAGTGCTCGGCGAACATCGGCGCCTCGCCGGGCTGGAACACCTTCATGAAATAGGGGACGGGTTCCTCCAGCGTGAAGACGACGGTCAACGGGTCAGGCGTGGCGATATCCGATACCTTGCCGAAATTTGCCGTGCCACGGGAATGGTAGGGCCGCACGATCTTCTCGATCGAGAACTTGACATCGGCCGAAGTGAAGGGCTTGCCATCATGCCATTTGACGTCAGGCCGAAGCTTGAAGGTCACGGTCTTGTGGTCGGGTGAGACGGACCAGGTTTCCGCCAGCCCCGGCTTCGGCTCGAGCGCGCCACCCTCGTAGTTGAGCAGGCTTTCGAACATCTTGGTGGAGATGATCGATACCGGCACTGCCGAGGTCACGATGGTGGTGAGCGCACTGGGTTCCTGGCTGTAGGCGTAGGTCAGAGTTCCCCCGCTCTTGGGGCAGCTTTCTTGCGCCTGCGCGGCGGTGCCAATGACAAGGGCAACGGGCGCTGCAAGCAAGACGGACTTGATGGTTGTGGCACGCATGTGGTTTCCCCTTTTGCTTCTTGTTGTCATTGACGGCGTGGCCCGATTATTCGACCCCGCACCATTCGGCAATGAAGAGCGCCAACAGTTCGATGGCCTCCAGATATTCAGCGACCGGAATATACTCGTCGGGCTTGTGGGCCTGGGCGATCGAGCCGGGACCGAACACGATGCCCGTCATGCCGCCCTGATTGACGAAGTGGCGCAGGTCGCAGCAGAAATGGCCGGGATAGGCTCCGGTATCCGCACCCTGGCTTGCCAGCACCTTGCTCATCACCCGCGCCACTTCGAGATCCGCTGGCTGGTCGGTTGCATCGTCATGATGCAGGAATTCGAGCTTTGCCGGATGGCGTTTCAGCCGCCCGTCGGTGGCGTTGGCCTCTGTAATGGCGGCGCGGAAGCTCGCCATCACATCAGTGACGCTGCCAACCGATGGTGCGAAATAGGCGCCGCCCTTCAAAAGGGCCTCGGCCGCGCTGGAGGTTTCGTAGTGGCCGCCGCAAACGCGGCCTATGGTCAAGGCAAAGGGGGCCTTCTCACCCGGCGGCGTTGCCACATTGTAGCGACGCTCCAATTCGAGCAGCGCCTCGATCACTGGCGGCAAGGCATCGATGGCGCCCAGTCCTTCGAGGTCGGTGCCATCCCAGCGCGCACCTGGCGAACGTGGCACGCCGGTGAGAGAAACCTGCCAGTAGAGCCCGCCCGGATGGGTATGGCGGATCGTATTGCCAGTCGGTTCGAGCACAATGGCGGCATCGGCGCGCAAACCGCGGCGTATCAGGTCGAGTGTGCCGTTGCCGGCATGTTCCTCGTTCACCACGCATTGCAGGCTGACATTACCGCGCAGCCTCACGTCCGCCTCGTGCAGATAGGTCAACGCCATCAGGGCGGCCATGAGCCCGCCCTTCATGTCGCAGGCACCGCGTCCGTACAGGCGTCCGTCGGCGATTTCGGCGCCGAATGGATCGAAGCTCCAGCCGGCGCTGGGCTCGATAGTGACGGTATCGACATGGCCGTTGAGGATCAGCGAACGTCCGCCGCCACTGCCGCGCCAAGTGCCCACCACGTTGGGGCGGCCATCATAATTGAGCAAGACGGCAAGGCCGCTCTCCTTTAGGGCGGTGAAGCTCGGCATGTCAGTATAGGGGAGGATGAGATCGTGCTGCCAGTGAGTGGGATATTGGGCGATTTCGGGATAAGCGGCGAACATCGCCTCGACGTCCGGTTCGGCCTTGCTCACGTCGGCCCCGACAGCCTCCAGCATGGCGCACAGATGCGCCTGCGCAGCGCCTTCCTCGCCGGTCAGCGAGGGGATTCGGACAAGAGTGGCGAGGGCCTCGATACTGCGTTGGCGGTTGGCCCGCGCGACCTTGACGGCCTGTGCTGCGGCGTTCGGGAGGATGCTTGTCTGGTCCATCATGAAGGGTAGAGTTCTGCTTCCGGCGCTATAAGGCAAATTAAAACTATTGCCATATAATCGAATGGAATTTATATCTTGGCTAAGGAATAGATAGCCATGATCTATACTCAGATAAGGGCTTTCGACGCAGTCGCCCGGGAGGGCAGCTTCTCGCGGGCCGCAGAGGTTCTGGGTTTGACGCAGCCGGCCCTGACCATTCAGGTTCGCTCACTTGAGGAAAGGCACGGGCTCAAACTTTTCGAGCGCGATGCGCGAGGGGTGCGCCTTACTCAGGCAGGCGAGCGTCTGTTCACGCTCTCGCGCCAGCTGGCCAGTCTCGAGGAACAGATCGACGAGACCCTTTCCGTTTCCAGCGAGGAGCAGCGCGGCCAGTTGCGCCTGGCGGTCGACGGGCCGCAGATCGTCATGGGTTTGTTCGCCAAGTTCCTCGCCCGCCATCCGCGTGTGCGCCTGTCAGTATCGACCGGCAACACCCAGGTGGTACGCCAGAAGCTGCTCGACCGGCATGTGGATGTCGGGGTATTGCCGCTGATCGCCGATCATCCGCGCGTGCACGCAGTGACGCTGTGGCACCATCGCGGCGTTCTCATCACTTCGCGCAGTCATCGCTTTGTCGGGCGCAAGACGGTGAAGCTGGAGGAACTGGAGAACGAACCGATGATCGGCCGCGAGGACGGTTCGACCACGCAGGCCCTTATCAACGCCGCGCTGGGGCGCATCGGCATCAAGCCGCGTATCGTGCTGGAACTGGGCAGCCGCGAGGCTCTGATTGAGGCCGTGGCGTCAGGGCTCGGCTGCGGCATCGTGTGGGAGCTGGAGGCGCTGGCCTCTACCCGTGTCCAGGCCATACCGATCGAGAACGACGAGTTGATGACGACGGATTACATCGCCTGTCTGAAGTCAGAGCGCGAGCGCTCGATCGTCAAGGCGATCTTTGCAGAGGCAGCCAGGATGCCCGCCGACCGGCGCAATATCACGGCGCTGGGCTGGATGTAGGCAAGCTCCCTGCTCGTCCGCCCGCCGTGGCACGGCAAATTCCCCCGACGCACGCCATCGCAAGGCGCCAAGACTTACCGGCTCCCACCCCCCTATACGGGCACGGAATGGCGGGCAGCGTCGAGGCCGAGCATCGGTGGCCTTCGTTGTCACGTCAGGCGCTGCGTTTGGTCAGATTGATGAGGATGTCCGCAAGCTGCCGCGTCGCCGGCCCCATGGATTCGTCCAGGCGATGCGCAATATAGGCTTCAGACACGACTTCACCGTTACGTCCGAGCGCGCTCACATTCATCCTGATGAGGCGTCCTTGTTCGAGGTCGCGCTCCACCAGCCAAAAGGGCAAGCGCCCCCAGCCAACGCCACCCAGAATGAGGTTATGCTTGGCATCCTGGGTATTCACGCGACATGTTTGCGGCGAGATCACTCCAAAGTCACGACCCTCTGATATCGGAGAGGGGTCGGACAAAACGATCTGAAGATGATCGGCGAGATCCAGAGCCTCCAGTGACTGACCTCCTTTGCCCTGGGTGAGTGGATGCCCGGATGCGACCACGGCAACTTGAGTTATGGAAGTCAAAGCGTCGAATCTGATGCGCGGATCACGGAATTCCTCGCCAACCATAATGGAGAGCGCGCAACGCTTCTGCCTGAGAGCCTCAAGTGGCCCGCCGAGAGGCACGACCTGGACACGAACGGACACAGACGGAAAGCTCTCGCGCATCTGGGAGATCGCCCGACCAACCTGCTGCACAGGAAAAAGCGTATCAACCGCGATCCCGAGTTCGGTTTCCACTCCTGCTGCAAATCCGCGCGCTTTGGCCCGCAGCGCATCAACACGAACAATGATGTCTCGCGCGTTGCCAAGGAGTACTTGGCCTTGTGGTGTCAATACAGGCCGGTGTCCGGATCGGTTGAACAATTCGACGCCGAGCTGTGCTTCCAGGTTGGCGATCGCAACACTCACCCCTGACTGAACACGCGACAATCTCTGCGCGGCGGCCCGAAAGCTGCCGGTGTCTGCGATCGCGATGAATGTTCGCATCTGGTCAAGGGTCAGCGCATCGAGCATGATCACCTCAGTTGATCGACTTGATAAAAATTATATCACTTAAATCGGTCGATCAAAGCGGGCAACCTCAGCTCCATGCTAAGAGCTGAAGTGAGGTGGCAAGGATGGCCAAGGTTCTGATACTCTACTATTCCTCTTACGGTCACATTGAGACGATGGCCGCCGCAGTCGCGGAAGGCGTTCGCCAGACAGGCGCTTCCGTTGATGTGAAGCGTGTTCCTGAACTTGTGCCCGATACGGTTGCCAGGAAGTCGGACTACAAGACCGATCAGCAGGCGCCCGTGGCCACGGTGGCCGAGCTTGCCGATTATGACGCCATTATCTTGGGCACACCGACGCGCTTTGGCAATATGGCCTCACAGATGAAGAACTTCCTCGACCAAACCGGCGGCCTTTGGTTCGAAGACAAGCTTGTTGGCAAGGTCGGCAGCGTCTTCACCTCGACCGGCAGCCAACATGGTGGTCAGGAGACAACCATAAAGTCCACACAGACCGTTCTCTTCCATCTTGGGATGATCATTGTCGGCCTGCCCTACAGCTTCAAGAGACAGATGCGGATGGATCAGATTACAGGCTGCTCCCCCCATGGCGCGTCTACCCTGGCCGATGACGGCAACGGCGGTGACCGCCAACCAAGCGAAAACGAACTCGCGGGAGCCCGCTTCCAGGGGCGGCATGTCGCCGAGATCGCGTTGGCGTTGGCCACCGGTCGCCAGGCAAAGGCGGCGTGATGAAGGATCATGCCATGATGTCGGAACCATCGTCCACCCGATGGGCCGCCGTGTTTCTGATCGTTGGTGCGGGCATCGTGGCGGCATTGCAGGTTGGGAAGGCGGCCATTGCCGCCCCCTTGCTGCAAGCCGATCTCGGAATCGGATTGACGGCGATTGGCTGGTTGACGGGGATTTTTGCGGCTCTTGGGCTTGTCGGGGGCATTCCGACCGGAGCACTTGTCGGCAGTTTCGGCAGCCGGCGCCTGTTGATCATCGGGCTGCTCGTTAAGACAACCGGGGCTGCATTCGGGGCGGTGGTCACCGGCCTGTCAGGGCTCTTGCTTGCGCGCGTCATCGAAGGTGCTGGATTCCTGCTGATCAGTGTGGCGGCGCCATCGATCCTAAGCCATGTCGCGCAACCGTCCGACCGCGATCTGGCGTTTGCACTTTGGAGTTGCTTCATGCCGGTCGGCATGGCGGTTGCAATGCTGGTAGGCCCCATGTTCGGGGATTGGCGGATCATGTGGTGGGCGAGCAGCGCGCTTACCCTGGTCATCTGCCTGCTTGTGCCGTTCGTCATTCCCTCCTCCAATGAGCGTCAACCCTGGTCCTGGCGTCGTCTGCAAATCGATACGGTTGCAGTCTTCCATGCCGGGGGCGCCCTCGCACTTGCCGTTACATTCGCACTCTACAGCCTGATGTTTTTCGCGCTGTTCAGCTTCTTGCCCGTCCTGTTGATGGAGCGAATGGGTGTCTCTCACCAAACCGCAGGACTGCTGAGCGCCCTTGCTTCGGCGATAAATGTGATCGGCAATCTGGCGGCGGGCGTCCTGCTTTCCCGCGGAATCGGCCGGACTGTGCTGCTTATCGGGGCCTGTTTGATGATGGGAGCAGCCAGTTTCGGCATTTTCCTCTCCATATTGCCAGACACGGCTACGTTCATTCTCTGTATTTTGTTCTCGGCCGTTGGTGGACTGATCCCGGCGACCCTTCTGTCATCCGCCCCGATCGTGGCGCCTGCAGCGGGACTGGTCCCAGTGGTTATCGGTCTGATCGTTCAGGGCAACAATTTGGGCCAGATCCTCGGCCCCACGGCTGTCGGAACCGCAATAGACACTTACGGCCGGAGTGCGGCAGCCTACATTGTCACCGGAGCGGCCTTGCTCGCAGTGCCTGTGGTGGCGGCATTTGGAAAACGCATTCAGCCGAAGGTTCAGCATTCTCCCACCGTCAACCTCCATCCTGAAACGAAGGAGAACCGCTAATGAGCGTCGATTTCAACCACACGATCCTCTCGGCAAAGGATTCGCAAGCGTCTGCTCATTTCCTTGCCGAAATGCTGTCGCTGCCAGAGCCCAAGCAATGGGGCCCGTTCTGGATGGTCACGACCGACAATGGCGCAAACCTCGACTACATGGACGTCGATCACGAAATTGTCTCGCAGCACTATGCGTTTCTGGTCGATGACGCGAGTTTTGACGCGATCCTGGCACGTATCCAAACTGGGAGCCTGCCGCATTGGGCGGATCCCGGAAGGCGCACACTGGGGCTGAACCACCATGATGGAGGCCGGGGCCTGTATTTCGACGATCTCAACGGGCATCTCCTAGAAGTGATCACGCGCCCCTACGGCAGTGGCGGTTGGCAACCCTGAAGCCGCACAGAATCCAGCGAATGGGGCCCGGTGGAGGGCAGGGTGTTTCTGGCCCAGGTAGATGGTCAATAGCGGTGCAAAGGTGTCGGGTGGGGCAGTCGCGGGCTTGATCCACATCAAGGTTCCCGAAACCTGCTCGTACTGTCGATGCCGATCAGGCACCTGCCGGGCGCGGCTGGTTCGACTTCGCGAGACTGCCATTGCCGGCCATGGCCGGCCTCGCGGAACATGATCGCCGGAGGGTATAAACTGTAACAAATGCCTATGTTGGAGGCTTACCGACCAGACATCCCCATGGGCGAGCACGATGTGATACTCTGTCAAAAAGATGCAGGGAGTAGTGAGATGAACAAGGAAAGCGCGATCTCCGCATCGCCTCAGCGTAGTGTCATCGTCCATGGCTTCACCAACAGCGTCCTCGATCCGAACGCCCCGATGCTTGGGCCAGTGGAGAACGGTGGCACCATCATCGCGAACACAGCTCCAGGCTGCTGGGGACCAATGATCACCCCGCGCCTGCGCGGCGGCCACGAGGTCACGCAGCCTGTCTGTGTCGACGGGGCGGAACCGGGCGACGGGATCGCGATGCGCATCCGCGATATTACCGTGACGGCCATCGCCACCGCATCCGGGCACGACTCCTCACCGGAAGGCTTCTGCCTCGGCGATCCCTATGTCGCAGCCCGATGCCCGACCTGCGACGAGGTGTGGCCGGAGACGCACGTGGAAGGCATCGGCCAGGACGCCGTCAGGTGCGACAAATGCGGCAACGCGGTGAAGCCGTTCGAGATCGTACACGGCTACACCGTCGTCTTCGACGAAACGCGCCGCGTCGGCGTGACCGTGCCGAAAGAGGCGGCGGAGAAGATCGCACGCAACGCGCATCACTATGCCGCCCTGCCCGATGAATCGGTGCAGCATCCGATCCTGACCTATGCGCCATCGGACATGCCCGGCGTCATGGTGCGCATGCGCCCCTTCCTCGGACAACTCGGCACGACTCCTTCGCACCCGATGCCGGATTCGCATAATGCCGGCGACTTCGGCGCATTCCTCGTCGGCGCGCCGCATTCCTACGCAATCACAGCCGAACAGCTCGCCGAGCACAAGACCGACGGCCATATGGACATCGACGCCGTGCGGCCGGGGGCAATTCTGATCGCGCCGGTCAAGGTGAAGGGTGCCGGCGTTTATATGGGTGATATGCACGCCGCCCAGGGTGACGGCGAGATCGCCGGCCACACGATGGATGTCGCAGGCAGCGTCACCTTGCAGGTCGAGGTGGTGAAGAACTATCCCATCGACGGCCCGGTGCTGTTCCCGCTTCCGGAAGACCTGCCGCCTCTTGCGCGTCCCTTCAGCACCGACGAGCGCGCACGGGCCGAGCGTCTGGCCCGCACATGGGGCATGAACAGTCTTGAAGAGCTTGCGCCCATCTCCGTCATCGGAACCGCGGCCAACATGAATGCAGCCATCGACAATGGCCTCGAACGGGCGGCGAAGCTTCTCGGCATGACCGTTCCCGAGGTGCGCAACAGAGCCACGGTGAACGGCGCAATCGAGATCGGCCGTGCTCCGGGCGTCATTCAGGTCACCTTCCTCGCTCCCATGGAACGGCTCGACGCCGTGGGTCTGGGTGGCTATGCGCGCGAACAGTATAATTTGTGAAATGTAGGCCACGTTTTCCCCATCGACCATCATGTGATGGGCGTGGCTTGGAGAAACCGCCCTATCGGACAACGGCATCGCCCACACAAGAGGGGACGATGCCGTTTGAAGCTGCCACGACGACCATATCCGGCTTGCATCTGGCTACCGTCAAGCCGACTGGCCGGGATGCGAGATCACCTCAACCGGTTTCTCCTTTGACGCCAATCAAGGCTTCGCCATCCGGCAGGCTCATACTTCACGCATCGCCATCGCCTGAAGGAGAGCCCGATGATCTTGCCGCACGATGCCACCGTCGCCGTGATGGATGGGGAGAAACTGCGCCTGTTCCGCAACAAGGCCGCCGAGCCGCATATCCAACTCGTAGCGCTGGATATCCCGGATATCGAGGCTGTCAACCAGGGCTCGGGAATGCGGCACCGCAGCGTGGCGGCCAATCCGGATGCCGCGCGGCTGCGTGAGGACGACTTCGCCGCCGCCGTGGCTGCCTGCCTGAACCGGTTGGCGCTGGAGGGCCGCATCGATGCGCTCTACATCATCGCCGATCCGCGCTCGCTGGGCGAGCTGCGCCGGCACTATCACGACGAAACCCGCTCGAAGCTGATCGGCGAGATGACGAGGGACCTGACCGGACATGCGGTCGAGGCCATCGAAGCCGCGCTGGCGAAGGGGTAGCATGGGCAGCCACCTCACCATCGCCCGCTGTGTCGCAGCGCGGCGGGGGCCGGCGTGACCGCGCTGGCTTGGTGCCTGTTCGGTCTTTCCCTGCTCGTTGCCGGGTCGGAGTTGGTGGTGCGGGCCGGCTCCAGGCTTGCGGCTCTCATCGGCATCCCGCCCATCCTGATCGGCCTGACAATCGTGGCGGTGGGGACCAGTACACCCGAGCTTGCGGTGGGGATCGAGGCGGCGCTGCAAGGCAATGGCTCGCTGGCCGTTGGCAATATTGCCGGCACCAACAGCTTCAACATCCTCTTCATCCTCGGCCTCAGCGCCCTGCTGATGCCGCTGTCGTTGGAGATGCGCACGCTGCGTTTCGACCTGCCGGTGATGACCGCGGCGGCGCTGGCCCTGCTCGCCATGGCTTGGGATGGCATGCTGACGCGTGTGGAAGGCATGGCACTCTTCCTGGCCGGCATCGCCTATACCGGCGCCATCATCCGTTGGGCCCGCCGTGAGAGCCGCGCCGTCATCGCCGAGTTCTCGAGAGAATATCCGGTGCCGCCCGCCAACGGCCACACACGCAAGGCCGGCACGAGCCTGATGGTGCTGCTGGCCGGCATCGCCATCGTGGTGGTCGGGGCCGAATGGCTCGTCCACGGCGCGGTCGATCTTGCCCGGATGATGGGCGTTTCCGACGCCTTCATCGGGCTCACCATCGTGGCTATCGGTACATCCTCGCCGGAACTGGTCACAACGATCGTGTCGACGCTGCGCCAGGAGCGGGATATCGCCGTCGGCAACCTTTTGGGCAGCAGCGTCTATAACATCCTCTTCATTCTCGGCATCACGGCACTGGCGCCCTCCACCGGCATTTCGGTCGAGCCGGCGCTGGTCCACATCGACATTCCGGTGATGGGCGCCGCGGCCATCGCCTGTGTGCCGATCTTTCTCAGCGGCCGCCGGGTCACCCGGGCGGAGGGCGCGGCCTTCGTCACCGCCTATCTCGCCTACCTCGCCTATCTCGTGATTGCGCGCGGATGAAGAACGCAGGTTGAAGATGACAGGAACCGAACCACGATGACCGCCATATCCACTCCTTCCGATATCGCGGTACCCTGGCGCGATACGGCGATAGCCATCTCGTCGGCTCTGGCGGTGGACCCGGACAACGGCCTGAGCGGCTCGGAAGCGCAGGTCAGGCTTGGAAGGTTCGGCGAAAACCGGATCAGGGAACACCCGCCCGTGGCGGCGTGGCGGCGGTTCCTTGGCCAGTTCACCGACGTTCTGGTGTTGCTGCTGCTGGCCGCCGCCGCAATTTCGGGAACGCTCTGGCTAATCGAGCGGGAATCGGCATTGCCCTATGAGGCGATGGCGATCCTCGGCATCGTGCTGCTCAACGCCGTGATGAGCCACGTCCAGCAGGCGCGTGCCGAAGAGGCCCTGCGGGCTCTGCGCCAGATGGCGTCTCCCCGCGCGACCGTCATTCGCAATGGCGTGAGGCGGACAATCCCCTCCAGGCTGCTCGTACCCGGCGATATCGTGCTTGTCGAGGAAGGCGGGACCGTGCCGGCAGATGCGCGGCTGATCGAGGCATCGGCCTTACAGGTGGCCGAGGCGGCACTGACGGGCGAAAGCGCGCCCGTATCGAAAAATGTGGACCCGATCAGCCAGGAGGTTGCGTTGGGCGATCGACGCAACATGATCTTCAGCGGCACATCGGTGACGCGCGGCCATGCGAGAGCTATTGTCACAGCCACGGGGATGAGCTCGGAAATGGGCAGGATCGCCGGCATGCTTGAGGCGACGCCCGACGAGGCCACTCCGTTGCAGGCGGATCTCGACCGGGCCGGACGGCTGCTCGGCATGGTCGTGATCGGCATTGCCGCAGTCATCGTCGTGGCCGTTCTGTCTGTGTCGGAGGTGCGCGGCCTCCCCGGCTTGTTCGACATTTTTCTGCTGGGTGTGGCGCTGGCCGTGGCTGCCGTGCCGGAAGGCCTGCCGGCGGTGGTGACGGCGGTGCTGGCGCTCGGCGTCCAGCGCATGGCGAAGCGCAACGCGATCGTGCGCCGGCTGGCGGCGGTCGAGACGCTGGGATCGGCCAACGTCATCTGCTCGGACAAGACCGGCACGCTCACCCGCAATGAAATGACGGTGCGCAAGGTGGTGACGGCAAGCGGGACCATGCAGTTCGGCGGCACCGGCTATGCGCCCCATGGCAGGGTCGAGCCGGACGGGACGCCGGACAACGAGGAAGCTCTGCGCGCCGAAGCCTTCCGCACTCTCGCCGCCGCGGGCTGCGCCAACAATGCGGTTCTGACGGAGCGCGACGGGCGCTGGTCGATCGGCGGCGACCCGACCGAAGGGGCGCTGATCGTGGCCGCCCGCAAGGCAGGCTTCGAGCAGGCAGCACTCAAGAGCCGGTTCGCGCGCATCGGTGAAATCCCGTTCTCGTCGGAACGCAAGCTGATGAGCACGATCCATGCCGATGCGGAGCGTGACGGCACACGCATTTTCACCAAGGGCGCTGCCGACGTCCTGCTGCAAAAATGCACCGATGAACTGGTGGGAGAGACGACACGGCCGCTGACAGGGGGGCGCCGAACCGAAATAGCGCTTGCCAACGAGGCACTGGCGGCGCAGGCGCTGCGCACGCTCGGAGTGGCGTTCCGCACGCTGGATGGGGAAGACACGCCGCCGGACGAGCGAACGGAGACGCGGCTCGTCTTCCTCGGCCTCGTCGGAATGATCGACCCGCCGCGAGCCGAAGCACGCGAGGCGGTGGCACGGGCAAAGGCGGCAGGCATCCGCACGATCATGATCACCGGAGACCATCCGGGCACCGCTGTCGTGATCGCCCGCGAACTGGGCATAACGGAGGATCGGCGGGCGGTTACCGGCGCGGAGATCGAAAGCATGTCCGACAAGGAACTCGACGCTGTGGTGCAGGAGATTTCCGTTTATGCGCGAGTGGATCCCGCCCATAAGCTGAGGCTCGTCACCGCCCTGCAACGGCAGGGCGCAACGGTCGCCATGACCGGAGACGGGGTCAATGACGCCCCGGCTCTCAAGGCCGCCGACATCGGCATCGCCATGGGCATCACCGGTACCGACGTTTCGAGGCAAGCGGCCGACTTCGTGCTGGCAGACGATAACTTCGCCTCCATCGTCGCCGCGGTGGAAGAAGGGCGCATGATCTTCTCCAACATCCGGAAGTTCCTCCGCTACCTGCTGTCCTCGAATGTCGGCGAGGTCATGACCATGTTCTTCGGCGTGCTGCTGGCCGGGGTGATCGGCCTTTCGGACGGCGGCAGCGGGCTGGTGCTGCCGCTCCTGGCCACCCAGATTCTGTGGATCAATCTCGTTACCGATGGGGCCCCCGCCCTCGCGCTCGGCATCGACCCCGCCAACGGCCGTGCGATGACGCGGCCGCCACGCCCGCGTGGGGAAGGCATGATAACGCCGCGCATGTGGGCCGGTATCGTCTTCGTAGGCCTTGTGATGGCCACTGGCACGCTGATGGTCCTCGACGCCTCGCTGCCGGGCGGCCTGATCGAAGGGACGGGTTCCACACGCTATGCGCAGACCATGGCCTTCACGACGCTGACGCTGTTCCAGCTCTTCAATGTCTTCAATGCGCGCTCCGACGAGCGCAGTGCCTTCGACGGACTGTTCTCGAACCGCTGGCTGTGGGGCGCGGTCGCCCTGTCGGTCGCCCTCCACGCCGCCGTTATCTATACACCTTTCCTTCAGGAGGCCTTCTCTACCGTTGGCCTGGGCCCCGGCGACTGGTTGCTGTGCAGCACCGTCGCAAGTTCCGTGCTCTGGCTGCGGGAAATGGAAAAGGCTGTCCTTGCCCAATTCGGGCACAGGCGCGGTTTTGATCGCCATCAATGATGGAAAGCGGCGGATGGAGTTTGCTGTGGCCCTTGCCGGATCGGGCCCGACGATACCAGATGCATCGCTGTGCGGGCTCGACCGAAACCAGGGAGCTGGCATCATGAGCGGTACGTCCATAGCAACATTCACGCACGCAGCGCAGCAGGCCCAGCAATGGGTCAACGAGCTTGCCGACGATCTGGACTGGACCGACGCGAGGGCCTATCGTCTCTTGCGCAACGTCCTGCACACGCTGCGGGACTGGCTTCCGCAGGAGGAGATGCTCGATCTTTCCGCGCAACTGCCCGTTCTCATCCGCGGCATCTATTTCGAAGGCTGGAAGCCGAAGGAAACGCCGGTCTGGGACCGCAGGAAGGAAGAGTTCGTCGCCCGGATAAAGGAAGCCTTCCGCGACGACGGGTTGGACGATCCGGATGAAGCCATCGCCGCCGTTTTCAGCATGCTTGAGCGTCATGTCTCGCGCGGCGAGATCGAGGAGGTCAGGAATTCCATGAAGAAGTTGCTACGCGCATTGTGGCCGACGGACTGAGCCATGTTCCGCGACCGTACGGAAGCCGGACAGAAGCTGGCCGCCGAACTGGGCGGGCTCGGCCTGCGCAATCCCGTCGTTCTGGCATTGCCGCGCGGCGGGGTGCCGGTCGCGATCGAGATCGCCCGGGCGCTCAAGGCGCCGCTCGACCTGCTCATCGTGCGCAAGGTGGGGGCACCGGGAAACCCCGAACTGGCTGTCGCGGCAATGGTCGACGGCGACCCGCCCGACCTGGTCCTCAATCGCGAGATCGTCGAGGCCTACAGGCTCGACGATGCCGAGTTGCGGATGCTGACGGACCGGGAGCGCCCGGAGCTGGAACGGCGGCGTCATGTGTACCGGGCGGGGCGACCGCCGATCCCGGTCGCCGAGAGGACGGTGATCCTGGTCGATGATGGGGCCGCCACGGGAACGACGATGAAGGTGGCAATCCGTGCCCTGAAACGCCGCTCGCCCCGCGGGATCGTCATCGCCCTCCCTGTCGCCCCGCCGGCAACGCTGGAGGAACTGGGTCGGGAAGCGGACAAGGTCGTCTGCCTCAACCAGCCCGCCCGCTTCCTCGCGCTCGGCTATCACTATCGCGACTTTCCTCAGCTTACCGACGATGAGATGATCGCCATGCTGCCGAAACCGGAACCGCTGAGGAAGGGTCCTCCACCGCCAGCTTGAGATTCCGACGTCTCCCGTTTCGTCAAAGGTGCGCCGTTTGTCGGGCTGTTATTTGCACGAAAGCGGATGTAGCATTGCTCCGGTCGACAATACCCTGACCTTGTAGTGCGAGGGGCGCCGTCCCAGAGCCCGGAGTGACCGCCGGGTGTTCCGGAAGCAGCGGCTGCACGCAGGCAGGATGGTTGAGAGATCCGGAAGAGGCATGCCAGCTATAGACATAGCCGGACAGAATGGAAGTTTTCTACAGGCTGTGTTTTCCCGCCGCTTCGAAGGGTGGCGGGGTTATCTTCTTGCCGCCGCCGCCGTTGCCGTTGCGCTGGCAATCCGGCTTCCATTGCAGGAGGTGCTGGGAAACGCGGCTGTTTTCGTGCTGTTCGTGCCGGCGATCCTTGTCGCGGCGATTGCGGGGGGCATTGGGCAGGGCCTGTTTGCGCTGGCGCTTTCGGCCATGGTCGTCTTTTTTCTTGCCGGCTCCGACCCGACATTCTGGTTGCAGGTTGCGGTCTTCGTCCTCGTCGGCCTCGTCATCGCCTGGATGGGCGAGATGCTGCATCACGCGCGCCGGGTGCTCGAACACACCGAAAGCACGTTGCGGGCGAGCGAGGCGCATTTGCGCTCGATCCTCGATACGGTTCCCGATGCCACGATCGTTATCGACGACAAGGGTATCATCACATCCTTCAGCGCCGCAGCCGTGCGCCAGTTCGGTTATGCGAAGAACGAGGTCGTCGGCCGGAACATCAAGCTCCTGATGCCCGAGCCGTATCGCGGTGAGCACGACGGCTATATCCGGCGCTATCTCACCACCGGCGAACGGCGCATCATCGGCATCGACCGCGTTGTGGTGGGGCGCAGGAAAGACGGTTCCACCTTTCCGATGAAACTCGCCGTGGGCGAGATGCAGTCCCATGGACAAATCTTCTTCACCGGCTTCATTCGCGATCTTACCGAGCGCCAGGAATCGGAAGCGCAGTTGCAGGAGCTTCAGGCGGAACTGGCCAGGCTGGCGCGACTCAGCGAGCTGGGCGAAATGGCCTCGGCGCTGGCCCACGAGCTCAACCAGCCGCTGGCCGCGATTTCCAACTACACGCAAGGCTGCGTGCGGCTTCTTGAGCGGCCCGGAGGCGCCAACTCGCAACAGTTGAAGGAAGCCTTGCAGGAAACGGCTCAACAGTCGCTGCGCGCCGGCGACATCATCAGCAATCTGCGCGAGTTTCTCAGCCGTGGTGAAAGCACGAAAGCGCCGGCCGACATTCGCAGGGTGATCGAGGAGGCAGGCGCGCTAGCGCTCATCGGCTCGCGCGAGAGGGGTGTCCGCTCCACCTTCGACTTTGCCGCCAACACCGGCGACGTGCTGATCGACCGGGTCCAGATCCAGCAGGTGCTGATCAATCTGATGCGCAACGCGCTGGAAGCCATGGGCGACAGTGAACGGCGCGAACTCCATGTCAGGACGAGGCGCAACGGCGACGAACATATCATGATCGAGGTGGCCGATACGGGACCGGGAATTTCCGACGACATCGCCGCCCGCCTCTTCGAGCCCTTCGTCACCAGCAAGGAAAACGGGATGGGCGTGGGCTTGTCGATCTCCAGACGGATCGTGCAGGCCCATGGCGGCAGTCTGCTGGTCAGCCGCAACGGCGACGGCGGCGCGACCTTCCGCATATTGCTGCCGATGGCTGCGAGAGAGGCCATGAATGCAGAGCGATAACTATGTGGTCCACGTCCTCGACGATGAGGAAGCGGTACGAAAATCGCTGGCCTTCCTGCTGGTCACGGCGGGCTTTGCGGTGCGTGTGCACGATTCCGCGACCGGCTTTCTGGATGCCGCGCCGGCAATCGGCCGGGCCTGTCTGGTGACCGATCTGAAGATGCCGGACATGAGCGGTCTCGAACTGTTGGAAAAACTGAATGCAAGGGGCCTCAGGGTACCGTCGATCGTGATAACCGGACATGGCGATGTTCCCATGGCGGTGGCGGCGATGAAAGCCGGCGCCGTCGATTTCATCGAAAAGCCCTTCAAGGACGAGGTTCTGATCGATGCCGTGCGGCGGGCGGCGCGGCGGCTCGACCCGGCAACGAACGACAACGATCTCCTTGCCCTCCGTACCCGGTTCGAATGCCTGTCGGAGCGGGAACAGCAGGTGCTCGCCGCCGTGGTCGCGGGCTTGCCCAACAAGACGATCGCCTACGATCTCGCCATCAGCCCGCGCACGGTCGAGGTCCACCGCGCCAACATCATGTCCAAGATGCAGGCACGCAGCCTCGCCGAGCTGGTGAGGATGACCATCGCCCTCGGGCCCGGCGACAAGCGAAACTAGTCCCCTCCCCCCACGCTTCGGCCCCGCATTTCGACAATGCCGGTGCAAGAGCGTGACATATCCCTTCGCTTTTGATCCCCCGCAATGCGCGCCAGTCCGGACCGTGCCAGGAAGGTCGTTCCCAGGCCGTGAAAAGGCGCCGGGAGAAAGCGTTGCATGGTCCGATCCGACATTATCCTTGTGGCCGCGCCGGACGCGGGCTTCAGGCGCTCGCTTGCCTTCGCGCTGGACAGCGCGGGCTTCACGGCGGCCGCCTATATGCGCGCCGGCGACGCTTTTGCGTCCTGTGATGCGCGCGCCGCTGCCTGTGCGGTCATCGACGACGATGCCGTCGATGACTGGAAGCTGGCATCTGCGCAATTCGACGAGTTCGCCCGGCCGGTGATCCTGCTTGTCGGTCTTTTCCGGGCCGTCCCGGCCCTGCCTTTCGCGCGGCACGTTATGAAGCCGTTCCTTGGCGAACCGCTCATCGAGGCGGTCCGTGCGGCCGTGGCCGGGCTGGGGTAAGGCCTCCCACTACGTGGTTTCCAGTACGGATATGACCGAATTTCGTGCCGATGCGATCCGGGTCATTGTTTGATCGTCAACTTGGGAGACGATCATGACCGTGCATGAAGCGTTCCGGACCATTCCGGACCATCGGCATCCCACCTGCGCCGCATGGGCATCTGCCCCTTCGCCCGGCGGCGTGCAGCCCGTTTTCATCCCCGCCGGAGCCGGAATCTACGCGCAGGGAGAAAAGAGCGACCGGCTCTACCAGGTCGAGTTCGGCGCCGTGCGTGTCTATCGCCTGTTCGCCGATGGCCGCCGCCAGATATCGGCCTTTCACCTGTGCGGCGAAGTGTTCGGCTTCGAGGCCCATTCGACCCATCACTTCTTTGCCGAGGCCATTTGCGCCACCGGCATACGAATGCTGCGCACCTCACCGCACCGAAACGGGCTTGCTGACGAGCTCCTGCCGGTCGCGCTTCAGGGACTGGCGAGGGCGCAGGAACATCTGCTCCTGCTGGGACGCCAAAATGCCGCCGAGCGGGTCGCCGCCTTCCTGATCGAAATGTCGGAGCGGCAAGGCGGGCTGGACAGGGTCGAACTGCCGATGTCCCGCACCGACATCGCGGACTATCTCGGCCTGACCATCGAGACCGTCTCGCGCGTCCTTTCCAGGCTCCGACAGAAGGGCATCATCAGGCTGCCCGCCCTGCGCAGCATAGAGATCGTGAAACGCAATGCCCTGCGGGATATGGCCGCCTGAAACGGCAATGCCACCGGGCACATTCTTTTCAACCCTCTTCGGTCGCAAAGTTTGGAGGCCAGCGATGAGCACAGCTTCGGAAACCACCGAGACGAGGAAGTTCCGCTTCCCCACCGCCTTCACTATCCTGTTTAGCCTGATCATCCTGGTGGCGATGTCGACCTGGATCATCCCGGCCGGACAGTACCAGCGCACCTTCAATGACGCACTCGAGCGGGAGGTGCCGGTGGCAGGCACCTATGCCCCGACCGACCCCAATCCGCAGGGCGTATTCGACATCATCATGGCTCCCATCGGCGGCCTCTACAATCCGGCCACCAATCAGGCCAACGCCATCGACGTGGCCGTGTTCGTGCTGGTGATCGGCGGCTTCATCGGTGTGATCGCCTCCACCGGCGCCATCGATTCCGGCATCTCCCGGGCGATGACCGCGCTCAGGGGCCGCGAGAAATGGATGATCCCGGTGCTGATGGGGCTGTTCGCCTTCGGCGGCACCACCTACGGCATGGCGGAAGAGACGCTGGCCTTCTATGTGCTCCTGATCCCCATCATGATCGCGGCCGGCTATGACGCGGTGACGGCCGTGGCCATTATCCTGCTTGGGGCCGGCGTCGGCGTGCTGGGCTCGACGGTGAATGCCTTCGCTACTGTCATCGCCTCCGATGCCGCCGGCATCCCCTTTACGCAGGGCATGGTCCTGCGTCTCGTCATCCTCGGCCTGTGCTGGCTCGCCTGCGTTATCTATGTGATGCGCTATGCCGAGCGCGTGCGGCTCGATCCCTCCACATCCTTCGTCTATGATCGCAAGGCCGAGAACGAGGCCCACTTCCTTGCCGCCCATCAGGGCGAGACGCCGGAATTCACCGGCCTGCACAAGATCGTCCTTGCGATCTTCGGCCTCACCTTCGTGGTCATGATCTGGGGCGTGCTCAAGGGCGGCTGGTGGATGGGCGAGATGAGCGGCCTGTTCCTCGCCTCGTCCATCCTGGTCGGGCTCATCTGCCGTCCCGGCGAGGAAAAGTTCGTGAACGCCTTCGTCAACGGTGCGCGCGATCTGCTCGGCGTGGCGCTGATCATCGGGCTCGCCCGCGGCATTGTCGTGGTCATGGATGCCGGCAAGATCACCGACACCATCCTGCACTGGGCCGAAGTCTCGGTGGCGGGCCTGTCGCAGGTGGTGTTCATCAACGTCATCTACTGGATCGAGGTGCTGCTCTCCTTCTTCGTGCCCTCGTCCTCGGGTCTGGCGGTTCTGTCCATGCCGATCATGGCGCCGGTTGCCGATTTCGCCAGCGTCGGGCGCGATCTCGTGGTCACCGCCTATCAGTCCGCCAACGGTCTGGTGAACCTCATCAACCCCACCTTCGCGGTGGTCATGGGCGCTCTGGCCATCGGGCGCGTGCCCTATGAGCGGTGGCTGCGCTTCATGTGGCCGCTGCTGGTCATCCTCACCGTCATCATCATGGCGAGCCTCAGTATCGCCGCCATAATCGCCTGAAGGAGAACGACATGCCGATCGCCTATGGCGTCCATTCCGAGGTGGGCAAGCTGCGCCGCGTGCTCGTCGATCGCCCCGGCGCGGCGCTGGCCCGCCTCACCCCCTCCAACTGCGAGGAACTGCTTTTCGACGACGTGCTGTGGGTCAAGCAGGCGCGCGTCGAGCACATGACCTTCGTCGACGCCATCCGCTATCGCGGCGCGGAGGTCGTGTTTCTGCGCGAAACACTTGCCGAGACGATGCAGGACATGGAAGCGCGCCGCTGGCTGCTGGAACGGCGGATTAACGAGAACACGGTCGGGGTTGGCCTTGCCGACGACCTCATGGCCTTGCTGATGGAGGCGGACGCCGACACGCTGTCGCTCATTCTCATGGGCGGAATGAGCAAGGCGGAACTGACCATCGAAGCCACGGGCGTGGTCGCCCCGGTGCTGCGGGCGCAGGATTTCATCCTGCCGCCATTGCCCAATCATCTCTTCACCCGCGATACCACATGCTGGATCTATGGCGGGGTGACGCTCAACCCGATGCGGTGGAACGCGCGCAAGCTGGAGACGGTCAACATAGCGGCGATTTACCGCTTCCACCCCGATTTCAGAGACGCCGGTTTTCCGATCTGGTGGGGAGATCCCGACAGCGACTACGGGCTGGCCACGCTGGAGGGCGGCGACGTTATGCCGCTCGGTAACGGGCTGGTGCTGGTCGGCATGGGTGAGCGCACGACGCCGCACGCGGTCGGCCAGCTTGCCCGGGCACTCTTCGCGCAGGGCGGGGCCAAACGCGTCATCGCCTGCAAATTGCCCGTCGAACGCGCCTCGATGCATCTCGACACCGTCTTCACCTTTTGCGATCGCGATCTGGTCACGCTGTTTTCGGAGGTCGTCGACGGCATTACGGCCTATTCGCTCAGGCCCGGCGAGAAGGACTGGCAGATCGACGTACGCCAGGAGACGAGCCACCTCACCGAGGTCGTCGCCGAGGCGCTCGGCCTGCCGAAGCTACGCATCGTCCAGACCGGCGGCAACGCCTATATCGCGGAACGGGAGCAGTGGGACGACGGCAACAACGTCGTGGCGCTGGAGCCCGGCGTGGTCGTCGGCTACGACCGCAATACCTACACGAACACGCAATTGCGCAAGGCCGGCGTGGAGGTCATCACCGTGCCGGGCGCGGAACTCGGACGCGGACGCGGCGGCGGCCATTGCATGACCTGCCCCCTGATCCGTGACCCAGTGTGAGGAGGAGACGCCATGGCCGTGAACCTCAAGGGTCGCAGCGTGCTCAAGCTGCTCGATTTCTCACCGGACGACATCCGCTTCCTGCTCAGGCTCTCGGTCTCGCTCAAGCAGGCGAAATATGGCGGCTACGAAGATCAGCGACTGAAGGGCAAGAACATCGCGCTGATCTTCGAGAAGGATTCCACCCGCACGCGCACCGGCTTCGAGGTAGCAGCCTACGACCAGGGCGCCCATGTCACCTATCTCGGGCCGACCGGCACCCAGATCGGCAAGAAAGAATCGATGAAGGACACCGCCCGCGTGCTCGGCCGGCTCTATGACGGCATCGAATATCGCGGCTTCGGGCAGGAGCAGGCCGAGACGCTGGCTGCCTGGTCAGGCGTGCCGGTCTACAACGGCCTGACCGACGAATTCCATCCCACGCAGATCCTCGCCGATTTCCTCACCATGCGCGAATACACCCGCAAGCACCTGTCGCAGGTCGCCTTCTGCTTTCTCGGCGATGCCGGCAACAATATGGGCAACTCGTTGCTGACGGGTGCGGCACAGATCGGCATGGATGTGCGCTTTGGCGCTCCCAAGCAATGCTGGCCGGACGAAGTGCTGGTGGAGCAATGCACCGACATCGCCCGCCGCACCGGCGCCACCATCACGCTGACCGAGGACCCGCTGGAAGCCGCAAAAGGCTGCGATTTCGTCTATACCGACGTATGGGTTTCCATGGGCGAGCCGGATTCGGTGTGGCAGGAGCGGATCGGGCTTCTGACGCCCTATCGCGTCACCTCGCAGATCATGCAGGCGACAGGCAATGCGCACGCCAAGTTCATGCATTGCCTGCCGGCCTTCCACAATCGCGAAACGGAGATCGGCGAGAAGATCTTCGAGCAATATGGCATCGACTGCATGGAGGTGACGGAGGAGGTCTTCGAATCCGAAGCCTCGGTGGTCTTCGACCAGGCGGAAAACCGCATGCACACCATCAAGGCCATACTCGTGGCCACGCTGGGGGCTTAGGATGCGCGTGGTCGTCGCTCTCGGCGGGAATGCCCTGCTCAAGCGCGGAGAGCCGATGACGGCCGAGGTCCAGCGGGCCAATGTGCGCAAGGCCGCCGCGGCGCTTGCGGCCTTGACGCGCCAGCACGACATCGTGGTTGCGCATGGCAACGGCCCGCAGGTCGGTCTACTGGCCTTGCAGGCCTCCGCTTACAAGGACGTCGCGCCTTATCCGCTCGATATATTGGGGGCCGAGAGCGTGGGCATGATCGGCTATCTGGTCGAGCAGGAACTCGCCAATGCGCTGGCGCCGGGCACCAAGCTCGCCACGCTGCTCACCCAGATCGAGGTCGACCCGAACGACCCCGCCTTCGCCCGACCCGAAAAGCCGATAGGCCCGGTCTATGACGATACCGAAGCCGCCACTGTGCGCCTGAGCCACGGCTGGCCGCTGGTCGAGGAGACGGAAGGACGCTGGCGCAGGGTGGTGCCGTCACCCCTGCCGAAGCGCATCACCCAGATCGAGACCATCCGGCTTCTGGTGGATTTCGGCGTCACCGTCATCTGTGCGGGTGGCGGGGGCATACCTGTCATCCGCGATCGGGCCGGCGACCTTGTCGGTGTCGAGGCGGTGATCGACAAGGACCGCGCCGCGGGGCTGCTCGCCGAACAGCTCGGCGCCGATGCCTTCCTGATGCTGACCGACGTCGAAGCCGTCTATGAAGACTGGGGCACGCCAAGCCAAAGGCCGATCAGGCATGTCCGGCCCGACCGGATCGATGCGGCGGCCTTTCCCGCCGGCTCCATGGGGCCGAAGGTCGAGGCGGCCTGCCTGTTCGCCGCCAGGCCCGGCCGCATGGCCGGCATCGGGCGGCTGGAGGATGCCGCCGCGATCCTCGAAGGCCGCGCCGGAACGCTCATCTCCTGAATCCTGTTCCGCAACTGCGCAATCGGGTGCCGCCGGTCACCGGGTTTGACAAAGATCATGGCAGCTTCGATGATCGAGCGAAATGATCGCACACCGTCAAACGGCCCGCATGGGCTCACGCTAAAGGGCGCGTCGAACTCAAACGGATGAGGGCCATGCTCGGCAATCGTTGGCTTTGGATCGCGGCTGTTGTCGCGGCGGTTGCAGCGGGCTGGTATTTGACCCAGCGCCTGGCGGAACCGGCCCTGCCGGATTGGATCGCGTCGGGCAATGGCCGTGTCGAGGCCGTGGCCATCGACATATCCACGCGCACCGGCGGTCGTATCAGCGACATCGTCGTGCAGGAGGGACAAACCGTCACCCGCGGCGAGGTGCTGGCACATATGGACACTCAGCAGCTCGATGCGCAACTGCGCGAGGCGCGTGCCCAGATGCAACGAGGGCGGATCGCGCGGGATGTCGCCGAAAGCGGCGTCGTGCAGGCCGAGGCAGAGCATTCGGCCGCCCTTGCGGTGGTCGCCCAGCGCCAGACGGAGTTCGAATCGGCGGAGCGTCGCGTCAGCCGTTCCGAACAGCTTGCCCGGACCAACGCCATTTCCCAGCAGACGCTTGACGATGACCGCGCGCGGATGGCCGGCGCGAAGGCCGCACTCGACGCGGCACGGGCGCAGGCGGCCTCGGCGGAGGCCGGCATGGCGACGGCAAAAGCACGCATCGTGGATGCGGAGGCAACCATCGAGGCGGCCGAGGCGGCCATAGACCGCATCCAGGTCGAGATAGACGACAGCACGCTGCGCTCGCCGCGCGACGGCCGGGTGCAATATCTCGTGGCGCAGCCGGGCGAGGTCATCGCGGGCGGCGGCCGCGTTCTCAACCTGATCGACCTGGGCGATGTCTACATGACCTTCTTCCTGCCCACCGTGCCGGCGGGGCGTGTGGCGCTGGGCTCCGAGGCGCGGATCGTGCTGGACACCGCGCCCGGCGTGGTCATTCCGGCGGAGGTGTCGTTTATTTCCGACGTCGCCCAGTTCACGCCACGCACGGTCGAGACGTCCGAGGAGCGGGTCGGCTTGATGTTCCGCATCCGCGTGCGGGTCGCGCCCGACCTGCTCCGCAAGCATGCCGACTATGTCAAGCCCGGCCTGCCGGGCATGGCCTATGTGAAGCTCGACCCGGCGACACAATGGCCCGAAGCGTTGAACACCGGCATTCTGGAATGACCGGGCGAAGGCAGGACGGCGATATGCCCCCTCTTGCCGCGCGCATGTGGTCCGTCAGCCATGCCTTCAAGAAAACGCGCGCGCTGGACGACGTGACGCTCGACTTTCCCGCCGGCCGGATAATCGGGCTGATCGGGCCGGACGGCGTCGGCAAATCGACACTGCTCTCGCTGATCGCGGGCGCGCGCAAGATCCAGCAAGGCGAGGTCGAGGCGCTCGGCGCGGACATGCGCGACGCGCGCCAGCGCACCAAGATCGGCCCTCGCATCGCCTATATGCCGCAGGGGCTCGGCAAGAACCTCTACCCGACGCTTTCGGTGTTCGAGAATGTCGATTTCTTCGGCCGCCTGTTCGGCCATGCCCGCAAGGAGCGCCACGGCCGCATCCACGAGCTTCTGGAGGCGACCGGCCTCGATCCCTTCCCTGACCGCCCGGCGGGCAAGCTCTCGGGCGGCATGAAGCAGAAGCTGGGCCTCTGCTGCGCGCTGATCCACGATCCCGACCTGTTGATCCTCGACGAGCCGACCACGGGCGTCGACCCGCTGGCGCGGCGCCAGTTCTGGGACCTGATCAACGGCATCAGGAAGGACAGGCCCGGCATGGGCGTCATCGTGGCCACCGCCTATATGGACGAGGCGTCCGGCTTCGACTGGCTGGTCGCGATGGATGGCGGGCGCGTGCTCGCCACCGGCACGCCGGCCGAACTGCGCGAGCGCACCGGCACGTCCTCGCTGGACGAGGCCTTCATCGCGCTGATGCCGGAGGAAAAGCGCAGGCTTCACCGCAAGGTCGAAATCCCCCCGCGCCCTAAGGATGGCGACGGGGATGCCGCAATCGAGGCCGAGGGGCTGACCATCCGCTTCGGTGATTTCACCGCGGTCGACAATGTCAGCTTCCGCATTCCGAAAGGCGAGATCTTCGGCTTCCTCGGCTCCAACGGCTGCGGCAAGACCACGACGATGAAGATGCTGACCGGGCTTCTGCCCGCAAGCGAAGGCACCGCAAGGCTGTTCGGCCAGGAGGTCGACCCGCGCGACATCGATACGCGCCGGCGCGTTGGCTACATGTCGCAATCCTTCTCCCTCTATACCGAGCTTACGGTGCGGCAGAATCTCGATCTGCACGCCCGCCTATTTCAGCTTCCCGCAGCCGACATCCCCGCGCGCATCGAGGAGATGGCGCAACGCTTCGATCTCGCCGAGGTCATGGAAGCACTCCCGGCTTCGCTGCCGCTCGGGCTGACCCAGCGCCTGTCGCTCGCTGTCGCCATGATCCACGCGCCGGAAATGCTGATCCTGGACGAGCCGACATCCGGCGTCGATCCGATCGCTCGCGACGCGCTGTGGCAGAGCTTCGTGGACCTGTCGCGCAATGACGGCGTAACAATTTTCATCTCGACGCATTTCATGAACGAGGCGGAGCGCTGCGACCGCATCTCGCTCATGCATGCCGGCAAGGTGCTAGTCAGCGACACGCCGGCGGGGATCGTGGAAAAGCACGGCAGTGCCGATCTGGAGGAAGCCTTCGTCTCCTATCTCAAGGAGGCGATCGCACAGGAGGACGAGCAGGCAACAGGCTCGGAGGACAAACAAACCGCACCCGCAATCGCGCAGGCCGTCGATCACGGGCACCGGCCGGTGCCGAGACGTTTTCTCGACCCCCGCCGCATCGGCAGTTATGCGAGACGCGAGGCTCTGGAATTGCGCCGCGACCCGATCCGCGCTTCCTTCGCCTTCATCGGCAGCCTCATCCTGCTGTTCGTGCTGGGCTATGGCATCAGCATGGATGTCGAGGACCTGCCCTTCGCCGTGCTGGACCACGACCAGACGTCGATAAGCCGCGACTACACGCTCGATATCGCAGGCTCGCGCTATTTCACCGAGCGCCCGCCGATCACAGATTCTGCCGATCTCGACCGGCGCATGCGCAATGGCGAGCTGAGCCTCGCCATCGAGATTCCACCGGGCTTCGCGCGCGACATCTCGGCCGGGCGCGCGGTGGATATAGGCGGCTGGATCGACGGCTCCATGCCCTCGCGCGCCGAAACCGCGCAGGGCTATGTGGAGGGACTGCACGCGCACTGGCTGATGCGGCAGGCGCGCGAAGCCTACGGCGACGCCGCGCAGGCCGGCGATTTCAGCCTGGAGACGCGCTTCCGCTACAATCCCAATATCGAAAGCCTCATCGCCATGGTGCCGGCCGTCATCGGCCTCGTGCTGCTGTTCATCCCAACCATGCTGGCCACGCTTTCCATCGTGCGCGAGAAGGACCTGGGTTCCATCGTCAATCTCTATGTCACGCCCGTCTCACGGCTGGAATTCCTGCTTGGCAAGCAGATCCCCTATGTCGGCCTCGCCATGCTGAATTTCGTCACGCTCACGGCGTTCGCCGTACTCGTGCAGGGCGTGCCGTTCTCCGGCAGCCTGCCGGCCTACGTTCTGGGCGGGTTGCTCTATGCGGTCGCCGCCACCGGGCTCGGCCTGTTCATATCGAGCTTCATGAACAGCCAGATCGCGGCGATCTTCCTCACCACCATCGTCTCCATGCTGCTTGCGGTGCAATATTCGGGCATGATCGATCCGGTGGCCTCGATGGAAGGTTCGGCCGCCGTGATCGGCGCGATCAATCCGGCCACGCACTTCATCACCATCGCCCGCGGCACCTTCTCGAAGGCGCTGGGGTTGCAAGACCTGACCTCCTCCTTCCTGGCCCTGCTCGCCGCCGGTCCAGTCCTGCTGGCACTCAGCGTGTTCTTCCTTCGCAAACAGGCGCGCTGACCATGCGGCTGTCGACCATATGGCGTCTGGGCATCAAGGAGCTGTGGGGCCTATTGCGCACACCGGCCCTGCTGGTGCTGATCGGTGCGGCCTTTTCGATCCAGATCTACGCGGCCGCGACGGCGACGCCCTTCACGCTCAACAAAGCGCCGATCTCGATCGTGGACGAGGATCTCTCGCCCCTTTCGGCGCGTGTCGGCCAGGCCTTTTACCTGCCCTACTTCGCGCCGCCCCAGACGATCACGCTGTCCGAGATGAACCACCGCATGGATGCCGGCATCGACACTTTCGCGCTCGTCATCCCTCCGAACTTCCAGCGTGACGTTCTGGCCGGCAAGCAACCGGCGATGCAGCTCAATGTCGACGCCACGCGCATGACGCAGGCATTCACCGGCGCTGGCTATGTTCAAGCCATCGTATCCGGCGAGATTTCAGAGTTCGTGCAACGCTACCGCATCGCCGAGACCGCACCTGTCGAACTCGTGCTGCGCGCCCGCTTCAACCCGGAACTCAATCCCGGCTGGTTCAGCGCCATGATGGAGGTGGTCAATAACGTCTCGCTGCTCTCCGTCATTCTGGCGGGCGCGGCACTCATCCGCGAACGCGAGCGCGGCACCATCGAGCACATGCTCGTGATGCCGGTCACGCCGACGGAGATCATGCTCGGCAAGATCTGGCCGATGGCGCTGGTGGTGATGGGCGCAGTGCTCTTCGCCATGACCGTCGTGGTCCAGACCTGGCTCGCGATTCCGGTGGCGGGCTCGCTCTGGCTCCTCATGCTGGGCGTGGCGCTCCAGCTGTTCGCCTCCACGTCCCTCGGCATCCTGCTTGCCACCGTCGCGGGCTCCATGCCGCAGTTCGGCCTGCTCCTGATGCTCGTGCTGTTCCCGCTGCAGATTCTGGCAGGCGGATTGACGCCGGTCGAGAACATGCCGCAAGGCCTGCGCATCCTCATGTCCGCGGCGCCCGACACGCATTTCGTGTCGCTTTCGCAGGCCATCCTGTTCCGCGGCGCGGGGCTGGAGTCTATCTGGCCTCAATTCCTCGCCCTCGCCGCGATCGGCCTCGCCTTTTTCTTCGTCTCTCTCGGGCGGTTCCGCAGATCGCTCAGATAGGTTGCATGGCCTCGCAACAGGATCGATAAAAATTCTTTATATTCCAAATTTGGAATGACGATTGGACAGAGCCGCCAGAGAACGTGGAAATGTGGCCTTCTTACTACAGAGGAGCCGCAATGACCGACCGCAAGCTGTACCTGAAATTCGTCGATTCCGATGTGACGGGTATCATCACACTTTATTGGGAGAACGCTCCCGAGACCTGTAAGGCTCTCTGGGGGGCGCTGGAGAAGCCGATCCGCTGGCCCGCGACCCACGCAATGTTCTCCGGCCCCGAGATCATGATGGGCCTGCCCGAGGAAGCACGCAATTTCGACCCGACCGCCCTTCCGCCCGAGAACCAGACCGTGCTGCCGGAAGTTGGCGAACTGCTGTGGTTCTACCAGCCGAAGAACTTCTTCAAGATCGACCCGAGCGAATTCTGGGAGATCGGCCTGTTCTACGGAGTCGGCGGCCGCACCTTCGGTCCGACCGGCTGGATATCCTGCACCTATTTCGGCAAGATGACCGAGAATCTGGACGGCATTGCCGACCAGTGCCGTCTCATCCGCACGGAAGGCGCCAAGGTGGTGGAAATCGGCCGCGTAGCCTGATCGACGCCCCTAACACTGTAACCTCATATCGAAGGGGAACTCCATGAAATCCAGGTTCAGTATCGTCGTTCTCAGCACGCCCATCCTCGCACTGGCGGCAGGCGCCGCCGGTGCCCAGGACAACACGCTCGTCATTAATTCCTTCGGCGGCGCCTACGAGGCCGCCCACAAGACGTGCGTCATCGGGCCTTTCGAAAAGGCGACGGGCGCCAAGGTCCAGATCGTGACCGCCTATTCCTCGGATGCCTTCGCCCAGTTGCGGGCCCAGAAGGCCGCACCGCAGTTCGACGTCATCAACTTCTCCGGCGGACAGGAGATCGTCGGCGCGGCGGAAGGCCTGCTGGCGCCCATCGACGCCGCGAAGCTCAAGAACGCCGGCGATCTTTATGACTTCGCCAAGGCCAACCTCGCCAAGGGCGAGGGCCCGGCCTATTCGATCGCGGCCATCGGCCTCGTCTACAACAGCGAAAGGACCCCCAAGGTCCCGACCAGCTGGAAAGACCTTTTCGACCCGGCCGTCGGCGAGCATCTCGTGCTCACCGACATCTCCAATGGTTACGGCATGCTCGGCTTCCTGATGCTCAATCAGGTCGAGGGTGGCGATCTCGACAACATCCAGCCAGGCCTCGATGCCGTGGGCAAGCTGCTCGAGGGCGGCGCAATCATCGTGTCCAAGTCGCCCGAGATCCAGCAGGAATTCGCCCAGAACGACGCCTGGCTCGCCCCCTATGCGTCGGACTACGCCTTCACCCTGCGAGAGGCCGGCCTGCCGGCGAAATTCGTCCAGGGTGCGGAAGGCACGCCGGCGAGCTACATCACGACCAACCTCGTCGCCAACCGCCCAAACCAGGACCTGGCGTTGCAGTTCATCGACATGTCGATCTCGGCCGAGGCCCAGGCCTGCTTTGCCGAAGCGCTGCGCTACACGCCCACCAACTCCAAGGCAGAGCTTGCGCCTGAGGTTGCGGCCGACGTCGCCTACGGCGAAGAAGGCGTCAAGGGCCTGATCCGTTTCGACCCAGCCAAGATCGAGGCCAACCGTGCGGCCTGGGTGGAAGCCTGGAACAAGGCCATCGCCAAGTAACAGCCGACGTCAGGAGAGCGGGTTCCGTGAGCGATCGTTTCGAAAACCTCTTGCTGGTCCTTCCGGGCCTGCTGCTCCTCGCACTGGCATTCTTCCTGCCGATCTTCCAGATGCTGGCGCTTTCGGTGTCGGGCCCTGCCGGTCCGACCCTTGAACACTTCGCCCGCTTTCTCGGTGACTCGTTCTATCTCGGCGTGCTGTGGCGCACGGTGAAACTGTCGCTGATCATCACCGTCATCTGCGCCATCATCGGTTTCCCGCTCGCCTACATCATGGCGCGCGTGTCCCCCCGGCTGCGGCTGTGGCTGGTTGTCATGGTCATCCTGCCGCTGATGACCAGCGTCGTCGTGCGCACCTTTGGCTGGATGGTCCTGCTCAATCGTTCGGGTCTGGTCCCGCAGCTCTTCCGCGACCTTGGGCTCGCAGGCCGCAGCTTCAACCTGATGCAGACCGAAACCGCAGTTGTCATCGGCATGGTGCAAGTGCTCCTGCCCTTCATGACACTTTCGATCCTCGGCGTCGTCAGCCGTATCGATCCGCGCCTGGAAGAAGCCGCGCGCACCATGGGCTGCTCTTTCCTGCGCACGATCGGCTCGGTCGTGCTGCCCCTGTCGCTGCCGGGCATCGTCGCCGGCTCGCTGCTCGCCTTCACCCTCTCGGCCAGTTCATTCGTCACGCCGAACCTCCTGGGCGGCGCCCGCATCCAGGTTCTGGCCTCATCGATCTACAATTCGGTGACCCAGACCCTCGACTGGCCCTTCGCCGCGGCACAGGCCGTCATCCTCTTCGTCGGCGTCATCCTGGTGCTGATCCCCTACATCAAGCTCACGGGACGTTCCGATGGTTAAGGCTGTCCCCGCCTGGATCCGCATTACGGCGATCGTCTTCGTCATGCTGACGGCACTGTTGTTGCTCGCCCCACTCGTCGTGGTGATCGGCGCCTCCCTCACCGCCAACCAGTTCGTCAGCTTCCCGCCGCAGGGCCTGTCGCTGATGTGGTACGAGAAAGTACTGTCATCACCCGAATACCTGAGTTCCGGCACCGTCAGCCTGATCGTTGCCCTGCTGGTGACGGTGACAGCCACGCTCGTCGGCGGTGCGGCGGCCATCGCCATCCATCGCAGGCAATTGCCGGGCTCGCAGGTTCTGGCCTCCCTGTTCCTGTCGCCGCTGGTACTGCCCACCATCATCTACGCCATCGGCATGCTGATGTTCTGGAGCGCTGTCGTCGGCCCCGTGTCGCTGCCGGTGCTGTGGATCAGCCATACCGTCATCGCCATGCCCTATGTCATCCGCACCACGCTGGCGGTGCTGTCCGAATCCAACCCCTTCCTCGAGGAGGCGGCGCGGACGATGGGCGCCAACCGCATGCAGCGCCTCTGGCTCGTTGTGGTGCCGCAATGCGCCCCGGGCCTGGCGGCCGGCGCTTTCTTCGCCTTCAACATCTCCTTCGACGAGGCCGTGTTGTCGCTGTTCCTGCGCAAGCCCGGCATGACCACACTGCCGGTGCAGATCTACGGCCAGCTCGAATTCAGCCCCGACCCGTCGGTCGCCGCGGTGTCCTCGATCATGATCGCCCTGACCATCGTGCTGATCCTGGTCATCGACCGGTTGCTCGGCATCAAGAAATTCGCGAGTGCTTGACCATGGCCAATGTCCGGCTTGAAAACATCAGGAAATCCTTCGGCAATGTGAAGGTGCTCCACGGCATTTCCCTCGACATCGCCTCCGGCGAGTTCGTCAGCCTGCTCGGCGCCTCCGGTTGCGGCAAAACCACGCTGCTGCGCACGGTTGCCGGCCTCGAAACCGTCACCTCGGGAACCGTCGTCATCGACGGCCAGACAGTCACCGACCTGCCGCCGGAAAAGCGCGACATCGCCATGATGTTCCAGTCCTATGCGCTGCTGCCTCATCTCAGCGTCGCGGAGAACGTCCGTTTTCCGCTGAGAATGCGTAACATCGGATCGCGCGAGGAACAGGCCGAGCGCGTCAAGACGGCGCTCGAAACCGTCCAGCTCGGCCATCTGGGCGACCGCAAGCCGCGTCAGCTTTCCGGTGGCCAGCAGCAGCGTGTGGCGCTTGCCCGCGCCATCGTTTCCAAGCCCAAGGTACTTCTGCTTGACGAGCCGCTGTCCAACCTCGACGCCCGCCTGCGCGAGGACATGCAGGTCGAGCTGATCGAAATCCACAAGCGCCTCGGCCTCACCACACTGTTCGTCACCCACGACCAGGAGGAAGCGCTCAGCCTCTCCGACCGCGTCGTGCTGCTCAACGCCGGCCGCGTCGAGCAGCAAGGCACCCCGGCAGAGATCTACACCAGGCCGGCGACCGAGTTCGCCTCGAACTTCCTGGGCTCGGCCAACATTATTCCGGCCACCATCGAAACAGGCGATGCAGGTCCCGTCGCCGTCCTCTCCGATGGCCAGCGGCTACAATTGTCGCCAGGCGAGCCGGTACGTGGCCCGGCACGGCTGGTGCTGCGCCAGGAAGACATCGCCATCGGCAAGTCGGGCGACATTGCGGGCGAGGTTCGCACCCGCGTCTATCTCGGCGCCCGCAACCGCTATGTACTGGCGCTCGCGGGCCAGCCGGTCAGGGTGCTGAGCGGCAACGACCGGGTTTTCGCCAGCGGCGAGAAAATTTCGCTGTCGATCGACCCCGGACGCATCCGCATCATCACCGACTGACCAACCAAAACGACAGGACGGAAATGGAGCCGACTATGAGCGGGTTTGAAACGCGTCTTTTCATCAATGGTAAGTTCGTCGAAGGCCAGGGTAAAGCCGAGCAGGCTTTCGAGCCAGCGACAGGCAAACCGCTGGCCTCGGTCAAGTCGGCCATCCCGGCACAGATCGACGAGGCCGTGCGCGTGGCGGCTTTAGCCTACAAAGGTTGGTCGCGCACCACACCCAGGGAACGCAGCCACGCCCTCCTTGCGATTGCCGACGCCATCGAGGCCAGGGCCGACATGCTGGCGCCGATCGAATCGCGCAATGCCGGCAAGCCGCTGCGCTTTGTCCATGCCGGGGAACTGGCCAACGTCGCCGATGTCTTCCGCTTCTACGCGACCGCCGTGCGCAACATGCCGGCAACCGCTGCCGGCAATTACCGCGACGCCCGGCGCACCAGCGTCATGCGCCGCGATCCGATCGGCGTCATTGCCCAGATCGCGCCGTGGAACTATCCCCTGCTGATGGCCGCCTGGAAGATCGCGCCTGCCATCGCGGCCGGCAACACCGTCGTCATCAAGCCTTCCGAACACACCCCGCTCAGCCTTCTGGCGCTGGCCGGGATCTTCGCCGAACTGCTTCCCGCCGGCGTCGTCAACGTCGTGTGCGGCAACGGCCCCGACATCGGCAATGCGCTGATCTCGCATGACCTTGTCCGCATGATCTCGCTGACCGGCGATGTCGGCACCGGCCGTGCCGTGCTGCGCGCCGCGGCCGGCAGCATGATCAAGCGCACCCATCTCGAACTCGGCGGCAAGGCGCCGGTCATCGTCGCTCCCGACGCCGATCTCGACAGCCTGGTCGGGACGCTGCGCGAGGCAAGCTTCTACAATGCCGGCCAGGACTGCACCGCCGCCTGCCGCGTCTTCGCTCACCGTGACATCGCCGACGAACTCACCGAGCGCCTGGCCGCAATGATCGGCACGCTGGTCTACGGCGCACCCGAACGCGACGATGTCGAATTCGGCCCGCTGATCACCGCCCGCCAGCGCGATCGCGTTGCCGGATTTGTCTCCCGCGCCCACGACCATGATTGCGACATCATCGCCGGCGGCACGGTGCCCGACCAGCCGGGCTATTTCTACACGCCGACGCTGGTGGCAGCGCCGTTCGAGGCCGAGATCGTGCAGAAGGAAGTGTTCGGACCCGTGCTGACCATAACGCCGGTGGACTCGGTGGAGACCGCGCTCGACTGGGCCAATGCGTCCGAATACGGGCTGGCATCGTCGGTGTGGTCACGCGATTCGGCGGTGGCGGCCTCGCTGGCCGATCGGCTCGAATATGGTGTGACCTGGGTCAACACCCATGGTTCCTTTGCCACAGAGATGCCGCATGGCGGCATGAAGAATTCGGGCTACGGCTCCGACCTGTCGATGCAGTCGCTGCTCGAATACACGCAGGTCCGCCACGTCATGACCCAAGCCTGAACCGTCAGGCCGCGACATGGTGCCGGCAGGCTTTTCTGGTAGAAGGTACGCCATGCGTATCCTGGACCTGAACACCTTCCTTGTGCTGGCACGAAACCGCCACTTCGGGCGCGCCGCCCAGGAGATGAACACGACCCAGCCGGCCATCTCGACCAGGCTGGCTGCGCTCGAAGCCGAGTTCGGCTGCCGGCTGGTGCATCGCGGCGACCGCGAATTCCGGCTGACACCTGAAGGCGAGCGCGTCCTGGAAGTGTTCCAGAAAGTCATTGACGACCTGGAAGGCTTGCGCAGCGAGCTCAAGCAGGGCTACTCCGCCACGACGACCATCCGCATCGGCGTGATCGACTCGGTCGCCTCCACCTGGATGCCGCATCTGGTGGAATCGCTGCACAAGGAAGCCCCAAATCTCAGGATCGAACTGACAGTCGAGTCCACCACCGCACTGGTGGAGCACATGGAAAAAGGCAAGTTCGACCTCATCTTCTGTCTCGACCCGGCGATCGGTGACGGATTCCGCAGCTTCGTCGCCTGCGTCTGGCAGATGACCTGGGCGGGCTCGCCCAAGCTGGTCCAGCCGGACAGGGCCTACAACGTGGACGAATTGGCAAAGATGCCGATCGTGACGTTTCCCAAGGACACGCCGCCCTACCGCCAGATCGCCCCCTACTTTCAGGATGAGCGGGTGCTCGCCTCGAAGATGACCAGCTCGAATTCGCTGTTCGCCATCATCAACCTGCTGATCGACGGCTTCGGAGTCGCGGCTATTCCCACCGTGACGATCGAGCGCGAGCTGAAATCGGGCCTGCTGCACCAGATGGATGTGGCCAAGTGGTTCCCGCCCATGCCGATCATCGCCACCTACCAGTCGTCAACCCACCAGAAAGTTATCCAGTTCGTTGCCGACAAGGTGCGCGAGGTCGCCGGCGACTTTGCCAGATCGCGCCCCGGACAGGCGTGGACGACGGAGACCATGCCAGGCTAGCAACTGGCCCATGCCGCGCAGATGCTGCTGAGCCTTATGCCGACCCTCTCTTTCATTCCGCGGCGAATGCCTCGGGACGATCGATTGCACCGGCGTCGGATCGGACCTGTTCGTGCTCCGGGGTACTCGCCTTCGTCTTGGGTTCGCGGCCGAAGAACAGCGCATAGCCTGCGGGCAGCACCAGCACGGTAAGAACCGTCGCCACCAGGATGCCGCCCATCATCGCATAGGCGAGCGGCCCCCAGAACACGCCGCGCGAGATCGGGATCAGCGCCAGCACCGCCGTCAGCGCCGTCAGCATGATCGGCCGGAAGCGGCTTACGGCTGCGCCGACGATCGCCTCTGTTCGTGCCATGCCGGCAGCGATGTTCTGGTCGATCTGATCGACGAGGATGATCGAGTTGCGTATGATGATGCCGAGCAGGGCGATGACGCCGAGGATGGCGACGAAGCCAAACGGTGCGCCGCTGATCAGGAGCGCCAATGCCGCGCCGATGATGCCGAGCGGTCCGGTGGCCAGCACCAGCATGGATTTGCCGAAGTGCTGCAACTGAACCATCAGGAGCATTACGATGATGGCCAGCATGATCGGCGCCTTGGCAGCGATGGATGCCTGGCTTTCGGCCGAATCCTCGGCGCCACCCTGCACTTCGACCTTGTAGCCCGCCGGCAGTTCGGCGCGCAGGTCCGCCATTTCGTTGTAGAGGCGCATGACGACGTCGTTCGACTGCACGCCGTCCGGCAGCGTCGCGCGCACTGAAATGGTGGGCAGCCGGTTGCGCCGCCATTCGATCCCCTGCTCCAGCACGGGCTCGACCTTGGCGATCTGCGAGACGGGCACGAAGCCGCCGAAGTCGGTCGGCACATAGACGGAATTGACGGCCGACAGCAGCGAGCGGTTTCCGTCCGGCTCGCGGGCCATGATCGACACGGTTTCTTCGCCATCGCGGAAACTGTCGAGCGGTGCGCCCGACATCGCGGCCTGCAGCATCTGGCGTACGCGCTGCGAGGTCACGCCAAGCGCACGCGCCCGGTCCTGGTCGATCACCAGCTTCATTGCAGGCACCGGCTCCAGCCAGTCGTCATGCACGGCCGAAAGCAGCGGATCGGCAGCAAAGCGCGCCTTGACCTCATCGGCGATGCGGCGAACCTCCTGCCGATCCGGCCCCATCACCCGCATCTGCACCGGCCAGCCGGTCGGCGGGCCGAGGAACAGGCGGTCGACCTTGGCGCGGATCGCCGGAAAATCCTCGGCGAGGATAGAGCGCAGCTTGACGATAAGCCGTTCGCGCGCCGGCTCGTCCCTGGCCATGACCAGAAGCTGCGCGAAATTCGGGTTGGCAAGCTGCTGGTCGAGCGGCAGGAAGAAGCGTGGCGCGCCTTCGCCGATATAGGTGGCGATGAACCGCTTGTCGGGATCGTCCATCATCCTGGCCTCGAGCGCCTTCGCCTGCTTCTCGACCTCCCTGATCGAGGTGCCTTCGGGCAGCCACAGGTCAACGAGGATTTCCGGGCGCTCCGACTGCGGGAAGAAGTTTTGCGGAATGAACTGGAACGACCACAGGCTGGCGACAAACGTCGCCAGGGTCAGCGCCAGCACCAGGATGCGATGGCGCACCGCCCAGCCGATGGTGGCGCCGAGACGGCGATAGAAGCCTGTGTCGAACACGTCGCGATGCCCGCCGGCGTGCTGGCGCTGCCTGAGCAGCATGTGGCCGAGCCAGGGTGTGAAATAGACCGCCACGAACCAGGACACCACCAGCGCGATGCCGACCACGTAAAACAGCGTGCGCACATATTCGCCGGCGGCCGAAGCGGCGAAGCCGACCGGGATGAAGCCGGCCGTGGTGATCAGCGTGCCGGTCAGCATCGGAAAGGCGGTAGAGCTGTAGGCGAACGTGGCGGCGTCAAGCTTGTCCAGCCCCTCCTCCAGCTTGCGCTCCATCAGTTCCACGACGATCATGGCATCGTCCACCAGCAGGCCGAGCGCAATGATGAGCGCGCCGAGCGAGATGCGCTGCAGATCGATGCCGAGTTCGTACATGATGGCGAAGGTGGTGGCCAGCACCAGCGGTATGGCGATGGCGATCACAAGCCCGGACCGCCAGCCGATCGACAGGAACGAGACGGCAAGCACGATCACCAGCGCTTCGCCCAGCACGCGCATGAACTCGCCGATGGCATCCGTAACCACATGCGGCTGGTTGGCGATCTGGTCGACAGCGACGCCATAAGGTAGCGAACCCTCGAAGCGCTTGTAGGTTTCGTCCACCGCGGCACCCACGTCGGTGACGTTGAAACCTTTCGCCATCACCACGCCGACCTGCACGCTGTCGTGACCGTTGAAGCGGTATTTGCGCTGTTCCGGGTCCTGGAGGCCTGAAGTCACCGTGGCGATGTCGCCGAGCCGGATGACCTGGCCGCCGCTGCGCAGGCGCAACTCGCGTATGTCCTCGGCCCGCTTCACGTCGCCCTCGACGGAAATGCGCACAGAGCGCGAGCCTGTGTCCACCGTGCCGGCCGGATCGACCGTGTTCTGGCCCTTGATGGCGTTTTGCAGATCGACCAGGGTCAGCCCGCGCTCGGCCAGGGCCTTGGACGAGACGTCGATATAGATGACCTGCGGCTGGTCACCGATGATGACGGCTTTCTCGACACCCGGCGTCGTCAGCAGCATGTCGCGCGCCTGGACGGCGAATTGCTTGAGTTCCGGATAGCTGTAGCCGTCGCCGCTGATCGAATGCAGGGTAATGAAGGTGTCGCCGAACTCGTCGTTGAAATAGGGGCCGAGCAGGCCGGACGGCAGTTCGCTGCGGATGTCACCCACCTTCTTGCGCACCTGATAGAAGGCATCTTCCACCTGCGCGGCGTTGGTGTCGCCCTTGACCTGCACCATGATGACGGCGCTGCCGGCGCGCGAATAGGATCTCACGAAGTCGAGATGCGGCGTTTCCTGCAGTTTGCGCTCGATCTTGTTGACGACCTGGTCTTCCATATCCTGCAGGGAGGCACCGGGCCACACCGCCTGCACGACCATGACGCGGAAGGTGAATTCCGGATCCTCGCGCTGGCCCATGCGCAGCAGGCCGAGCGCGCCCGCAACGATGATCAGCCCGACGAGGAAACGTGCGATGCTCGGGTGACCGATCGCCCAGCGGGACAGGTTGAACGGCTTTTTGTCGTCGGTGGAGGTCGTCATGACCGCCTCTTCTGGTTGTTCGGCCGGGGTCGTTTCAGCGAAGGGCGCTGGTCGCCTGTGTGGAGACAGGTTCTTCCGCCTGCGAAACAGCGAGGCCCGGCAGCTTTACCTTCAGGTTTTCCGTCATGAACTGCGTACCGGCGGCGACCACCAGATCGCCCGGCTGCAGGCCCTGCGCGACACGCACGCCGTCGGGCGCGAAATCGGTGACCGTTACAACGCGCGGATGCACGGTCGAGGTGGCGCGGTCCGCCACCCAGACGATGGTGTTGCCGTCCTTCTTGGCCAGCGCCTCGAGCGGGACCGTAGCCAGCAACTGGCTGGTGGGCACAGTTGCCGCCACAGTCGCCGTCATGCCTAGCAGCACGCGCGGATCGTCGGTCAGGCTGATGCGTACGGAGAATGTGCGCGACTGCGGGTCGGCGCTGCCGGCAACCTCCCGCACCTTGCCGGGAAGCCGCAACCGGTCGTCGGTCCAGAAGCCGACATTGACGGTCTGGCCCGGCCTGAAGTGGGAAATCTCGGTTTCCGGAACGGCGATCTGGATTTCCTTCTCGCCGTCGACAGCAACGGTCACCACCGGCGTGCCGACGCCGACGACCTGACCGGTATCGGCGCCGATCATCGTGACAATGCCTTTCCTGTCCGCCTTCAGATCGGTGTAGGCAACCTGGTTTTTCGCCTGCTGGAGCGAGGACGAGGCTGCATCACGCGCGGCGAGCGCCTGCTGGTAACCGAGCTGGGCCTCGTCAAGCTGCGCCTGCGATGCGAATTTCTTGCCGAAAAGTTCCTCTGCGCGCTTCTGCGTCAGGCGAACGGTCTCGACCTGCTTCTCGGCCGCCGAAAGGTTGGCCTCGGCGGTCTTGACGGCAAGTGCATAATCGGTCGGATCGATGCGGGCCAGAGTATCCCCGGGTTGCACGCGGTCGCCAATGTCGACGAGCCGCTCGACGATCTTGCCTGCAACGCGAAAACCCTGGTTCATTTCCGTGCGCGCCTTGACCGTGCCGGAATACTGAAACTCGCGCGTCGTGTCTGCCCTTGCGATCTCGACCACCTTGACCGGCCGGACGGTGGCGACCGGTTCCGTCTTGGCCTCGCTGCAGGCGGAAACCGACACCGCAAGAAGGCCGAGCAGGCCCAGCGTGGCGAGAGGACGGGAAACGCTTCTGACATCCCTGAACGAAAACATCGTTCATGCTCCTGTAAGAGTTCGGACAGTCTGCGAGCGCGCAAACGCGCTTATTTCAATGCCTGGATCGCGAAATCGACCAGCTGTTCGGCCGTTGCCCGGTTTTCCTTCATCAGGCATTGCGCCACCTGCTGGGGGTGGCACAGGGTGACCAATGCGGCCCCGAAGCAGCGTGCGGCGAGGGCCGCATCCTGCTTGGCGAATTCGCCGGTCTTGATGCCTTCCTCTATGAGGTCGGCATAGATGAGGTGAAGCTGGTCGATATATTTGTCGATCACGTGCCAGTCCCGCTCGATGGCGACGATCACCATCTCGTGCACCTTCTGCTCGTCCAGCATCGTCTCCACCGTCAGCTTGTTCTGCGCCAGAACACAGCGGCGCAGACGCTCGGCCGCGCCAAGCGGCTGAGCGGCGATGGACCGGTTGAGCTCAAGGCTGGCCGTCAGCATGCGACCGCAGATTGCCTGATGAATCTGCTCCTTGGAGGCGAAGAAGCGATAGACATTGGCCGGCGACATGCCGAGTTCGCGTGCGATATCGGCAACCGTGGTCTTGTTGTAGCCGTAGTGGCGAAACAGCCGCTCGGCTGCCTCCAGAATGCGCTCGATGTTTTCCTGCCGTGCGGAATCCTGTGCGGCTTCTGCCATGTCCATCGTGATCGATCTGCTTTTATGATTACTGACGATTTTCAATTTTCGTCATACGTAATCCGAAATTCATTTTTGGTCAAGGCAAAGTCGAGAGATTTGTCCCGGTCGCAATGACCCGGCCCGACACGCGCCGGTGGCGGCATGTCCTCAACGATGCTGAGCTTACCTTTGCACACTGCTTCTTCGCCTTAGACATGCCATGGCACGGCAAGTCGCTGCCGCCGCAAGGCTTCGAGACAGAAGAATATCTGCTCACCACCGAGGCCTCTATCGAAACACCGTGCTGGCGGTAGCCGATACGCTGTCGCCGGACAGGCCCATTCTTGCCGGTTGCTCGGTGGGCTGACGCTGGAGCGAACAGGCGATCTGGTCAGTCGTCGACGTGATCGTGGCCGCCGATGCGACCGGGACGCCAGTAGCCTTCCGACGAGATCTGCACCTTGTCCATGCCGCGCTCGATCAGATGGCGGCGCTGGGCGCGCACATTGCTGGTCTCGCCGATGACATAGGCATGGCCATGACCTTGCGGCAGCCCGAAGCTGGCCAGCCGGTCGAGCAGCAGCGTGTTCGGCCCGGCTTTTTCGCCGTCGCGGTGAACCCATGTCACGGATGCGGCGAAGACCTCCGGCACTTTCTGGTGATCGTCGGGTCCGCCGACTTCGAGAAAAGCATGAACCCTTGCATTTTCCGGCAGGGTTTCCAACATGTGCAGGATCGCCGGCAGGCAGGTCTCGTCGCCGCAGAACAGGTGCCAGTCGGCGGCTTCGTTGATCACGGTGCGCCCGCGCGGGCCCCGAACCTGAAGGACATCGCCCGCTGCCGCATGGCGCGCCCAGCTCGGCGAAGGTGTATCGCCATGCAGCACGAAGTCCATCGCAAGCTGCCGTCTTGCCTTGTCGAAGCTGCGAATGGTGTAGTCACGCCGCCCGGTGCCGCCTTCCGGCTGCGGCATGGCCAGCACCAGCGCCTGACCGGGCCGGTAGCTCATCGCATCCAGCTTGTCGCCGGTGAGCACCACGCGGCGCATGCGCGGCGTGACGTCGAAGGCTTCGACCACTTCCAGCGTCCATTCGGGCAAGGGAGGCCGTTTGCGTGCGGTCGGTTCTGTCTGTTGATCCATGATATCTGCCTTGTGCAAGTTTCAGGAAAGCACGACGGACTGGCTGGCCAGCCCCTTGTGGAAGCCGAGCAGCGTGGTGAGGTAGCGCGGGCTCGAATCGCCGACATAGGCGAGAAAGCCTTCGTCCTGCGGCAGATGGTCGGCGTTGTCGGCAATGACCAGCGCACCGGGACGGAGCCTATCCTCCAGCATCTTCAGAATTTCGATGTAGAGGTCCTTCGCTCCGTCGAGGAACAGCAGGTCGATCGGCCCCTCCACATCGGCGAGGGTGCGGAGCGCATCGCCGGGGCGGACTTCGGCAAGTGCGGCAAGCCCGACGTCGGCGAGATTGGCGCGCGCCTTCTCCACCTTGTTCTGATGGAACTCGGAGCCGGTCACCTTGCCGCCGGTGTCGGCGGCGGCTGCGGCGAGATAAAGCGTGGAAATGCCGAAGGAGGTGCCGAACTCGACGATGTTGCGGGCATTGATGGCGAGTGCCGAGGCATAGAGGAAGCGGCCCATGCGCGGCCCGATCGACAGATAGTTTGTCTTGTGCCGTTCGGAAGTGCGGAAATCCAGTGTGTGCACAGGTGGGCTGTTTTCGTCGCGCGGCTCCGCAATCTGCGCCTCGCGCATGGCGCGGGCGGCGGCATGCTCGCGCTTGAGGGTGGCGACAACATCGGCCCGGTGCAGGGTGCAGGTCATGGGAGGCTCCTTGGTTTCAGGTGGTGAGCACGACCGGGCAGCCGCGCACCGGATGCTCCAGTATGCGCACGCCCTGCCGGTAGACGTCTTCGATCAGGTCCTGCCGCAACACTTCCCACGGCGCGCCGTCGGCGGCGACGCGGCCTTGCGACAGAAGCACGATCTTGTCGGCATGGGCGGCGGCGAGATTGAGGTCGTGGAGGACGGCGACGACGGTGGCGCCGTTCGCGGCCATGTCGCGTGCCATGGCAAGCACGCGCTCCTGATGGCGCAGGTCGAGCGCGGCGGTCGGCTCGTCCAGCAGCACGACCGGCGTTGCCTGTGCCGCGACGCGCGCGAAGGTGGTGCGCGCCTGTTCGCCGCCGGACAGCGTCTGGGCGTTGCGGAACGCCATGTGCTCGATCTCGGAAGCGCTCATGGCATCGAACACCGCGCGCTCGTCCTCGTCGGGCGGCAAGTCGCGAAAGGCGCGGCCCATACCGACGACCTCCTCGACCGTATAGCCGAAGCGGATCACCGAACCCTGCGGGAAGACGGAACGGATCTGCGCCAGTTCGCGCACCGAGTGGGCCGACACAGCCTTGCCGGCCAGTTCGACCGTGCCCTTGTCCGGCTTGCGGTCGCCGGCAATGACGGAAAGCAGGGTGGACTTGCCGGCACCGTTGGGGCCGACCAGCGCCGTCAGCGTGCCGGCACCGCAGCGGGCCGACACGTCTTCCAGCAGGTTGCGCGTGCCGACGGTGACCGTGACGTTGCGAATGTCGATCATGTCGGCGCGATCCCGAACCTGCGGCTGCGGTAGATCATCCACAGGAAGAACGGGCCGCCGAGCGAGCCCATGATCACGCCGATGGGCACTTCGGAGGGCGGATCGAGCGTGCGTGCGGCAAGATCGGCCAGCATCACCAGAAGCGCGCCGCCGGCGGCGGAAAAGGGAATGAGCAGCCGGTGCGCCGGGCCGATCATCAGCCGGAAGAGATGCGGCACCACGAGGCCGACGAAGCCGATGGTGCCGTTGAACGAGACCGCCGCCGCCACAAGCAGGGCGGTGACGAAGATGAGCTTGCGGCGCAGCACCGTCACATCGACACCGAGATGGCGCGCCTGCCGCTCGCCCAGCGCCAGAAGATCCAGCGGGCGGGCCCAGCGATAAAGCAGCGCTATGCCGACGATCGTGGGTGGGGCGGATATGGCGACGGTGACCCACTTGGCGCTCGACAGCGAGCCCATCGACCAGAAGGTGAGGCTCTGCAACTGGTCGGCGGTGGCGAGATAGGTGAGATAGCCGGCGAAGGCACCGCCGATGGCGTTGACGGCGATACCGACCAGCAGCAGCTTGGAATTGTCGCTGCCTTCCTGCCCGGGCCGCGCCAGCGCGTAGATGACGAAGGTGGTGCCGGTACCGGCGAGGAACGCGCCCACTGGCAGCGTCCACATGCCGAAGGCGGAGATCTGCAACACCACCACCATGATGGCGCCGAGCGAGGCGCCGCTGGACACGCCGACGATGCCCGGATCGGCCAGCGGATTGCCGAACAGGCCCTGCATGGCCGCGCCGCAGGTGGCGAGGCTGGCGCCGACGATGACGGCGGTCAGCACGCGCGCCAGCCGCAGATCCCACACCACGGCCTGATTGAGAGCGGCGGTCTGGTCGAGCGATGCCGAACCGAAACGCGAGACGATGGCGTCGAACACGTCGCCCGGCGACAGCGACACGGCCCCGATGGCGATCGAGGCGAAGAAGGCGAGGCAGAGGCAAACACCCATGCCGAGCGCGATCAGCGGCGTGCGGTCGGCCGGTCGCGCCAGCCTGCCGGCCTGCGTCGTGCTCACGGGAACATCTCGTGCAGGGCGCGCGACAACGCGCGCGTGGCGATGCCGGAAGAAGCGGCGTCCGCCCGCACATGCAGCTCGCGCATGACGATGACGTTGCGGTTGCGGCCGGCCGGCGTCAGCGCGATGCCGGGATAGGCATCCCAGATGCCGTCAAGATCGCCGAAGGCCGGCAATTCCTTCTCGGAAATGAGGATGACGTCCGGGGCCATCAGGATCATGCCCTCGGGCGTGACGGGCCTGTAGCGGTCGCGGCCGACCTCGGCGGCGGCATTGAGCGCCCCGACCCGCAGGATGAGATTATGCACGGCCGTCTCCGCGCCGCCGGCCGTGAAGCTGGTGCCGGCCCCCATCTTGGAGGCATGGACGATGCGCAGCGGCCGTCCGTCGACCGTCACCGGTTCGATAGCCTTGTATTCGGCTTCCATGGCAACGATCAGCTTCTCGCCACGCTCCTCCAACCCCAGCAGAGCGGCGAGCCGCGATACTTTCTCCGTGGCGGGCAGCGTGCGGTCGATCAGGTCGGTGCGTATGCCGAGACCTGCCAGTCCGTCGAGCAGGCGCTGGTTGATCACCGTCGAGCCGACGACCAGTTGCGGGCGCATGGCCAGAACGCCTTCCACGCCCGCCCATTCGCGCACCTTGTGCGGCGTGTCGTCGATGCCGGGCAGTTCGATATCGGCCGGGCGTGCGAGGACGCGGTCCGCCGCGCCGAGCGCCACGGCGATCTCGACCAGATCGGCACCCAACAGCACCACGTCCCGCCCGGCCGGTGCCGTGCCAACGGGTTCCGACGGCTGGTAAAGCTGCGGATAGGGCGTTTCGCCGGACAGATCGACGGTCGCGGCGAAGGCGTGCGCGAATGCAGTGAAAAACACCACAGCCGCACAGGCGATGGAAAGCGTGTGCGGACGCATGCGGTTCGGTTCCTTTCCGATCATGGCTCAGAAGGTCGTGCTGAGCGAGAGCGAGAACTTGCGCCCATCGCCATAGGTTATGCTGTCCGCAGTCGAGCGCCGGTCGTAATAGACCTTGTCGAACAGATTATCGATCCGGAAGCCGCCCTTGAAGCGCGTTCCATTTGCGAACTCACGCTCGTAGAACAGGCCGGCATCGACAATGGCGTAGCCGGGCATCCTGTTGCCCGAGGAGTCGTCGAAGTCGCTGTAGGCCGTTACACCGGCACCCAGGCTCCACTCGCCGGCATCCTGGATATCACCATACACCCTGAAACGGTTCCACAATGACAGGCTGTGATCGGAGACATAGGCGAAACGCTCGCCCTGCCGGCTATCGGCCTTGACGATCTCGGTGTCCGTATAGGCATAGGCCAGCCGCGCATCCCACCACGACGTGACCGCGCCGGTCAGTTCGACTTCGACGCCGCGTGCCCGCTCAAGGCCGTTGCTGATCCGATAACCCAAATCGGCCATATCCGGATCAGGATGGGAACGCAGCACATTCTCCTTCTCAAGCTGGTAGAGCGCCACCGTAAGCAGGGCGTTGCCGTCGAAGAGCTCACTCTTGAAGCCGACCTCGTACTGCTCGCCCACTTGCGGTTTGTCCAGGATCACATTGTCCGGATTGATATGGAGCTGCGGGTAGTATGACTGGCTGTAGCTTGCATAAAGCGTGGTCGTGTCGGTCAGGTCGTGGGTGACGGCGAGGCGCGGCGTGACATGCGAGGCGTCGAGCGCGCTTTCCGTGACGGCGCCCGTATCGGTCCTGCGCGCATAGCTTTCCCGATCCGCCGCCGTGAAGCCGACCCCGAACAGCAGCTTCGTCCTGTCATTGGGCAGGGTGACCAGATCCTGAACATAAAGATTGTGATCCGTGGAGGTCGAATCGGTCATGCCGTTGCGCTGCGTGCCGATCAGCCCGAAGAGCTGGTCGCGAAACGCGTAGGCGCCGGGGGTGTGGTTGGTCGGGTCGAGCGCCGTCGGCGCGATGGCCGCGCAGGTTCCGGTGCCGCCCGTGCTGCACTGGGCGACGCCGCCATAGGAGGAGCCACGGGCATAGCCATATCCGGCCAGCCATTGGTGATTGAAGGAACCGGTGTCGAACTCGCCGCTGACATCGACACCGGCCGAAAGGGAATCATCATCCGAGATGCCCGCATGCACGGTGCGCCCCACGCTCGTCGGCGTGTTGGGCAGCGTAGGACCCCGCCCCCCGATGCGTGTGGTCAGGTGCTCCTGGTCGCTCGTCTGGTAGGCAAGATAGGTGCGTATGTTCAGCCAGTCGGTGGCGCGCCAGTTGTTTTCCAGGATCGCGGTATGCTGGCGGATGTCGACATAATCGTTGGTGTGGCCCCAGAAGAAATCGCGCGGTACGTCGAGAAACTGCCCGTTGACCCGGATGTTGTCGTTCCGCTGCGGCACCCCGGAGGTGTCGGTGATCTCGTAGGTGAAGTTGGTCTTGAAATCGGCGCTCGGCTCCCATTCAAGGGCCAGCATGCCGCCGATAGGCTGCTCATAGATTCGGTCGACCTCGCTCTCGTTGCGCACGAAGTCGCCGATCGCCCGATAGCGCAGCGTATTGGCTTCATCGATGGGTCCGGTGGCATCCAGGGTCAGGCCGTAGGAGCCAAAGCTGTCAAAACGTCCGGTGGCGCTGTATTGCGGTATCTCTAGCGGTTGCTTGTAGACGTAGTTGAAGACGCCACCCGGCTGCGAAGCGCCGTAGTAAATGCCTGCGGCACCCCTGAGAAGCTCGACACGTTCCAGCGCCGCGGTGGACCGGAAATTGGTGCCGTTGTTGTAAAGGCGCTGACCGTTGATGAGCACGGGGCCGTCGCCCGAGACGTCAAAACCGCGCACGAATATGCTGCGCGCGACGTTGGAGCCGGTATCGGAATTATTGCCCTGGCTGGTGACGCCGGCGAAGTTCTCGAAAACCTCGTAGATCGTCTCGTCGCCCTTCTCGGCGATGAGCTGGGCATTGGCCGTGTTGACGGTGGCGGGCGTCTGACGCGGAGCAAGATCGAGCTTCACCGCGGTAGGCGAAGACGAGGCAGGGCTGTAATCGCCAAAGGCACCGCTGCCTCCTCTGCCTTGCACGTCGATGGTTTCGAGCATCAGCGCGCCGTCTGTCGAGGCCGGTGCTGCGCCGGAGGCTTCCGACCGGCCGATGACGGCGGTGCGGTCGGCGGTGATGCGGAACGGGATTCCGGTTCCCTCAAGCATCCGGGCCAGCGCCTGCTGCGGCGTGAAGCTGCCATTGACGGCCTGCGAGGTGACGCCCTGCGAGGTTGCGGCGGCAAGCGTCACCTGCAGGCCAGATTGGCGGCCAAAAGCGTTGAGCGCGCTGGCAAGGGGCTGGGCCGGGATGTTGAAGGCGCGCGCCGCCCCCGCCGATGTGGCCGTCTGCGCGGCGGCATGCTGCCCCTGCAACGCCAGGGCGCCGAGCCCGATCAGGGCAGTGGTCGCCAGAAGCCGCCCGGCGCCGGCGAACCGGTTGCGCGTGCCTGTGTTTCGTTTTCCACGATATGTGTGCGAGCCCATCCAGCCCAGTCTCCAGTGCCTGGCGCATGGTCTGGCCATGCGCTTCCGGAGGTAGAGACGATCGGCGCGCAAATTTTTTTCAGGTCGGGCCGGATTTTTTGACGGAAGGCAGAAAATTTCAGAAGCGCGACAGCACCCGCAGATAGGGCGAAAGCGCTCGCACATGCCCGCCGTAGGGCTGGACAAGGGCGCGCAGGGCCCTGTCCGGATCGCGCAGGTCGTAGAGGCCGGTGACGCGCTGGTCGGCCAAATCACCGTCGACCACCTTGATCCATGCCGGGTGATAGCGTTGCAATTGCTCGACCACGGCGCCGATGGAGGCATCACTGACGAACAACTGGCCGTTGCGCCAGGCAGCGATTTCGTCCTGCGCAATGGCGTTGCGGGAGATGTCACCGGTGCGTCGGTCGATCCGTACCATCTCGCCCGGAGCAAGGCGCGCCGCGCCCGTCCGGCCATCGCGTTCATAGCTGACGTCGACCGATCCCTCGGCAAGCTGCACCATGGCCGTGACGGCCGAAAGCTGCATGTCGAAGGCGGTGCCAAGCACCGATACCGTCACCTCGCCGGCTTCGACGGTGAAGGGACGGCCGGCATCATGCGCCACCTCGAAGAAGGCTTCGCCGGCCAGCAGGCTCACGTGCCGACCTGCGGTGCCGATATTCGCCGCGATGGCGCTGCCGGCGCCCAGCGTGACGGTCGAGCCATCCTCGAGGGTGACGACGCGACTTTCCGCCGTCCCCGTCATATGGTCGGCATCGAACCGCAGAAGGAAGGAAGGGGCGGCGAAGACGAGGAAAACGGCGCAGGCCGCAATGGCCGCCATCCCGGCGAAGCGCCGGTGCCAGTTTGGCCGCCCTCGCCGATGCGAGGTGGCGTGCCTCGGCCGGTCATGGCGGGTCGGCATCGCCGGGCTGGCGGCCTTCCTGCCATCCTTGCGCCATGACGTTTCATGGGCCGGTGCCACCTCACCGATCAACTGCCACGACCGGCGCATTTTTTCCCAGGCCCGCGCATGCTCGGGAGAGCGGGCGAGCCATGCCTCGAACCGTCCCGCCAGTGCAGGATCATGCGGCGATTCCTGAAGGTGCAGGAGCCACTCCGCCGCTTCTTCCAGCAAGGGGTCTGTCTCGTACTCGTCGCCCAAGGTCATTCCTGTCGCGGTGTGTCGTTGTACCTGTTCTTACCCGGTTCATAGCCAAAGACGACCGGCCGGCGATTTTTTTTCACGGGGACAGGCGACAAAGCGTCAGGAGCGGTCGAGTTGCGCGGCCACCCTGACTATGGCCGTACGGACATGGCGGTGGGCAGTGGCCACGGAAATGCCGAGATGGGCGGCGACTTCCTCCAGTGTGAAGTCGCCGAACCGGTACATCTCCACCGCCACCCGCATTTCTTGCGGGAGGGCGGAAAGCGCGTCCGATACGATGCGAATCTGGTCGCAGAAAAGCAGCGCCTGTTCCGGTGTCTGACCCTCGCGTGGCAGCGCCCAGAACGGGGTATCATTGCCGGTCTCACGCTGTTCGATCTTGCGGCGCTTGAGCACATCGAAAGCAAGGTTGCGCACGGTCCGGTAAAGATAGGCAAGGGTCTGTTCGGGCGCGCCGATGCGGGTGCGGGCCGGTGCAAATCGCAGATAAGCATCCTGCACGATGTCTTCCGCAGCCTCGCGCGAGCCGAGGATCGGCGTCGCATAATCGATCAACGCCGCACGGTGGGCGAGATAGAGGCAGTGCCGGGTCTCGACGTCCGTCATCGAACGCAGATCCTCGCATCCGCCTCTGGCGACGACGGGCCGCTTGCCGGCCATTTTGATGTTCTCGTCGTCTCAACCAACACAGCGTACCAGCGTTGCGATCGCGCCAACATGACAACTAATATGAGTAGAAAATTCAACTTTTCCTAACAGAGCCCGCCCCTCTCTGCAATAGGCGCCAGTTCGTACTGGTGTCTGCCGAACATCACCACCGGCTTCGTGCCTCGGCGCAGCGGACACATAACATTGCGGGTGCGGCCGCAGCCGCAGACCTTGTGAAGACTGGCCTTGGACCCCGCCCCTGGCAGGCAGCAATTCCTATGGCAACACGGCCATACCGGAAGGCGGTTTGATCGGGGCAACGCCTCGATCAGCGGAAACCGCAACGACGGCCGGCGGCGTCTATGGCGTGGGCTACACATCCTCGGCCACCGTCGCGGTTCGATGAACATGCGGGACGGGCTCTGGTTGGACCTGTCCGGTGGCGCAAATCAAACCGCTTGATGCCTCGCACTCCTACGCCATCGCCGCGATCGAAACCGCTTTTACCCTCGTGGCCGATCCGCCAAGCCATTGAAGTGCACCAAAACTTCAGCAGAGGCCCCGAAGTCCTTTTCGACATTCCAGGCATCGTACCGCAGAGCTTGGCCGTCGTATAAAGACCGAGCCTTCTCATCGCCTGTTGCGATGACCCGCTAGAGTACGGGGGTCATCATTCACCAGACTGTTCATGGCTGGGATAGCGTCGAATTTCGACGGTATGGAACTCGTGACTTCATGGGCCTTCTTCGTTCAATGCTTATCGATCGTATCAGTTTCTCTTGCTCGCCTGGCCCCACCGGAGAGTCCACCGCACAGGTGGGCGATGTATGGATATCCCGTTCATGCCAATTGTTTTTCGAGTGATTTGAACGATCGGGTGCGATCAACACCCAACAGAAATCGACGCCCGAGTTCAAAATATAACTTTCGAGCTCCGAGCTCATATGATTTTTAAAAAGAAAATCAAACTCATAAGAATGCCGACGCCTATTACAGCGCCCCGGATGACCTTACGCGGTATTTTTCGTGCGAGTGGCGCACCTGCATATCCACCGATTGTTGCAGCCATCATCATCACAGCAGCTTGCGGCCAGGATACAAGTCCCGCAGCGGAAAATGTTGCCACAGAGATTGCGGAAAGTACGAACGAAAGGCCGTTTTTGAGGCCATTCATGGTGTTAAGGTCGCGCATTCCCCACAGAGAGAATAAGGCGAGCAGAACAATTCCAAGCCCGCCGTTGAAATAGCCGCCATAGATTGAAACGAGCAGCGTCCCAACAGGCCCCTCAGGTTTGCCCCAGCGGCGATGTCGCAGCCACGTTTGAATCCGCTCTCCGTAGGCAAAGATTAATGTGGCGGTGGCCAGCAGGAAAGGGACGATGAACGAGAATGCCTCGTTCGAGGATACAAGAAGCAATGATGAGCCGATCAGCCCGCCGATTGCGGCAATACCAACAATCTTCAGCAGCCGCTGGCCGTCATAGGCAGCTATTTCGCTCCTGAAGCCAACCGCACCACCAAGATAGCCTGGAAACACCGCTATCGCGCTGGTTGCATTCGCGGCAACCACCGGCACGCCAGTGTAGACCAAGGCCGGAAAGGTAAGGAAGGTCCCGCCTCCGGCTACGGTATTAAGACCCCCGGCGATAAAAGCGGAAACTGCAAGGATTAGATAATCCAGCATACCTGCCCGACCTCATCAAGGAGCCTGAGAAACCTTACCGACATGGCCGGCGTAAAAGGCGGCAGAATCGATCTAGCCGCGCCAAGCCTGCGTTTTTTCACTGTTTGCAGAGAGGGCACGCGCTACAATTTCCGATGTCAGTCTCGCTGCATTGAAAAGCTGGTCCCTGGTTGCGAGATCCCGCCGATCCCGTGGCGTGAGGACGTGGCGTATATCAGCACTGTGATCGTTGAAGCCGGCCACCAGCCTGAACGCAGGAATGCCGGCCAGTGCAAAGTTGCCATGATCCGAATTCACTTGAAGCGGTCTGAACAGACCCAAAGGAACAGCGGCTGCTTCCGCGCAATCGAGCAGGAAGGGTTCGATGCGGGAGAAGCCGGAGGTCAAGGCCGTGAGCCTGTCTGAACCTGCCACTGTGTCCAGATTGACGTTGAGAGCGATACGGTCGCGCTCGGATTGCGTCATTGTTTCAATATGCGTGTGTGATCCCGTCAGCGCCCATTCCTCGGCGTTAAAGAAGGCGAGACGTAGCGAACGCATTTTTGGCACGTAAGCACGCAATGCGCGCGCCACAGCCAGACTCACGGCTAGACCTGAAGCGTTGTCCAGTGCACTTTCGCCGAGAGCATGACCGTCGATATGCGCCGACAGAACAATCCGTTCCGAGGATTCGCCGGGCATATCGAAAATAAGGTTGCTGGCTGTTTCATCCCGATCGTTGCCTTTGATTTCAAGCCGGATCTTCGGATAGCCGACACTGGTGCGCTGAAGGGCGGAAGCGGCTTCTGGCGTAATGCCGGCTGCAGGAATGCCCGGCTCATTTCCCCTGCCGGAAGAGCCGGCGACCAACGCACCTGGCAACGGACCGGCGATCAGGAAGCCCACAGCTCCCGCTTCAAGGGCCATGTTGTATTTCATCTTGCGGTGCACGGTGCCGGCGGCAAACATCAGTTCGTGACGGACCAGAACGATGCGCCCGGCAATGTCGTGGCGGTGCGTCGCGAATTCGTCCGGTGTTCCACGCCCCAGATCGATCACTTCGGCTTCAAGGCCGGCTGGTGGTGTCGACACGGAACGCAGCAGCGGATTCGCGGTGAGACATGCGCCGTTCTCAAGATTTATCGCTCCCGAGATCGCTGCCCAGCCATCGTACCGGAAAAGTTCGCGGCGAGGCGCGACACCCGTTGCCTCTTCACCCAGTCGAGCCAACAGTTCTGTGGCTGTCCGTTCCGAATCGGTACCGGTCTGGCGACCTCCGCAATCGCAGATCGCCTGGAAGTCATCCCAGATAAGCGCTGCATCAAGCATCATCCATCCCCTCGTTCGGACGTTTCCGGATAAGGCGCCTTGAGCCTCTGATCGAGAAGGGCCATGAACTCATCGAAGATCGGGGTCGCTGGAGGATTGGGACGGGTAAAGACACCGATCTCATAGAGAATGGTCGGTTGGAAGCTGCGGACTGCAAGGCCGAGCGGCTGGAACATTTCCGCGGACCAGCGGTCGACAATGCCAACCCCGCATCCAGTGGCGGCCAATGCGCACATGGAACTGAAATATTCACTTTCGATCATGGGCGTGAAGTCCACGTCACATTCGATGAATGCATTCTGGACCTGATGCCCGATCAACCTGGTGACGGGCATGCCAATCAGAGGCGTGTCGGTCAGGTCTGCGGGCGCGATGACTTTCTTGTCGGCAAGCGGATGCGTGGCCGGCAAGACGGCCATGCAAGGCACCTTGTAACGCTTCAGACTGATATCCGGGATATGGATGGGCCACTCGGCGATCGCCACGTCGACAGCTCCCGTTTCAAAGATCGCGCGGACCTCTTCAGAGGTTCTGTTGATCATCCGGATGCGGGCCATTGGTCGACGTTGGCGAAGCTCCGCCACAACTGCTGGAAGAATCGAGATCGATGCGCTCGGGTGGCTCGCTACTGTAATGGTCTCGGAAGTTCCTTTCCGGATGGTGTCGGCATCTTGCGCAAGGCGCTCGATCATACCAAGCGCATTGCGCACCTCAGCGTAGAAGAGCCGCCCCTGCCTGCTTGCCTTGAGGCGTCCATTGACGCGCTCAAAGAGCGCAAATCCGACCTGAGCTTCCAGTCGTGCGATCTGCGTGCTGATGGCGGGCTGTGTCACACCCAGCACCCGCGCGGCACCCGTCATCGATTGCGATTCTATGACGGCTTGGAACGTTTCGAGAAGCTTGATGTCCATGTCTATAAAAATTAGTTATTGACTTAGCCCATATTTTACGGCCAAAATTTAATACATCAAGGGGAAAATGAAAAAACCATAATGCAAATTTATATAGCGGGAGATGGATAATGGCGACAAGCTCGCCCCATAAACAATCCGGCAACTGCCTGATCGAAGCCAAAGGTTTGAGCAAAAGCTTCGGAGCCGTGAAGGTCCTCGAAAACGTCGATCTCGCCGTCAAGGAAGGCGAGGTTGTATCGGTGATCGGACCGTCAGGGTCCGGCAAGACCACTCTGCTTCGCTGCTTCGCCCTGCTTGAACAACCCAGCGACGGGGCGGTGATCATGCGTGACAAGACGATTGCTTCGCCGGCCCTCCCCGGAGAAGCGAGGCAAAACGCCAAGGCAGCACGCGGCGACATCGGGATGGTGTTCCAGCATTTCAATCTCTGGCCGCATTTCAATGTCCTGCAAAACATCGTAGAGGCGCCGATCCGCGTCAAAGGAGAAACGAGAGCGGTCGCCGAAGCCAATGCCATGCGCCTGCTCGAGAAGGTCGGCCTTTCGGACAAGCGCGATAGCTACCCCTCGCGCCTTTCGGGCGGTCAGCAGCAGCGTGTTGCAATAGCCCGAGCCCTGGCGATGAAGCCGAGCGTAATGCTCTTTGACGAGGCAACCTCGGCTCTGGATCCGGAACTCAAGCATGAAGTCCTTCTGGTCATGCGAGGTCTCGCCGAGGAAGGGATGACTATGCTTGTCGTTACGCATGAGATGAGTTTCGCACGCAATGTGGGCTCGCGGGTCATCTTCATGGACCAGGGCCAGGTCGTGGAAGACGCTGATCCGGCCGCATTTTTCGGCAACCCGAAAACTGACCGTGCGCAGCGGTTTCTGCGTCAAATGCAAGACTAGCTACAAGCCAGGGAGTTCATCAATGGATAGCATCTCCAAGTCTTTTGCCGCTTTCACCTTTTCTGCCACCGCATTGCTGGTGCTTGCTGCGCCATCCGCGGCTCAGCAGGTGGATTCACGTCTGTATCAAGTGACGAAAGCCGCGAAGCTGCGCGTATGTCAGTATCCCCTCTATTACTCCATTTCTTTCCGCAATCCGGCTACCGGCCAGATCGAAGGCATCGATGCCGATCTTGCCAAAGAATTGGCTAAAGAGCTTGGAGCCGAACTGGAAATCGTTGAATCCAGCTTCGGAACCTTCATTGCCGATCTTCAGGCCAATAAGTGCGAGATCGGAATGTTCGGCATCGGGGCCACGATGAAGCGGGGCGAGGCTGTCGCCTTCACCCAGCCCTATCTGATCTCGGGCCTCTACGCCGTTACGCGCGATGGCAGCGAGGTCAAAAGCTGGGGTGACATCGATCAGCCTGGCCGGCGCGTGGCAGTTTCCCTTGGCAGCTACATCGAACCCTTCATGCGGGACTACCTGAAACAGGCCGAGTTGGTCGTTGTGGCGCCGCCTGCGACCCGGGAAGCCGAACTTGTTGCCAACCGCGTCGACGTCATCATGACGGACTTTCCAACCGCAGTGAAGGTAACGGATGAATTCGACTGGGCGGTGTCGATAGAGCCGAACGAAAAGCTGCTTCTCACCCCGTACGCCTATGTCGTCCCTCACGGCGATCAGATCTGGCTCAACCACATCAATCTGTTCATTGACACCATCAAGCGGGATGGTCGGCTAAAGCACTTTGCAGAGAAGAACAAACTTGGGCCGATCGTGGCACCCTGATCGCAATGAAAATGCTTCGCAGGCAAAGTGGAAGACGGTTCGACGGAGGGTCTGATGGGTGGCTACCAGTTTCGCTGGGATGTTATTCCACAAAATATTGATTTTCTCATGAGTGGCCTTCAACAAACACTCATTATATCGGCAATCACCCTTTGCCTGGCGATGCTTGGTGGATTGCTCATCGCGACACTCGATATGTCGCGCTTTTCGATATTGCGCTTCACCGGTCTTGCGTCCGGTGAGATCATCCGCAACACGCCGATCCTGGTCCAACTGCTCTGGATCTATTACGTGCTTCCTGTCGTGATGAACATCAATCTCGACGCATGGTGGGCGCTTATCGTCGGACTCAGCATATATTCTTCTGCATTCATCGCCGAAGCCTATCGCGCCGGGATACAGGCCGTACCCAAGGGACATCGCGAGGCTGCGCAGGTGCTAGGCTTATCACCTTTGCAGACCTTCGTAAGAATAATACTACCCCAAGCGATAAGGCTGACACTTCCGCCGCTTGCCGCCAACTTCGTTCAGCTCATCAAATATTCATCGTTGGGCGCAGTCATCTCCGTCAGTGAAATAACACGTCGCGGCATGGAATTGTCCTCATCCATATTCAGGCCGCTTGAGGTCTTCACTTTCATCGCTGTCGTCTACTTCCTGATCTGTTGGCCTCTGGCGATGGGTATCCGGATCTGGGAACGGCGACTTTCAAACCGCTGAACATCTTCCCCCTCCCGACGCGCTACCGATGCAAATTCGGTGCGCGTCGGGACGGTTCTCGCGCAATCCAGATCAGAAGCGATCATTTCATGACAAGTCCCCACACGCTCCTGTCCAGCGACCTCTACGCCAAGCCGATGACCTTTATGGATGTCCCCTTCAAAATCGACGCCGATGGTCACGGCGCTGCGATACTTGGCTGCCCCTTCGATTGCGGCACGCACAAATTCAGGATTGGGGCCCGACAAGGGCCGATGGCTATCCGTGCCCAGTCTGGACTGGTGCGGCGTTATGAATCCGAGATTGCCGATTGCGACGCCCTGACGGAACTGGGGGTCATTGATGCCGGCGACGTTATGCTGACGCCGTCAAGGCCGGAAGAGGCATTTCCCCTTATCGAAGAAGCCGCCTACAGGTTGGCAGCGGCTGGAGCAGTACCTGTAGGTTTCGGCGGAGATGGCAGCGTTTCCTTACCGCTGATCCGTGCGACCTCACGCATCCATCCTGGACTGGCTGTATTGCATATCGATAGCCACACGGATGCCTATCCGGTTGATCCTGTTCACCGTTACGACGCAGCGACCCAGTTCACACATGCGGCACAGGAGCAGCGTGTGCTCGCAAGCGCATCCTGGCACGTTGGCCTGCGTGGTTCGACCATGCGGGCCGGTGCCCACGACCATACACGGGAGCTCGGTTACAATTTGATGTCTATGACAGAGTTCCAGCGGCAAGGCCCGGACGAAGCGGTTGCCGCTCTCAGACAATCGCTTGAGGGGCGGCCTGTCTACCTTTCCTGGGATATGGATGTATTCGACCCATCCTGTGCACCGGGTGTGTGCACGCCAGTATGGGGCGGATTGTCCGCGCGCGAGGGAATCTGCCTGCTGCGCGCGCTGGAAGGTCTGAACATTGTCGGCGCCGATATCAATACGGTGAGCCCGCCACATGACGTAAACGGCATGACAGCCTTCCTGGCTGCTGCTGTCACATATGAGATCCTGCTCCTGATATGGCGCGCGCGCGTGGGAGACAACCATTGAACCCGGGGCTTGAAAGCGAATTGCTCATAGCGATGACGCAGGTGCTCGTGAGGACCGACAGCCAGACCCCGCCAAGTGCTACCGGGGAAGCCGTGCAAGTTGTAAAGGAATTCCTAGCCGACATCCCCGGCCTGCAAATGCAACATTACGTCGGTGAGGCACCGGTCGAAAACCTGGTTGCGGTGCTCGAAGGCGGATTGCCGGGCCCCCGCACAATACTCAGCGGCCATCTGGATACTTACCCGATCGGCGACGCCGAAGCGTGGGGTTACGATCCGCTCGGCGGGTGCATCTCGGACGGGTATCTGTACGGCCGGGGTTCGGCCGACATGAAGGGTGGCGTGGCCGTGTTGATTGCGGTCCTGGCCCGTTGGGCAAAACGCCGTCCCTTTCCCGGCAGCATCGTTCTGGCGCTCGCCGGTGATGAGGAGCGCATGGGGGAGTTGGGCACCCAATGGCTCATCGACAACGCAGAAGAAATCCACGGCGATGGCGTGCTCGTGGCTGATGTCGGAGGACCTTCGACGATCAGGCTTGGCGAAAAAGGCATGTTGTGGCTGGATATCACAGCCAAGGGAAAGCAGGCACACAGTGCCCATACGTATGCGGGAACAAACGCCGCCGATCGTCTTGTCGATGCGTTGATTGCTCTGCGTGCCATCCAGGCCTTGGTGCCAAGGCCGCCCGAAGATGCTTTACAGGTCATGGAAGCGGCTACAGCATTATCTGAAGAAAATACCGAACTGCGCCGCACGATGGCAGCACTTACCGTCAATATCGGGCTTATTCAGGCAGGAACCTCGCCGAATCTGATACCAGCAAGCGCTGAGGCGGCGATCGATATTCGCATACCGATTGGCCTGACCACTGCGCAAGTGGAGGCCGCCCTGGCCGCCCACCTCGACAATCGGGAAGGAATATCCTGGGCTATCACACGGCGGTACGAACCGAGTTGGACATACTCACGGTCCGCTTTCGCGCAGGCATGCCTGCGAGGGGCGGGCAATGCAGCCATTGGCAATGTCTGGATGGACAACAGGATTGGCGGGTCCGACGCCCGGCTATGGCGACGGGCTGGTTATCCTTGCGCCGTTGTCGGATTGACGCCGTTAAATCTCGGCGCTCCGGACGAGGCATGCAGGATCAGCGAACTAAACGATCTGCTCCTGGTCTATGATCATATGCTGAAGTCGCTTCATGAAGCCCAACTGTCGTGATCAATCGACCGCTGGCGAGTTTTTCGCTGGGCAGGCTGTTTGCAACGGTCAGCAATCTGATCAATCGCGACCGACGAACCGATTGCCTTTCCGCTTCGGACGATCTGTCTTATCGCGGACATATCATGATGGCTGCCCGAGCCGGCCATATGTCCGCATAATCTCCAGCAGCCGGGAAGCCGGGATCGCCTCCACGCCGGCAAGCCCATCGATGATGGTGTCGGTCATCGTCTCTGCCGCCAGCATGGCATTAATGACCGCCTCCTCCACAGCGTCGACCACAGCCATGTAGACCGGGTCGAACTCGTCATCGCCGACCATTTCGATGCTGCGCAGAACCGGCGGCGCGGCACGCAGCGGCTCGGCATTGGCGGTGGAAAAAGCGAGGAAGATATCCCCCGAATTGTTGCCGCCGGGAGTTCCGTTACGGCCGATGCCCATGGTGCAGCGCCGCGCAACACGCTGAAGCTGATGCGGCGCCATCGGGATATCGGTGGCGACGACGACGATGATCGAGCCGCGCTCGGCCATGTCCGGACCGGGGGCAATATCAGTCATGTGGCGGCCTACCGGCACGCCGCATATGGTCAACCAGTCCCGTTGGCCGTTGTTGGCCTGAACCAGAACGCCGACGGTATAGTCCGTACCGGCTATCGTCACGCGTCGCGATGAAGTGCCGGTGCCACCTTTGAAGCCGTAGGCGATCATGGCCGTGCCGCCACCGGTGTTGCCTTCCGCCACAGGGCCGTCCGAGATCGCATCGAACGCAGCTATCACATCCGTCTCGGTGAGTGCCAACGCATTGATGTCGTTCAATATGCCGTCGAAGGTTTCGGCCACCACGGGCATGATCCAGCGCGGCCGCTCCCCATAGTAGGTCGAACGATAGCGTTCGAGCATCCATTTCACGGTCGCATGGTGTGCCATGCCGACGCTATGGGTGTTGGTGATGGTGATGGGGCCGAGGAAATAACCGCCATCCTCGATCCAGTGCGTGCCTGTCATTTCGCCATTGCCGTTGAAACGATGGATGCCGGCAAAGACCGGTACGGGCACCTCCGCCTGCGGATGCGGGACGATGGCGGTGACGCCGGTGCGCACCGGCAGCAACCGGCCTGGCCGTGGCTTCGTCTCACAGACCGAACTCAGCCCGACGGCCACGTTCGGAACATCGGTTATGGTATTGTGCGGCCCGGTCGCACCGGTGAAGGGCAAGCCGATTTCTCGCGCACGGGGCTTTCTGCTGGTGTTGTGTGGTTCGTTCATGATCACTTCTGACGGGAGCGGAGATAGAGGCCGAGCGAGGCCACGATGAAGGAGAAGGTCAGCATCATCACGGCAATGGCGTTGATTTCCGGCTTTATGCCGCGGCGCAGCATGCCGAATATGAAGACCGGCAGTGTGGTCACGTCGGTGCCGGAGATGAAGTAGGTGATGACGAGATCATCCATCGAGATGATGAAGGCGAGCAACGCGCCACCGATCACGCCGGGCATGAGCTGCGGCAGAACCACCTTGCGGAGCGTCGTCCACTCATCGGCCCCAAGGTCGGCCGAGGCATGCTCGAGGCTTCGGTCCATGCCCGCCAGACGGCTCGACACCACAATGAACACATAGGAAATCAGGAAGGTGCACTGTCCGATGATGATCGTGACGATTCCCAGGTGGATGCCGACGTTGACAAAGAAAATGAGCAGCGCGATGCCAAGCACGATGTCGGGAACGAGCATCGGCATGAACATCAGTACCCGATAGTAGCGCGCGCCGAAGAAGTCGTAGCGGTAGAGCGCCAGGGCGAGAGCGGTGCCAAGCACCGTTGCAATGAGCGTGGTGCTGAAAGCGATAATGAGGCTGTTTCGCAACGCCGCAAGCAGTTGCCCCGTGGACTCGATATACATCGAGGTTTCCGAGATCGTTGTCCTGAAGCCGAGCACCTGCCAGTACCATTCTGTGGTAAAACCCGCCCATGTCATCATGTTCACCGGATTGGCGTTGAACGAATAGACGGTGATCAGGACGAGCGGCAGGTAGATGAAGGCGAAGAACAGCATCGTGTAGAGGATGAGGCCGGGCCTGAACAGCGAAGCGAGGAACCTCATGCGGACCTCCTGCGGCGACGGCTGGAAACCAGCACGAAGCCCGTCATGACGATCAGCATGACACTCATGACCAGCATGGCCAGCGCCGAGCCAAAGGGCCAGTTACGCGCCGACAGAAATTGCTGTTCAATAAGATTGCCCAGCATCATGACCTTGGCGCCGCCAAGGATCGCCGGTACCACGAAGTTGCCGAGCGCGGGGATGAAGACGATGACCGAGCCGCCGATAATGCCGGGCGCGGTCAGCGGCAATATCACACGCAGGAAGGTCCGGAGCGGGCCGGCGCCGAGATCCTGGGAGGCCCGCACCAGCGACCAGTCCAGTTTCTCGACACTGGCATAGACGGGCATGAACATAAATGGCACGAAGATATAGACCAGGCCGAGGACGATCGCGCCTTCCGTATAGATCATCTCCAGAGGCCGTTCGATCAGCCCCAGCGACATGAGCACGCCGTTGACCGGGCCGGTCTGGCGAAGGATCAGCACCCACACGAACAGCCGCACGATCAGGCTGGTGAAAAACGGCAGCGCGATGAGGAACAGGCAAAAATTCTTCCATCGCTCCGACATCATGCCGATGCAGAAGGCCGCCGGATAGCAGATCAGCAAAGTGGCCACCACGGTCACCGCCGCGATGCGCAGCGAGTGCAGGAATATCTCCAGATAGACTGGGTCGAACTCCTCGAAGGCCGGATCGGCAAAGCCCAGTATGCGGCCGAAATTGTGCGGGTAGAACTCCCACTCCACCCCGCCGTAGAGACCCGGCGCGAGAAAGGAGGTGACGACCATGATGCCGAGCGGCATCAGGAAGAAGATGCCAAGAAAGACCGAGGCGGGGCCGAGCAGGAGCCCGAGTTGCAGGCGATCGCGCAGAAGGCCAGTCATGCCGCAGGCCCTTCTTCTTCCACCGGCATGATATGGATGTGAGCCGGATCGTAAGTGAGCCTCGCGTGGCGTTCGACTTCCGCCCTGTTCACCGCCTCGCGCGCGGAAGCAGGAACGGATATGGCGATACGGCGGCCGGCACCAGTGTGCAGATAGAGTTCGAAGGCGGAGCCGACAAAGATGACCTGCTCCACTGTGGCGTCAATACCGGGCTGGTTGTCCTGCTTTGATGTCAAGGTGAACTGTTCTGGCCTGATGACGGCGACGGCACGCCCGTTGCAGCCGGAGGCCTGCCCGGAAAGATGCAGCACATCGCCGTCATCCAATGCCATGACATTGCCCGTGACACGCCCCACGAACAAATTGCTGGCGCCGATGAACCCGGCCACGAACGGATTGCTCGGCCGGTCGTAGATCTCGCGGGGAGATGCGATCTGCTGGATGCGACCATGACGCAGGACCGCGATGCGATCCGACATGGTCAGGGCCTCTTCCTGGTCGTGAGTGACGAAGACGAAAGAGATGCCCAGTTCGTTCTGCAAGGTCTTCAGTTCAATCTGCATGGAATGACGCAGATTGCGATCAAGTGCCGACAGCGGCTCATCGAGCAGTAACAGCTTGGGCCGGGCGACGATTGCCCGCGCCAGCGCCACCCGCTGCTGCTGGCCGCCGGAAAGCTGGTTCGGCCGCCGCTGCTCAAGACCATCGAGGCCAACCAGGGCCAGGGCCTGCCCCACCTGACGGCGGCGCTCCGCGACGGGCACGCCCTTCACCTCCAGCGCGTAACCGACATTTTGCCCGACCGACATATGCGGAAACAGCGCATAGCTTTGAAAGACGGTGTTGACCGGGCGTTTGTGCGGTGGCACCCGCGTCATGTCCACGCCGTCAATGGCAATGGTCCCTGCATCCATACGGACAAAACCGCCAACTGATTGCAGCAACGTCGTCTTGCCGCAGCCGGAAGGCCCAAGCAGCGTCAGGAATTCGTTGCGACGAACCTTCATGTCGATCTCGTCGAGCGCTCTCACCTCACCACCTTCGGGCGAGGTGAAAACCTTCCTGGCGCCGACTAGCTCGACAATGGATTCCTGCATCAACGTTCCCCGTGAATTTTTTGTTATTTAAGTAACGCTTGCGTTGAAATGGGATTTGGATATCTTTTTCACACGGAAGTCAACGGTCGCAAGAACCGGACTTCGTGACGAGGGATGCATCGCGAGCGGCCATGCGGCGGCTGCCGGAAAGAGGAGAACATTCAATGGGACAGGTTTGGTCCTCGCTGCGCTCGATCCTTTGCGCAGGCTTTGCGCTCTTGCTGTTCGCCGGCACCACGCTGGCGGCCGAGCTCAACATCTACAATTGGGGCGAATACATAAATCCGGAAGTGCTGAAGCGGTTCGAGCAGGACACCGGCATCAAGGTAAATCTCTCGACCTATGCGTCGAACGAGGAGATGCTGGCGAAGATACAGGGCGGCGCGACCGGCTACGACATCATCTTCCCGTCGGTCCATATGCAGGACATCATGTCCAAGCTCGACCTGCTTGAGAAGACCGACATCAACCAGTACGAAGGCTTCAAGAACATCGACCCCGCCTTCCTGCGGGCAAAGAGCGACCCGAACGGCGAATATTGCCTGCCCTATGCCTGGGGTTCGGTCGGCATCATGTACAACCGTACCGTGCTCGGCAAGGATGTTACCGGCTGGAAGGATCTGCTCGAGACGGTGAAGGCCAAGGGGCTGAAGTTCGCGCTGCTCGATGACGTGCGCGAAGTGATGGGCGTGGGGCTTATGCTCAACGGGCACAGCGTCAACTCCACCGACCCGGCCGAATTGCAGCAGGCGGCGGACACGATCATCGCCATGAAGCCCTATGTCGCCGCTTTTACCTATGAATCGCGGCCGATGGTGGCGGCGGGCGACGTTGCGGCGGCCCACTACTTCATCGGCTCCATGATCGACGTTTTCGCCAATCCAAAGGACCTCGGCTACGTCATTCCCGAAGAAGGGGCGACCATGTACCAGGAAAATATCTGCGTCCTGAAGACGGCGCCCAACAAGGAGAATGCGCTGAAGTTCATGCAGTTCTACACGCAGCCGGAAATCCCTGCCCTCAACATGGCACAGCAGACGAACGGCACCGCAAACATGAAGTCGCGCGCCTTGACGCCGGAGAACATCAAGGACAGCGAGGAGATCAATCCGCCGGCCGAAACCATGAAGCGCTTGCAGATCTTCGAGGATATCGGCAAGGACATCCGCCAGTACGACCGGCTCTGGACGAAGATCAAGACCGCTCAATAGGCGACACCCGGCCAACCCTGCGATCTGCGGGGTGGCCCAACCCGACAGGAGATCATGTCGAAAGCGATACTAGAACGGCTGGGCAGCGATGAAGTACGGCGGTCGAGATCCGACAAGCTTCTGGCCCAATATCTCGAAAGGCATCTGGCTGAGCTTCCATTCGAGACAGCGCGTTCCATCGCCACCAAGGTCGGGGTAAGCCCGATGACGGTGGGCAGGTTCCTGCGTCGCATTGGTTTCGACGGCCTGGAACCGCTCAAGCAGGAATTGCGCCACGCCCGCTCCAATCCGGCCTGGCAGGTCAAGGGCGAGGTGGACGTCCTGCAGGCCGATATCCGCGAGGGCAAGCTCCTCGCACGGCTCATCAACCAGCAGATCGACAATCTGCGGCAGGTATATGAAGTCACTATCGCGCCGGAATGGCACGCCTGCGTGAACGCGCTGATCGGGGCGTCCGAAGTGTATGTCGCCGCCTACCAGAACATCCGCGGGACCGCGGAATACATGGCTGCCCAGCTCTCCTACGCCCGCCCGCGCGTGCAATATGTGGATGGACTGAACGGCACCTATGCCGAGGTGCTGGACAAGGCCGTGGAAGGACGGGTGCTCTTCCTCATCGAGGCACGACGCTTTGCTGCAAAGGCACTGCCGCTCGCGCTTCAGGCACGCAAGTCCGGTGTCAAGGTCATACTGCTTACCGACGAATTCTGCCCGTGGGTGAAGGAAGCTTCCGACATAGCACTGGTCATTCCCGGTCCACACGGCCCGCTGTGGGATGGTTCGGCAACCATCATGGCAGTGATCGATCTTCTACTCTCCAACATCATTGTCATGCTTGGCGATAAGGTCGACCAAAGAGTGGAGATGCTGACCCGGCTGCAGGACCTGTTCGGTGACTTTGAGGACGATTAGGGAGGACATGTGAACGCGTCGCTTCACTCAACGACGATGGTCTTTATGCGCTCTTCAGCCAATCGGGCAAGCTTCTCGCCGTGCCACGCGACAATGCGATCGTCCGCAGGTGCAGCCGACTTGAAGCCGGCCACCCTCGTAACCACCTGCCACGCCAGCGATCCCAGCAGAAATTTTGCGGTAAGCGGCCGTACCACTCATGACCTCAATTCGGTCGTCACAGACGACCGCTAAAGCGGCTTCGATCCCAAACTAGAGCCTGACGGCCAAGCGATCTTACAGCATAGCCACGATTTTCTTGGCCGTGGCTTTGGCTGAGAAGGGATTTTGCCCGGTAACAAGACGTCCATCTGCTATGGCATAGGGTAAAAACGGCAGGAGCGCCTTCTCGTACCGGGCGCCGCGTCGCTTCATCTCCGCTTCGGCATTGTACGGCACCTTGCGGGCGACGCCCGCCATGACCTCTTCCGACCAGGCAAAGCCGGTAACCCGTTTTCCGGCTACCAGCAGCGTTCCATCGGTGAGCCTGACGTTGAGAAGACCACAATAGCCGTGGCAGACCGACGCAACGATGCCGCCTCGCTCCCAGATGGTACGTGCCAATTCTTGCAACCCGGCATCCTCGGGAAAATCCCACATTACCGCATGGCCGCCGGTGAAATAGATCACGTCGAACTGGCAAGCGTCGATCTCATCCGGCCGCGCCGTCTGCGAGAGAAGTCTCATGCGCGCGGGGTCGTTCAGCCATGCCTTCGCCGACGCGTCGAGGAGCGGCCATTTCAGAGCGCGAGGCTCAAGCGGCGACTTCCCTCCCTTGGGGCTGACGATACGCTGCTCACATTCTTCCGCTTCGAAGAGGTCGTAGGCGTGCGTTAGTTCGGAAAGCCACAGGCCGGTGGGCTCGTCGGGATCGGCATAGTGGGAAACGTTCGTGACCACGTGGAGAATGCGTCTGGTCATGCAAGCTGCCTCGTATTCTCGAGGAAATAGACTCGAACTCTGTTGTCAAAGCGCACTGTACCGTAAGCGATGTGTGTCTTGACAGGGGGCCGGTTCCCGACAGTCCCGTTGGAGAAATCTGACAATAGGCCGCCATTCAGCTGGCGTCCTCAAACACGAACCCGCTTTCAACCTGACTAGGCCAGGGAAATAACCGACCGACCTCTGAAGCAGTCTATGCCAATGCGGTCCAATCGGCGCCGAACCGGGATAGTTTTCGCAAACCGGCTTCGCGAACGATCCTGGCAATTTGCGTGAATTGCGAGGACAGGGGATTGGTCTTTCGCCATATCATGCCGATGGTCCGGGAAGGACGGGGCTCCGCCAGCCGGAACACGCACACCCTGGAGGAGCGCATCTCCGTATGCACCGCCATCTGTGGAATGAGGGTGACGCCGATCCCGGCCCCCACCATCTGGACGAGGGTGGACAGCGAGGTTCCTTCCATCAATTCGCGTGGCGGCGAAGCGGCGAGGTTGCAAAAGGAAAGTGCCTGATCCCGGAAGCAATGGCCTTCCTCCAGGAGCAGCAATCTCATCTCGTGAAGCTTGTGGGAAGGAGGAACCGGCTTGTCCGCGTCCTCACGCGGCCGCACCAGCACGAATTCTTCCGGGAACAGCGGCACTTCCTCCAGCGCCGGCTCCGAAACCGGCAACGCCACTATAGCCGCGTCGAGCCGGGCTTCCAGAAGGTCGTCGATCAGTTTCTGCGTGATGGCCTCGCGCGGCCGCGGGTCGAGCCCCGGAAAGTGCCGGTTGAGCGCCTTGATGACGTCGGGCAGCATATAGGGCGCAACCGTGGGAATGACGCCGAGGCGAAGTCGGCCGGCAAGTGGCCCATGCGCGGCACGTCCCAGCTCGCCCAGTTCGTCGACCAAGCGCAGGATCGCACGCACCCTTTGCGCGAATTCCTGGCCGGGGCCGGTCAGGCGGATATTCCGCCCCCCTCTTTCCACCAGAGGCGCGCCGATCAGTCCTTCCAGTTCCTTGATCTGTACGGACAACGCCGGCTGGGAAATCGCGCATGCCTCGGCGGCCCGCCCGAAGTGACCCGATTTTGCGAGGGCGTCGAAATAGCGCAGGTGCTTCATGGTCAGTCCAATCATAACCTGAGCATATGGTGGTCTTTAGAATATACAATTGGAATTTATGAGCGGGTCCGGCTAGGATTGAAATCGACACGTGGATCGCGATGGTTCCGGCCCCGCAATGCGCGGGCGCCTCTCCGAAATCGCTTTCAGTGGCTCCTTTTTTACCCAGGCAAAACCACGGGAGAACAATTATGGACGCAAAGACGAACCCGACCGGAAAATGTCCGGTCATGCATGGGGGCGCCACGGCCCTCGGCAATTCCGTCATGGAATGGTGGCCCAACGCGCTGAACCTCGACATTCTGCACCAGCACGACACCAAGACCAATCCGCTGGGCAAGGGCTTCAACTACCGCGAAGAACTCAAGAAGCTGGACGTGGAAGCGCTGAAGGCGGACCTGCGCGCCCTGATGACCGACAGCCAGGAATGGTGGCCGGCCGACTGGGGCAGCTACGTCGGCATGATGGCGCGCGTCACCTGGCACGCGGCCGGCTCCTATCGCGCCGCAGACGGCCGCGGCGGCGCCAATACTGGTAACCAGCGCTTCGCCCCGCTCAACTCCTGGCCGGACAACGCCAATACGGACAAAGGCCGCCGCCTGCTGTGGCCGATCAAGAAGAAATACGGCAACAAGATTTCCTGGGCCGACCTGATCGCGCTCGCCGGCACCATCGCCTATGACGTCGCCGGTCTGAAAACCTATGGCTTTGGCTTCGGCCGCGAAGACATCTGGGCGCCGGAAAAGGACGTCTACTGGGGTGACGAGAAGCACTGGCTCGCCCCGAGCGACCAGCGCTACGGCAATGTCGCCAACCCCGCGACGCTGGAGAACCCGCTCGCTGCCGTGCAGATGGGTCTCATCTACGTCAACCCGGAAGGCGTGAACGGCCGGTCCGACCCGCTGGCGACGGCCGCGCAGATTCGCGAGACCTTCGCCCGCATGGGCATGAACGACGAGGAAACGGTGGCGCTGACGGCCGGCGGCCACACCATCGGCAAGTCGCACGGCAACGGCAGCGCGGGCAATCTCAGCCCCGCCCCGGAGGCGGCCGGCCCTGAATTCCAGGGCCTCGGCTGGATTAACACCGCGGGCCGTGGCATCGGCCGCGATACGGTCGTCTCGGGTATCGAGGGCGCCTGGACCTCCGAGCCGACGAAGTGGGACAACGGCTTCTTCGAAATGCTGTTCAAGCATGAATGGACACTCACGCACAGCCCGGCCGGGGCATCGCAGTGGGTGCCGATTACAATCGCCGAGGAAGACAAGCCGGTCGACGTCGAGGATCCCTCGATCCGCACCATTCCGATGATGACGGATGCCGATATGGCGCTGAAGGTGGATCCAATCTACCGCGAGATCTCGCAGCGCTTCATGAACGACTTCGAGGCGTTCTCGGATGCCTTCGCCCGCGCCTGGTTCAAGCTGACCCACCGCGACATGGGGCCGAAGTCCCGTTACTTTGGACCGGACGTTCCGGCTGAAGATCTCGTCTGGCAGGATCCGATCCCGTCCGGCAGTACCGGCTATGACATCCCTGCCGTCAAGGCAAAGATCGCCGCTTCCGGCCTTTCGGCAGCGGACCTCGTCGCCACCGCATGGGACAGCGCCCGCACCTACCGCGGTTCGGACTATCGCGGTGGCGCGAACGGCGCGCGCATCCGCCTCGCCCCGCAGAAAGACTGGGAAGGCAACGAGCCGGCGCGTCTCGCCCGCGTGCTTTCGGTGCTGGAGCCGATCGCGTCGGCATCGGGCGCCAGCCTTGCCGACGTCATCGTGCTGGCCGGCAACTGGGGCGTCGAGCAGGCTGCGAAGGCTGCCGGATTCGATGTCACCGTGCCCTTCGCGCCGGGCCGGGGCGACGCCACCGCCGAGCAGACCGATGCGGAGAGCTTCGCTCCGCTCGAGCCGCTCGCCGACGGCTTCCGCAACTGGCAGAAGAACGACTATGTGGTGAGCCCGGAAGAGCTGTTGCTCGACCGCGCCCAGCTCATGGGCCTGACCGCGCCGGAAATGACGGCACTGGTCGGGGGCATGCGCGTCATCGGCACCAACCATGCCGGCACGGCACATGGCGTGTTCACCGACCGCGTCGGCGCGCTGACGACGGACTTCTTCACGACCCTCACCGATATGCGCTATTCGTGGGTCCCGGCCGGCAGCAACCTGTACGAAATCCGCGACCGCAAGACCGGCGTGGCGAAGTACACGGCAACCCGCGCCGATCTGGTCTTCGGCTCGAACTCGGTCCTGCGCGCCTATGCGGAGGTCTATGCCCAGGACGACAACAAGGAGAAGTTCGTGAAGGACTTCGTTGCCGCCTGGACCAAGGTCATGAACGCCGATCGTTTCGATCTGGTGGCATAAGCCGCTATCTTACGGCCCCGGGCCTGCCCCTCCTGGGGTGTGGCCCGGGGTCGGTAGTCATCTACCGCCGCGCGTTCGAGGCAGGGCCGGCCGTCTTGCCTGCCGGCTCGTTCTTCTTCCGTGGCTTCGCTTTCGGAAGCTGCCCGGAGGGCGCTTCCCCTTTGGCCTCGCGCGCATGGGCATCCGGCCCGGCAACGATTATGCCGCGTTCGGAACCGTCGCGGGGCTCGTGGTCCTTGGGGGTTCTGGCCTCTTTGTCCATGGTTTTCCTACCTTTCAATCGTCCCCCTCAACGACATAGCCGCCTGCCGGTTCCCTCGCTGTTCAAGTGATGTGCTATCTGCCTGTCCATCCAAAACAGGAGTGAGCGGAACAAACTTCCCGCCATGGACCGAACTGCGAAAGCCGGTGTTGCTCCTGAATAACGTGGCCTCCAAGAGATCACCGTGATCGGGGCAGTTCTCCTTCCGGGAGCGATGATGCTCCCTGCTCCCGCATTCGCCGATACGCCAGCCGGCGCCAGTGGGCATTCCTGCACTACCTCGCTCCCCGCCCGAAGAAGCGGTGGGTGGTCCATACCAGGTGCCCCGCAGCCCGGGCTCGACGCCTCATCGCCTTCGGCAAGAGCGGCGTCACCTTCTGCTTCATGGATTATCGTTGCCTGGCGCCGAGCGGCGGCAGGTCATGCTACTCGCAACAGACGAGTTCGTCCGCCGCTTCCGCACTTGGCTTTGGGTCGCAGAAGATCCCGGGAAAAAAGAAAGCAGATACGATACTGTCCTCAACATTGAAAGTATGACGCGGCCACGTGCGATATCGTGGACGAGTTGGAGGAGATCGCCTGCCCAGCGCGACTCCGGCCTTCGAGGCCGAACGATGCGAGTTTGTGAGCTATGTTCGCGCCCTCTCCTCCGCGTCCTTGGTCAACCCTTCGACCGGCGAATTTCGATGAACGGCAACGACACAACCGTGGCGGCGACCATGCCGATGCTGGCGCCCTCGTCATCTTTCAATTCGACATCGACCACGGTGCCCGATGATGACAGCTCAGCGGGCAGGAAGCCAAAGCTGATGGCACGTTTCAGCGTGGGGCTGAACGCTAGGCTCGAAGCGCGTCCTACCGGCTGGCCAGCGTGAAACGCTGGCATCGAGCCCCAGAACACTCGCGACAGAGCCGTCCCGTAGGCGCTCCTCTCGGCAGCTGCAGCCACGATCTCCTGGGTATCATACTGCAGTCCAACAAAACGCCGTCCCGTTTCGGACGACGCCGCCGCAGCCTGCAGGACCTGCTTACCGACAAAATCGCTGCCGAAATCGACCAGCCGCCCCAACCCGGCTTCGATGGGTGTGATGTTCAGATCGTCTGTAACGTCGACGCGCGCGGTACGCGGGTCCGGACCAGCGCCATTGTAGTCTGCCGATACCAGGATCAGTCCAGCCTCGATACGAGCGACGTCAACCGCATACTCGCCTGCCGGCATTACGCCAAATGGCTGGCCAACCGACTGGAAATTTCTCCATACCGCAGCACCCGATGCCTTCGGCACCCAAAGCTCGAAGCCAAGTTCGCCGGTGAACCCCTGCCGGGCGACCAGAATGTCATGACCGGCAATCGTGGCACGTCCGATCTGGGAGAATTTGAGGTCGGACCAATCGCGGCCTGTCGCCGCCTTCATGAGATCGAAGGCGCGCGGCCCCTGCAGCGAGAGGATGCCGTAGTCGTCGGAGACGTTGCGGATTTCGACCTGCAGGTCGACGGCCTGGCTGGCAAACCATGCGTGGCTCGTCTCGCCTGACACTATGAACCAGTCGTCCGCCAGGCGAAAAACCAGGCCGTCGCCGACGAGAAGGCCATCGCAGTTGCACCATGGCGTGTACATCACGTGGTCGACTTCGAGGCGCTTCATGTCACGGGTCATCAGGTGGTCAACGAGGCGGTGGGCGTCGGGGCCACGGAATTCCATCTTGGGCAGCGGCGACATGTCGATCATGGCAACGGCATTGCGGATGGCCGCAAGCTCCCGCGGCATGCTCGTATAGACGTCAGGGACAATGTACTTGTCCCACGCATACCACCAGGTTGTCCGCACTTCGGCACTGCTTGCGGCATGAAACGGTGTTCCATTGCCTGCCAATTCAGCGTTGTCCTGCACTGTCTTTCTCCTCCGAACTTGAGCGGCCCAACTGTGCAGACCGCGACCCGCTGAGAGAATACCGCACCAGCGGCAATCCATATCCAGGATGAAGGTCGGGATGGAATTTATTCAATATCAATTCTATTCTGCCTACCTGATTGGAATAGGTGGATAGCAACATGGACTCCATCGTGGACGTCGAGCACGGCTTCGCCTTCGGGGAGGCGACCTATTCCCGCGGAGGCGTGTATGGACCGTTGTCCAAGCCGTATGTCAGCCTGATCTTCGTCCATGAGGGACTGATCAGGGTCACCTGCGACGACGAGAGAACGACGCTCACGGGCGGGCAGATCGCCTTCTTCAAGAATGACCGTCTGTTCCTGATCGAGATGGAGCGCGACATCCTGCACAGGGTGGGATGGTGCGAGGGCGTGCCCGGCAGGGCCTGGGCGACCGGGCCATCTCCACTCGCCGGCGTCTCGCCGGTGCTGTCCCTGACCGACAGGCTAACAACCCTGCAGCGCATCGGCGTCGAGTTGGGCTTTTCGTCAAGCACGGGTCTCAATGACGTGCGCAATGCTGTTGGCTACGCGCTCTACACCGCGTTCTTCCATGAGGCGCAACTCATCGAATGCAACCGGTTCATTCCCAAACAGGTCTTGCGGGTAAAAAGGCACATGGATGACAACATGGACAAGGGCATCACGGTCGGCGAGCTCGCAGCCATCGCGAACCTGTCTCCGCAACACCTGATTTCGTCGTTCCGCAAGCACCTTGGCATCACCCCCATGCAATATCTGTGGCAGATGCGGGCCAATCGCGGCCGGGGCCTCCTGCTCCAAAGCGGCCTGTCGGTTTCCGAAATTGCCTATCAATGCGGCTACAAGAATCCGTTTCATTTCTCGCGCCATATCCGGCAGAACTTTGCGATGACACCCACCGAGATTCGCGCGAACAAGGGGTATCGTCCTCCCAGCGATGTCCTGGAGAGCCCCGGCAATACGGCGTTCTGAGATCATCAGAGCGAGACAGGCGACATGCTGGCCAGCATGTCGCCTGTTCGAAATATCATGGTAAGAAAAAGGTAGCTATGAAGGCCCCTCCGGTTATTCCCGCGCGTAGGGGATGCCGAGCCTGGTCGGCTGTCCCGAGCGGAAGCGCAGGCCCATCAACAGGCCGATCGAAGCGAGATAGGGCAATGCGAGCAGCAGCTGGTGCGGAACCTGTGCACCTATCACCTGGAGATGCGTGGCCAAGGATTCCAGAAAGGCGAAGGCCGTCACCGCGATGAGAACGCCCTTCGGCCGCCAGTTGCCGGCGATGAGCGCGACGATGACGATCCAGCCGCGACCGGCGGTGAAATCCGCTAGAAACCGATCGGAAAACCCGAGCATGAGGAAGCCACCGCCAAGGCCGGTCATGGCGCTCCCCAGCATGACGGCTGCATATTGCCGGGCCGAAACGCTCAGGCCCTTGACATCGAGCGCCTTCGGGTTTTCACCGAGGCAACGCAACTCGAGCCCGTAGCGGCTGCGGTAGAGCAGGAACCAGACGACTGGCACGACCAGCAGGGCGACATAGGTCAACGCACGTTGCGAAAACAGAACCGGGCCAATGAAAGGGATGTCGGAAAGCAGCGGAATGGCAACGTCCTGAAAGCCCGAGAAGATCGGCTGCGCCCGCCCCTGGATGTAACTCTGGAACCAGTAGAGCGTGAGCCCGCCGGCAAGCAGGTTGAGACCGAGGCCGGCGATGAAGTGGTCGACGCGCAGAGTTGCGGTCATGAAGGCGATGATGAGGCCCATAAGCGCGCCTGCGACGACCGCTGCCAGCACCGCAAGCCACAGCGAATCGGTCGCCGTGGCAACCAGGTAGGCGGTAAAGGCTCCCGTGAGCATCGTGCCCTCGACGCCCATGTTCCAGATGCCGGCACGCTGGGTAATCAGCTCGCCCATCGCCGAAAACAGCAGCGGGGTCATGATCCGTATGGTCGAAGCAAGAATGCTGATGATGATCGCTTCCTGGAATAGCTGGCTCATTGGGCGGCAACCTTCATGACGATTCGATAGCGCGCCAGGACGCCGGCGCAGAGGAAGAAGAACAGGGTGATGCCCTGCATGGCCGGCACGAGCGAGGCCGGCACGTCACCAAGCACCCGCATGTAGACGGCGCCGCTCGCCAACCCACCGAAAAACAGCCCGGCCAACACGGTTCCGACCGGGCTGAGGCCACCGATCATGCCGACAATGATGCCGGCATAGCCAAGGCCGATGAGATTGTCGGCGCGCAGGCGGTGAGCAACGCCAAAGAGCTCGATCGACCCGGCAAGTGCGGCAAGCGCTCCACTCGCCATCATGATCACGGTCACCGTACGCCCGATGTCGACGCCTTTGTGGCGCAAGGCCTCGGGGTTGTAGCCCAGGCCGCGGATCTCGTAGCCGAGAGGCGTGCGTGACATGACGAGGGCGCAGATGGCGGCTGCGAGAAACGGCAGCAGCACTCCGGTATGAAGGCGGCTGCTGCCAAACAGCGCCGGCAGGAAAGCCTCACCCGGCAGCATAGGCGACTGGTGGTAGGCGACGGTGCCACCCGTCTCTCCCCACGGGCCGCCCTGCAGGAGCCATGAAAGAAGATAGACGACCAGATAGTTGAGCATGACCGTGGAGATGATCTCGTTCACGGCAAAGCGGTTACGCAGCACCGCGGCAATCCAGCCGATCCCCATGCCGGCCGCCATGCCGAAGGCGAGAACACCGGGGAAGCACAGCAGCGGCGGCAGCCCGGCAAGCAGCTGGGCTCCGAGATAGCCCCCCATGGCTCCGGCAAAGACCTGCCCTTCCTGACCAATGCTCCATATTTGGGCCCGGAACGCGATGACCGTCGCCAGTCCGGTCAGGATCAGCGGCGCCGCCTTCACCAGCGTCGTCGCCAGCGCCTTGGGCGAGCCGACCGAGCCCTGCAGCAATGCGCCGAAGACCTCTTGGACATTGGCGCCCGTCGATGCGATCAGAACCGCCGATGCCGCCAACCCGGCAACAACGGCCATGATGAAGGAAGCAAGCGTCCAGATCGCGTTCGCCTCCATCCTGCGTTCGAAGACGATCATGCCGGAACCCTTTCCTTACTGGCCGCGATCTCGCTGCGGCGGCCGGCCATCATAACGCCGACCTCGGCGACCGTGACCTTCTTCGGGTCGACGATGCCCATGATCTCGCCCTTGAACATCACGGCGATGCGGTCGGCGAGGCTGAACAGATCGCTGAGCTCCTCGGAGGCGAGCACAATGGCGAAGCCCTCGGCGCGTTTCTTCAGGAGTTGCGCCTGCACGTATTCAATCACGCCGACGTCGAGCCCCCGCGTCGGCTGATTGGCGAGCACTAGGCCGGAGGCATGCAGGAACTCACGAGCGATGATGATCTTCTGGGCGTTGCCGCCTGAAAGCTTGCCGGCCGCAACCTGCTCGTCGCGCGTGGCAATCTGGTATTCGCCGATCATCTCCCGAGCCAGGCTTGTGATCGCCTCGCGATCCATCAATGGACCCTTGCGGTATTTTGGGCTTCGTTGCCAGCCGAGGACGACATTCTCGGCAACGCTGAATTCTGGAACCAACCCCTCCCGGAACCGATCGTCGGGAATGTGGCCGACGCCACGGTCCATCATCGCCCGAGGCGACATGCCCGCCACCTCCTCGCCCTTGAAGCGGATCGAGCCGGCAGCAGGCCTGCGAACACCGCAGAGCACCTCGAACAGCTCTTTCTGGCCATTGCCGGCAACGCCAGCAATGCCGAGGACTTCGTGCCGCGCGACAGAGAAGGACACATCCCGCAAGATCGTATCGCCCCAGAAGCCGCGAGCAGACAGGCCGTCGACAGCCAGGATCGTTTCGCCCGGCGCCAGTTCGGGCTTGATGATGGTGAAGGACACATCGCGGCCAACCATGAGCCTGGCCAGTTCGTCCGGCGTGGTGGCAGGCGTGTCGAGTGTCGCCACCACCTTGCCCTTGCGCAGGACCGTCACACGGTCCGACTGCATTACCTCGACCAGCTTGTGGGTGATCAGGATGATCGACATGCCACGCGAGCACATCTTTCGGATAATGTCGAACAGCATCCGCGACTCGCCTGGCGTCAGCACGGCCGTGGGTTCGTCGAGGATCAGTATCTGTGCGTCTAGATAGAGCGCCTTGAGGATTTCGACCCACTGCTGGCGGCCGACGGGCAACTCCCAGACATAGGCATCGAGATCGATGTCGATGCCATATCCTTCACAGATATCCTTCAGCTTCTGGCGCGCCTCGGCAGCGTTCAGCCGCCAGCCTGATCGTTGGGTGCCGACGATGATGTTCTCGAGCACGGTGAATTCCGGAACAAGCACGAAATGCTGGTGGACCATACCGATGCCGTGACGGATTGCGTCCATGGGCGAGGCAATATGCACGGGCTGGTCGCGCAGCAGGATCTCGCCCTTGTCGGGTCGGTAGAAGCCGAAAATGCAGGACGAAAGCGTCGACTTGCCGGCACCGTTTTCGCCGAACAGGCAATGGATCTCGCCGCGGCGCAGATCGAAGTCGACATTATCGTTGGCAGTAACCCCGGCGAACCGCTTGGTCAGGCCTTCGACACGCAAGGCAGTGGACATGAGAGGCACCAAATTTCGAGTGAGCGAAAGCCGCGGCAGGCGGGCGCCCATCGCGGCCGGGCTTTCAATACGAACTACTTGGCCTTTGGATCGGAGACGTCGATAGGCACCTCGAAGCTGCCGGCCATGATCTTGGCCTCGAGGTCGTCGAGCTCCGCCTGGACGTTGGCAGGCACGTTCCCTTGCAAGTCGGCGTTTGGCGCCACGGCCGATCCGCCATCCTTCATCGGAAACCAGTGCTTGTCGGTATTGCCCGCATATGGCTTGCCTTCGGCCTTGTACGCCCACCATTCGTCGATGATCCAGCGAATATCCGGATCCCACTGCGCCACGGCACTCGACAGGATCGTCGAGGGCGAAAACGACTTCTGGTCCTGGAAATTGCCGAAGCACAGGATCTTGGCTTCTTCGCACGGCTTGAAATTGCCGGTTAGCTGGAAAATCAGGTCCGCCCCAGTGGCGATTTGCGCCTTGGTATACTCTCCGGCCTTCGCCGGATCGTACCAGGACTCGATAAAAGCGACTGTGCGCGCCACCGCAGGATTTGCGGCCTTTGCGCCGGCGAAGAAGGCGTTGATCTCGTCATTCACGTCGTCCGCCGGGAAAGTTCCGACCGCACCCAGCTTGTTCGACTTGGTGAGTTTTCCAGCGACAAAGCCAAGCAGGTAGGCCGGCTCGTGAACACGCTTGTAGACCCAGTACTGATTGCCGCCGAGCCCTTCATTGCCCGAACCGACGACCACGAAGAGGATGTCGGGAAACTCTTCCCGCAGCTTCTTCACCTGATCGGAATAGGTACTGTGGGCCCAGATGACGTCATATGCGCCGCTTTCGGCAAACAGGCGCATGGCATCTCCGGCATCGTCGCCCCATAGCGGATCGGTGTATTTCCACGTGATCTCAAGCCCATGCGGCTTTGCCGCCTTCGCGCGTTCAAGCGCCTCGATCAGCGTGCCATCCCAGGCACTCTCGATGCCGGCCGAGAGGATGACGGCGATGTTGAGCTTGTCCGGGTCGGCTGCCGCCGAGCGTTCAGGGCTGACGCCAATGATGGCGATGGCAAGCATCGCCAGGACCGCCAGTCTTCTGGCAAGATGTTGGAACATAGGATTTTACCTTTCCCTCTGGTGTCATTGTCTGGGTTGCATCCCGTCTGTTCTTGTTGTTTTGGAGCCGCCTCCTCCTCGAGGCGCCTTGATCTCAGATGATAGCGTGCGTCTCCACCGGCTCTGCCATCAAAAGGTCGATGTCCTTCGTCCACTCGGCGCGCCAGTCACGCTTCGTGCTGTCGTCCAGCCAGGCCGCGTCGAGCGAGTTCAGCGCCAGCGCGGCAAGGGTCGCCCGATCGAGTGACATCGTATCAGCGAGCAGCCCATACTCCCTGGCAAGGTTCGTCTGCAGCATCGGCGGATCGTCGGTATCGACCACCAGTTTGAGACCGGCATCGAGCATGGTCCGGATTGGGTGGTCGGCGGCGGCAAGGTCTCGCCAGTGGGTAAGGATGACAGTCGAGCTCGGGCAGACCGTGAAGGCGATGTCTTCGGCGATGCAGCGTGCGACCAGACGGGAATCTTCCATGACGCGATAGCCATGATCGATCCGCTCCACGCCGAGCAGATCGAGGGCGTCGCGCACATTGGCGGCTGGGCCACCCTCCCCCGCATGGGCCGTGAGCCGCATCCCCGCCTTCTTCGCCTTGTCGTAGACCGGCTTTAACGGCGCCGGCGGGAACGGCTCCTCGTCATAATCGAGACCAATACCGATGACCTTGTCGGAACGGAATGGAAGTATCAGGTCCAGGAACTCAAAGCTTCGATCGAGGCTCAACTCGCGATTGATCGCTGGAATGAGCCGCGACACCAGGCCAAAGTCGTGCTCGGCGTCCTCCATAGCCTTGAGGATGCCGGAAAACATGGTCTGGTAGCTGATGCCGACATCTTGGTGCACCTGGGGGCTGAAGAAGAATTCGGTGTAGCGACCGCCGGCCTTGGCGACGTGTTCCAGTGCCTCGTAGGTGATCAGGTGGAAATCGTCTGTGTCGACCACAGAGCGCGCGACGAGATCGTAGACTCCGAGAAAATCGACAAGATTGTCATATCGATAGAGATCCTCGACCTCGCCGAAGTCAGGCAGCGCGACATTGTTCTTGCGCGCCAGCTTGAGGAACGTCCGGGCCTTTACCGCACCGGCCAGATGCAGGTGAAGCTCTGCCTTCGGCAGATTGCGCACGAATTCTTCCAGCTGCATCATCTTACCCTTGGTGGCTTTTTCTTCTCGGGCCAACAGCCCTTGTGCTTCACTGCCTGGTGAACGTTCAGTGCTGCATGCGTAATATCCTTCTGGCCTAGAGATCGAGGATCAGCTCGGCACTCCGGGCCCGCGAGCAGCACAACGTCATGTGGTCGGCACGCTGCTTGTCCGTAAGCACGAGATCGCGATGGTCGGGCTCGCCCGAAACCACCCGCGTCACGCAGGTGCCGCAGATGCCCTGTTCACACGATACGGGAACGTCTATGCCGTTCTCGGCCAGCACCTCGACGATGCTCCGCCCCGGCGCGACATCGAAGCTGAGGCCGGAGCGCGCCAGCGTGATCTTGAATGGCTGGTCGGCTTGCGCCTTGGGAGCGGAATTGGCGAAATATTCGCGATGCACCGCATCCGCCGGCCAGCTGGCTCCGGCCTTGGCGACCACGGCATCGAGAAACCCTGAGGGACCGCAGGCGTAGAGATGCGCGCCAGCGGGCCGATAGGCCAGCAACCTGTCCAGGCTCAGACGCTGCGCCGCGGGGCCGTCGTCGAGATGGAACCTGACCTTGCCGGCAAAGGGCGAGGCCTCGATTTCGTCGCGAAAGGCCAGTCTATCGGCACTGCGGGCACAGTAGTGGAACTCGAAATTCCCCCCGAGGGCAGAAAGCCGATAGGCCATGGCCAGGATCGGCGTGACGCCGATGCCGCCTGCCAGCAGCAGCGAAAACGCCGCCACCTCATCGAGTTCGAAGGCGTTGCGCGGCACGCTCGTCTGGACAGCATCGCCAACGTTCAGGCCGTCATGGACGTAGGCGGATCCACCGCGACCGCCAGGCTCGCGGAGGACGCCTATTGCATAGCGGTGACGCTCGCGCGGATCATTACGGAGCGAGTACTGACGCGTGAAGCCACCGGGCAGGAACAGATCGATGTGAGACCCGGCCGTAAACGCCGGCAGGAGCGCGCCATCCGACGCGACGAGGTCGATTGCGACGATGCCCTCGGCACAGGTCCATTTGCGCCCGACCTGCAGGCGCAACCTGCCAGACGCCGGCGTGGCGGGCTTGAGCCCGTTTCTCGCAAACGCCATGGTCAAGACGCCCTCCTCCGTTGCCGGGCTGTCCGGCCGTCATCCTGCCATGGTCGGGCACGAAGCCGCGCCTGGCGACGGAAGCAGGTTTCGAAATGGGTCGACATCGTCTTTCCTGATATCTGCAGTTGCGATGATGCTGTGACATCAACTCGTGATCGGCGCGCCAAGGCCAAAATTGCGCACGAGCCCGCGGCGATACTCGAGCGACATTCGATCCGAGGGGACATGGATCTCTTCGGTGAGGTCGAGCGGCAGTTCCTCAGGATGCTGCTCCTCGACCATCGGCTTGTCCTCGTCGTTGATGAGGAGCGAATCTTTGATCCAGTAGTCGCTATCCGGCTCGCCGGTGGAGTCTGTCATCAGTTGGAAAATGCGCGTTTCGCGCGCCGAGACGGGACATACCGTGTCGGCGAAATAGACGACATAGTCCGATCCCTGCGGCTCGATCTTGATCAGCGTGGAGAACGGGTAGGTCAGTTCGTAAGTATAGACCACATCCCGTTCGTCGCCGGCGACGCCATCGTCGAAGCGGTTGAACCCTTCGTGGTAGGGCAGCTCGAAACGCAGCCCGTACCCGGTCTGTTCGACATCGTAGGGGGGGATCGGGTCGGCCGTGCTGCCGCCAAAGCTCTGGGTATGCACCCAGGGGAAATGAGCCACGTCGTTGAAGTTCTCGACGTGCCGGCTGGCCGCCGCATACCAGGTGCCTTCAGGCACATACACCTTCCGGAGAGCGGGGTTGGAGATGCCGTCCCAGTCGGGCAGCTGCCAGATGGGTTCGCCCTTCAGGCACGTCCAGACGATGCCGTAACGCTCGACCGATGCGTAGGTTTCCAGGCGCAGCTTGGGAGGTATGCGCCCTTCGGAATTGGCGATCGAAGGAATCTTGGAACAGGCGCCGTCATGCCCAAAATGCAGCCCGTGCATCGGACAGACGATCTGGTCGTCATCCATCCAGCCGGCGCTGATGCGGGTTCCGCGGTGCGGACACAGATCGCGAGCCACGGTAATGCCAGCCGAGGTCTTGTAGATCACCAGGTCGACATCGAGCAATTTTGCGCGCACCGGCTTGTCGGCGATGTCGTGGACGAAGGCAATCGGATGCCAGAAGGAGGCCAGGATATGCCAGTCGCTGGCGGCAAATGTGCAGCCGCGCGGCAGGTCGTTTCTTGTCTTGGAATGGTCGGCTGGCAGAAACACGTTTTTCCTCCGGAGGATGCGTCTTGCTGGCATGTCCAGGCGGCATGATCGGCTCGCCCGTTGCTGAAGGGAGTATTCAGCAGCCCCTGTTTTCACGGAATACCTGCGCTGGCCGAATTCATATCTGAAATTAAGATCAATTTATTCTAATCTTTGATGAGATGCCTAGCCGTGGTAGAAAACGCATGGCACGGTAAGCGAGGCCTTGGCTATGCGCGCATTCATCGACAATGGTCGGGGCTTCGCCTTCGGTGAAGCGATATATCCGGCCGGCGGCGTCTATGGGCCGCTGAGTGATCGTTATGTGACCTTGCTGATCATCCACGAAGGCAAGGTACGGGTCGTCTGCGACGACGAGGAGACCGTATTGGGTGGAAGGAGCTGCGGCTTCTTCCGCAATGAGAGAAGCCTCTCCATCGAGTATTCCTACGGAAGGCCCACTCGGGTGAGCTGGTGCGAGGGCTATGCCGGCGACCTCAGCGAGGCACTTGCCTTGCGGTTGCGCTCGTTGCCCAGCCGGATTCCCCTGCCCCAGCGTATCGAAAGCATTCAGCGCCTCGGAGTGGAGCTTGGTGCGGGTTCGAGCTCCAATCTCAACCAGCTTCGCAACGCATTGGGCGAGTCGATCTTTCTCGCCTATTTCCATGAAGCACAGATGTCCGAGCAGGAGCGGCTGACGCCGCGGTCAGTTCTGCGCGCCCGCTTCTATGTCGATGAGAACTATGAGAAGGAGATTACCGTCGATCGCCTCGCCGCCCTCGTGGGCGTGACGCCGCAGCATCTGGTTTCATCGTTTCGCAAGCACTTCGGCATCACGCCAGTGCGCTATCTCTGGCAAGTGCGGGCCGCGCGCGGCCACTTCCTTCTGTTGCAGACGGCCCTGCCGATCTCCGACATCGCCTATCAGTGCGGCTACAAGAACCCGTTTCATTTCTCGCGGCAGATATCGGAACAGTTTGGAATGTCCCCGCGCCAGGTTCGCGAAAACAAAGGTTACCGTGTGGCGAGCGATGTCGCCGAAGGCGCCGGCGACACAGCCTATGGCATGGCGCTTTCGGACACCACGGTGCTCCAACCCAAGGAGTCACCGAGGATGACAGGCGAAGATCCGGTCGATACCATCGGCAGCTAGCCCGCTGCCTGGCGGCAGCAGGATCGACGCCGTCAGTTTCAGTTCCGTTGGCAGTGGCTCGCGGTCGCCCGAGCACAAGGAAGGCGCTCAACCCACGCTGACACAGTGGGCGGGCAACGTGCTGCCACCCACTTCGCTTTCATTGAACCGGGATATGAAAACGATAGCGCCAGACATGGCGCATATGCCGATAGTGCCCCAGTTTTCCCGGAGCATCGGTCTCGGCTGCCGCATAATAAAGTGTTATGCTTGCCATCGCCGATGCAGCGACCTTCAAGCTGCGGTCGGCCGGGCCCGACAGCCGAAGCAAGTCCCGGCTATGGAGGAAGACATGCTGTCACTGCACCCTGCTATCGACGATGGCGTCAAGCCAGGAACGGGCAATTTCGCCGGTGGAACGCTGGTCTGCGACTGCGCCGAGCGCTCGGTGAAGGTAAGGATCAAGGGAGATGTCGCACACAACCATGCTTGCGGCTGTACCAAATGCTGGAAGCCGGATGGCGCGGCCTTCTCCGTTGTCGCTGTCACTGCGCATGAGAATGTGGAGGTTCTCGAGAACGGCGACAAGCTCGCGGTGGTCGACGCAAGCGCGCTGATCCAGCGTCATGCCTGCACTGCATGCGGGGTCCATATGTATGGCCCGGTTGAGCGCGACCACCCGTTCAAGGGGCTGGATTTCATCCATCCGGAACGGTTCCAGGAGGCAGGCTGGGCCGCTCCAACCTTCGCGGCCTTCGTATCATCGATCATCGAATCCGGCATCGACCCCAAGGAGATGGATGGCGTTCGTGCAAAGCTCGCCGAGCTCGGCCTCAGTCCGTACGATTGCCTGTCCCCGGCATTGATGGACTACATCGCCACCTGGACGGCGAGAAAGAACGGCGTGCTCAAGTAGCCACCCAGGCGGCCGGGTCTTTCGCCCGGCCGCAGCCTGTTCAGAAAATTTTGAACCACCGGTAAGATCAAAGCAAATTTGGTCGCATTAACTGCCATACTGACCCAAAGCGGTACACGCCAAGTCCTTGCACCACCTCTCATCGAGTGGTGCGCGAGTTGTCTCGTGGTTTCATCAAGGTTCATCAGCTGCGCGATGGCCATGCCGAACGCGGCGTCGAATTCAGCGAAGACGCTCACCATCTGAAGCGCCGCTGAACACGGCGCAAGCGTTCGCTCCCACCCGGGAATTGGGATTTCTGACCCATGTTCTGGATTCCTTGCCCATGACTCTCCCGCGCCGGGAGTTAAGCTCACCGGCAATGGATCCTACAGGTGGAGCGAGCCAGGGAACGAACCTGATACTTCATGGGGGGCCAGATCACCGTCCCTGTCAGCATTTCTCCTCAACGCGACAAGGAACCCACTTTGCGCCTTGGACTTTTCAACGCTCTTCTTTTGTTAGGCACCGGATTGATCCCGAATGGGGATGTTCGTGCTCAGCCATTGAGCGTCCCCCCATCCGAAACCTCCTCCCTGTCGACCCGTCCTCGCCTTCTGGAAGACGAATGGCGGGCCGAGTTGCGTGATCGAGGCATCGATATCGAAGCGTGGCTGACCCAGTTCTATCAGGGAGCGGTCGCCGGTGATGGCTCCCGCCAATGGCAATACGGCGGCAAGGGCGATCTATTCGTCACATTCAACGGAGAGAAATTGGGGCTGTGGCCCGGCCTCTCTATCGCAGCGCATCTTGAGTTGCTCTACGGCGACAGCGCCAATGCAATGGGTAATCGGGTTCTCTTGCCGGTCAACACGGCGCTCGCATTCCCACGCCTCGGCGGCAGCGATCAGGATCTGTCGATCGTCGTGTCGCAGGCGTTTAGCGAGCGCGTCTCGGTCAGCTTCGGCAAATTCAATATGCTCGACGTTCTCGCGAATACGCCTTTGCTTGGCGGCGGCGGCACCACCACTTTCATGAATACGGCGCTTGCCGCCCCGATAACCGGCGTGACACCGCCTTATCTGGTTGGCGCCAATCTCACCATCAGGACCGATCCGATCATCTGGACCGCTTTCGTCTACGATCCACGCAATGCGCAAAACAGCGACGTGCTGACGGACCCCTTCAGCGAAGGCATGACCGGAATGCTGTCGGCAACCATCCCTTACCAGATCGCGGGTCGCAGCGGCTTCTTTGGCGCCAGGGCCATCTACAACAATAAGGAAACCACCGACCTCGGAGATGTCCCCGGACTCGTTCTCCCGCAAGGAAGTTCGCAGTTCATAGGAACCAGAAAAGGAAGCTGGTTCGTGGGTGCATCATTCCAGCAGTATCTTGTCCAGAACCCCGGAAACCCGCTGGAGGGCTGGGGCATATTCGGACAGGTCGGCATCTCCGACGGCAATCCTAACCCGATTGAATGGAGCGCCATACTCGGAATCGGTGGAACGAGCTTCCTGCCCGGCCGGAACCTCGACCGCTGGGGCGTTGGCTATTTCCGCTATTCGCTGAGTTCCGATCTGCGCGACGGTCTGGCCTCGATCGGCGTCGACCTGCGCGATGAACAAGGTATCGAGGCATTCTACAATGCGGCGGTCACGCCGTGGTTTTCGGTAACAGCCGACTTGCAGGTGGTGCGGCCGGCTGTTTCGGATGCATCGACGGCCGTGACCGCCGCGGTCCGTACAAAGATAGCTTTCTAGGACCAATGGTCCGAAGACGAACAGGTCATGTGCATCTCGTTTTGCTTGATGGAGGTTGAAATGGCTATGAATTCATCGTCCCCGCTCATCAACAAGGTGATCGCCATTGTTCTTGTCGTGATCGGATTTCTCATTCTGGCATCCGGCTATCGATATGGATCGCCGTCGAGCCTTGTCGGCGGGTGCATCGTTCTGGTCATCGGCGTCGTTCTTCTGATCGCGACGGTTATCCGCAGGAACAGGCAGGATCACACAAGCTGAGTGCCACTCTGGCTCGACGCTTCGCTTCTATCTCGAAGGTTGGAACTTTTCACGGGAAGCTGTTGCCTGTTCAACGATGAATTCCTTCATCCTTTCGGTGCGCAGACGATAACGCGGGTTTTCGTGTGTCACGATGAAGTAGGAGCGCAGGAAGCTGATCTCATCAGGAAGCAGGCGCACCAGTTCGGAATGATGCGCGGCGATGAAGCAGGGCAGTAGCGCTACGCCAACCCCATGGCAGGTAGCATCGACTTGCGTGAGGATGTTCGAAACCTGCAGGTCGGCATCCCGGTGCGGCAGGTAGTCCCGCAGGTAGTCATGCGCGGGAGTCGGCATCAGGTCGGGGATGTAGCCGATGATGAAATGACGGTCCATGTCGGCTGGCGAGCGGATTTCCTCATGCGATTGCAGATAGTCGCGGCTGCAATAAAGGCCGTATTCGTAATCGCACAGCTTGCGTGACACCAACGGTCCAAGCGTCGGACGTCCCATCATGATGGCAATGTCGGCCTCGCGCTTGGTGAGACTGACGATGGACGGATCGGCGATCAGTTCGATCCGGATTTCGGCCAGTTCCGGCGGCAACATGGGCAGCCGCCTTACGAAGAAGTTCGATGAAAAGCCCTCGGGCATGGTCAGGCGCAACGGCCCGGCAAGGCTGTTTACCCTACCGGACACTTCGGTCTGGATTCGGATGACAGAACTTTCCATCTGCTGCACCTCGGCCGCCAGCCGCTCGCCAGCCTCGGTGATCTTGTATCCTGAGGGCGAACGTTCGAAGAGCGGCACGCGCAGGCTCGCTTCCAGCGCGGTGATGCGGCGACTGAGCGTCGAATGGTCGAGGCCAACGCGCCGCGCCGCCACCGTCAGCCGCCCCACGCGGGCAACAGCGAGAAAAGCCCGCAGATCGTCCCAGTCGAGATCGAAGGTATGCGATTTTGTGCACATGCGCGTTGTGTGCATGCGAATTTACAGCAAGGCAAGCGGTTTGTAGCAACCCCTATCGTCTGGGTGGACCTGTGGAGGGGTCGCCAGGACCGAAGAACGGAAACACCGGGAGCATTCAATGTCCATGTTCGAAAAACTCCGCGCGCTCGAAGTTGCGGGAAAGCCGATCCGCGTCGGCATCATCGGCGCCGGAAAATTCGGATCGATGTATCTTTCGCAGGTCAACCGCACGCCGGGCGTGCATCTGGTCGGCGTTTCCGATCTCAACCCGTCCAACGCCCGCCAGTCGTTGCATCGCGTCGGCTGGACCGACGAGCAGTTCGCGGCCGTCTCCTTCGAAAATGCCCACAAGAGCGGTACGACCTTCGTGACCGATAATGCCGCCGACATGATCGCCAGCCCATTTATCGATGTCGTCATCGACGCGACCGGCCATCCGGCAGCCGGCGTGCGTCATGTGCTTCTGGCCTGTGAGCACAAAAAGCACATCGTCATGGTCAATGTGGAGGCCGATGTTCTGGCCGGCCCGCTCCTGGCGAAGAAGGCCGAGGAATCCGGCATCATCTATTCCATGGCGGCGGGCGACCAGCCCTCGCTGATCGCCGAACTGTGCGACTGGGCCCGCTGCACCGGCTTCAACGTCGTATGCGCCGGCAAGGGCACCAAATATCTGCCCATCTATCACAAGTCGACGCCTGATACCGTGTGGGGCCATTACGGCTTCTCACCGGAACAGGTAGCAGGCGGCGATTTCAACCCGAAGATGTTCAATTCCTTCCTGGACGGCACCAAGTCCGCGCTCGAGATGGCCGCCGTCGCCAATGGTTGCGAGTTGCTGCCACCCGATGACGGCTTGCTCTTCCCGGCCTGCGGCGCGGATGACCTGCAGACCGTACTCCGCCCGCAGGAGTATGGCGGCATCCTCGAGCGTCGCGGCACCGTGGAGGTGGTGTCCTCAATCGAGCGCGACGGCCGTCCGGTCTTCCGCGACCTTCGCTGGGGCGTCTATGTAGTGATTGAGGGCGAGACGCAATATGTCCGCGACTGCTTCAAGCAGTATGGCCTTCTCACCGACTCCACCGGCCGCTTCGCCGCCACCTACAAGCCCTACCATCTGATCGGTCTGGAACTGGGCGTGTCGATCGCCTCAATCGCGACCCGCCAGGAACCCACCGGCCGCACCAGGGGCTGGAGCGCCGACGTCATCGCCGTCGCCAAGCACAAGCTGACCGGGGGCGAGGTCCTCGACGGCGAAGGTGGCTACACCGTCTACGGCAAGGTCATCCCCGCCGCGACCTCCTCGAAGCTCGACGCGGTGCCGATCGGCCTTGCCCATGGCATGAAGCTCAAGCGCGATATAGACGATGGCCATGTCGTCTGCTGGTCGGATGTCGAATACGACGCCGAAGATGCCACCATCCGGCTGCGCAAGGAGATGGAGCGGCAGTTCCTCGCCGCCGTCTGAAACCTGCCGCTCCGGCGGCCAAACGTGAAATCCTAGCAAAGAGGGGACCGATATGGCGCGTCATGATGCCTTCCCGGTTCAGGGACAGATTCTGGGCGTTAAGCTCGACAATGGAACCCGCGTGACCCACGGTACGGGTGCCAATATCAAGATTCCGCTGGCTGGCTTCCCGGTCACCATGCATGAACTCTATACAGGTCACGACGAAGGGGCGAAGCTCTCCTTCGAAGGCCAGTTCGGCTTTATCGAGTTCCATCCCGACTGCCGACTGCCGCGCCATGTGCACATGATCCGCGACGAGGCGACGGGCGAGCTGGAAATGCTGCCCGAGCGTATTCTCGTACTCAACGGCGTGGGCGTCACGGAACTGTGCGGCGAGTATTTCGTGGTGGCGCCGGGCAGCCTAGTCGACATCCCGCCGGGGGTTCCCCACACGTGGAACGCCTGCCCCGCAGGTGTGAAGCTGCCCGATGGAACCGTCTCCGACGGACGCTTCACGATGATCTACAACTATTCCGACGAGACCAGATTCTTCGCGACCGAGCAAACGGAGCTGCTTTCCAGGGCGGAAGAATATGTCGCCTATGAAGGCAGCCTTCAGGATATCCGCTTCCCTGTCATGACGGCAGAGGAAGTCGTCTCCCATGCCCATTTCGTCTGGAACAAGGAGCTGCGCCAAGGTCTCGAACTGGCCTGACGGGAGGGGAGACGCCACCGTACCGGAATGAGGAACCCGATGCATGCAGGTGCGGCTGGATACATGTCGGCTGCGCGGTTTCCGGAACGGTCGGTTGCCACATCATTCATCTGTAAATTCACTTGGGAGGAATAAATGAGTTCGGCAAGAAACGAGGATCGCGGCATCGTTGCCTCGATCGGCCGCATCCTTGGTAAAGTTCCTGGCTCCATGATGATCGTGCCCCTGTTCCTGGGCGCAACCATCAATACATTCTGGCCGGAACTGCTGGCCGTCGGCAGCTTCACCACGGCACTCTTCCGGGATGGAACGGGCGCTCTGCTTGGTCTGTTCTTCTTCTGCATGGGCGCACAGATCGATTTCCGCCAAACCTCGGCCACGCTGCAGAAGGGCACGGCAATCCTGCTCGGCAAGGCTTTCATCGGCGGCAGCATCGGCCTGCTCGTGGCTTTCTACATGCCGGGCGGCACGCTATGGGGTCTTACCCCGCTCGCCATCATCGCAGGCATGACCAATTCCAACTCCGCGCTCTACGTGGCGCTCACCAAGCAGTTCGGCAATGCATCCGACCGCGGCGCGGTGTCGGTCATTTCGCTCAACGACGGCCCCTTCATCACCCTGCTGATCCTCGGCACGGCCGGCCTTGCCGCCTTCCCCATGACCATGCTCATCGGTTGCCTCCTGCCGCTCGTCATCGGCTTCATCGTTGGCAACAATTCGTCCAAGGCGCGCGAATTCCTGGCGCCGGGCGAAATGCTTCTGATCCCATTCCTCGGCTTCGTCGTCGGCCGCGGCATCGATTTCTCCATGCTGCTGCAGGCCGGCATGCAGGGCATTCTCCTTGGCATCGGCACTGTCATCTGCTCGGGCATGTTTGCCATGCTGTTCCTGCACGTCATGCACATCATCACCCGCCGTCCACCTGCCACCCGCAACCTGATCTCGGGCGCAGCGGAATCGACCGTGGCCGGCAATGCCGTCGCCACCCCGGCGGCCGTCGCCCTGCTCGACCCGAGCTACAAGGCGATCGAGGCGATATCGACCTCCCAGGTCGCCGCCGCGACCATCACCACCGCGCTTCTCGTCCCGTTCCTTGTGATGGCAGTGTCGCGCTGGCAGCAGAGACGTGGCATCTCGCCGGCAGCCGAAGAACACTGGATCAACACCGGTACCGTCGAGGGTGCTCCCTTGCCCACCGGTCAGCGGCAACCAGCCTGACGGCAGATGCGATACCGCGCGGCGGAGCGATCTGCCGCGTACCCCTGCCTTTCCCTTCGCTTTCCTGCGACCATCCGAGGAGTAGACCATGACAGCCAATGCATTCATCGGCCTTGATCGTGCCTATCGCAACTATATCGACGGCGCCTTTGCCGATGCCACGTCCGGCCTGATCGAGGTCACCAACCCCGCCACCGGGGTGGTCATTGCCCGCGTGCCGGATTCCGATGCCGCCGAGGTCGACCGCGCTGTCATCGCGGCCCGCAAGGCGCAGGGCGCGTGGGAGCGCCTGCCCGCCATCGAGCGCGCCGGCTATCTGCGCAAGATATCGGCGAAGATCCGTGAAAACCGCATCGCCCTCGCCGATATCATTGTAAAGGAACAGGGCAAGGTTCAGAGCCTGGCGCAGGTCGAGGTGGATTTCACCGCCGACTACATCGACTATATGGCCGAATGGGCCCGCCGGATCGAAGGCGAGGTTCTGACGTCGGACCGTCCGAATGAGACCATGCTTCTGCTGCGCAAGCCAGTAGGCGTCGTTGCCGGCATCCTGCCGTGGAACTTCCCCTTCTTCCTGATTGCGCGCAAGCTGGCGCCGGCATTGGTGACCGGCAACACGATCGTCATCAAGCCGAGTGAAGAAACGCCGATCAACGCCTTCATCTTCGCTGAACTGGTCGCCGAGACCGATCTTCCGAGGGGCGTCTTCAACCTGATCGGTGGCCGCGGCCGCACCTCCGGCGAAGCGCTGGCCTCCCATCCGGGCGTCGACCTCATCACCTTTACCGGCTCCGTGGCCACGGGCTCGCACATCATGCAACTGGCCGGCAAGAACCTCACCCGCGTCAATCTGGAACTGGGCGGCAAGGCTCCGGCCATCGTCCTGAAGGATGCCGATCTCGATCTCGCTGCCAAGGCGATCTTCGATTCGCGGGTCATCAACACCGGGCAGGTCTGTAACTGCGCCGAGCGGGTCTATGTCGAGCGCGACGTCCACGACGCCCTGGTCGCGAAGCTGAAGGTCCTGTTCGAGAGCACGCGCTACGGCGATCCGTCCGTCGAGGCAGACTTGCATATGGGTCCGCTGATCAACGAGGCCGGGCTGAACAAGGTGGTCGACGCCGTGGACCTGGCCAGAAAGCAGGGGGCTCAGATCGTCACCGGCGGCGAGATCGCCGAACGCGGACAGGGCTTCCACTACCAGCCCACGCTGCTGACTGGCGCCACTGCCGACATGGACATCATGCGCCGCGAGATCTTCGGTCCGGTCCTGCCGATCCAGGCCGTCGACAGCCTTGCCGAGGCGATCGCTCTGGCCAATGATTCGGAATACGGCCTGACCTCGTCCATCTACACCCGCGATCTCAACTCGGCCCTGAAGGCGGCACGCGAACTGAAATTCGGCGAAACCTATATCAACCGCGAGAACTTCGAGGCGATGCAGGGCTTCCATGCCGGCCGTCGCAAGTCGGGCATCGGCGGTGCCGACGGCAAGCACGGTCTCTACGAATTTACCGAGACCCACGTCGTCTATATCAAGGGCGAATGATCCTCCCCATTCGACCTGCAGCCGGGCGCCGGATTTCTCCCCCGGCGCCCGGCCGCCCTTCCCGCCGGCCTGGCGCGGTGTTCATGCGCTGAAAGCCGATGCGAAAGCGTGAGCCGAGACACTTCTGTTTCCAAGTGCCGGCGACTACCGATCGCCCGGCATCGAGCATGCTGCCGGTTGCAGGCGGCGCTCCTGCATGGCATGCGCTTGATGGGCGCGCGTAGAACCTTACCCGCGACAATCTCCGCTTGCGCCGAAGCTTTCGCGTCTCCTCCAACAAGATTCGCCCCCGAACGCCTGGAGCCCTCATGTTGTTTTCCGCCAATCTCGGCTTCCTGTGGAACGATCTGCCGCTGCCGGAGGCCATTCGCCAAGCCAGGAAAGCAGGCTTCGATGCCGTCGAATGCCACTGGCCCTACGACACGTCAGCGCAGGAAGTGGCAGCCGCACTGACCGAAACCGGTCTTGTCATGCTCGGCCTCAATACGCGGCGCGGCGGCGAGGGCGAGAACGGATTGCTTGCCTTGCCCGGCCGGGAGGCAGATGCGCGCGCGGCGATCGATGAGGCGATTGCCTATGCGGTCGCGACCCGGACGGAGGCGGTGCATGCCATGGCCGGCATCGCCGAAGGCGCCAAGGCGCATGCGACATTTCTGGACAATCTTCGCTATGCTTGTGCAAGGGCGCGCGAACACGACATCACGATCCTGATCGAGCCGCTCAACCCCTATGATGCGCCGGGTTATTTCCTGCGCACCGCCGCTGCGGCGCAGGCCATCATCCTCGAATTGGACCTGCCGGAACTGCGCCTCATGTTCGACGTCTACCACCAGCAGATCACGGCCGGCGATATCTGCCGCAGCTTCGAGGCACTGCTACCGCTCATCGGCCATGTGCAGATCGCTTCCGTACCCACACGAGGGCGTCCCGACCAGGGTGAGGTCGACTACCGCTCCGTCCTTTCGCATATCCGCGCGCTCGGCTGGACACGGCCCGTCGGGGCAGAATACCGCCCCAACGGTCCGACCGGGGAAAGCCTTGACTGGTTGTCTGGATTTCGGACGCTGTAGGCGGGTCATCCGGATAGATATGAAATCGGGAACCCAGGCCATGTGAGGCCGATCCGGATCACAATGCGGTAGAGATTCAGGTGCCCCGGGAAGCGTCGCAGAGGATGGTAGGCAGAATCCATTTGCCCGGTTGAAAAAATAGCTCCGGAGCGGTCGCCCGGTTGGTCGCAACCATATAGACCCGGCTGGGATTACTTTTTCCCAAGGAGGCTCACCCCATCCGCTGGGCGTGCCACTTCAGGTGGTCGTCCATGAAGGTGGAGATGAAGTTGTAGGAATGGTCGTAGCCGTCCTGCATGCGCAGCGTCAGCTCCATGCCGGCCGCGCGGCAGGCCTCGTCCAGCAGCCACGGGCGCAGGCCTTCGTCGAGAAAGCCGTCGGCC
>WPCJ01097234.1_pt1 | contig 163202 bp, 152 predicted proteins | sample 5399831 | NCBI WGS metagenome assembly WPCJ01 (sample SAMN12869470, study PRJNA574797) | sludge metagenome | isolation source: wastewater treatment of pH10 | place: China:Beijing | collected 2019-05-20
TGCTGCTCAGCTTTCTCAGTCGAACATGGGCTTGGGTGCGAAGCTGATCAAGGCTGCAGAGTTTGTTGATGGTGTGGGAAACACTTCGTTGACGATTGCTGCTGCGAATCTTGATCGTGACAAGAAGTATGAAGTTGTTGCATGGCAGCATATGACGATGCCGACTGTTGAGTCGTTGTACGCGTCTGGTCTGGTGAATGTGTCTGATGCGCAGTGGGATGTCGTTTTCCCGACCCCCGTGGTGTACAACCCAGAGCTGACTGTCACTCCGAACACCAACCTCGACCCTGCTGGTGCGAGCGTTACGGTAAAGGGCACGGGATACAACCCGAACAAGCCAATCTACGTCACCACCTGTGCTGATATTGATCTCGCAAACGTGAGCTTTGATTTCATTAGCGCTGGATGCACCTCTGGAGCCAGCATGATTGGCGCTCACGGAAAGCCCCTCCGTCCAGGCGCGCCTGAGTTCGCTGCCGACGGATCCTTCGAGATCCAGATGAGCGTTTCTCCTCGCCAGGGTGCCGATGCCACCGCGCTCTACACCATTGCCGACCACAATGCGCGGAATGATCGCGGCCAGGATGCAAAAGCATCACTCGGCTTCGCGCCTGCTCATGTCACCGAGGTAACCATTTCTGCTTCGCGCGTGAGTTCTGAATTCGGCGACGAGGTGTCATTCACCGCGACGCTCGATCCGGCAAATGCCAAGGGTACGATCACATTCTTCGTGAATGATGTGCAGCTTGGTGATCCGGTCTCGGCAAGCGCTGATGTGCTCCGCCCAGGAACCGTTACCGTTGACGCGGGGGCCCTCCCAGTTGGTTCGCACCAGATCAAGGCGAAGTTCGCACCAACGAACTCGCAGGCATTTGTGGCTGCAGAATCGGATGCAGAGACCATCACCGTGGCGAAGGCAGTTACCGCAACTGAGTTGGCTGTTTCTCCTGCCGCGCCAGTGTATGGCAATGCGGTCGTGCTCACTGCCACCGTGGCTCCAGCAGCCGAAGGAACTGTTCAGTTCTCGCACAATAATGTCTCGCTCGGCTCGGTGCCAGTTGCAGATGGAGTGGCAACATTCACTGTCGAAGCTCCGAATGCAGGAGACCACGCGTTCAGCGCGGTGTTCTCAGGAAACGAGAACTTCGAGTCGTCCACGTCTGAGGTCCGCAACGTTACGGTTGCACGGGCAGCGAGCTCCCTGAAGCTGGCCGCTCCCGCAACCGTGAAGCTTGGTGAGTCAACCACGCTGACCGCGACCGTCACGCCAGCAATCGCCGGCACTGTGGTCTTCTCTGTCAACGGCGAACAGATTGGCTCGCCAGTCGAGGTTGCAAACGGTGTTGCTTCGATTCAGACTGCTGAACTCATCGAGGCGGCCTATGCGTTCGAAGCTGACTTCACTCCTGCAGATGCCACGAACTTCCAGGGCTCATCGGCCGATGCTGATGTGCTCACGGTAGATCACACAAAGGCGACTGTGAAGTTCAACGGTCAGTCGACGATCTCAGCGACTCCAGGTCAGACCATCGTGTTCGAAGCGGGTCAATTCGCTGAGGGAACTCTGGTATCTGCAGAGGTGCACAGTGACCCGATCGCTCTCGGTGCGGTCACCGTTGGGGCAAACGGAACTGCTCGTTTCGAGTGGAAGGTCCCAGCGAATTTCACTGGCAACCACACCGTGATCTTCACGGCAGGTGCTGATGTGATTTCTGCTCCGTTCTCGGTCAAGCCAGCGGCCGGAACTACCGGTGACAACTCGGGGAGCGCCAAGAGTGGCCTCGCGAACACCGGTGCTGACAGCATCGCAGGCCTCGCAGTAGCAGGGATGGTCCTCCTTGTCGCTGGAGCTGGAATCGTTCTGGCTCGCCGCCGTCAGTCGGCAGACCAGGGTTAATCCCAACTGAGTGGGCGACCCGGAGTGCTGTCTCGGCACCCGGGTCGCCCACCCAACAGGCCAATTCACAATCTTGTAACGAAGAAATGGTGCTTGCAGATGGCAACGCGTACGAATGTTCAAGCTGGATTTGCTGCGTTTCTGGCAGCAGCCTTGATCGGAACGGGCGCCATTCTTTCGGCCCCTGCCGCGTACGCTTCTGCTGAAGCAGATCAGCCCTCGTCTCAGGGAGAATCCGTCGCAGACATCATCTCAACAGAGGTTGAGGTCACTGTGCGCGAGACTCCGAACGAGAAGATCACAATCGACGTGCTGGGAAGCGGCTTCCAGAGCGCTCTCGACCAGCAGCAGGAACACGCCGCAGGGGTGTCTCTTGCAGTGGTTGACGCGAACGTAGACCTCGCAAGCATCGACGAAGACACCCTGCCGAGAGTCAACGCGATGATTGCTCCGGACGGCACACTCACTCAGTTCTCTGGCCCATTTGAGGCTTCAGTGCACGCGCTCAGCGCAGATTCCACATACCAAGTCGTCTCTTGGCTGAACGGTACGCCGCTTGCCGCAGACACCATTCTTACCCGTACGCCGGTGCACATCGACTGGGCGACGCTTCTTCCTGCCAGCGATGCCCAGCACCCCCTTGAACTGCCCACCCTGTCGAGCGCAGGAGGCGAGCAGGCACCTGTTGCTGCGAGCCAGGCGAGTGGTTACTCGCTTCAGGTCACCCCAAAGGTCACGATTGGCGCATCGCTTGAACTTCAAGTTACCGGGGCTGGCTTTGGTGACGTTCACGCTCTCCCCGGGCAGTCAGAACCTCATGCCTATCTTGCGCTGGTGCCTCAGGATGTCGACCTTTCGACAATCATGCAGGATTCGAGCTACACCAATGTGTCGACCGCGATTCGGCCCGACGGAACATTCAGCAACTCGGACTTCTCTGCAGAATTTGTCGTCCGAGCTGCCGATCTCGACCGCACCGTGAAGTACGAGGTCATCTCTTGGCCGTCCCGGTCCAACCCGACCCCCGATACGCTGTACACCCGAGTGGCGCTCAACATGACGGAGCAGGATTGGGACGACCTCTTCGCCAAGACCAGCATTTCGACTCGTGTGAACAGCGCTGATCCGGTCACGGGACTCGGCCTGCAGGTCAACGGTTCCGCCATTTTTGATGCTGATTCCTCCGCTGGAGTGACGCTCGCTTTCGTGAAGTCAGGCACGAAGATCCTGTCCGAAGCCGATGTAATCGTCTCTGAGTTCTTCCCCAAGGTGGAGGGCAACACACTGCAGCACGAGCTCTCGATTGCACCCGAAAAGCTTGATCCCGAGAAGAAGACGAGCTATGAAGTCGTGCTTTTCAGCGGCGAGAGCTTCAACAACGCGAACGAAAGAAAGATCGTCTCCGCGGTGGCCTCGGTCACGAACGCTGATTGGGAGAAGATCTTCCCTGATACCTCGGAGCTGAAACGCATCGTTGTCGATGTTGAGATCGTGCCCAACGAGAAGGTTTCTCTCCTCGTGCAGGGAATGAACTTTACAGACGTCAAGGCGCTCCCCGGACAGGACGCACCGCACGTCTATCTCGCTCTTGTTCCCAAGGGGGCAGATCTTGGCACGATCGGACAGGACACCAACTTCTCCAATGTGTCGGTGACCATTCGTCCTGATGGCACCTTCGGTGCGTTTTCTGCGCCATTCGAGACACCCGCCGGGCTTCTTGACCGGACAAAGTCGTATGAAGTGATCGCGTGGCCGTCGCGCTCGAACCCGACTGCACAGAACATCTACACGCGATCGGATGCGGTGATTGATTGGGACGCGCTCTTCCCAGCGGGTGCTGTCACCGGCGAAGCAAAGGTGCAGAACGCGAGCCAGCTCGGCCTCACGGTGAAGACGACCGTGAAGAACCTGGATCGCAAATCACTTCCCGATGGAGTCCAGATGGCTGTGGTGATCCGCGGAGGATCTGACAACGCGACAAAGTTCTATGGCACTCCTGCAGTGGTCGGCAGTATTCCAAGCACGGGCGAAGTGTCACAAGTGATCGAGATCCCTCGCGAAGAACTGAATCGCCACGACTCGTACGAGGTGGTCGTCTGGCCCGCTGATGTACAGACGCCAAAACAATCGAACATCATTCGGACGATCCCGTTCACTGTCACTTCAGCTGAATGGGACGCCGTTTTCGTGACCACGAAACCAATTGTTGAACAGCCAGGTGCTGGATCACTCGTGTGGGGCGTCTCTCAGGGGTTCCGGGGCTACACCGTCGGCAAGATCGCAAAGGGTGACATGCGTTCGAGCGGTGTCGGTGTCGATGGTGGCGCGTATCTCTTCCCCCAAGCCACGAGCGACAGCTGGAACCGCATGACTCAAACGGGCACAGTGCAGTACTCGGGTAGCGTGACTTTCTGGGGTCATAAGGGCTTGATGAACGAATCGTTCTCGAACCCTGTCATCACCGTGTCCTCACCGATCTCGGGTTCGATCTCGGTGGCTGGCAGAGGCAGCTTTCCGCTCTCAATGCTCTCCGGCAGTATGACTACCAACTCTGACGGTTCCGTTACCTGGCGAAACGTGCCAATTCAGGGTGAGATCTGCGGTGGCGGGGGATCAGGCGGCGCGAGCGGGGGCGGCTGTTTCGGGCTTGACCCGGTGACCTTCACCGTAGGCTCAGTGAGCGGAGCGAACTTCGGTTCGACCGTTGAGGGCAACTCCACTAAGCAAAAGCGCACACCTGCTGATGCCCCACCGGCAACCACAGGTATTCGTGTGGTGACCGCTCCAGAGAAGCTCACCGCAGGAGCTCGCATCGAGATGGAAGCTTCTGGTTTCGATGCGAACGATGAAGGGATTCTTGTCGTTCTCTACTCGGAACCAATCCTGCTTGACGAACAGGCCAAGGCTGATGCCAATGGTGTGGTGAAATGGTCGGGCACCTTGCCAGACAACATTGAACTCGGCGAGCATGTCATTACGTTGCAGGGCAGTGTGAACGCGGGTGCGGTTATTCAAGTTGTCGATAAAGACAAGAAAACAGCTCTTGAGAGTACGAAGCGAAGCACTGTCACACCGCAACAGATGCACACCGCAGGCGTGTTCGGCGGTAACGTCGAGGGTATGGCCCTGTGGGAGTGGTGGGCGACAGCCGGGGGACTCGTGTTGATCGCCGGGTGCACCACCCTGCTTGCTGTGCGACAGCGTCGTGCGCTGTAACACATGTGCCTTCATGCATATGTGAACTGGAGTGGTATGAGAGAGGACAATCAGTGAAGTCACGATTGAGAGCAGCGTTCACGGCAGCGGCAGCTGCGGGAACGCTGGTGGCTGCAGGAGCGATGCTGGCCCCGTCCGCGGCGTTCGCCACGACCGCTGCGCCTGCCGAGGCTGGGACTGCGTGTGTGGTGACTGACGGCAGTTTCGACTGGGGCGTGAAAGAAAGCTTCCGTTCTTACATCAGCGGCACAATTGCAAATGGCTCGTGGGAGCCGAGCGGTGGTGCGAGCTACGAGACACCCGCATTCTCCTGGTCTGGAGCGCAGGGCAGCTTTGATCCTGCGACCGGAGAAGGAAGCGTGAGCTTCACCGGGACCGTGCACTTTACTGGACATGGCGGAGTGCTCGACCTGACCATGGCAAATCCAACTATTGAGTTCGAAGGTGATGGTTCAGCCGCGCTTCTGCTGGATACCAAGAGCACGGATGCGCAGGGACAGCTCGCGATCGATGCAACTCAGGAGTGGGTTGGCGATGTGACGGTTCCCGCTGATATCGCCGTTGTCGATAACCAGCTTGAAGTCACTGCAATGCCAGCTGTGCTCACGAACTCTGGGGCGAAGGCATTCGCAGGGTTCTATGAGGCAGGGGCAGAACTGGATCCGATTTCGCTGAAGCTCAACTTCGCAGATTGCGCGACGACGGCACCAGTCGCAGAGCAGCCTGCGGCTGAAGCAGAAGCTGAGGTTGTGCAGGAGAATGCATCATCTGTGCCGTGGTTGCCAATCATTGTTGGCGGTATCGCGGTTGTGGTGATCGCTGTGACCGTTGGCATGCTTATCGGAGGCCGGAAGAAGCCTGCGTCGTCATCGAATCAGCACGAAGGCGATTCTGCGGACGAAAGCTAACGCATCGTTGCAATGGTAGGGGAGGCCTTCGGGTCTCCCCTATTTTTGTTGAAATGCGCTTCGCGCCGCCGCTTTGCGTGCTCGACTTATCGCGGCTCCTGGAACCGGCTTGCGGGTCCCGGGGCCGCGCGCGAAGCGCTCGGTGCTCGCGGAGCGTTCGGCGCTCGTTGTGCGCGAAGCGCTCGGCGCTCGTTGCGCGTGAAGCGGAGAACTCGATGCTGCCCGCGCGCGTGAAGCGTGGCGGGGCACTGGCTAGCGAACGGGAACGACGATTCCGTGGTTGGCGCCGGGGTGTGCGACCACCTCAACGGGAGTGGCGTACACCTCACTCACAATCTCGGCTGTGAGCACCTCTTGCGGGGTGCCGCAGGCGACAATCTTTCCCTGCTGCAGGAGAGCTATTCGGTCTGCATATGCGGCAGCAAGATTGAGATCGTGCAGCACGACCAGTACCGCGTCGCCAGCGGCAGCCCGTTCGCGGGTGAGCTTGAGCAGGGTTTCTTGATGGCCGAGATCCAGCGCAGCGGTTGGCTCGTCGAGCATGAGCACGCCGGTTCGACCAGCCATGACGCGAGCGAATCCTACGCGAGCGCGTTCTCCTCCCGAAAGTGAAGGGACTCGGCGATTGCCGAGGTGCGAAATGTCGGCGGCGGCAATCGCTTCAGCGATGGCCTCATTATCGTGGTCTTCGAAGGGCGTGCGACGCCATGGTGCGCGTCCCATTTCGACGACCTGATGCACCGTAAACGGAAACATCAGTTGGTTGTCTTGCAGCAACACGCTGCGTCGACGGGCAAGCTCGGTGAGCGGCCACGCTGAGATTGGTCGACCCCTGAACTGCACCTCTCCGCTGTCTGGAGTGGTGTCTCCAGAGAGCAGACTCAGGAGAGTTGATTTGCCTGCTCCGTTTGGTCCGAGCAGCGCGAGCACTTCGCCAGCGTGCAACTCAACTGAGACGTCGTCGAGCAGTTTCCTGCCACCACGGATCAGTGTGACGCTCTCGCCCGCGACCACGACATCGCCGACCGCGGGAGTGTCGAGCGTAAACCGTTTTCTTGCTGCCATGATTAGCCCCACCCTCCGGCACGCTTGCGGGTGCGTCGCAGGAGCCAGAAGAAGAATGGCCCACCGACGAGGGCGGTAAGCATGCCAATAGGAAGGTCAGCCATGGGCACAATGGTGCGTGCGCCGAGATCAGCGAGAGTGAGGAGCAAGGCACCACCGAGGGCGCTCGCGGTGACGAGCGGGAGGTGTGCTGGGCCGAGGATCATGCGCATGAGGTGCGGGATCACGAGTCCGACGAACGAGATGATTCCGGCAAAGGCGACCGAGGCACCCACGAGCAATGCGACGAGGATGATCACGCCGATGCGCAGCGCTTCGACATTTACACCGAGGTGGCGGGCGTTGCGTTCACCGAGTGCGAGCAAGTCGAGCTTGCGGGCCACGAGGTAGGCGGCGATCATGCCAATTGCGAGCACCGGGGCGACGATCACGACCTGCTGCCAGCGACTGCCGGCCAAGCTGCCAAGCTGCCAGAACACAATCTGCTCGCGTGACTGGGTGTCTCCGAGGAAGGTGAGCAGCGCGATCGCGGCTCCTGCGATCGCATTGATTGCGATACCAGTGAGCACGAGAGTCACGACCTCTGTGCGGCCGTCTGCCCGGCTCATGAAATACACAATGAGGGTGGCGATCAAGCCCGCCGCGAACGCGAAGACCGCGGTGGTCCACTGGCCGAAAATCGTGAGGCCGAACACGATGGAGAGCCCGGCGCCGACTGCGGCACCCGAGGAGATGCCAATCACGCCCGGTTCTGCGAGGGGATTCCCGAAGATTGCCTGCATGAGGAGGCCGGACACCGCGAGGCCTGCGCCAACCAGCGCGGCCATGGTGACGCGGGGGAATCGAATTGCCCAGAGGGTCTGATCTCCTGCGGAGTGCGTCGGAAGCGGGAGCCAATCAATGCCGATTTTGTGCAGGAGTGATCCCAGAACTTCGCTCGGGGGAATGGCAAGCTGACCTGTTCCTGCCGACGCGAGCAGAGCGAGCACGAGGGCGATTGTGAGTGCTGCAAAAAGCACACCCTTCGCCGTGCGCCGCGAGGCGGGGGTCGAAGCTGAGTTTTTCATGTTGTTCCGAAGAACCATCCTATCGTTTTGGGTTAGGCTACGTAACATCTGATGAAAGGTTTTCTATTGCGTTCTCATGCGTCGCGACGCCGAACCACGATTCTTGTTGCTTTGGCGACCGCAGCTTCCCTGATGCTGAGCGGCTGCCAGACCGCGAGCGCTGAGCACGCAGCTGGCTCTCAGGAGGCAGTTGAACTCCCCCCACTCACTTCACTGACTCCTATTGCTGATCCCACTTCTTGGCAGGGGCCAAGCACTGCGATCGTGGGTGGACCGAGCATCCCAGCGATCGCGAAGAACCCGAAGCAGGATCTGCCCACGAAGGTGATTTCGCACGACTCGACCGGCGACGTTGAGGTCGAAGTGAAAGATACTTCGCGTTTGCTGGCAATTTCTCTCACCGGCACGATTGCCGAACTCGTCGGCGCGTTTGGGCTGGCAGATAATTTGGTGGGGCGCGATATCTCCACTCAGATTCCAGGGTATGAGGATCTCCCCATCGTGACGAAGCAGGGGCACTCGATCGATGCTGAAGGTGTGCTCGCGCTCAACCCGACACTGATCATTACGGACGGGTCGATTGGCCCCACCGATGTCGTGCTGCAATTGCGCGACGCGGGGATCCAGGTCGTGACTGTCACACGCGCGAAGGATCCTGAGAGCACCTATGAGCTGGTTACTGAGGTGGCAGAAACTCTTGGTGTTGCGCCACTCGCAGATGAACTCAACGCCCAGCTGAAGCAGGCAATTTCTGACAAAGAAGCTGAGATTCACACGCTTGTTCCGAGCGATCCCGCGCTTCGCCCGCGAGTAGCCTTCCTCTACGTTCGCGGCACAGCGGGCATCTACTACCTCTTTGGAGAGGGAAGTGGAGTGGACTCCATGATCGATTCACTCGGCGCGATTGACGTGGCGCAGGAGATCGGCTGGGTGGGTGAAAAACCCTTGACCGACGAAGCGCTCGTGTCATTGAACCCGGACATCATTCTGGTGATGACCAAGGGGCTTGAGAGTACTGGTGGGGTTGACGGACTGATCGAGGCACAACCGAGCATTGCATTGACCACCGCGGGAAAGAACCGACGCATTATCGATATTGAAGACACCATCGTGTTTGCGGGCGGCACGCGTATTCCGGACGTCCTTGACGGATTGGCAAGAACTATTTACGCCCCAGATTCGCTCACTCAGTAGCAGGGGTGCGGGACACCACCGCCCGTATGCGCCAAAAGCTGGCGTGCTGCGGTGGGGCGCTGAGGCGGATCGTCGCCCCAGACGCGGTGGTGTGCCATAGGCTAAGCCTCAGCTTTGCGAGTGTACGCTTATCTCGCATCTAGATTTGTCAATACTCTGAGCTTGATTGGGGAGGCGCGTGGCCGAACAGCACAACGCCGACGCCGCGCCACGCGCGTCACGGGAAGTCGCAGGACGTAACGCTCTGCCAACTGATCGCTTTGACCAGCTTGAGAAGTCTGCCCGGGTTGGCGCGCACCGTGTGATCGGTCGGCCACGCCGTATTTGGCTGTTCTTGGTGTGTGCGGTGCTTGGCTTTGTGCTGCTGACGCTCGCAGGAGTGCTCTACTTCCAGTTGAGTGGCACGAGCGTGCAAGACCTCCGCACTGGCACCCAAACCGCAGAGACCACAGCTCCGCCAAAGGTGAAAGCTGAACTGGATCCCACGGCAGCTGTCGTCGTACTGAATGGCACTCCGATGGAAAACTTTGAAGCCGTGGTCGACAATGAGATCACCCAGAACGCTTGGGGGCAGATCCTGTTCTCTGGGCCCGCTGCGGTGAATGATGTTGAGATTTCTGCGGTGTTCTACGGTGATCCAGCAGATGAGGCAGCTGCGCTCGGACTGGCAAAGGAGCTCGGTGGGGTATCCGTGTTCTTGACCACCGATTACGCCGAGTACGGGGCCCGCCTCATTGTGTTGCTCGGTACGGATTACGCCGGTCCCGGCAGCGACCAGCTCAGCTACTAGCCGTTCCTCCTTGGTCTGCGAGCGTCCCTGACTCTTGAAGGCTCGACCCTTCAGCGGCTGCGCTGATGCAGCCGAGCGGGAGCGTCCGTGGGTGCATTTCCTGCTTGGAGTACGGCCAGAATTTGCTCATTGTTCGCCGCGAGCGTTCGTCATTTCTTGCACTCTCAGGGTGCGAGTGCCAAGATTGAATTAGCAGTCGGTATACCTGAGTGCTAGCAACTCATGCGAGGTGCTACAGACCTGTGGCACCGCCGAATCACTACGTCCGGGAGGGACGCAACACATGGCAAAGATCATTGCGTTTGATGAGGAAGCACGTCGCGGTCTCGAGCGGGGCCTGAACACCCTGGCTGATGCCGTGAAGGTGACCCTTGGCCCGCGCGGCCGCAACGTCGTGCTCGAGAAGAAGTGGGGCGCTCCCACGATCACCAACGATGGCGTGTCTATCGCCAAGGAGATCGAGCTCGACGACCCATTCGAGAAGATCGGTGCTGAACTCGTCAAGGAGGTCGCTAAGAAGACCGACGACGTCGCAGGCGACGGCACCACCACCGCTACCGTTCTCGCACAGGCACTCGTGCGCGAGGGCCTTCGCAACGTTGCTGCAGGCAGCGACCCTATTGCGATCAAGAAGGGCATCGAGAAGGCTGTTGCTGCGGTAAGCGCACAGCTCCTCGACAACGCCAAGGAGATCGAGACCACCGACGAGATCGCTGCAACCGCATCGATTTCGGCAGCAGATGAGCAGATTGGTCAGCTCATCGCTGAGGCGATCGACAAGGTCGGCAAGGAAGGTGTGGTCACCGTTGAGGAGTCGAACACCTTCGGCACCGAGCTTGAGCTGACGGAGGGCATGCGCTTCGACAAGGGCTACCTCTCGGCATACTTCGTCACCGATGCAGACCGCCAGGAAGCAGTCTTCGAGGATCCATACATCCTGATCGTCAACAGCAAGGTCTCGAACATCAAGGATCTGCTCCCAGTAGTTGATCCCGTGATCCAGTCGGGCAAGCAGCTCCTCATCATCGCTGAGGACGTTGAAGGCGAAGCTCTTGCGACGCTCGTGCTCAACAAGATCCGCGGAATCTTCAAGTCGGCAGCAGTGAAGGCTCCAGGCTTCGGCGACCGTCGTAAGGCAATGCTCCAGGACATCGCGATCCTGACCGGTGGCACTGTGATCAGCGAAGAGGTCGGCCTCAAGCTTGAGAACGCCACGCTCGATATGCTCGGCACCGCTCGTAAGGTCATCATCACCAAGGACGAGACCACCATCGTTCAGGGTGGCGGCGACGAAGAGCAGATCGCCGGTCGCGTGACCCAGATCCGTCGCGAGATCGACACCACTGACAGCGACTATGACCGTGAGAAGCTTCAGGAGCGACTCGCGAAGCTTGCCGGTGGCGTTGCCGTCATCAAGGCTGGCGCGGCTACCGAGGTTGAGCTCAAGGAGCGCAAGCACCGCATCGAAGACGCTGTTCGCAACGCGAAGGCAGCTGTCGAAGAGGGCGTACTGCCAGGCGGCGGTGTCGCGCTGATCCAGGCAGGCAAGACCGCATTCGCTTCGCTCGACCTGAAGGGCGACGAGGCAGTTGGTGCCAAGATCGTGCAGGCTGCAATCGAGGCTCCGCTGCGTCAGATCGCACTGAACGCTGGTCTTGAGCCTGGTGTGGTGGCAAACCGCGTGGCAGATCTGCCAAACGGCCACGGCCTGAACGCCGCAACCGGCGAGTACGGTGACCTGGTTGCTCAGGGCATCCTTGACCCTGCAAAGGTCACTCGCTCGGCACTGCAGAACGCTGCGTCGATCGCAGGTCTCTTCCTCACCACTGAGGCTGTTGTCGCCGACAAGCCGGAGCCAGCTGCGGCTCCGATGGGCGACCCAACCGGTGGCATGGACTTCTAAGTCCGAGACACCGCACGGGGCGGGGCTGCACTTCGGTGCGGTCCCGCCCTTTGCGTGTGTGGGCCCAATCGCTGCGTGTGTGCGCGAACTCGGCCGGTGAGCGAACTAGGCGGGTTGCCCTGGTTGCCCGGGTTGCAGAGGCTGCCCCTGCTGCCCCTGCGGGTGAGGCTGCAGCGGAAGCTCCACTTTGAATGTGGCACCGCCTCCCTCGGTCTCGTGTGCGCTCACTCTGCCACCGTGGGCAGAAATGATTGACTGCACAATCGACAGGCCAAGGCCCGAGCCGCCGGTCTCGCGGTTGCGTGAGGTGTCTGCGCGCCAGAAACGATCAAAGATCTTGGCACGGAACTGCTCAGGGATACCCTCTCCGTGGTCCATGATCTCGAATGCTCCGGTGCCGCGTGTCTGATCGGAACTGACGCGAATCTCGATCGGACTGCCGTCTGGGCTGTAGCGCAAGGCATTCCCGATGAGGTTCGTGATGACCTGTCGGACCTTGTGTTCATCGCCGACGACCACCGGTGCCGTGGCATCCTCGATCACACTCACTTCACGATCCGGCGCCTGTGCTCGTGTATCGAGCGCGGTGTCAGCCGCAATCTGATTCAGAGGGAGCGGGACGAGATCGAGTGGGCGGCGCTCATCAAGACGTGCGAGCGCAAGGAGATCGTCAACGAGTGATCCCATGCGTATCGCTTCCTTCTCGATCCGCTCCATCGCCTGATCGAGCTGCTCCGGTTCGGTGAGCCAGCCGTGCCGGTACATTTCGGCATATCCACGCACCGAGACGAGCGGAGTGCGTAATTCGTGCCCAGCATCGCTAATGAAGCGTCGCATCTGTTCGATCGTGTGCGCTCGCTCGTCGAATGATGAGTCAATACGGTCGAGCATCACGTTGAGTGATTGGCCCAGATGGCCGACTTCTGTGTGTGGGTTCGAAACGAGAATACGTTTCGAGAAATCACCACGGGAGATTTCTAGCGCAGTCTGTTCGACTTCGGCGAGCGGAGCAAAAGTATTGGTGACGAGGATCCGCGTGAGTGCTGCTCCAAGCAGCAGCACCGCGATCCCGAAGCCGGAGAAGATGAGCGCAAACTGCGTCATCGTTCTATTCGTCGGCGCAGTTGACGAGGCGATCATGAGCGTGCCGCCGGGTCCGCCGCCCTGGTTCGACATGATGGGCCCGACCACTGCGTGCCATTCGACACCGTCTGAGGCCCGCAGTGGGAACACGATCCCTTTGTTTTGGTCCGATGCGTCCGGCAGGAACTTAGGGGCTTCCGGGGCGATTTCGTCTCCGCGCACCTGCGAGTTGTCGCACAGCACCTCGCCCTCACCGTCAAGGATGGCGACAAAGAACCTTGGGCTTGCGACGAGCACGTCGTTGCATTGCAGCGCTTGGGTATCCGCGCCAGGGCCCAGCACCGCCTTGGGGTTGCTCAGCATCTGCACGAGTTCTTTTTCCTGCGCTTGGATCAGCTGTGGACGCAAGAACGACTGTGTGCCGATCCCGGCCACAATCAGGCCGAGGGAAAGAATGAACACGGTCACGCCGGTGATCTTGGCGCGCAGCGTGATGTCGTTCCAGCGATCGCCGAAACGGCCCCGAGGAGCCTCGGGGCCGTTCGTTTCACCTTGGTACACCAAGGGGCGCCTACTTTGCGTCGGTCTTGAGCATGTAGCCGAAACCGCGCTTTGTCTGAATGAGCGATTCGCCGGTCAACGGATCGAGCTTCCGGCGGAGGTATGAGATGTAGGACTCGACGATGCCGGCGTCGCCGTTGAAGTCGTATTCCCACACGTGATCGAGGATCTGCGCTTTCGAGAGCACCCGGTTCGCGTTCTGCATGAGATAGCGAAGCAACTTAAACTCGGTCGGGCTGAGCTCGATGGGGGTGTCGGCCACGCGCACCTCATGGGTGTCCTGGTCGAGCACGATCGGGCCGGTCTCGAGGACAGCCTCTTCGTCTTCTTGGATCGTGCGTCGGAGGATCGCTTTGATCCTCGCAATGATCTCGTCGAGGCTAAACGGCTTCGTCACGTAGTCATCGCCGCCGACGGTGAGTCCCATCACCTTGTCTTCGGTGTCGTCCTTCGCGGTGAGGAACAGGATGGGGGCCGTGAACCCGTGTGAGCGGAGACGCTTGGTCACGCTGAAGCCGTTCATATCGGGAAGCATGACATCGAGAATGATGAGATCCGGCTCTTCTTCAAGAACTGCCGAGATGGTTTGCGCGCCGTTGCCGACCGCGCGCACTCCGAAGCCCGCAAAGCGCAGGCTTGTGCTGAGTAGCTCGCGAATGCTCGGCTCGTCGTCGACGATGAGAATTCGAGGTCCCTTGTGCTGAGTGTTCATATTCCCAGTCTCTGAATGTTTGCTATGAGCTGGCTGGGAAGTGCGCAATTCTTTGACAGCCGTTTCCCGCTTGGGTCAGAGCTCGGCGGCATCGAGAATCGTGTAGGCATACCCCTGCTCAGCTAGGAAACGCTGACGATTCTGCGCGAAATCTTGATCAACGGTGTCGCGTGTCACGAGCGTATAGAACGAGGCGGTCTGCCCATTCGACTTTGGGCGAAGCAAACGACCCAGCCGCTGCGCTTCTTCTTGCCGAGAGCCGAATGAACCCGAGATCTGAATGGCAACGGAAGCATCTGGAAGATCGACAGAGAAATTCGCGACCTTTGACACCACCAGCAGTTTGATCTCGCCCCTGCGAAATTCGCCGAAGAGTCGTTCGCGCTCATCGACCGGCGTCTGCCCGGTGATCAAATCTGCGCCAAGAGCCTCAGCGAAGGACTCCAGCTGGTCGATGTACTGGCCGATTACCAGCACGCTCTCACCCTCGTGGCGTTCGAGAATACGACGCGCTACCGCCTGCTTCGATGACGCGCTTGAGGCGATCCGGTAGCGATCCTGATCCTCTGCAACCGAATAGTCGAAGCGTTCACTCTCAGGCAGTTCGACGCGAACCTCGAAGCAGGCAGCAGGCGCAATAAAGCCCTGTGCCTCGATGTCTTTCCATGGGGCGTCGTAGCGTTTCGGCCCGATCAGGCTGAAGACATCACCCTCGCGTCCGTCTTCGCGTACCAGGGTTGCGGTGAGGCCGATACGGCGACGAGCTTGTAACTCGGCCGTGAGCTTGAACACCGGTGCAGGCAAGAGATGCACCTCGTCATACACAATCAAGCCCCAGTCTTGGGCGTTCAGCAGCGAAAGGTGCGCGTACTCGCCGCGGCGCTTGCTGGTGAGAATCTGATAGGTCGCGATAGTGACCGGTTTGACCTCTTTGACCTGCCCCGAGTACTCGCCGATATCGTCTTCGTCAAGGCTCGTGCGCTTGAGGAGTTCGTCTCGCCACTGGCGAGCAGACACCGCATTCGTGACAAGGATCAGGGTCTTCGCGCCGACCGCGGCCATGGCTCCCGCGCCGACGATTGTTTTTCCGGCGCCACAGGGCAGCACCACGACGCCGGATCCACCTGAAGCGAATGCGGTGACGGCTTTTTCCTGGTAGTCGCGCAGGTGCCAGCCGTCTTGCGCCAGCTCAATGTCATATGGCTCACCTGGGGTATACCCAGCCAGGTCTTCTGCGGGCCAGCCACGTGCAACCAGTTGCTGTTTCAGCTCGCCACGCGCCCACGCTTCGACAGGAAAAGCAAGGTCGTCAATCTTATTTCCGAGCAGGGGCGCAATCTTCTTCGCGCTTGATACCTCGCGCAGGATGGCCGGATCGTCTGAGCGCAGCACGAGCTGCCAATTGGCGAGTTCTTCAGGAGTCTCTGCGCCGTCGTGCGTGGTCGGCTGATCAACGCGTTCGATGGTCAGTCGGCCATATCGTCGCATAGTCTCAGAAATCTCGCTCGATACCTGTGACGGGACGGGAAACTTCGCGTAGCGATCCAGCGTGGCAATAATCTCTTCAGCCGTGTGCCCGGCGGCGCGCGCATTCCACAGCCCGAGGCGTGTGATGCGATAGGTGTGAATGTGCTCGGGTGCCCGCTCGAGTTCGGCAAACACGGCAAGCGCGTGCCGCGCGTCTTCTGAGTCGGGATGAGCGACTTCGAGTAGCACAGTGTGATCGCTCTGCACGATCAATGGCCCAAGATTCATAACGACCTATTCTATCGCCTCAGCAAAGACCGGGCGAAGATCACCGGATCACGGAGTGGTGACCGCGGTGACCGCGGTGATGGCGCTCACTGGCAGGGTGCGCTCGACGCCAGCACGCTGGTCGGTGGCGCGCAAGCGTCCGCCCTTCAACGAGACGGGGAGTAGGGTGAACTCCCGTTCATCGCTCCCCGCGACCGCAGTGACCTGAATTGGGCTGCGATCACGGATCGCAAGTTCGAGCCGGCGGGTGAGATCGCCTTCGCTGCCTGATGCGGCTGCTGCTTCAAGTACCCGATCGATCATCTCTTCGAGCTCTTCGCGTGCGCTGGTCGTGTGTTGCGGAGTCGGCCGAGTGATCGGTTCGGTTTTCGCTTCCATCCATGCAGGCAGCGTTTCTTGCTGGATGAGCTCACTGCGTGAGGGGTCGGGGCCGGGGGCATCAGCATCGAGCTGTTGCCCGGAGCCGGTGTTGCGGCGGTCGAGATCGCGCAAGAGGTAGTCAAGTGGCTGCGGAATTCCCGTGAGCGAGAGCCGTGCGAGCGCATCGCGCACCTCTTGCGACCCGGCGCCCGCTCGCAGCACGGCGCGGGTGATCCGCTCTGTACTGATTCGCAATGATGCTGCTGGACCGAGCTGTTCGGTGTCGGTGATCGCGCTGAGAATGGCCTCGTCTTCGGGGGCGAGGGGGCCTGGCACAATAATGCTGAGGTCTGGTTGCAGGTAGACCCCAGCTGCGGGTGCTGGAATGTCTTCTTCGGCAATTTCACGAGCCGACGCCGGGTCGTGCTGGAGCAGGGCAGAGGCTGCCGGGGTGAGCCAGCCATGCAGAGAGAGACCGAGGTCTTCTGCCGTGTCGATGACACGTTGGAGCGCGTCGTGATCGGCGTCTGGCAGCAGCGGATAGTCGTAGCGCAGCCGGGCTGCGAGTCGGGTCAGATCTCCATCGAGTTCGGTGATGCCGCGGCGTAGTTTCGCTTCGAAACCGCTGATAGCTCCGGTGGCGAGCTCGATCCAGCGTGTCGGATAGTCATATTCCATCAGCCACAGCTGAGCCTGGGCGTCTGCGACCTCAAGTTCTGCGGGGACTGCTCGATCGTGCCGCACGTGGAGGAGTTTCGCGGCGAGCATCACGTCGAGCAGACGAGACGCTTGCTCTGGGGTGCAGTGTGCGGCTTCTGCAAGTTCGCGTACCGAGACGACAGCGGGCTGTCCTTTTCGGCCGAGCCGTACCGGGCGTGAAGCGATTGTGTGCAACAGTTTGGCGACCCGTCGCACTGAAGTGAGTGCTGAGGCGAACCATCCGGTGAGATCGGCAGGACGCTGCGCGGGATCGCTGGGGTCTTCTTCTCGAAGCATGTCGAGGGGCAGCGCCTGGGTGACTTCGGGCAGTGCAACAAAAGGAGCATTTGCCTCGTTGCTTGGGGCATCATCGGCACGGCCAACGAGTGCGAGGGCGGCGAGTTCGGCAAGGATCGCCGGGTTGGCAGGGCGCTGTGCGGAGAGTGCTTCGAGTGCTTCGAGATATTCGCGGTGAGCGGTCTGCAGCGCTCGGGAGATGGAGTCGGCGCGGAGTAGTTCGATTGCGAGACCGAGCGGTTCGCGCACTGTTGCGGGTGACAACACGCGCCGTTCGCCACTCAGACGGGTGAGGGCTGCGCGATCCATGCTCGCGATCGAAGCCGCGAGTGCGAGTGTGCCGCTCACGCTCGTGCTACTTCTCTCGGCCTCTGCGGCTGAAGTTCATGATGAGCAAGATGATGAGCAGGACGAATCCGATAGGAAGGCCGACGTACGAGATGAACGTCACAATTTGCCAGAGACCATCGGCCAGCACTTCTCGCCCAGCAGCCATCGCGACAATCAGGGTCGTGAGATATGCGCCAACCGCGATCACAATGATCGACACGGAAGTGTACGCGAGGATTTTCTCAAGCACGGAGGATTGTGGTTGCTCAGACATCCTCTCCATTCTACGCCCGTCGATGGAATACCGCTAAAGCTCGGGTTGGCTCTCGTGTGGCTCGTGTTCGCTGCCGGTCGCCCAGACATCGCGTGCATGACCGATGTGGGATCGCATGAGCGTTTCGGCCCCGACGCTGTCTCCTTCGCGGAGCAGGCGGAGCAGTTCGTAGTGTTCTCGTGCTGAATCAGCCAACCGGCCGTCGCGCGCGCGAACAGCGATTCCGTACAGTCGGGTGCGTCGGCGGAGGGACGTAGCGAGTTCGACGAGTTGTGGGTTGCCGGTGTGTGTGAGCACGAGCGCATGAAACTCTCGATCGGCTCGGAGGTATTCAACTAGGTCTTCTCGTTCGGCTGCATTGAGGCAGAGATCCGCGAGCTCAGTGAGTCCGTCGAAGGCGTCTTCTGAGATGCTTTGGGCGACAATTCCCACTGCCGGTGGTTCAAGCAGCATGCGAATCTGGGCGAGATCGTCAAGCTCTTTGTCGGTTTTGGTGGTCACCCGGAAGCCCTTGTTCTTTACGGTTTCGACGAGCCCCTCGCGAACGAGATCCATCATCGCTTCGCGTACCGGGGTTGCCGAGACGCCCAGCATCTGGCCGAGAGTTGGTCCGGAGACCAGTTCACCCTCTGCGAGTTCGCCCGTCATGATTGCCGTGCGCAATTGTTCAAGAACAGTTTCGCGCAGGTTCAGTGCGCGCGTAGTTGGTGCCTGGGTGTCGGCTTGGTGTGGACTTGGTTCCGATGACATGCGAGCTCCTCGAGTCATGCACTCTTGTTGCCGAGCTCGCGATGAGCGCGCAAGATGCACACTCAAATCTTCCCATGCTCGCGAGCGCAGCACCCGTGAGAAACAAAAAGTAATCCCTGCCATAAGGAAAGTGAATGTTTTGTTATGCTGTGTTCTGCTCGGTCGCGCGGTGGCCTCCGATGGGGCCGCACCGCGTGTGTGCCATCGGAGGGTTCAAAGCGGCTCCCACTCTCCTGAAAGGAACACGACGTGTCTCACCCCACGGCAACCTCGCCGAACAAGCGACGCCTGCCACGCTGGACAACTTCATTCGGCTGGCAGATCCTCGCCGCGCTTGTGCTCGGACTCGTGCTCGGCACCGTCGCCCTGAACCTCGGCGCCGACGCCGAGGGAAATCCCAACGGATTGCACGCGACGCTGAAAGTCATCGGTGCAAGCTATGTGGCTCTGCTGCGCGCGGCAGTCGTACCGCTGATCTTCACCGCGATCGTCTCGAGCATCGTCGGTCTTCGACAGGTCACCAACGCGGCTCGCCTTGCCGGGCAAACACTGCTCTGGTTTGCCATCACCGCGTTCATCTCGGTGCTCGTGGGAATCACTCTCGGTGTGACATTGCAGCCGGGCACCGCAGCAGCCGGATCAGACCTCACCCCCTCCGACCCTTACACGGTGGGCACTTGGTGGAACTTCCTGACCGGCCTTGTGCCTCAGAACTTCCTCGGCCTCGGCGTGAACGCATCGCTGAACGATGCCGGTGGCGTCGCAGCAAGCGCCAGCTTCAACGTGCTTCAGGTGATCGTGATCTCTGTCGCTGTCGGAATCGCGGCACTCAAGATCGGTAAGAAGGCTGAACCATTCATCCAGCTCACCGAATCGGCGCTCACGATTATTCAAAAGGTGCTCTGGTGGATCATCAGAATCGCGCCCATCGGCACGCTCGGGCTCATCGGAAACGCGGTCGTCGAGTATGGCTGGGAGAAAATGGGATCGCTCAGCGCGTTTGTCGCTGTGCTGTATATCGGTCTCGCGATTGTGCTCTTCGTGGTGTATCCGATCATCGTGAAAACCAATGGCCTTTCGGTGCGCCAATACTTCACCGGAGTCTGGCCCGCGGTGCAGCTCGGATTTGTGAGCCGCTCATCTATCGGGACGCTGCCACTGACCCAGCGCGTCACCGAACGCAATCTCGGTGTGCCACGCGGCTACGCCTCATTCGCAGTACCCCTTGGCGCCACCACGAAGATGGATGGTTGCGCCGCGGTCTACCCGGCGCTCGCCGCAATCTTTATTGCTCAGTTCTTCGGGATCGAACTGAGTATCGTGCAGTACCTGCTGATCGTGCTGGTGTCGGTCGTGGGATCGGCGGCAACCGCTGGCACCACCGGCGCAACCGTCATGCTGACGCTGACGCTTTCCACTCTTGGATTGCCACTTGAGGGTGTTGGCCTCTTGCTCGCCATTGATCCCATTATTGACATGGGTCGCACCGCGCTGAACGTTGCGGGCCAGGCTCTCGTGCCGACGATCGTGGCAAAGCGTGAGGGGATCCTCGATACCGATCTCTATAACGCGCCACGCAAGGGCGTTGCCTTTGACAATGCCGATACCGAGGAACGTGCCGAGACAGAAGGAACCGAGGATCTGCTCGAACGCCGGTAACGGCTGGCTGCCTCCTGCCTCCGAAGGGCGAGCGAATGTGAGTTCGCTCGCCCTTCGCGTGCATCTCACGCGGCGTGAACGGTGCCTGTACGCGCGAAGCGAATGGGTCGGCAACTCTCGGCTACTCCCGGATAGACTCTAGGGAGAAAACAGGAGCCGCTGGCTCCGTGAGTGTGTGGCGCAATAGCGCCTGAAAGGAACAGGCATGCCTACCGGCAAGGTCAGGTTCTACGACGAAGAAAAGGGCTTCGGCTTCATCCAGGGAGATGACGGCGAGCAGGTCTTTCTGCACGCCTCTGTGCTGCCAGAAAACGCTGAAGTGACGGCGGGCACCCGCCTCGAATACGGTGTTGCAGACGGTCGACGGGGGCCGCAAGCCCTCTCGGTGCGTATCCTCGAATCCCCTCGCGCAGCGAAGCGCGATCGGAAATCTGCCGATGAGATGTCTGTGATCATTGAAGATCTCGTGAAGCTGCTCGACGCGGTCGGTGGCCGCCTCAAGCACGGGCAATACCCGGAGCGTCAAGCTTCACGACAGCTCGCTACGATGCTCCGTCGCGTTGCGGACGACTTCGATGTCTGAGTTGGGCCCGGAGACCGAAACCGGGGGAGCTGCCGAAGCACACGTAGACGAAGCGGAAGCCACGAACCAGGCAGCCGCTGAGGCTGAGGGGGCTGAGGCTGAGGCTGAAGCTGGGACCGACGAGGCTGAGACTGACGAGGCTGGTGCGGCCGAAGCCGGCGCGCCAGCAGAACCGACGCTGCCGATCGAAGCGGATCCGGTGTTGCTCGACTCGCGAGAGATCGCACGTGAAGCGCTGGCCGAGATTACTGACGCCGGAAGCATCGGCGCAGAAGACGGGTACGAGGCGCACGAGGCGCATGTGCTCACCCTGTACTTCGAATGCAAGCTGCCCGGATATCCGGGATGGCGCTGGGCGGCAACCCTCGCCCGCGTTGATGTCGAATCGGCAGTGACAGTGCTCGAAGTAGAACTGCTTCCCGGAGAGGGAGCCGTGACGGCTCCCGAGTGGGTGCCTTGGTCCGTTCGCTTGGCACAGTACCGTGAGGCCCAAGCGCGTCAGGTTGCAGAAGAGGCGGCAGCAGCCGAACTTGCTGCTGCAGAACTCACCGATGAAGACGACGTCGATCCAGAAGACAATGTGCTCGACAACGATTTCAGCGATTTTGGTGACGAGATCGATGGGGCAGATGTCGATCATGAAGACGCTGACGACAGCGATGAATCTGACGAAGACGACGACTCAGACGATGACGATGACGCCGACGAAGACGATGACGAAGATGGGTTCGCGGATATCGACGAGCATGACTTGCACGATCATGACGATGACGATGATGAAGTCGACTTCGAAGACGATGACGAGTCTGACGAGGACGAGTCTGACGACGACTCAGAAGAAGACGCCGAAGACGACGAGTCTGAGTAAGTAGCGCTTTTCTCGATTCTTCCGATCGCGACAAAGAAATGGCGTGTCAGTCTCCGCACCGCGGGACTGACACGCCATTTCTTTGTGTACGCGCAGGCTATGCCATCTGCTCGAGTACGTAGTCGATCGATGCGGTGAGGGCACGCACATCTGCTGGATCGATCGCAGCAAAGGTCGCGATACGCAACTGATTGCGACCAAGCTTGCGATACGGCTCGGTATCGACCACGCCGTTCGCGCGGAGCACCCGCGAGATCACGGTAGCGTCGATCGAATCCTCAAAGTCGATCGTGACGACCACGTTCGAGCGGTGGCTCGGGTCAGTCACGAAGGGCGATGCTACCGAGCTTGCTTCGGCCCAGTCATAGAGCACAGCCGAGCTTTCAGCGGTACGAGCCGACGCCCAGGCGAGACCGCCATTGCCGTTCATCCAGCGGATTTGTTCGTCCATCATCGCCAAAGGCGCGAGCGCGGGGGTGTTCAAAGTCTGGTTCTGGCGGGAATTTGCCACTGCGCCAGCAAGACTCAGCGATTCGGGAATGTAGCGATCAGACGCCGCGATCCGCTCGATCCGCTCGATTGCGGCAGGAGATACCAGTGCAAACCAAATGCCTCCGTCGCTCGCAAAGTTCTTCTGCGGCGAGAAGTAGTAGACGTCGGCCTCGGCCGCGTCGAAATCGAGGCCGCCGGCACCACTCGTCGCGTCCACCACGGTCAGAGCGCCCTGATCGCCGTGCACGCGGCGAACCTCTGCCATGACACCAGTTGAAGTCTCATTGTGGGGGTACGCGTAGACGTCGATGCCCGATACCGCTTCAACATTGCTGCGTGAACCCGCGTCAGCGGTGCGCACGTCGGGCTCTTCAAGCCAAGGTGCGCGTGAGGCGGCGGTTCCGAACTTTGCCCCAAACTCCCCGAATGCAAGGTGCTGGCTTCGGCGCTCAATGAGCGAGTGCACTGCTGCGTCCCAGAACGTGGTTGCTCCGCCGTTGGCGAGCAGGATCTCATAGCCTTCTGGCGCGCGGAAGAGCTCGGTGAGGCCTTCTCGCACGCTGCCGACGAGGTTCTTCACCGGCGCCTGGCGGTGTGAAGTTCCCAGGACATTCGGTTGGAGCGAAGCGAGAAAGTCGAGTTGTTCTGTGCGGACCTTCGAAGGACCACAACCGAACCTTCCGTCAGCGGGAAGGAGAGCAGCAGGAATCGTAATGTCAGCCATGAACCTATTTTAGGGGGCTTCGCAGAGAGGATCTCGTCGAACGAGATAGGCTGTCCTGTGAGAACTATGCTGCGGAGGTGCGTGTGACCGATCTGATTGATACGACCGAGATGTACCTGCGCACGATTATCGAGCTTGAAGAAGAAGGCATTGTGCCGCTTCGCGCTCGTATCTCTGAGCGACTCGGCCACTCCGGTCCGACCGTTTCTCAGACCATCGCACGCATGGAACGCGACGGCTTGGTGATCGTCAGCAATGATCGGCACCTTGAGCTCACCGACGAGGGGCGTATCAAGGCGGTCCGTGTGATGCGTAAGCATCGCCTTGCTGAGCGACTGCTCGCTGACGTGATCGGGCTCGAATGGGAATTCGTGCACGAAGAAGCATGCCGCTGGGAGCACGTGATGAGCGAGCAGGTTGAGCGCAAATTGCTCGGCATGCTCGACAACCCGATTGAGTCTCCATACGGCAACCCGATTCCGGGGCTTGAAGAACTCGGCGCACGACCAACTGCGCCGTTCCATACAGGTGTCGTTAGCGCGATCACTCTGTTTGATGATGGATCTGAGCAGATTGAGGCGCGCATCCGGCGTCTCGCTGAGCCCGCGCAGATCGACCCTGAGCAGCTGCGTCTCTTCGATCAAGCTGGCGTGCGGCCCGGGGCAATGGCCGAGTTTGTGTATCGTGACGGAGTAGTGCGAATCACAGTGAGCTCGGAACAGAACTCGGATCCAATTCCGATTGAGTTGCCAACTGAGACCGCAGCGCACATTTTCGTCTCGCGCGCAATGTAGTTTGGTGGCGACGGGTCTCGCGATCCTCTGGAAACCTATGTGGGGTTTCCGCAGAGTAACGAACGCGAGGGCGCGTCACCCGCAACTCGACAAGATAGTCCCTGAAAGAATCGATGGGCACCGAGTGGCATCGGCGTTCACTGATGGAGTTGATACCGACAGATTGAGGAGTCGCAGCAATGCAGCTGACACCACAAGCCCATATTCAATACGTTGCCGAGCTGGCGCAAAAGCGTAGCTATAACGAGCCTGAATTCTTGCAGGCAATGCATGAGGTTCTTGACTCGCTCGTTCCTGTGCTCGTGGAGCATCCAGAGTTTGTTGAAGCCGGAGTGCTGGAGCGGCTGATCGAGCCAGAACGACAGATCCTCTTCCGAGTACCGTGGCTGGACGACAACAATAAGGTGCAGGTCAACCGGGGCTTCCGGGTGCAATTCAACTCGGCGCTGGGACCGTTCAAGGGTGGACTGCGTTTTCATTCGAGCGTGAACCTCTCTGTAATCAAGTTTCTTGGCTTCGAACAGATTTTTAAGAATGCTCTGACTCGTCAGCGGATTGGCGGCGGCAAGGGCGGCAGCGACTTTGATCCGCACGGCAAGAGCGATGAAGAAGTCATGCGCTTCTGCCAGAGTTTCATGACCGAGCTGTACCGCTACATCGATGAGCACACTGATGTGCCAGCCGGTGATATCGGGGTCGGTGCGCGTGAGATCGGATACCTCTTTGGTCAGTACCGTCGATTGACGGGTCGCCACGAGTCAGGTGTGCTCACGGGTAAGGGGAAAGGCTGGGGTGGCGCTGAGGTGCGCACCGAGGCGACCGGCTATGGCGCTGTGTTCTTTGCGCAGGAGATGCTCAAGCGCACCGGTGAAGACATTGAGGGGCGTCGCGCTGTGGTGTCTGGTTCGGGCAACGTGGCGATCTATGCGATGGAGAAGATTGCGCAGCTCGGGGGGATCCCAGTGACTGCCTCTGACTCTTCTGGTTATGTGGTTGACGAACGCGGGATCGACATTGAACTGCTGAAGCAGATCAAGGAGGTCGAGCGCGGCCGCATTTCGGAGTACGCCGACCGTCGCCAGGGTGCGAACTTTGTGGCGAAGGGATCAGTGTGGGACGTTCCGGCAGAGCTGGCGTTCCCGTGTGCGACACAGAACGAGCTTGATGAGCGTGGCGCGCGTGCGCTGCTTGACGGTGGTGTGCGTATTGTCGCCGAGGGTGCGAATATGCCAACCACGCCAGAGGCGATCAACCTCTTCCAGAAGTCGGGCATTCTGTTCGCTCCCGGAAAGGCAGCGAACTCGGGTGGCGTCGCAACTTCGGCGTTGGAGATGAGTCAGAACGCTTCTCGTGACCGCTGGGATTTTGACCACAGTGAGGCTCGCTTGCAGGCGATTATGCGCGACGTGCACGATGCTTGCTACGTGGCTTCTGAGCGGTATGGCCGTCCGGGAGACTACGTGCTCGGCGCGAACTCGGCTGGGTTCGTGACGGTAGCGCAGGCCATGATCGAACAGGGTGTCGTGTAGTTCATTGACCCTGCCGAATCCTTCGGCGGAAAAGTACGCTAGCTGTTCGAAAGACAGTGGCTGGGGTCTCGGAAACCTTCAAGTTTGTATTGAAAGTTTGCTTGATATCGAACTATCGCCCTTCGGGAGAACGTTGAAATCATGCGGATCCCAGCCTGTCGTGAGCGAATCGTGATCAAGGTGTGACATTTCCGTGATCTTCGGTTAGGCTGGTCAGAGCTTTTCGGCTCAGTAGTTGTTAGGCCAAGATTTTTCGCAACACGTAAGGCAAGTTACTCGTGATTCAGACCCCCGGTACTGAAGTAGTGACCCATCAGGCTGTCGCTCCTCGCAAAACATCCATCAAGCGCTCCGTACGCATGATGGGAGCAGGCCTCGTGAGTGCTGCCCTCGTTGGTGTCTTCGCGTTGCCCGCATACGCATCAACCAGCGGAAGCATCGGCACCGCTGAAGACGCGCAGGTGGCCTTCGCTCAGGCTCTCACCACTGGTGACCTGCCCGAGATCGCGGTTCCGGCACAGCTTCCCACTGCGGAAGAGCAGCCACTGCCCACCGTGGAGATTGCTGCTGCTGCTGCCTCTGGTCCGAGCTACGCATCGCTTCCTATGGGGTCTGGCGCTCCTGGTATCGTCAACGGCGCACTGGCTCAGCTTGGCTGGGCTCAGGACTGCACCGACCTCGCGCAGAACGCACTGGCCGCAGCGGGTCTTGTGACCAGCCGACTTGATGGCGGTCCGGATCTGGGCGTTGGTAGCTTCGCAAGCTTCGGAACCGTCTACGGCTTTGACGCAGGCGCGCTGGCACCGGGCGACTTGCTCGTGTGGCCAGGTGCTCCGCACGTTGCGGTGTACGTCGGTGGCGGTCAGGCCGTGCACGGCGGCTGGGGCAACAACACAGTGCTCGCTGGCCTGCAGAACCACGGCGCGTACCCCGACTACGTCGTTCGCGTCGGATAACTCGCTTTCGGAACAGGGCGTCGCCAACAGCGGCGCCCTTTTCGCTATGCTTTTATAGTTCGCCTCAGTAGCTCAGTGGATAGAGCACTTCTCTCCTAAAGAAGGTGTCGTAGGTTCGATTCCTATCTGGGGCACAACGATCCGCCTTGCCGACTCATGCTCTTGGAACGCGCGCGTCCCTTCCCTGGAGGCGTGAACGCTCGGGGTAGGGGGGGGCTTTAGCCGCGCCACTGGGAGCTTCCCGTGTGCGAGCGGCTGGCTGGGAGCGAGGGCGACCGGATACTGTTGAGATGACCGGGCTCTCGTCAGAGTGACTGCGGTGCGCTTTGGTCGCTACTACCGTGTTTCGTGCCGTCCGAAACAGGAACGTCGTTGATGAGGGAGCCGCTGATGAGGGAGCCGCTGAGATGAGCGATAGCTACCAGCCGGGACAGCCGCCGGGGGAGGGCCCAGTGCTGCCTCCCCTGCCTTTATCGCCTCCGCCAGCGTCTCCGGTGACGCGGGCAATGGTGCCCCCGCGGTTCGGGTCGATGGAATTCGGACAGATCTTCTTGCGCTCCTTCTCGCTTATTCGCGAGAACCCGAAACCGCTCATTGTCGGCGCGGTGTTGATCCCTGTAATGGTCAACCTGCTGGTCATGGTGCTCGCGGTCATTCCACAAACCCTCGGACAAGTGTTGGTGCACTCGGGTGAGCCACTTGCTGCTGTGCCGATCCTGATTTTTGGGATGGCTGCTTCTCTCGTGCAGGCCGTAGTGAGTGTCGCGCTATCGGCGCTGGTGCAGGGCTATGTGCTGACAAATCTGAGGGAATCCACGCTCGGCACTCGTGCGACGAACCAGCGCCTGATCGCTGAACTTCGCGGCGTGGCCGGTCGCTTGCTGCTGTACTCCTTGCTCGTGCTCGGCCTCGGTCTTGGGTTCGGTATCGTGCTCTCGATTCTGTTGTGTGTGCTGGTTGCGGTGCTGGCCATAGGGGGCGTGTCCCTTGAGTCGACCGCGAGCATGCTCGTCGTGGTGCCGGTGGGCCTCATCACCATGCTCATCGCTGTCGTGCCGCTGGTCTGGGTGGTGACGAAGCTCAGCCTCACGCCTGCCTTGATTGTGTTGCAGCGAGCTACTGTCGCGCAGGCGTTGCGTGGGTCGTGGCGGTTGAGCAGGGGTCGCTTTTGGAAGATTCTCGGCATGCAACTCGCGATCGGCGCAATCGCTGTGGTTGGGAGCGCGATCATCTTCTTCCTGGTGTTGGGGGTCATCTTGCTTGCGAACGCTGGCAGCACTGACGCACTCGCCCAGATTGCGATGTCTACCTCGCTCGTGGTGCTCTTGAATATTCCGCTCTTGCTGCTGAGCGGAGCAAGTGCGGTGGTGACAGCGAACGCCATGGGGTTGCACACGATCGATGCGCGGATGCGTACTGACTGGCTCGCTGCGTCACTGAACCACTACGCGGCCGCGCGGGTGGCTGGAGTCCCTGCAACCGCTCTTCGCGACCCGTTCCTCTCGCCTCCAGGGGCGTTCCCTCCACCCCAGCCAGAACGGTAGCTTTCCTCGGCCTTGCGCACAGGATCGCTCACCCTCGTGAAGCGGGGTGTTGATCGTGGCGATTGATGCTGATTTAGGTAACAATGAGTCAACGCACCCGGGAGTGAATTCTGGGGCGGCGCGTGGCTCCCCTACGCTGAGGAGGTTCGCGCTAGCCGCGCTGCAAAGAAGCCGAGGAAGCGCCAGGGGCGCGGCAAGGGGAACTATGTTCACGTTTGATCAGCTGAAAGCGTTCATTGCTGTCGCTGAAGAGCTGCACTTCGGGCGTGCAGCCGAGCGCCTGCACATGTCGCAGCCGCCGCTGACGAGGCTGATCCAGCGTTTGGAAGCCGATGTGGGCGCGCGTCTTTTCGATCGTGACAATCGCAATGTGCAACTTTCCTATTCTGGCAAGGTATTTCTCACTGAGGCGCGACGCTTGATTGCCTACGCGGAGGACGCTTCGACGCTGACTCGGCGGGCGGGCAGTGGTTCATATGGCATTGTGCAGCTGGGCTTTACCCCTGTCACGGGCGTCAGTATCTTGGGGGATTTGCTAGCCCGGATCAACACCGTGCTGCCAAATGTTGAAGTGATTCTCAAGGAACAAGACTCTTCTGAGGGGATACAGGAGCGACTTCAGGTGGAGTTGGATCTGGGGCTCGCGCGGCCAACCCCAAATCGCTTTGACCACGAGTCAATCGTGGTGCAGCGTGAGGTGATGGTTGCTGCGGTGCCGAAGCATCATCCGCTTGCGAGTCTGGGCCGTCCGCTGGTGCCGCAGGACTTCGAGGGCGAGGACCTCATTCACTATGACCCTGCTGGAGCGCGATATTTCACCGATCATGTGCGCCAGTTTCTTGGGCAGACGGCGACTCGATCGACCCAGCAGGTGACACAGAATGTGACCGTGGTGTCACTGGTTGGCGCGGCAAGAGGGGTGGCGCTGGTCGCTGATTCGACCCGCCGCATCCAGGTGGATGGCGTGAGCTACCTTCCGCTTGATCCTGCGTATCGCGGGGATCCCTTGGAGTTGCACGCGCTCTGGCATCGCGACAACCGGAACCCGGCGCTTGAGCATGTGGTTGATATCTTGAGCAGTTACCGTGCGCCTGAACTGCCGTCACTCGACGAAGTTTGATACCTTTTGGGCATCATTTTAGGCCTTCAAAACTTGCAACATCATCAATTAGTCCTTTAGTTTGGCTCAGTACCGTTCGCCGCGATACCCGCAGCACGGAACAGGCACCGCAGCCACTTGCGGTGCGAACCCACTGCTTTCTCAACGACTGGACTTTTCAATGACGAACGCTTCGACCGCCCGCCCGCCACTGGTGACACTCACCGATGTGAACAAGCACTTTGGCGCGCTGCACGTCTTGCAGGACATCAACCTTGAAGTTGCCAAGGGTGAGGTTGTGGTGATCGTCGGGCCTTCTGGTTCGGGAAAGTCGACCCTCTGCCGCACGATCAATCGACTCGAAACTATCGACTCAGGGTCAATCACCATTGATGGCGAAGAGCTCCCAGAAGAAGGCCGCGCCCTCGCCCGACTCCGCGCAGACGTGGGTATGGTGTTTCAGTCATTCAATCTCTTCGCCCACAAGACGATTCTTGAAAACGTTTCGCTCGGTCCGGTGAAAGTCCGCGGAGCGAAACCGGCAGACGCTCGGGCAGAGGCGCTGGCGCTGCTGGAACGAGTGGGAATCGCGGCACAAGCCGACAAATATCCGGCACAGCTCTCGGGCGGCCAGCAACAGCGAGTTGCGATCGCACGGTCCCTCGCAATGCGACCGAAGATCATGCTCTTTGACGAGCCAACAAGTGCGCTCGATCCAGAGATGATCAACGAAGTGCTCGACGTGATGGAGGGGCTCGCTCAAGACGGGATGACCATGATCGTGGTCACTCACGAGATGGGCTTCGCTCGAAAGGCAGCCAACCGAGTGGTGTTCATGGCTGACGGGGCGATCCAAGAGATACAAGAACCCGAATCATTCTTCACTGCTCCCAAGACCGAACGCGCTCGAGATTTCTTGTCAAAAATTCTCACCCACTAGCTGCCACGCGGCAATTCCGCGCTTCCCCGAGCACACCTGACTCACCGGCCCTCACCGGTATGTACCTGCGCCCTGGCGCACTCATTTGGCTGTCCACCGACGGGCGCCAACCGAACAAAGGAAACCCCCCTCATGAAGAAGTTCATTTCGCTGGCCGCTCTCGTTGCCGCTGGCGCGCTTGCACTCAGCGGTTGCGCCGCAGGATCACCCGGTGACGCAGCAAAGCCCGAATCCAGTGCAGCAACTGCGCTCAGCTACGAGGTCAACACTGATTTCGACCTGGCCGACTCGCCAACCTGGACCCGGGCCAAAGAAAAAGGTCAGCTGACTGTTGGCGTGAAGTTCGACTACCCCGGAGTCGGAAACAAGAAGCCAGGGCAAGACACCCCAGAGGGCTTCGACATTGAAATGACCCGCATGGTTGCGGCTCACCTCGGCTTTACTCCAGAACAGATCACGTTCATGGAGATCACGGCACCAAACCGTGAGCTTTTCTTGCAGCAGGGCAAGGTCGACATGGTTGCGTCGATCTACACAATCAACGATGAGCGCAAGAAGGTTGTCGACTTTGCCGGACCATACCTTGAAGCAGGTCAGGATCTGCTCGTGGCGAGCGACAGCGATATCACCGGGGTGAAGGACCTGAAAGACAAGAAGGTGTGCTCGGTGGACGGGGCAACCCCAGCTCAGCGCATGCAGGCCGACCACCCAGAGATCGAATTGGTCACCTACGATGCACTCTCGAAGTGCATGATCGACCTGGAGTCGGGCAACGTTGACGCGGTCACCCACGACGACGTCATGCTCCGCGGCTTCGCTGCCGAATACGGCGACCAGTTCCGTGTCGTGGGCGAGCGATTCAGCACCGAGCTGCTCGGTCTTGGCGTGCCAAAGGGCGATGATGCCTTCCGCAACGCAGTGAACGATGCAATTGAGGCCGCGACCGAAGACGGCACCTGGAAGAAGATGTTCGAGGCCACCCTCGGTGACACTTCGATCGTCACGATCCCAGAGATCGACCGCTACTAGCGAACCCCTCCGTGGGCGGGCCCTCACCCGCCCACGGAATCCACCAGGCCGAACCCGGCCGCCGCCGGCACACCTGTGAGAGGAAGTGAACCCCATGGATACCGCAACTATTGTGCAGTTATTCGTCTCCGGATTCTGGGGGACCGTCAAGCTCGCGACATGGACGTTTGTCTGCTCGATGCTGCTTGGCACCCTGCTCGGCATCATGCGCATCTCGCCGATCCCAGTGCTTCGCGGAGCCGCTGGCGCGTATGTCACCGTGATGCGAAACACCCCATCGACGCTCGTGCTCTTCTTCTGCGCGTTCGGCCTGCCTTACCTCGATGTGAAGTTCGGTGATGACACCGCAACTCGATCCTTTATCTACGCCGTCATCGGTCTGTCTTGCTACACCGCAGCGTTCATTAGCGAAGCGATCCGCTCAGGATTCGCCACCATTCCGGTCGGGCAGGCGGAGGCCGCCCGATCTATCGGCTTGACATTCTCGCAAAGCGTGAGCCTCATCATCTTGCCCCAAGCGATGCGTGCTGTCGTGCCGCCGATCGCCAACCATGTGATTGCAATGGTGAAAAATACTTCGATCGCTTCAGCGTTCAACAATAAGGAATTGATTTCGGCCATGCGCAACGCAGTCGAGATTCGTGGCGACTTGGTGCTCACCCTGCTCGTGGCCACGGCAGCTGCCTATCTGATTCTCACGCTGAGCCTCGGCTGGCTCTCCTCCGTGCTCGAGCGCAGAATGGCGGTACAACGATGAGCGATCTCAGCGCACTCTACGAAACGCCAGGCCCGCTCGGCCGACGCCGCAATCGCATTGTTTCTGCGATGGTCTGGGTTGGTCTTGCTGCGGCTCTCGCGTACGTCATCTATCGCTTTCAGATCACCGGACAGCTCGCCCCAGAGAAATGGACGCCGTTTCTGTACGGCGATATCCAACGGGTGTTGCTTGATGGCCTCATAAACACCCTGAAGTCGGCGCTGGTTGGCGCTGCACTCGCGCTCGTGATCGGTGTGGTGTTCGCGTTGATGCGACTCTCGCATCGGCGATGGATCCGCTCGATCGCCGTCATCTGCATTGAGTTCTTCCGGGGTCTTCCCGTGCTCTTGATCATGTTTGCGATCTTCATGATCTTTGATGTCTCCGCATTTGTGGCGGTGGCGGGCGGCCTGGCGCTCTTCAACGGAATGGTGCTGGCTGAGGTGATTCGTGCCGGAATCCTCGCAGTGCCGCGCGGTCAGCGCGAGGCTGGTCTTTCAATCGGGCTTAGCTCGTTCCGCACGATGTGGTTCATCCTGCTCCCTCAAGCGTTCCGCACGATGCTGCCGACCATCGTCTCGCAGGTGATCGTGTTGCTGAAGGATTCCGCCCTCGGATACATCGTCTCGTTCCACGAATTGGTGTACGCGATCAATCAGGTTGGTCGCGCCTATCACAACCTGCTGCCGACCTTCATTGTCGGAGCCGCCATCTTCATTGTGATCAACCTCGCCGTGAATGCGTGTGCAGTCTGGCTTGAGCGCAGGCTCGCACGCGGCCGCCGCTAACCCTCTCACCTCCCATTAGGAAAGAAGTTCTTTCGATGTCCCGCTTCATGCTGCAGCCAGGCCCAACGCAGATCGACCCTCGGGTCTTGCAGGCCACCATGCGGCCAGTGATCCACCACTCTGACCCGGAGTTCACGGTCGAATTCGATCGAAGCTGCGACATGCTTCGCACGATTCTTGGTATTCCCGCAGACGGTGAAGTGGTGGTGCTGCCCGTGAGCGGACGCGGTGGACTTGAAGCCGCAGCCACGAGTCTGACCGACGGCAAGCGTCCCGTGCTGGTCGTTGATACTGGTGTGTTCAGCGGAATGTTCCTTGACGTGATGGCCTCGCAGGCGATCCCCGCCGCAACCGTCTGTGCCCTGCCCGGAACGCACCTCAGCATCGATGCAATTGAAGCCGAAATCGTGAGACATCGCCCGTTCATGGTGTCGGTTGCGCAGACGGAAACGAGCACCGGATTGAGGTTCACTCCGGAAGAGATCACCGACCTTGCTGCCCGCTGCCACGCACACGGTGCCTTGCTTATGGTGGATGCCGTGGCCTCGCTGGGTGCCGCGCCCCTCGACATGGCTGCGCAGGGCATTGATCTCGTTGTCTCTGGCTCGCAGAAGGCGCTCGGTGGGATGACGGGGCTCGCCATTTTGGGGCTTGGGCCACGAGCTATTGCCGCCCTGCATGCACGACCCGCAGGGATCGCTCGCTCGTACTTTCTCGACCTGGCTCGCTGGTGGCGCACCTGGCTGCCTCGTGAGCGCGGTGGCGAACAGGCTCTGGGTGCGCGTCGCATGAACTGGTCGATGAATACGCACGGAGTGTTTGCCTTGCAACGTGCCTGCGAGCTTGCGCTTGAAGAAGGGCTCCCCGAGCGGCAAGCCCGCCACGAACGGGTCGCCCGCGCATTTCAAGCTGGGGCCGAGCGGCTGGGCTTCCAGTTCCTTGATGAGGCGCATCGACGTTCTGAGACGGTGAGCGTGCTCACCCCACCCGAAGGGATCTCGGCCGCCGAGGTGCTGGGAGTGCTCAGCGACGATCATGGGATTGCCGCTGCTGGCGGTCTTGGCGCGGCATGGGCTGGCAAAGTGATCCGCTTTGGACATATGGCAGAGACTGCTCGTGAGCGTGTCGCCGAAACCGCACTTGCCGGGCTCGCCGATGCCTTGCGCCGACACAATATTGATCACCCCACTGATGCGCTCGCGGTCTTCTGGGACACGGTTGATGCCCATCCATCTTCTGCGCGCTCGCTTGCTGCGAACTCGCGCACCGCTCCGGCAGCCTGAGAGGAACCGACCATGCTTGACCCCGCTGTGCATCAGCAAATCGCAAGAGAACTCGCGGAGGCGGCTCGAACTCGGGTGCCTGCTGCGCGCTTTGTGCCGCGTTTCGAAGGACTCACCGTTGAAGACTCATATGCGGTACAACGTGCTTGGCGCGACGCCAGAGTCGCTGACGGTGGCCGAGTCGTTGGGCACAAGATTGGGCTGACCTCGCGAGCCATGCAGGTGGCGACGGGGATCACCGAACCTGACTACGGCGTAATCTTTGCCGACCAGGTTCACGAATCTGGTGTCGTCTTGCAGCATGCCGACTATACGGGGGCGCGAGTGGAGGTGGAGCTCGCGTTTGTGCTCAAGGAACCGCTCTCGGGGCCGGGCGTCACCACTCATGACGTGTTGCGCGCCACAGAATTTGTGATTCCGGCGCTTGAAATTCTTGACTCTCGAATTGAGATGGAGGGCCGCACGATTGTCGATACGATTTGCGACAATGCGGCCTTGGGGTCGATGGTGCTCGGTGGTACTCCCGTGGCCCCTGAGGCGATTGACCTGCGTTGGCAGGGAGCAATGCTCTACCGAAACGAAGTGATCGAAGAAACGGGACTGTCTGGCGGGGTGCTTGGTCATCCGGCCGCAGGGGTGGCTTGGCTCGCGAACCGTCTCGCTCCGCACGGGGAGCGACTTGAAGCCGGTCAAGTGATCCTCAGCGGATCATTCACCCGTCCAGTGTGGGCCGAACCCGGTGACGTGCTGCACGCGGAGTTTCACGGCATGGGGGCAGTGACGTGTCGCTTCGTGTAGCGCCATCGGCCTCGTTCCGAGCAGAACTGGCTGAGGGTGGCGCGGCGCGTGCTGGCGCGTGGGTCTGCTCGGGGAGTCCGATTGCCGCAGAGATTTGCGCGGGGGCTGGACTGGACTGGTTGCTGATCGATACCGAACATGCCCCGAACGGACTTGAGTCGGTGCTTGCCCAGTTGCAGGCCTGCGCCGCCTACCCGGTTCATGCGGTGGTCCGCCTACCGGGTCAGGACCCGGTAGCGATGAAACAGATGCTCGATCTTGGCGCCGAGTCCGTGTTGGTACCGATGGTGAACACCGCAGCTGAGGCCGCTGCGGTCGCCGCATCTGCGGCGTATCCGCCGGCGGGTATTCGTGGTGTAGGCAGCGCGCTCGCGCGGGCAGCCCGTTGGAATCGAGTCGATGACTATTTGGCTGAGGCAAGGTCCGGGTTGACCGTGTTGGTGCAAATTGAGACGGCCGAGGGCGTGGCGAACGCGGCTGAAATTGCCGCAGTCGACGGTGTTGACGGCGTGTTTATTGGGCCGAGCGACTTGGCTGCATCAATGGGGTTCTTGGGGCAGCAGGACCACCCGGATGTGATTGCCGCGGTAGAGCAAACGATTGCTCTCGTCCAGGCCGAGGGGAAACCAGTAGGGGTGAATGCGTTTCAACCCGAACGTGCGGATGCGTATATTGCCGCTGGCGTTGATTTCATTCTGGTTGGTGCCGATGTGGCAGTGCTGGCTCGCGGCACTGAGGAGCTTGCCGCTCGTTTCGTGCCTCGTTGTGATGACACTGAGAGGGCGGCCCAGGGGGAGCCGAGGGCGAGCTACTGACGCTTGCGAAGCTGCGGCACCGGGTGTGATTTCGGCACCGTGTCAGCTTGCGGCGCCGTGTGTGAGTGCGTGACGACGTGGGTCGGGGAGGGTCTGCCGCGTTCGTGCGCGTGTGAGTAGGCCTCCCACAGGCTGTCACCTGAGTAGTGGTGTCTGCTGAGCGCTCGCAATTGCGCGCTGGCATTGATGGCGACCGTGTGGTCGAGTTTTGCGAATAGCGGAAGATCAGAAAGCGAGTCCCCGTAAGCCACGCAATCGCTCCACTCAAGACCGTAGTGTCCAAGCAGCGTCTCGGTGATGCTGACTTTTGACTCTGGCACAAGGATGTGCTCTGGGGTGGGGTCTTCGGTGAGTGGGAGGCTCGGGAATACCGATCCTGCGATGTGATCGAATCCGAAGATGCTCATGCGATCCGCGAAGAACGTGGGTGACATGGTGATGAGAGCGGATCGTTCTCCGCGCGTGCGAATGTCGCTGAGCACCTCGTCGATTCCGTGCAGAAAGGGTGTGTGCTGCATCGCTTTTTCGACGGTGTCTGCGGAGAGTCCACGCCAGAGTTGACCGATGGTGTGGGCGAACTGTCGTGTGCCGATTTCGCCTCTGCTGAACCTTGCCTCGAGGGCAAGGAGTTCTGAGGTGGTGCCGGTGACTTTGGCGATTTCTAGGCTTGCGGTTGATCCTGGGATCAGGGTGCCGTCGAGGTCGAAGATGTGAAGCATTGCCTGCTCACTCTACGGCCTTGCTCGCTGCTGAGGTTTAGGCGAGCGAGAGGAAGAGCTTTTCGAGTTCTTCTGGTTCTGCGTTGGCGGGATTGTCGGGGTCGCTGAGGCAGTCTTTGAGTGCGGTGGAAATCACGAGGAAACCCGCACGGTCGATTGCTTTGGAAACTGCTGCGAGCTGATGGACGACGTCGCGGCAGTGAGCGTCATCTTCGATTGCTTCGATCACTGCGGCCAATTGGCCTTGTGCGCGACGGAGCCGGTTGCTGATTTTGCGCTTGGCTTCTGGATCATGCGTGGTTTCTTCGAGGCTTGACATCTCTGCTCCTTGTGGACGCCCGGGGTTCGACTTGACAACCATGATACCCCCTGGGGTATTCTCTACTAAAGATACCCCCGGGGGTATTTCCACGCACCGGCCACACCCAAGGAGAACATCATGTGCCGACCTACCACCTGTCGAACCTGCGGAAAGACCACCTGGGCTGGATGCGGGCAACACGTTGCCATGGTGAAAGCCTCAGTCCCCAGCTCTCAGTGGTGCAATGGGAAGCACACCCCCGCCGAGACGGCAGCCGCGCAAGCTGATCGTCCCGGCTTCTTCTCCCGCATCTTCGGACGCTAAACAAAGGACACCCCATGGCCACCACCGATCTCACCCTCGACATCTTCAACGAGACCATCGAACGCGAAGGGATCACCATCGTCGATTTCTGGGCGGCATGGTGCGGGCCATGTCGATCCTTCGCGCCCGTCTATGAGCGGGTATCTGAACAACACCCGGACATCGTCTTCGGCAAGGTCGACACCGAGGCAGAACAAGAACTTGCCGCAGGGTTTCGTATTACTTCGATCCCCACACTCGCAATCTTTCGCGACGGCATTTTGCTCTACGCACAGCCAGGCGCGCTCCAGGCGGCGCAACTTGAGCAATTGATCCAGGGCGCTCGCGATCTGGACATGGACGAGGTGCGCAAGAGCGTAGACGCGTCCGATCAACCCACACACCCCTAACCGCATGTGAAACGGAGGCTCGTTCATGCTGCTCGAGCGTATATATGATGAGGATCTCGCCCAGGCGAGCTATCTGATTGGCTGCCAAGCGAAAGGCGAAGCAATCGTGGTGGACCCCCGCCGCGATGTGCAGGTCTACCTCGACCTGGCAGAAGCCAACAATATGCGAATTGTCGCCGTGACCGAGACTCACATCCATGCCGACTACCTCTCAGGAACTCGCGAACTCGCGGCTGCAGTCGGCGCAACGATGTACGTCTCAGACGAAGGCGGTCTCGACTGGAGCTACGGGGCAGCCTTCGACACAGCAGTCCGAATGAAGCACGGTCACCGAATTCAGCTCGGAAACATTACGGTCGAAGCCTCGCACACGCCCGGCCATACCCCAGAGCACCTGTCATTCTTGATTACCGACGGGGCACAGGCAAGCGAACCCGGCTTCATGCTCACCGGAGACTTCGTGTTCGTCGGTGACCTAGGCAGACCAGATCTGCTTGACGAAGCTGCCGGCTACACCGACACACGATTCACGGGCGCCAAAGATCTCTTCGTAAGCCTGCGCGATCGATTCCTCACGCTGCCTGACTACGTACAAGTACTTCCCGCTCACGGCTCGGGGTCAGCGTGCGGCAAAGCCCTCGGAGCCATCCCTACAAGCACGGTCGGATACGAGCGAAACTTCGCCTGGTGGGGGCCATATCTCGAACGCAATGATGAGCAAGGCTTCATCGAGGAACTGCTGAGCGGGCAACCAGATGCGCACGCATACTTTGGCCGCATGAAACGCCAGAACAAGATCGGCCCAGCGCTGCTAGGAGAACTGCCGCAGCTGATCGAATACCACACCGAAGCACTTGAGGCTGCGCTCGCCAACGCACAGGTGATCCTGTGTGACACCCGTCACAATAGCGAGGTGCACGCGGGTACTGTCTCTGGCGCATTGAACGTTCCCGGCCCCGCAAAAGCGGCAAGCTACGGTGCGTGGGTGCTGGACCCCGAGCGTGAACAACGCGAAATCGTGTTGCTCGCGCCGACACTCGACACCGCCGAAGAGATGCGGGATCATCTGCTTCGGATCGGAATTGATACGGTGCGAGGCTTCGTGCCGACACTTGACGGCCTGCCGCGAGTGCAGCCGAAGCAGGTATCTCCGTCTGAACTCGACAGTATCGAGCGGACAGTGTTGCTCGATGTGCGCAACAAGACAGAGTACGCGAGCGGGCACCTGCCCGGGGCGGAGCAACTCTCTGCCGGTCGGATGCTCTGGAATCTCGACAGTATTCCCGCTCCGGAGGCCGGAACAATTGTGAGCTACTGCCAGAGCGGAGTGCGCAATAGCGTGATCGCGAGTGCGCTGCGCCGCGAAGGGTACGACGTGGTTGAGCTTGCTGGCAGCTATGCCGCGTGGGTTGACGCCGGGCTGCCAGTATCCCGACCCGCCCATGCGGTTACGAGTGCAACGCCTCGATGAGCAAGTGCGCCCGTTCGCGCAGATACGCCGCCAGTGTTGGCGCACCTGAGAGGGGTGCGCCAACACGCCAACGCACGCGAATCTCCCCACCAGAGAAGCCAATAGGCAACGCTGGATCAAGCTCTCCCACCGTTGCCGCATCGAGCGGGATCGGTAACGCGTCGTAGTTCACCGCGGTACCTGCTGGATAGCCACCTCGTAGTGCGGCCGCGGCAATATCGCGGCGTTCCTCCCGAGAAACCGATTGGTAGCCCACCCTCCCGCGCTCGGCTGAGCGAGTTGAGGGGCCACCGGCCCACAGGGTTTCGTCAACGCCAAGCAACAATGATCCGAGTCGCCACACCTCGCCGACTGGTCGCATCGTGGCGGGCCTGGGCAGTAGGAGCAGCCGTTTCCCGGGTGGAAGATACTCTGCGAGCGCGGTCGTCTGCACGCCGGCCAGCTGGAGCATCGCAACCGTGTCGGTGAGAGCCACGCGCGCCAGTTCGACAGCGCGCTCAGAATGTTCGGCTTCAGCCATGGATCAAGTGTATTCGGCTAGCTGATCTGAGTGCGCAGTCAGTTTGCGGCTCTATGCTTATCGTGTGAGCAAGAATGGCGCGGTCGAGACGTTCGAAATTGAGCGGAAATACGAAGTCGCAGAAGACGCGGTGCTGCCCGCCGCGGTCGCGTTCGAAGCTATCGGGTTGCGTCCAGCAGAGGCGGTCGAGCAGGAACTTCGTGCCAGCTATTTCGACACGCCCGCAGGGGAGTTGGCGTCCCTGCGCCTTGCGCTGAGGCACCGACTCGGCGGTAAAGACGAGGGGTGGCATCTGAAAGCGAAGGGCGAAGACGGTGCCCGGGAGTTGCTCTGGCCAAGCTCGCACACGATGCCGACCGGGCTTCGCGCAGAGGTCGAGGATCGCCTTGGCGCTGATGCGCTCGAACGACTTCAAGCGATCGCTACGCTCCACACGCAACGTGTCACCACCATGCTGTTCGATGAGGCGGGGAGAGCAGTGGTCGAACTTGCCGACGACAGTGTTGACGCGGTCAATGAGCTCTCCGGGCGGCGGCAGCAGTGGCGAGAGTGGGAGGCAGAGCTAATGCCGGGTGAAGATCCAGCGTGGCTCGATACAGTCGAACCCATGCTCGTGGCCGCCGGAGCCAGCAGAGTGCGTGGAACTTCAAAAATTCAGCGAACCATGAGTGCAGAGGGTGACGGAGCATGAACGCGAGCAACCGCGAACCACACAAGAACCAGCGCGGCAAGGGCGAGGAAATCTCGCGCGAGGCAAGGCGAAAGCAGATCATCCTCGGTGTGGTCATGGGCATCATCGTTGGCGTGGTGATCAGCGCCATCACTACGTTCTGGTACTGGCTGCCTGCGGGTATTGCGTTTGGGCTCGCAGTTGGCGCAGTGATGAAACCCCCAAGCAAGTAGGCGCAGTGCTCTCTGGCCTACAGATTTCAGAGTTGAAATCGGGGCCGGAGACTGAAGAAAAGAAGGAAGCAACGACGCATCATGGAAGCTACAGTTTTCGAAACCCATCCACCGGCACAATCGGTGATTGATCGTTCCCTTGCAGACACCAAGCTGGGCTGCTACTGGACCGACAGCATTGCCGAGACCGCTGCAAGATACCCGACGCTGCCCGGATCGCGCATCGCCGATGATGTCGTCGTCGGTGGCGGATACGCGGGCCTGTGGACCGCGATCAAGTTGAAAACCGCGCACCCGGATCGCCGGGTGATCTTGCTCGAAGCGAAGCGAGTCGGCTGGGCCGCATCTGGCCGAAACGGTGGCTTTTGCGAGGCGAGCATTACTCACGGTGAGCCAAATGCCCAATCGCGCTGGCCCGATGAAGTCGAAACCCTGCGTCGACTTGGCTATGAGAACCTCGATGCGATTGAGCAGTTCATTGCTCAGCACGGACTCGATGTCGACTTTGAACGAACAGGACAATTGTCGGTCGCGAATGAACCCCACCAGATCGAATGGGTGGGGGAGAGCCCCGATCCGCACGTTGAAACGCTTGACGCAGCTCAGGTGCAGCAGCGGATCGCGTCACCAACGTTTCTTGCGGGCGAGTTTTCGCCACGAGAAAATGCCAATCTGCATCCGGCGAAGCTTGCCGCGGAGTTGGCGAGGCACGCCAGCGAGCTTGGTGTGGAGATCTATGAGGAGACTCGAGTGCTCCGTCTCGGGGGACAGTCCGATGAACCCCTGCAGTTCGAGACAACCCGCGGCACGGTCACTGCCGAGCGGGCAGCCCTGTGCACGAATGTGTTCCCTTCGCTGCTGAAACGGTACGCATTCCATACGGTGCCGGTGTACGACTATGTGCTTATGACCGAACCGCTCAGTGCCGAGCAACTTGCCTCCATCGCTTGGGAAGGCCGTGAAGGCCTCGCCGATATGGCAAATCAGTTTCATTACTCACGACTGACGAGCGACAATCGCATTCTCTGGGGCGGCTACGACGCTGTGTATTTCGCGGGTGGGCGAATTCGTCAAGAATATGAAGATCGCATGGAGACGCATCGGAAGCTTGCGAGTCATTTCTTTACGACCTTTCCACAGCTGGAGGGCGTGAAGTTTTCGCACCGCTGGGCAGGGGTGATTGACACCTCGACACGATTCTGCGCGTTCTACGGGCAGGCGTATGACGGCCGGGTGCAGTATGTCGCTGGGTTCACCGGGCTCGGCGTGGGTGCGACGCACTTTGCGGCGGATGTCATGGTTGATCGCTTGGAAGGGCGCTCGACCGAACGTACACAATTGGCGATGGTGCGCGAGGTTCCATTGCCGTTCCCGCCTGAGCCTCTCGCTAGCATTGGAATCAATCTGACTCGATGGTCACTGAATCGCGCCGATCATGATGGTGGAAAGCGAAATGTATTGCTGAAAACCCTTGATGCCCTCGGCCTCGGTTTTGATTCATAGCCCATCGATACCACTACAGGAGAATGCTATGAACTACTTGCTGCCAGATGGGTTAAACGGCGTCGTACACGGACGCGGCGCGATTGTGCCGCTTGAGTCGGTGCCTGCCGATGAGATCGACTACGGAAACCCCCGCCAGGGGTCGCTCACCTTGGGCACGATTGGCCGCTGTGAGGCAGGCATCTGGGAGCTGCGCGATGGTGCGGTGCTCGACACTGAAGTCGATGAACTGTTTGTCGTGATCTCGGGTGGTGCGACGATCAAGTTGCTCGATGAGGGTCGTAGTGTTGATGTGAAGACCGGCGACGTGATGCGCCTGAATGCGGGTACTCGGACCCGCTGGATCGTGAAAGATCACATTCGCAAGGTGTATCTCGCGGCGGAGTAAGTAGGGTAGGCGCTGCGGGACTGGGCAGCTACGACTCGTGGGGCGCACGCTCCGCGGCAGTCGAGGCACGATCCAGCAGCGCTCTCGCGATGGCCTCGTCGAGCACGAGATCGGTGACCAGGCCAGCGGCGAGCGCTCCCGCGAGTGCCTCTGCTTTCCCTTCGCCAGCGGCGACACAGATTCTGCGTCGCACCCGTGCAAGTTCGTGCAGGCTTGGCCCGCTTGCTCGTGCGTTGAGTTGAATGTCAGCACTTGTGCCGTCTTCGCGGAAGAATACCGTGGCAACATCGCCAACCACCCGCTCGTTCTCAAGGGCGCGGAGATCCTCAGCTTCGAGGTATCCGTCTGAGTACACATGGCTGGGAACGGGTGATTGCGCGGCCCCGACGCTAAAGATGATCATGTCGAGTTTCGCCTGGAGATCGAGGATGCGCTGAGTGCTGCGTTCTTGCCAGAGCGCGGTTTTCGTGGCGGGATTGTCGAAGAAGGCTGGCACTGGGAAGTGCTGCACCTGCGCGGTGAAGGCTCTGCCGAATCGGCGCAGGATGTCGCTCGCATAGGCGATTCCGGTGGTCCACATGTTGCCGGATCCGTTGAGTTGCACGAATACGGTGCCTGCCGTGTGGCTGGCGTTGAGCTTGCGGCTGACGGCGGCCAGGGTCGATCCCCAGGCGATGCCGACGGTCATGTGTGAACTTACGAGCCCCGCGAGTACTTCGGCGGCGAGGTGGGCAACCTGGTCGAGGCGTTCACTTTCGCTTGCGTCGGCGCGCACCCCGACGACGTGCGCGTTGACCTCGAAAGCCGCCCGAAGATCGTCTTCGAGGCGGCGGATGTCGTCGAAGGGTGAGCGCACGCGAATGTCGACAATGCCGGTGTCTCGTGCCTCTTGCAGGAGGCGGGACACCGTGGATCGGGAGACTTGCAGGTGAGTTGCGATGGCTTCCATTTTCTCGCCGCGAAGATAGTACGCATTCGCAGCGGCCCACATTGCTTCGTAGCGGTCAGCTTCGCTCATGGATTAAGTGTGCACATATGTGCAATGACCTTGCAAGTCTTTGCGCTTGCTTCAGAATTGATGCCATGCACACTGACGCACCTCAGCCGAGTCCACTGCGCGGTCACACCGAGGCGCTTCGCGAATTGATGCAGCGTCCGAATGCGCAAGTCCTGATCCTTGGCGCGGGGATCAACGGTATCGCCACCTTTCGAGACCTCGCCCTCCAGGGAATCGACGTAGCCCTGGTAGATGCCGCGGATTACATGGGCGGAGCGTCGGCAGCCTCCAGCCACATGATCCACGGCGGTGTTCGATACCTCGAGAACGGCGAGTTTCGGCTCGTGCGTGAGGCTGTGCAAGAGCGCAACCGGCTGCTCCGAATCGCGCCGCACCTCGTCAAGCCCCTGCAAACGACCATCCCTATTTACTCAACGTTCTCGGGGGTCCTTTCCGCGCCGCTGCGATTCCTCTTGCACGGATCGAAGAAACGCACCGAACGCGGTGCCGCGCTCATCAAGTTCGGTCTCATGCTTTACGATTCCTTCTCGCGCGACGGCGGCCGAGTGCCGCGCCACCGATTCCACGGGCAGAAAAAAACGATGCACGAGTTTCCGCAACTCGATCGAGCCGTCAAATACACGGCAAGCTATTGGGACGCGTCGGCGCACAGCCCAGAACGATTGGGGATCGACCTGTTGCGGGACGCCACCGAAGCTGGCGGTGACCGAGCGCGAGCCGCAAACTACCTTGCCGCGGTCGGAGTGCGCGAGGGGGGAGTGGTGCTGCGAGATCAACTCGACCAAAGCGAGCTCATTTTTCATGCAGACGTGGTGATTAACGCAACCGGGCCGTGGGTCGACCTCACAAATGAAGGGCTCGGTGAGAAGAGTGCCCTCATGGGCGGCACCAAGGGATCGCACATCGTGCTCGACCACCCCGAACTCCTCGCAGCTACGCGCGGAAACGAAATCTTCTTCGAGCACAATGACGGCCGAATCGTGCTCATTCACCCCCTCAACGGTCGCGTGCTCGTTGGCACCACTGACCTCGAACACGATATGCGCACTCCCGCCGAATGCACCGAAGCAGAAATTGACTACTTCTTCGAGCTGATCGCACATGTCTTCCCGGGGATCGCCGTTGACCGGAGTCACATCGTGCACCTCATGAGCGGAGTGCGCCCGCTGCCTCGGCATGGCGATCAAGCCCCGGGTTTTGTGTCGAGAGACTACCGGGTGGAGCGAAGCGACTTTGCTGGGGCACGACGTGCGATGCTTACGCTGGTTGGTGGAAAACTCACCACCTTCCGGGCCTCAGCCGAAACGATCACCGACCGGGCACTTGCAGAGCTCGGAGCCGCCCGCAAGGTATCGACCGCGGAACGAGCGATCGGCGGTGGACAGCAATTCCCCGCGAGTGATCGTGCGAAGGCACGTTGGATCGCCGCCGCTTCCTCACCGCTCAGTTCCGCACGTCTTCGCGCGCTGCTTGAACGCTACGGCAGCTATGCCGCCAGCATTGCCGACTATATTGCCGACAGGCCAGACGAGCCTCTGTGCTCCGCCCCGGAGTATTCCACCGCAGAGATCGAGTATCTGAGTGAGCAGGAGTCGGTCGTACATCTGAGTGACCTGCTGCGCCGACGCACGAACCTCGCGTTCACCGGCGTCTCTGCCAGTGGCATCGCCGAGATCGCCGAGATCGTCGCACCGATCCTCGGCTGGGACTCCGCGCGAATCGCCAGTGAGGTGGCCGCAGCCGAGGAGGAACTGCTCCCGCGCACCCGCTTTGCGCTCGCCGCAACCGCTGAGTGACATAGAGTTCTCTGAGGAAACTTGTTTGAGAGAGCTCAGAGGAGAGCACATGGGCATGTCATGGAAGCAGCACGGAGACGGGAAAACAGTCGCCCCTGACGCGATCGTTCTTCCAGAAGAGCGACTGAGCTGGCCGAAGACGATCGGTTTTGGCGCACAGCACGTGGTTGCGATGTTTGGTGCTACCTTCCTTGTGCCGCTGCTGACGGGATTCCCTCCCACTGCGACCCTCTTCTTCTCGGGTCTTGGCACCCTGCTGTTCCTGCTCCTCACCGGCAACCGTCTGCCAAGCTACCTGGGATCGTCGTTCGCGTTCCTCGCGCCAATCGGTGTCGCAACCGGTGTCGGCCTTGGCAGCGGCGACATGCCAAGCGCTGAAGGATTCGCGCGCGCCTCATTCGGCATTTTGGCGATCGGTGTATTGATGACACTGGTCGGCATCATTGTGCACCGTTTCGGCACCCGCTGGATCAACGCGCTGATGCCTCCCGTTGTCATGGGCGCAATTGTTGCGCTGATCGGCTTCAACCTTGCGCCGGTTGTGAAGAACAACTGGAATGCCACCGCAAATTCAGGCTGGGTCGCACTCATCACTATCGTGTCGGTGCTGCTGATTACCGTGCTCTTCCGTGGGATTCTCGGACGTCTCTCGATTGTGCTCGGCATGGGTGTCGGCTACGTCGCCGCAGTGCTGATGGGCGAAGTTAATTTCGACGGAGTCCGTGACGCTGCCTGGATCGGACTGCCTGACTTCCACCTGCCAGGAAACCCATTCGCTGATCCATCGCTCTGGGGCTTGCTGCCGATGTTCCTCCCCGTGGTGCTCGTGCTGATCGCGGAAAACGTCGGTCACGTCAAGAGCGTGGGGCTGATGATCAACCGGGATCTCGACAAAGTCACTGGCCGCGCGCTGCTCGCGGATGGTCTCTCGACGATGCTCGCTGGCGCGGGCGGCGGTTCGGGAACCACCACTTACGGCGAAAACATTGGCGTGATGGCCGCGACTCGTATCTACTCAACTGCCGCCTACTGGGTCGCTGGCATTATCGCGATCCTGCTCGGCTTCTCGCCGAAGGTTGGCGCCGTTATCTTCTCGGTTCCCGCGGGGGTGCTCGCCGGAGTAACCGTAGCGCTCTACGGTTTGATCGGCTTGATCGGTGTCAAGATCTGGATCGATCACAAGGTCGACTTCACCAAGCCGATTAACCAGTTCACCGCAGCGGTCGCGTTGATTGTCGGCATCGCTGATTTCGGCCTCGTGCTCGGTTCGGAAGCGAGCCCCATCGTGTTTAACGGCATCGCACTTGGCACCCTTGCCGCGATCCTCGTCTACCACCTCATGGCCTGGGCCGCGCGGGCGCGCGGACTCGGTGAGGCGGTCAGCCCGATCGAGCCAGGCACCGACTCGGTCAAGGTGCCAACCGAGGCCTAACCCATCAACACGATCCTCACGCCCGGTCACTTCACTGACCGGGCGTGAGTCGTTTCTTCGTGATAACTCAAGGCGCGCCGAAAAATCTCCGCGATTTCAGAGAACCCCGTCGTAGGGTGACGGTGTGTGGAGTGTAGACCGGCGCCGTAAGCAAGGCGCGAGTACCCAAGAGGCCAACGTGCCTCAATCTAGCGGTGCACCCACGGCAGAGGGTGCCCTTGCCCCGAAGCTTGAAGATCCAGTGACCACAAACGAGACCGCCGATTTGGGTGGAGCAGCGCAGCCGCAGGTCGCCGTGACTGCGGTTGATGCGTTCGCGACCGAACATCAGCAGTGGCGTGAAGAACTCGCCACAGTCGGCGGACCCAGTTCACTGATCCACTTTGATGACGAACCGATGAACCGGATCGAGTTGTCGACCACTCACCCCGGCGGGATGCCCCAGTTCATCACTGGCCAGAAGATCCTGCTTTCAGCGCTGATTCGTGACGATGTTGCGCTTCGTCAGGCGCGCATTGCTGCAGGACGGGTGACCGATAAAGCAACAGAGATGCGAGCGGTTCGCGGTCTCGAAACCGTGCATCTTGGCGTGGGTATTGCGAAGTGGCACTTCGAGGGCGAAGACTTCTGCGCGCCAGTGCTGCTGCGTCCGCTCGCGATTCGTCGCTACGGTCGTGACTTTGAACTGAAGCTGAAGAAGCACCCCCTTGTGAACCGAGAACTGCTGGCGACCCTGCGCGAGCAATTCGGGCTCGTGGTTGACGCTCGCACCCTGCTTGAGCTTTCGCAGAGCGAGGGCGTGTTTAAGCCACAGCCAGTCATCGACCGACTCCGCCAGATGGTCACCGGTGTGCCCGGCTTTGTCGTGCAGCCCAGGCTCGTGGCTTCATCGTTCTTGAACGTTTCGCAACAGATGGTTGCCGATGCGAAGCAGCTGGATACGCCCGTGCTGCAAGCTGTGTGCGGAAGCGAAGTTGCCAAGCAGCAACTCGAAGCTTCCTACCGCCCAGTCACAGCGACCCACCCGAACCATCGTGCTCCAGAAGCTGATCGCCACCTCTATGACTCAGACCCTGAGCAAGACGACGTGCTTGCACAGATTGGTGCGGGGCACTCGGTAGTAGTTCGCACCCTGCCTGGAACAGGTGGCACCCAGACCGTGGTGAGCGCCGTAGGCGAATTGGTTCGCGCTGGCAAGCGGGTGCTCGTAGTGTCACCCCGCCGGTCAACGCTGGACGGAATCTCCCACCGCTTGAGCCGTGTGGGTCTGAGCGGTCTGGCCGTCACCCCACGATTGCTGCGCCGAAATCTCGTTGAGGCGATCAGCCGAAACGAAGCGGCAGCGCCAGGTTCGCAGCGCGATATCGACGACGCACTCGTGCGTCTGCGCAGTGTGCTGCTGAGCTATGAAGAAGCGCTCGTTACGAAGGATCAGCGATTCGGGGTCTCTCCGCTCGATGCACTGCGTGAGCTGAGCCGACTCGCGCTGCTCGCATCGCCACCCACCACCACGGTGCGGCTCGACGACAAAGCACTCGGACAGTTGACTCTTGACCGTTCGTCGATCGCCGAAGACATTACCGAGGCGGCCCGGCTCGGGCAGTTCCAGTACGGACCGAGCGATTCTCCGTGGTACGGGGTTGATTTTGCGACCACCGAGGCCGCGCGCAGCGCGTACGCGCTTGCAGTGGATCTTGCCGAATCACAATTGCCCCGACTCATCTCGCAGGCGAATCAGCTGATCGAGCAGACTTCCTTGCGCCCCTACGAGACGATCTCGGAACTTGGCGTCTACCTTCGCCTGCTGATGGGTGTGCGCGACACACTCGATCGGTTCTCGCCGGAAGTGTTCGACCGCCCACTCGACGAGGTGATTGCCGCACACGCCCCGCGCGGAGGCGAAGACATGTCGAATAGCAATCGACGTCGGATGCGCCGCCTGGCTCGGGAATATGTGCGTCCGGGCGTGCACGTCAACGATATGTACACGCGTCTGATGCAGATTCAGCAACAGCGCGTGCTCTGGCAGCGATACAGCACCGTGGTTGGTGCCCCACCTGAGGTGCCGCTCGGAATCGCCGATGTGGCGGCTGCCTTCCAAACCTCCTATCAAGACCTCGACGAGCTTGACCGGGTGCTTGGTGTGACTCATGACAGCGAGCGTCTGCGGACGATGCCGCTGGCGACACTCGCCCGCCGCACCACCGATCTCGCTCGCGAGAGCGAAGTGCTGCAGAACATTCAGGAGCGCACGGCGATCGTGGAACGTTTGCGCGCCGCACATCTTGAAGCCCTGATTGATGACCTTTCGGCTCGGCATGTGCCGGTCGGCCAGGTCGCGGCAGAACTCGAACAAGCCTGGTGGCAATCAGCGCTTGAACGTATGCTCCAGACAAATGAGGCCCTGCTGAGCGCAAACACTTCGGTGATTGAACGGCTTGAGGCAGACTTTAGGCTGGTTGATGACGCACACGCTGGTGCAAGCGGCACAGTGCTTGCCGGTCGCCTCGCCGATGCGTGGCGCATCGCAGTGGCAGATAACCGCGGTGAAGCACTTGCCCTTCGCGAACTGTTGCGCAACGGCGATTCCTCGCTGCTGCAGCTCGCCCAGCAAGCACCGACCCTCATCGGCGTGCTTGCTCCCGTGTGGGTGCTGTCTCCGTATGAGGCGGCGAGCCTGCCGTCAGAGTTGCGCTTTGACACGGTGGTGCTGGTTGATGCCGGTGCGACGACGCTCGTTGAGAACGTCAGTGCGGTGCGTCGTGGGCAGCAGGTTGTCGCTTTCGGTGACACGGTGACGCAAACCCCATCGCGCTTCGAGATCGCCGTGCGTAGTCTGCACTCCGAGTCGCAATCGGCTACTGAACCGGCAGAAGACCTGCACAGTCGTTCGGCGTATGCGCAACTGCGCACCGTGCTGCCAGAGCTCTCACTCACTCGCAGCTACCGCGCCGGCGGAGAAGACCTCACGAATCTCGTGAATTCACGATTCTATGGCGGCGATATCGAATCACTGCCTTGGGCGGGAACCTTCCTTGGCCACTCCAGCCTGACGGTTGAATTCGTGACTGATGGTCAGGGGCTGCCCGATCCGCACACCGGGGCGGTTGAAAGCACCGACGCTGAGGTGAACCGGGTGGTGCAGCTGGTGCTGCAGCACGCGGCTGAACGACCACGCGAGTCGCTCATGGTGCTCACGGCAAGCACCAGGCATGCCGTCCGGGTGCAGCAGGCAGTCTTGCACGCATTCTCAAAGCTGCCGCAGTATCGCGAGTTCTTGCTGGGTGAGCGTGCCGAACCCTTTGCCGTGCTCACACTTGAGCAGGCAATGGCGCAGAGCCGTGACCGCGTGATCTTCTCTATCGGATACGGTCGCACTCCGCACGGACGGGTGCTGTCGAACTTCGGCTCGCTCGGTCAGCCCGGCGGGGAACGCCTGATCGCTGTCGGGATGACTCGTGCGCGGCGCGGCATGACGATTGTGAGCTGCTTCCGACCAGAGCATCTTGATACTGCCCGGATCAAGCACGGTGTCATCGAACTGTCTGAGCTGCTGGCGCTTGAGCACCCAGAATCGGAACCGGTATCGTTGCCTGCCGAGCGAGATCCGCTGCTTGGCGAACTTGCCGACCAGCTCACCCGGCTTGGGCTGAAGGTTGCGCTCGACTATCGTGGCGCCATTCCGCTCGCTGCATCTCTTGGTGACCGCGCTATCGCGATTGACCTCGATTTCGCTGGTGCCGTGGACCAGGGACTGCGGAGCGCTTTGCGCTTGCGCCCGGCAGTGTTGCGCAGGCTCGGCTGGCACTATCATCGCGTGCATAGTTTCGATCTCTTTGCTGATCCCGAGCGTGTGGCGCTTCGGGTCGCGAGTATCGTCGGCTACGATCCCGAGGCGCAAAGCGTCGAGGATCAGGTGGCAGCGGACGGTGAGGCGTCGGCCCCCGGCACTCTGTTCTGATGAACGATTCGCCCCGTCGAAACCGGCGGGTGACTCAGCAAGACCCGCCACTGGAATCGGCCGAACCTGCTCCGAAGCAGTCGGAGCGTCATCGGGATACTCAGGCAGAGCCGAAAGTGGCAAAAAAGCGCGTGCAGACGCGTGCACACAACGAAAACGACGCGCGGTTGCTCGCTGATCGCCCGCCACACTGGGGCTGATCGAGAAGCCCTGAGGGGAGTGGGCCCGCCAGCGGCACTCGGTGCGGCTCAGCCGAGCGGTGCGGCTCAGCCGTGCGGCGCTGCGGGCACGGGCGTTGCGTGCACGGGCGCTGGAAACGACGAAGGGCCGTCTGGGGGGTCTCTGCTAGGAAGCGGAGGAGCTGGGCTTGCTCTCCGAACGTGAGTCCGTGCGGTAAAACCCTGAACCGCTGAACGTGACGCCTAGCGAGCCGAAAACCTTGCGCAGCGTTCCAGCGCACTCGGGGCACTCGGTGAGTGCATCATCGCTGAACTGCTGATAGATGTCGAAAGCGTGGTCACAGTCGGCGCATCGATAAGCGTAGGTAGGCACAGTAGCTCATCCTACCTCGAACTCGTTTTCAATATCTCCGAAGCGCAGAGTGCGGCTCGGAGTGACCGCGCCGTCTACCGGCGAATCATGCGGCTCCACCGGAATCGCATCGAACACCTCATCGTCAAAGACCACCGCCCAAATGTGCGGAGAGTGGTTCAGCTCTGCGATGCAACGATCGAAATATCCGCGGCCCCAGCCGAGCCGGTTCCCGTGCAGATCGACCGCAGCTGCGGGGATCAGCATCAGATCGACCGCAGCAAGCGAGTGCCGATCGACGGCGACTCCGACAGGTTCCTCAATTCCAAATGCGCCAGGTACGGTGTCGCCAGCGCCGGCACGAATCCAATCGAGTCGGCCGTCCTCGCGCGACACCGGCAAAAGCACTTCTCTGCCCTCACTGCGTGCCCACCGTAGAAAGGGTCGCGTGTCTGGTTCGGTCGCAGTGGCGAGAAAACAGCACACGGTTCGCGCGCCGAGGGTGTGCACGAGCGTCCGAAGCCGCTCGCCAAGGTCTCGGCCAAGCTCGGCACGGCGATCCTCGCCCAGCTCGCCGCGCCGCGCGCGAATCGTCCCGCGCAAGGCTCGTTTGCGGTCGACTATTTCAGTCACGGTCACATTGTATTCCTCCTGCCACGGCGGGTGCTGTTGCCAGAGATCTCAAGCTGAAGGGGGATAAGCTACCGGCTATGACGACACAGAGGCACAGAGTGACCAAGGCAGTTATTCCAGCTGCTGGACTGGGGACTCGTTTTCTTCCCGCAACCAAAGCGATGCCGAAAGAAATGCTGCCCATTGTCGATAAGCCCGCGATCCAGTATGTGGTCGAGGAAGCAGTAGCCGCTGGGCTGAGCGATGTGCTGATTATTACGGGGCGCAATAAAGAAAACCTGATCAGTCATTTCGATAGTGTTCCCGAGCTGGAACAGACGCTCCAGAACAAGGGCGATAGTCGACGTCTTGATCAGGTCACCGAAGCAAGCGACCTCGCCGACGTGCACTTTCTTCGTCAGGGACAACCGCTCGGCCTTGGCCATGCGGTCGGACGCGCTGCCAACCATGTGGGCGACGAATCATTCGCAGTGCTGCTGGGCGACGATCTGATCGATGCCCGCGATCCGCTGCTTCGCCGCATGATTGAGGTGCACGACACCCACCAGGCCACTGTCGTCGCGCTCATGGAGGTGCCCCCGGAGCAGGTGAACCTCTACGGTTGCGCCGCAGTTGAACCGACCGCGGAAAGCGATGTAGTGCGCATCACCGGCCTGGTTGAAAAGCCGAACCCCGAAGACGCCCCATCAAACCTTGCAGTGATTGGGCGGTACGTGCTGCGCCCCGAGATTTTCGGCCTCATCGATGGTCTAGAACCCGGCCGTGGGGGCGAGTATCAACTGACTGACGCGCTCAACACCTTGGCTCTTGACGAGGGGGAGCGGCCGATCCTTGGCGTAATATTCCGGGGCCGACGCTATGACACCGGCGATCGTTCCGAATGGATCAAGGCAAATCTCATGCTCGGTGTCGAGCACGAAGAACTCGGTCCGGAATTGCGTGAATGGCTGGTCGCGTTCGCGAAAGGCCTCGGCTAGGTTCCAGTGAGTCCACTGTCGTACTCAATTGAGCTCCCTGCCGCAAGATATTCGGGGCGGATAGGTATTCGTGGGGTGCGTGGACGTGATGCGGCACCCTTGCGGGCGTTGCTTACTGAAAACCGAGATTGGTTGCGACCCTGGGAAGCCACCTACCCGGGCGGCGGCGGCGCGGTTCCGGGATCGCAGCCGCTTGGGCCCATGATTCGTGCGCTGCATCGGCAACGCAGGCAGGGTGCTGGAGTCTCCTTCGTGCTGCTCTATGACGATTGCGTGGTCGGGCAGCTAAGCCTGAGCGACATCAGCGGTGGGGCACTGCGCTCAGCTTCAATCGGATACTGGGTGTCGCAACACGTTGCAGGGCGCAATGTAACTCCAACCGCAGTCGCACTCGCAATTGACTACGCGTTCTCAGAACTGGGATTGCATCGAATCGAGATCTGCATTCGACCAGAGAACGCTGCTTCACTTCGCGTGGTGGAGAAACTTGGTCTGCGCTACGAGGGGCGCCGCGAAAGATACATACATATCGACGGTCAGTGGTGCGACCACGAGAGTTTCGCGGTCACTGTCGAAGAAGTGCCGAAAGGAATGCTCACTCGTTTCGGCGCGCCACACACGTGAGTGCGATTCCAGAACGTACAGTGACCACATGGCAAGCGGTGTTTTCGGCGGTGGGTTGATCTTCGTGGTCGCCGCGCTGCTTTGGGCCGCGGTGCTGGTGCCAAGCTGGGTGCGCCGCCGCGAGTTCAGGGCCGCCGAGCAAAACGCGCTTCGTTTGCAGCGCACCCTGCGAGTTCTCGCTGAAACGGCCGAGGTGCCTACCGAGGTACGAGTTGAGGCGACGGCTCGGGAGGCGCTCGCTCAGGAGCGCTTGCTGCGCACCGCACAGAAACGTCAGGAAGCCGAACGAAAGGCAGCGTTGACCGAGGCTCGCACCGAACAGATCCGGGCCGAAATGCGGGCGCAGCAGCTCAAGCGAAAGCAAGCTGCGGTGGTTCGCTCGGCGAAATTGCGTCGCCCCGTGGTGCGTCGCGCTCGGTCAATGGCCGCCCTCGTATTTCTGCTGTCGCTTGCGGCTCTGCTGGTTGGGGCCGGAACCTTGATTGCTGGCCTCGGGCCTGCCGTGTTGCTCATTGCGCTTGCCGCAGGTGTGAGCGCGCTCGGTGTGCTTGTCTTGCTGGCGCCCGGACGAGTGAAGCACGTCGAGATTGAAGCTGAGCAGGTCGCTCCGGGTAGGCCACGCCGGGAGGCTCCGGTGGAGCAGGTGGCGGCACCCGTGGATCGCAGCGTCGAGGCGCATGCCGCTGCCCAGGCAGCTGCGGCCGCCCGCATCGCCAGAGCAAAAACGATGGCTCGTGCTCGTGCAGAGCAAACGGCAGCGGCATTGCAGAACCAGCCAGAGTCGATCTTGTTGGAGCGGAGCGTCCAGGCTGATGCTCAGGCTCCCGCTTCCGCTCAGGCCCCGGCGCTGGCAGAGGCGCCCGCACCGACTGCCGCTGAGCGTCAGCGTGATCGCGCGGAGGCGTCTGCTGCGCTGGATCGCGCCGCTCAGGTTCAGGCTCAGGCACGCGCGGCAGCGGCCGAGGTGGCGGCGAGCGAACGGCTGCGTCAGATGGGTGTCGTGGGAGATACCAGCGACGGTGCACTTGACCTTGATGCTGTGCTGAAGAGTCGCCGCGCAGGCTGAGCCTGGCCGTCTCTCTTGAGTGTCGCGCTAGCTGAGTCCCTCTCGGGAATGACACAGCGCCCTCGGTTAGTATTGGTGAGTCCTGCTCTAGCAAAGGTAGGGCATCGTCGAGTTTCGTAGGGTGAGCGATGGACAACTGGTGGGTCAATGCGATCTGGTCGGTAACACCGACCCTGCTGATCGGGATCTTCTTCTTCTTGGTGCTGCGTTTCATTCTTCGCGCAGACCGGACAGAGCGCCGAATCTATAAAGAGATGGAAGCAAAAGAGCGCGCACGACTGGGGCTCCCTCCGAAATCTGATCAGTAACTCACTGCGAAAGCGCCATGAGCAGGTATTCTCGCCTGCACTGATTTCTTGAACGAAATGCCGGAATCTCCATCACACCCATAGACTTGCTGGCATGCAAGACATCCTCGCTACGCTGCGGCTGACAGAAACGGGTTCTTTCTGGAACTCGGTGAACTGGCCGTTCCTGTGGGCCGGCATGGTGCTGGTGGTGGACAACATCATCAGGATCATTGCGCTCTTTGTGGTGCCGCGAAACCGCCGCCCCACGTCTGGGATGGCGTGGCTCATCACCATCTTCTGGTTGCCAGTTCCCGGCCTGCTGCTGTTCTGGCTGATTGGTGGAATTCAGCTGCCTAAGAAGCGGGCGCGTATGCAAGAGCTTGCGACCGAGGCCGTGAGCGAGATCGCGGATCGCGAGCAGGAGACACTCGGCACCGAACTCGCGGTGTTGCCAGATGGGATCTCGAACGCTGTGCAACTCGGGCGCTCGCTTGGCGCGCAGCCCATGGTGCGAGGCAATGCGACGAGCATCTGCATCGACTACGAAGAGTCCTTCGCGCGCATTGCCAGGGCGATCCGCGAAGCCCGTGACTATGTGTACGTCGAGTTCTACATTCTTGTGCACGATGACACCACGCACGATGTGTTCGAAGCCATGCGTGAGGTCATTGCGCGCGGAGTCGATGTGCGGGTGTTGCTTGATCACGTCTCTGCGGTGCGCAACCCTGGCGCAAAACGGACCGCGGCCACGCTCGAGGAGATTGGCGCAAAATGGGCATACCTGCTGCCGATCCGTCCGTGGCGAGGTCAGTGGCAGCGACCGGATCTGCGCAACCACCGCAAGCTCGTCGTCGTTGATGGCACAGTCGGGTTCATGGGTTCGCAGAACCTTGTCGACTCCAGCTACAACAAGGCATCGAACATTCGTCGTGGATTGCACTGGCGGGATCTGATGGTACGCGTGGAAGGCCCGGCGGCACTGGGGCTGGAAGCGGTATTCCTGAGCGACTGGTTTGTTGAGACCGGTGAGGTGATGCCGCACTCGCTCGATGACGACCTTGAGGTGAGTTTGCCGGGGAATGTCGACTGCCAGATTTTGCCAAGTGGTCCTGGCTTTGGTCGAGAGAACAATCTGCAAGTCTTTGTGTCACTGCTGTACACGGCGCAAGAACGGATCAGCATCACGAGCCCCTACTTCATCCCCGAGAGTGCGATCATGCACGCGCTTCGTGCGGCGACCGCTCGCGGGGTGAAAGTCGAGCTTTTCGTGTCGGAGATTGGCGACCAGGCCGTCGTCTATCACGCGCAGCGCTCCTACTATGAAGAGCTCTTTGACGCGGGAGTGCGAATCTTCATGTACCGTCCGCCATACATACTGCACTCGAAGCACTTCACCATTGACGATCGCATCGCGGTCGTTGGCTCATCGAATATGGATCAGCGCTCCTTCAACCTCAACATGGAAGTGTCGATGGTGGTCTACGGCGAGAGCTTCGTGCAGGAACTCGATGAAGTGAATGCGTATTACCACGCGAACTCTCGTGAACTGACGAAAGAAGAATGGTCGAAGCAGCCACTGCGCTCGCAGCTGCTTGACGGGCTCGCCCGTTTGACCTCGGCGCTGCAGTAATCAGACTGCCGGGTGCGCGACACCAAGGCTGCGCGCACGCGGCGGGCCGTCTGCTGAAGCGGTCAGTAGCCAGACCTCAGCGTTGAGCACTCGGGGAACGTCCACCTCGCAGAGTGTGCTCAAGCCGAGCCGCAACATTGCACCGTGAGCGATCACGATCGATCCGGGATGCTCGGTGAGCAGCTTCGCGAAGGCGTTTGCTGAGCGAGTGGCCACGGTATTGACAGCTTCGCCGCCGGGCACCTCAAGATCCGGCCAGCGATGCTGTGCCTCGGCTACAAGCATGCCCTCGGCCTCACCGAAGTGTCGCTCGATGAGCGCCTCATCGATGCGAGTCTCGCCAAGGCCGAGCGCCGCAGCGATGATCTGTGAGGTTTCAATCGCTCGTCCGAGTGGCGAGGCCACCACCTGAGCTGAGGTGAAACCGCCATGCTCGCGCAGCAATTCTGCAGCCGCAGCAGCCTGTGCACGACCGGTGGGGTTCAGCGGAACCTCGGTCCGCCCCTGAAGCCTGCGCGCGAGATTCCAGTCAGTTTCTCCGTGGCGTACTAGTGCGATTGAGTGTGCGGTGGGGGCAGTCATGCCTCCACGGTATCGACTCTTGGTGCTTGGTGCTTGGTGCTTGGTGCTTGGTCTTGGCTCGCGAGGCTCGCCGAAAGGCTGCCCGGATCGCGAGCGGCGTTAGCGGGCCCGGCGATCCATCTCGAGCAGGTCACCGACCTCGCAGCCGAGCACCATGCAGATTGCCGTCAAGGTGGAGAAGCGGATCGCTTTTGCGCGGTCATTCTTGAGCACTGAGAGGTTGACGATGCTGACCCCCACTCGCTCACTTAACTCAGTCAGCGTCATGTTGCGCTCGGCGAGAAGTTCATCCAAGCGACAGTGGATGGAGTGGTGTTCGATGGGTTCGGCGGGGGTCATACCAGGCCCTCGGTCTCGTGCTGGAGCCGTATTGCTCGCCTGAGCGCTACGTCAATGAGCCCGGAAGCTGCGACAACGAAGAGCAGGATCCAATACCAGGCCCACCAATCTGTTGCCCCGTTCGTGCTCGCGCGAAGATTCAGCGCCGCATCAACTCCGTTGGCGCCAAGATTCCAGCCCGCGAAGGAGAGCAGGCCGCCGCCGAGCAGCGACCAGGTGAAGGTTCGCATGGTGCGGCTGGTGGCCAGAGTGAAAAAGCGGCCCTGCTGGAAGAGCCAGGCGATCCGCACGATGCAGACGATCCCCGCGATTGCGGCGAGCGCTGCCGCAGCAATCGAAATGATGAGGCAAATGGTCGAGACGGTGTTGAGATCAGTGACCAGCACTTCCAGGTTGCGGAAGCTGCCTTGCACGGGAGCAGCGGGGAGTGGGCCATCGCTGCCGTAGCTTGGCAGGCCTTCGGCTGTGGCGGTTTGCGTCTGTACTGGAAGATTCCAGATCACCCCGCCGGGCACGAATGTTTTCAGGTATTGACGTACCGCGAGGTACACGACCGACGCTGTAGCGACTGCCCCTACGGCAATGATCGCGATGGCGTCGGCACGAAGCTTTCCCGAGCTGGGTTCTTTGGGGAGCGGGGTGTGTGTCGACATTTAGATCAGTCCTTCAGTGTCGCGTTGCATGCGCTCGCCAGCCAGGAACACCGTGATGATCAGGCCTGCCGCGAATGCGCCGAGCAGATAGATGGATGGTTCGACGGACACCACGGTGTTGTCGATCTCGTTCTGGGTAGCCCATGCGAGCGCACCATTGGCGAGCATGGTCTCGCAGAGTTGTGCGAACGAGAATCCGAGGAGCCCGGTGAATGCGGTGCCAATGACGATCCTGGTGTTTCGTTTGCTAAAGATCCGTCCACGCATGATCGATACCGCGAGCAAGGTGAGTCCTGCGGTGATCGCTGCGAGTGTGAGGGTCGTCGCGACTGGCGCAGCCACCCCGGCGATAACCGATGCGAGCGGCAGATCTTCTGCCTGGATCTCTGCGGTGCTGACGTTGATGGGAAGCACCTGTCCCGTGCCGTAGGGAATCTCGGCCATGACGTCGACCATTTTCACCATGACGGGGGTGGGCCCTGGACGGAGGATCTCAATGATGCGAAAGACAGCGAGCACCGCAGAGAGGAGTGTGATCGCCCCGCCCACGATGATTGAGAACCACAGCGCGCCTCGGTCGCCCCGGTCGGGAATGTAGGGCGATCGTGCGGTCTCTGTGAGAGTCATGTCATTCTCCTTATCGATATTCGATATTATCGCTTATCGATAAGTTTGGGGGTGCGTGGAGCGAGTTGTCAAGCCCGGGTGCCGATTCCGGCTTGCACTTCGCTTCCCACGAAACGGCTGTGCTGGCCAAACGGCTAGGTCAGCGAGCGCCGTGCTGAAGGCTGAGGCCTGCCCAGCACCCACGCTCGCTTGCCATTGTTGTCACGCCTGCGGCGAACAACCACCCATGTCGCGGCTGTGGTGCGTAGTCTGTTGCTATCGGTCGCATGAACCACTGACCGCATGGAGGAAAGATGTTCGAGAGATTCACGGACCGCGCTCGTCGAGTGGTAGTTCTCGCCCAAGAAGAGGCGAAGATGCTCAACCACAACTACATCGGCACCGAGCACATTCTGCTCGGCCTCATTCACGAGGGTGAGGGTGTAGCAGCCAAGGCGCTCGAGCAGCTCGATATTTCACTCGACGCTGTTCGTGAGCAGGTGACCGACATTATCGGCACCGGTCAGCAGCCGCCAGCAGGCCACATTCCTTTCACGCCACGCGCCAAGAAGGTGCTTGAGCTGTCACTGCGCGAAGCGCTGCAGCTCGGCCACAATTACATCGGCACCGAGCACATTCTGCTCGGCCTCATCCGTGAGGGCGAGGGCGTCGCTGCTCAGGTGCTGGTGAAGCTCGGCGCAGACCTGAACCGAGTGCGCCAGACGGTGATTCAGCTGCTCAGCGGATACCAGGCAGGCAAGGAGACCGCGAGTGTCGGTGCTCCAGAATCAGCCCCAGAAGTCAAGGGATCGCAGGTGCTCGACCAATTCGGTCGCAACCTGACACAGGCCGCCCGCGAGGGCAAGCTCGATCCAGTGATTGGCCGCGAAAAAGAGGTTGAGCGGGTGATGCAGATTCTGTCGCGTCGCACCAAGAACAACCCAGTGCTGATCGGTGAGCCCGGAGTCGGCAAGACCGCAGTCGTTGAGGGTCTCGCGCAGGCGATCGTCGCTGGCGAAGTGCCAGAGACACTGAAAGACAAGCAGGTCTATGTGCTCGATCTTTCCTCGCTGATCGCGGGCAGCCGCTACCGTGGTGACTTTGAAGAGCGCCTGAAGAAGGTCACCAAAGAGATCCGCAACCGCGGCGACATCATCATCTTCATTGATGAGATCCACACGCTCGTGGGCGCTGGTGCTGCCGAGGGCGCAATCGATGCTGCAAATATTCTCAAGCCCATGCTTGCTCGAGGGGAATTGCAGACCATTGGTGCCACCACTCTCGACGAATTCCGGAAACACTTCGAGAAAGACGCGGCACTTGAGCGTCGCTTCCAGTCGATCATGGTGGGCGAACCTTCACTGCCTCACGCGATCAACATCCTGAAGGGTTTGCGCGACCGCTACGAGGCACACCACAAGGTGTCTATCACCGATGGAGCAATCGTCGCTGCCGTCAACCTGGCCGATCGGTATGTTCAGGATCGATTCCTGCCAGACAAGGCGATTGACCTGATTGATGAAGCGGGTGCACGTCTGCGTCTGTCGATCCTCTCCAGCCCACCTGAGCTGCGTGAGTTTGACGAGAAAATCGCCGTGGTTCGCGCCGATAAAGAGCAGGCAATTGAGAATCAGGACTTCGAGAAGGCCGCTGCAAAGCGCGACGAAGAGAAGAAGCTGATCGGTGAGCGTCTGCGCTTGGAAAAGCAGTGGCGTTCGGGTGACGTTTCGACGACGGCCGAGGTTGACGAGGGCCTGATCGCCGAGGTGCTCGCACAGGCGACCGGAATCCCGGTGTTCAAGCTCACCGAAGAGGAGACCGCCCGTCTGCGCTTCATGGAGCAAGCGTTGCACCAGCGCGTGATCGGACAGAACGAGGCGATCGCCGCGCTCGCCAAGACCATCCGCCGTCAGCGTGCTGGCCTGAAAGATCCAAAGCGGCCATCGGGTTCGTTCATCTTCGCCGGCCCCACGGGCGTCGGCAAGACGGAGCTTGCGAAGGCACTCGCGGAGTTCTTGTTCGACGACGAGGACGCTCTGATCTCGCTTGACATGAGTGAGTACGGAGAGAAGCACACCGTTTCGCGGCTCTTCGGTGCCCCTCCCGGGTTCGTGGGATTCGAAGAAGGCGGACAGCTCACCGAAAAGGTGCGTCGCAAGCCATTCTCCGTGGTGCTCTTTGACGAGATCGAGAAGGCTCACCCCGACATCTTCAACTCGCTCTTGCAGATCCTGGAAGAGGGTCGACTGACCGACGGTCAGGGCCGAGTCGTTGACTTCAAGAACACGGTCATCATCATGACCACGAACCTTGGCTCGTCTGCGATCGCCGGTGGCCCTGTTGGCTTCCAGGTCGAAGGCAACGAGGCAGTTGGCTACGAGATGATGAAGGGCAAGGTCAACGAAGAGCTGAAGAAGCACTTCAAGCCAGAGTTCCTGAACCGCGTCGACGACACGATTGTCTTCCCGCAGCTCTCGAAGCCAGAGCTGCTGCAGATCGTCGATCTCTTCGTCAAGCGACTCGCAGATCGTCTGCTCGATCGCGATATCCGTATCGAGGTCTCGCAGCCAGCCCGCGAACGTCTTTCAGAGATCGGTTACGATCCAACGCTGGGCGCGCGTCCATTGCGTCGCGCGATCCAAAGCGAGATCGAAGACCGCCTCTCCGAGCGCATCCTTGGTGCCGAACTTCTCGCGGGAGACCTGGTCAAGGTTGGGTTCGAGGGCGGCGAGTTCACCTTCGAGACGACGGGTGAGGATCGGAAGGACGCCGGATCAGCTGCGGCTGCCGCCGCCGCTGCGGTTGCTTCGAGCGCGCCAACCAACGGCACGGTCGAATAGTCTGACAGCTCAACGCCAGGGGGCGGGCACCACTTCGGTGCCCGCCCCCTGGCGTCTCTGCGGGAGAAGTTCAGCCCAGAGCGTGCGACGGTCAGCAGGTGACCGACGAGGTACTAGGCTTGGCGCATGACATCCGCAGCTTCCCAGGTTCGGGTGCGCCGCGCGCGCACCGATGACGTCTCGGCGATGGTCGAGCTCATGGCACCCCTGGTGGAGCGACGAATTCTGCTCGGCAAGGATCTGGTGGAGCTGTACGGAGCAGTCCCCGAATTCATGGTCGCGGTCGATTCTGATGATCGGGTCATTGGCTATGGTGCTGTGCATGTGATGTGGGAGCATCTTGGCGAGGTGCGCACGCTTGGAGTGTCGGAGCAGTGGCTCGGACGTGGTGTGGGACACTTGCTTCTCGACTCAATTGAGACTCAGGCGCGCGAGCTGGGGCTTACGCAACTGTTCTGCCTCACCTTTGAGGTCGACTTCTTTGAACGACACGGCTTCAGCGCGGTCTCTGAAGACACGCAATTGGTTGCGGCAGATGTGTATGCCGAGCTTCTTCGCTCCACCGACGAAGGTGTTGCCGAGTTCTTGGATCTCGCCAGGGTGAAACCGAATACGCTCGGGAACACGCGCATGGTGAAGCGCCTGTCCTGATCTGCAGCGGGTAGCCTGGCGGTAACGCGCCCTGCGAGGGAGCGCGACGAAAGGCGGTCGCATGTCTGGTTGGAGAGAGCCGGTTGGTCCTGAGAAAAAGGCCGTGTACATTCGTCGCCGCCTGATTGTGCTCGGGGGCCTGCTTGCCCTGATCATTTTTGTGGTCCTCGTCATCTGGAAGCCCGGGTCTTCGGGAGGCGCTGCCTCCGCCCCAGAAGTTGATCTTCCCAAGGAAATCGTTGCCGCGGACAAACAGCAGAACCCTCAAATCAAAGCGGGAGAGCTCCCTGCCTGCGCCGCAGGCTCGCTCGTGGTGACGCCGATTGTCGATCGCGAGAGCTACGCGGCAGAAGAACTGCCTCAGTTGAGTCTGCGCGTTGAGAATACCGGTGATGAGAAATGCGAGGCTCAGCTTGGCACCTCTGGCATGTCGTTTACTGTCACCAGCGGATCCGACGAAGTATGGCGATCCACCGACTGTCAAGTGAACCCCGACTCGCGTGCGGTGATCCTGGAGCCAAAGAAACCACTTGAGACAGAGGCGATCGTTTGGGATCGCACCAGAAGCAGCCCGGAGACCTGTGAGATTGCGCGTGATCAGGTGGACGCAGATGGTGCGACCTACCACCTCAGGGTGAGTGCGGCGGGAGTGCAAAGCAGCGGCACTTCGTCGTTCTTGCTGTACTGATGTTTCGCGCTCCAACGACATCACTTTTTGACCACGATCAGACAAAAGTCTGAAATTTACCGACTTCGCTATTCCCCAGCCGAAGCGACGCCGGTATCTTCTGAAGTATGGACAAGAAACGAGCTTCAGAAACCGGTATCCGCGTGGAACTCAACGAGGGTGAAAACGAAGCCGTAGCGGTGGACGCGCTGATTGACGACTTTATTCACGGCGACATGAAGAAGGTGCTGCGGGATCTGCACGAACCCGCAACAGACGACGAGACAAGCGCTAACTAGCTCGTAGGGAAGCGATTTGACACCCCCAGATAGCATGGAGGTGTCGGCCAGGGTGACTATTGCCGCCCCTCTCATGGCCCTGTGACACCGCCCGTCTCAGAGGAGTGCGCTGTAATGAATGCTGTTCCAGCTTCGGCTTCACGAAAATTGACGCCGAGGGAACACGCGGAGCTTGCGCAGGCGAAACGTTCCGCGCGACTCTTTGGTCTGATTCTGCCACTGGTGATCGTTACGATTTCGACCATCCTGGTCGCGATCTGGTTGCCTCGCTTGCCGACGCCTGCGGCAACGCACTGGGACATCAGCGGTCACCCCGACGGCTTTGGCGCGCCCAGCACGTATCTGTGGCTCAACATCGGCATCGGCTATGGCCTCACGCTGATGATGTGGTTCATGATCGGCATGATGACGCTGAAGAAGGATGCGCCGGTCTGGTCTTCGTATCAGCGATTCATGGCCGCATTCATCGCGGGGTTCGCCGTATTCACGAGCCTCAACAATGTGATTTCGGTTGCGGTGCAACTCGACCTGGAGCGGGCGGAGGATGCGCCGAGCATTGCGTGGGCGATGCTCCTGAGCTTTGGCCTCTGGGTGGTTGTCTCCGTTCTCGCCTGGTGCGTGCAGCCGAAGGTGCTGATCTCGGTGCTGCAGGACTCCGCCGTTCCGGCCGAACCTCTTGCCCCGAACACACGGGCGGTGTGGCACGGCAGCGCCCGCCCATCGAAAGCGTTCTTCTGGGTGACCGGAGCGGCGGTGCTTGTGGTCGCTTGCTGCGCCGTGCTGATGTGGATGTGGCCGGTCGACCTTATTGCCAGAGTGGTCACGCTCGCAGCCGCCGTGCTCGTGCTCGTGCTGTGCGCCATGTGTGCGTGGTTCGATGTGCGCATTGACGAGAGCGGGCTTGAAGCTCGCTCGATCCTCGGCTGGCCAGTGTTTCGCGTCCCCGCACGCGACATCGAGCGAGTCGAGAGCCGTGAAATCAGTCCCTTTGCAGAGTTTGGTGGCTGGGGGATGCGCTGGGCGCCAGGGCAGACAGCTTTGGTGCTTCGAGCGGGAGAGGGCATCGTGCTCACAAGAACTGACGGGCGGATCTTTGCGGTGACGCTTGATGATGCTGATCGCGCAGCGGCCACGCTCGCCTCAGCGGTGCGGGAGGCACGAAAATGATGAACAAGGTTCCGGTTTCGGCAGTCGTGGTGTTTCTGGCGGTTGCCTTCGGGCTTTCTTGGCTTGTTGCGTTGCCGCTCTGGCTGATGGATAAGGATCAGCCCGGATATTCGGTGTTCTATCTCGTTACCGCGAGTGTGATGATGTGTACTCCCGGTATCGCCGTGCTCGTGGTCGTCTTCTTGATGAAGACGCCCCGCACCGAACGCGCCCGATTTCTGGGTCTGTGGCCACTGCGGCCAGCGAAACGAGTCGTGTGGTTTATCGTGGCCTCAGTGTTCGCTCCAACATTGCTCGTGATGCTGAGTCTCGCGATTGCGGCGTTGTGCGGTTGGGTGTCACTCGATGTCGTGCAGTTCTCGGGGTTCCAGGCGATGATCGACACGCAGCTCGCCTCGCTTGACGATGGCACTGCTGAACTCGCACGCTCCACCATGCCGCCACTTGGGCTGCTGGTGGCGTTGCAGCTCCTGGTCATACCCTTCGGAGCGATCTTTAATTCGATCTTTGCCTTCGGTGAGGAGATCGGATGGCGAGGGTGGCTGCAAACTGCGCTTCGACCGCTTGGCATCTGGCCCTCGCTGCTGCTGACTGGCGTGTTCTGGGGTCTTTGGCACACGCCACTCATCCTGCTTGGTCATAACTTCCAGCGCTATGACTGGACCGGAGTCGCTTTGATGGTGGGCGGCTGCGTGGCGTGGGGAATGTTCTTCGGATGGCTGCGCTTGCGAAGCGGATCGGTGTGGCCGGCAGTCGTCGGGCACGGATCATTGAACGCTTCTGCGGGTCTCGTCACGGTGCTGAGTGCTGCCGGGGCAACAATCGATCCGGTGATGACGAGTCCTCTTGGCCCAGCAGGGTGGATCGCGCTGGCCTTGACCGTGGTGGTGCTCATGCTGCTTGGGCAGTTGAAGAAGGAGCCTGAGCTGGCGCGTCAGCCGGTCGCAGGGGCGTAGCAGCGCAGCAAGAGCCTGCGTCTCGTGTGGAGAGGGGCAGCTTAGACAATCACTGAGCGGTCAAACGCGTCGATACTGATGCCCTGTTCGAGAACAAGCTTGCACCATTCTCGGGCTGAATGTAGCGAGTGATCGCGGTAGTTGCCGCAGCTGACTGCGTCTGTACCGGGGACGTCTTCCCAGGTGATTCGCTCAGCAATGTCTGCAAGCGAATCTTTGATGGCGAGCGCCACCTCGTGTGGCGCTGGTTCTCCCCAGAGAATGAGGTGGAACCCGGTGCGGCAGCCGAAGGGAGAAATATCGATGACCCCAGGGAGCCGGGTTCGTAGCAGGCCGGCGATGGTGTGCTCGATGGTGTGCAGGCCGGCAGTGGGAATCTCACCCTGATTGGGTTGCACCAGGCGGATGTCGTAGTTCGTGATGGCATCGCCCTGGGGTCCATGCTCGACTGCAATCTTGCGCACATAGGGCGCGCGAACTTTTGTGTGATCGAGACGGAAGCTCTTTACTTCGGCAAGTTCGACTTCGCCCATGGCGCGTGCTCCTGATTCCTGAGCTTCGAGGGCGAATGCCCCCGAAGCTCATTGCGGTCCGTGTGGCACTAACGCTACGCGATCCACCGCTGGAATCGGAGGAAAGTTACGCGGCGGTGCGCGTGAGTGAAATATTTGCGGTCGCGGTGCTGTTTCCAGCGCGCTCGATTCGCACATCCCAGCCGCGATTCGACAGGGTGTCGAGATCTTGGCTTGCACCCGCAAGCGAGTCAGTCTCTACCAAGTAGAGCGTGCGGCCAGCCGAACGATAGACGCTGCGGTGCTGTGCCCAGCCGGGAATGCGGGGCGAACCGTTGCCAAGCTCGTGGTACGGGGTGCGAAGCGTGGTGATGTTGTTATTGAGTGTCATGATGGTCCTTTCGCGGCGTCTTGCACGCCGAATGGCACGACCTGTGTATTGAGGTCGATTCTGGATCGTCAATGCATCGGGCGAGTGAATGCCGGGTTACGATCCGACTCGTCCCGATGAAACTTCGGGAGAGTCACTGTGACGAGTGTCACGACTGACTGTGGAGCGTCAGTGAGCTGGTGACGATTGGAGTAGTTTGGATCTGCGTCCCTCAATGGACGACGCGCCAAAATCGCACGCTCAGCCTTACATAGTACAGGATGATTTCTGAAATTGCTAGGATGAATCGTCTTGTCTTGATTTCAGGAGGTCTCGGGTGTCGGAACACACGCTGCTCGTCTTTGCTCATGCCGATGAGGCTGAGTGTTTTGCTGACGCCGGTGTGAGGCATCTCGTGACAGGTGTTGGAAAGATCAACGCGACGTTCGCGCTCACTCGAGAGATTCTCGCTATTGGAGCTGAGAAGATCGACCGTGTGGTCGTGCTTGGCACCGCGGGAGCGATTACAGACGAAGCACGATTGGACACCGTATATCAGGTCAATGCGGTGGTGCAGCACGACTATTCGCTGCCATCTCCGAGGCTCGTGCCCGCGGGAGAGACGGTTGCTCCGAACGTGGCGACTATTGCTACGGGAGATGTCTTTGTGCAAAACGATGCGCAACGCGAGTCGATTGCATCACTCGGGGCGATCCTCGTTGACATGGAAAGCTACGCCTATGCTTCGGTCTGCGCCCAGTTGCAGGTGCCGCTCCAACTCTTCAAGGTTCCCTCTGATTTTGCAGACAGTTCAACCACGCAAGATGAGTGGGATGGCGTGGTCATGAGCAAGAGCCGTCAGCTGTATGAATTTGTGGCGGAAACCTTGCCCGAACTGTTACCGTGAGGCATGCCTGAGATACACGCGACTGGAACGCATGAGGTCTTCTCTCGTGCGGAGCGAGCTACCGTCTCTGCCTCCATCTCGGTTGCGTCGCGGGATCGCGAGAGGAGCATGCGTGCCGCGACTGCGTTGCACAACCAGGTCGCTGCAAGGGCTCAAGAACTGCGCAACTCCGGTGACGCTACCTGGCATGCGGCTGAAGCTCCTCGCACGTGGGCGCAGAAAAGCTATGACGAAGGCTCTGGGCAACAGGTAATTGTCGAACATGTGACCTCGAGTCGAGTGCGCATCACCCTCTCCAACCTGGATCTGGTTGGCCCGCTCGTGGAAGAACTCTCGATTGCGGGCACAGAAACCCAGGTCACATGGTCCCTCACCGAAGCCTCGCGCAGGCACTGTGAACGGCAAGCCCGGCGCGCTGCGGTGGGAGTTGCCCGCGAGATCGCGACCGATTACGCGGAGGCGATCGGTGAACAGATTGTGCGCGTCATCAGCATCTCAGATGTGATTGGTGGCGGACCCGGCGTCGCTCAGGCGCGCTTCGCCATGGCTGCGAGCCCGAGCGTGGCTGAGGTGAGCGTCGCTGAAATCACGGTCAGCGCGACGGTGCAGGGCGTGTTCGAGAGTGCCTGAGCGGTCACTCCTGGGCGGCAGACAGTAGCTTCCGTCGGTGTTCGCTTCGGCTCTTGTTCGCTTCCGCTCGTATTCGCTTTCGCTCGTATTCGCTTCCGCGTGGTCATTTCGCAGCTTTGCCAGCCCGAGACCCAGTCGTCGATACGCGTCTATTCGGCGTAAAAATCGCCGAACAGGCTGGAGCGTCGGTGGTGTGAAAGGAGCAGGCTGGTTTCTGTGAGTTCAACCAAGGGGATCGAACTGATCGGATCGATCACATTGACCTGCAAGCTGTCGGAATCTTGTGCGTATGCGTGCACGATGAGGTGAAACGATCCCGTCGTTTTCATCACCGAAGTGACATAGGGAATTTTCATCATGTCCGTGAGCGTGTTCTGAATTGCTTCCGGACTTTGCACGCTCAGCCTGATTGATACGGTGGCTTGAAGGTTCAGCCCAAGGGCTTTGCGATTCACGCGGGTATGAAAGCCCTCGATAATGTTCGACTTCAGCATTGAATTGACGCGGTTCAGCGTGGTTGAGGGCGCCGTGCGCGTCGCAGTCGCGAGTTGTGTGTTGTTGATCCTCGCAGAATCTGCAAGCAATTGGAGGAGTTCATACTCTGCCTCGGTTAATGCCTTCGACTCGAGAAGATAGTTTCGCAGATCGTTCACGAAGCTAATGATTTCACCACTATTACCCAAAATCCAGAGGAATTCTTGAATAATTCACAAGCCGAATTTGAAAGTATGGAGTCTCGTGCGAGATTGGGGGAACAATGATGCAGATCCTGCAATGTGGGCAGGGCCTTGAACGGAAGGTAGAAACCTGATGAACGGTACACCCCGAAAGCGCTACCGCACTCCCTTTGCCATCTCTCTCGTCGCAGCTGCAGCACTGACGCTCAGCGCATGCGCGGCAAACCCGGCAGCGACGCCCGGAGCCGACGGAGAATCCGCACTCCCCAGCTCGATCGCCGAGTCAGGCGTGTTGAAAGTTGGTACGGAGCCACTCGTTGGCATGCCGTGGACCGCACTTGAAGACAATACGAATGAAAACATCGGCATCGACCCCGACCTGGCGCGCGCGCTCGGCGAAGAACTCGGGCTTGAGGTGGAATTCGTGAACCTGAGCTTCGACAGCTTGATCCCGAGCCTCGAAGCAGGGCGAATCGACATCATCATGTCAGACATGCTCGACACCGCGGAACGTCAGGGCGCAATTGACTTCGTCGACTATGTCATTGGAGGCGACGGACTCATGGTTTCGGCAAGCTCCAAGCTCAACCCCGAGTCGACCGATGACCTCTGCGGTGCCACCGTGGGAGTGCTTCGCGGTGCGGCTGCACACATCACGATTGAAGAAGTGAAGTGTGATGGCGCAGAGCCGATCGACTTGCAGGTGTTCCCAGATGTGAACGCCCTCGTGACCGCGCTTGACAGTGCTCGTATTGAAGTGGCTTCGGGCGATCCCTCGACCTGGGGATACATGGCGCTGCAAGAGCCAGACAAGTACCGTGCCGTGGGTGAGGTGTTCAACTCGGGACCACTCGGCATCGGAATCGCTAAGGACTCATCGCTCTCAAGCGTTATCAGCGAAGCCCTCAACGGGCTGATCAAGAGCGGCAAGTACCAGGAGATTCTGGACAGCTATGGCATGAGTGAATCCACCCACATGACCGAAGCGGCAGTGAATATGGGTCAGTCGTGAGCAAGTCGCCACTTCCGTCCGGCGCAATCAACGGTGATGCGCCGGGCGGATTTCCCGCCCTCTCTCACCTGACGATCCACGCCTCGAAGCGACCAGGATTTTGGATCGCAGGAGGTATCTGCCTTGCGCTTGTGGTGCTGATCGGATTCACGCTCGTCACCAACGAACGATTCCGCTGGCACGTCGTCTTCTCATTTCTCTTCGATCCGAGAATCCTGGCCGGACTCGGGCTGACGCTGCTGCTCACCGGCGTATGCATGGTAGGTGCGTTTCTGCTCGGAACCGTGCTCGCGGTGATGGACTCGGCGCAGAACCCGTTCGTGCGAGGAGTCGCGCAAAGCTATCTCTGGATCTTCCGCGGCACTCCGGTGCTCGTACAATTGCTGCTCTGGTTTAACCTCGGCGCACTCTTCCCGGTGATCGGAATCCCCGGTACGGTATTCGCCTGGTCAGCCAACGACCTCATTTCGCCGCTCAGTGCGGCGATCCTGGGCCTGACGCTGAACGAAGCCGCATATATGGCTGAAATCATCCGCTCCGGCCTGAACTCCGTCGACGCCGGTCAGCGGGAAGCTGCTCAGGCGCTTGGGATGCGCGGTACCCTCTCGTTCCGCCGGATCGTGCTGCCGCAGGCGATGCGCGTCATCGTTCCACCCGCCGGGAACGAGGCGATCTCGATGCTGAAGTACACCTCGTTGGTGTCAGTGATTGCCCTTCCCGAACTGCTCTACTCGGCACAGCTGATCGCTTCCAAGAACTTCCAGATCATTCCGATGCTGCTCGTCGCTACGATTTGGTACCTCGCCACCACAAGTGTGCTGAGCGTGATCCAGCGTCGAGTCGAAGTTCGGCTCTCGCGAGGAGTGGCGCGCACCGCCGCACAGACAAAAGCGAAAGGAAAGCGCGCATGAGTGACACCGCGATTATCGAAGCGCACGAAATTCGAAAGAGTTTCGGTCACCACGAAGTGCTCAAGGGGATTTCCTTCGAACTCGAACCCGGCGAGGTGGTCTGCATTATCGGACCATCGGGATCAGGGAAGAGCACCTTCTTGCGCTGCCTGAACCACCTGGAGCAGCCCACCAGTGGACTCGTTCGAGTGGGCGACGAGGTGATGGGCTATGCGTTGCGCGGATCAGAATTGCACGCAATTCCCGAACGCAAGATTGCAGGCCAGCGCACCAAGGTGGGCATGGTGTTTCAGAAGTTCCATCTCTTCGGGCACATGACCGTCGAAGAGAACATTATCGAGGCGCCGATCCGAGTAGAAGGAATCTCGAAAGCCGAAGCGGTCGCGCGCAGCAACGAACTGCTTGAGCGGGTCGGGCTCTTGGAACGAAAAGATGCCTACCCGGCGCAACTCTCGGGCGGGCAACAGCAGCGCGTAGCCATTGCGCGCGCGCTCGCGATGCGTCCAGAAGTCATGCTCTTTGACGAGCCAACCTCAGCGCTAGACCCGGAGCTCGTCGGAGAAGTGCTTGCCGTGATGCAGGATCTCGCGCAGCAAAGCGGTATGTCGATGGTCGTCGTGACGCACGAGATTGGCTTTGCGCGAGAAGTCGGAAGTCGCGTGATTTTCATGGACGACGGATGCATCGTCGAAGAGGGTCCGAGCGCGGAGGTGCTGACGAACCCGCAGCACGAGCGTACGAAAGCATTTCTCTCGCGCATCCTGTGACGCCGGCTGGCCGCGGCGAACGCGCCCGCTATCTCGCAACTGAGACTTCGCACTGGCATTCGCACTGACATTCGCTGCTGGCACCGGCTGCCGCACCGCGGGTGGCGAAGTGCGAGACGCGGGGTATCAGCCACCACACCACACACAGCCCAACTACCGGGGGCTTTCTTTCGCGTACCCGAAAGCTGCGCCCGAGCGCCCCCATATGAGAAAAGAAAAGGAAGTAAGACATGCATTTCGAAGAAAAAGACCTCCGGTTCATGGGGAGTCCAAAACAAGAAGACACCACAAAAGTCGAGACTCCTTTCGCCTTCGTGGGTATTCCCTACGGAGTTCCGTATCACGCGGTAGACCTGGTGGCGTGTGCGGGCGCTCCCGACGCGGTGCGCCAGGTCACCTACGACATGGGGATCGCTTTCAACTGGGATCACATGAACTTCGACACCGGGAAAGCCATCTTTGCTGACGGAGTGCCGACCGTGACCGACTGCGGCGACGTCGGAACCGATTTTCGTAATTCTGCGCAGGTGTGGGATGACGGGATGGAGAAGATTCGCCCCCTCGTTCGCGCCGGTGTGGTGCCCCTCGTGGTGGGCGGGCTTGACTCAATCCCACCCATCGTGGTGGGCGCATACGAGGGCGAGGGGAAGCAGTACAACATTCTGCACATCGACGCGCACCTTGACTTCCGGGAGGAACGGTACGGGGTGCAACGCGGATTCTCGAGCCCCATTCGCCGGATTCGTGAATTCGAATGTGTAAACGAGGTGGTGCAGATCGGGCTGCGGTCGATGGGCAGCGCGCGAGTGAGTGACGTGGAAGAAGCTCGGGCCGCAGGAAACCGCCTGGTGACCGCATGGGAGCTGCACGAACAGGGCGCTGCAGCGTTCTTGGAGACGCTCTCGGACGAGCTGCCCTGGATCATCACGATCGATTGCGATGGTCTCGATCCTGCGATCGCTCCGGGTGTGGGCTGGCCAGAGCCAGGCGGAATCACCTTCATGGAAATCGGCACGATCGTTCGTGGACTCGCATCACGCAACTCGGTGGCGGGCATGATCTTCACCGAGTTCCAGCCCGCACTTGATGAGCGAGCGATCACTGCAAAGACCATCGCGCGGCTGATGATGAACGTGATCGGCATTCAAGGTCGCTAGATTGCTTGCTGCGCCTTACAGCTTGCGGGCTGCGGGTTGTGGCATGCGACACGCTGAAGCGCGCGGAGAAGGCCTCGATTAGTATTTCGAAGCCGAATCGCGTAAGCTTTTTGGCGGTGACGTGTCCGAGCGGCCGAAGGTGCAACACTCGAAATGTTGTGTAGGTAACCCCTACCGTGGGTTCAAATCCCACCGTCACCGCCAGGAAGAACCCCCGAGAATCCTTGAGAAATCAACGGATTCCGGGGGTTCTTTGTTGCGTTCGGAGCGGCGCTGCCCGCTTTTCACCTCACGGGTCCGCTTTTGTGAGGGTGGGCACCTGTAAGGAAGTGCCTCTGTGCCGCTGTGCCGCTGTAGGCGGTACGGCTGTACGGCTGTACGGCTGTAGGCTGTACGGCTGTGCCTCTGCGCGGCGGTGCGACTACTCGGTCGCGAGGTCGAGCGAGTTGAGGAGATCCTCGCGCATGACTCCCCCCAGCAGGGTGTGCACCAGCTCACCGTTGCGATGAATTTTCACTACGGGCACAGAGGTGATGCCTTCGCTCGCGAGGAGTTCAGGGTGTTCGTCGACATTCACCTTCACGAGCAGCATCTGCTCGGGATGTTCTTCCGCGATCCCGGTGAGCATCGGGGTCATCGAGCGGCAGGGGCCGCACCAGGGTGCGCCAAAGTAGACGACAACGGTCTCGCGACGCTGCAAGAGCTCTGGGTGGATGGTGGGCGTATCGAGCGACACTACTGCGTTCATGGGGGGTCCTTTGTGCAAATGGTACTGGGCGAAACGTGGCGTAAATGGGGGGCGGGTGCAGCTTGCGAGGTGGGTTCGGGCGCAGAGAATCGCGCCAGGCCCAAGCAGTGTCGGGCGTGACCTGAGGGAGCGAAGCGACGCGCGAGATCTGCGCATTGCAAGCGCGGCAACTGTGGACGCCGCTCGGCGAATGCGGATCCTCCGCTACAGAAGCATGCCGTCCTCGACGTGAAGGGTCGGCACGAGCGGCTGCTCGGCGTTCGCGAGATAGTGTTCGACATCTATCGCCGCGGTGCATCCGGAAGCTGCCGCAGTGATGGCTTGTCGATAGCTTGGATCAATCACATCCCCAGCGGCGAAGATGCCGGGCACGCTGGTGCGGGAGGAGCGCCCCTCCACCTGGATCGTGGCCTCAGGGGTGAGGTCAAGCTGTCCGGCGACAAGTGCGGTGCGTGGATCGCGGCCGATTGCGATGAAGACGCCGTCTGCATCAACGTCGGTCTGTTCGCCCGTGTGCACATTGCGCAGGGTGAGGCCGGTCAGAGCGGTGTCACCATGCAACTCAGCGACTTCGCTGTTCCAGATGAACGACAGTTTCGGGTGGGCGAAGGCTCGTTCTTGCATGATCTGAGAGGCCCGCAATTCGCTTCTGCGGTGCACCACGGTCACGGAGTCAGCGAACTTGCTGAGGAAGAGGGCCTCTTCCAGCGCTGTGTCTCCGCCGCCAACTACGACGACCGCCCGATCCCGGAAGAAGAACCCATCGCAGGTGGCACACCATGAAACACCGTGCCCGGTGAGGGCCGCTTCGTTGGGGAGGTGCAGCTTGCGATACTCGGCACCGGTGGCCAGGATCACGGCACGCGCATACAACTCGGAGCCGTCGCCGAGAGTGATCCGCTTGGTGTCGCCGTGTGTGTCGAGAGAGGCAACGTCTTCGTAGCGGATCTCCGTGCCGAAGCGTCGCGCTTGGGCTTCCATGTGGGCCATGAGTTCTGGCCCGGTGATGCCCTCGGGAAAACCCGGGAAATTCTCGACCTCGGTAGTGGTGGCAAGGTCTCCACCAATGTTGACCGAGCTGGTGAAGAGCACGGGGGCGAGACCGGCCCGTGCTGCATAGATTGCGGCGGTCCAGCCCGCCGGACCCGAGCCGATGATCACAACATTGTTCACGGCGTGCTCCTTGACTGTGGTGAGGGTGCGGTTGTTCGATTGAGCGCGTCTGCAGCTGCCGCGATCGCCAGGTTGATGTTTTCGGGTGAGGTCGCGAAATTGAAGCGGATATGGTTCGCGAACTCTTTTCCGCAACTGCTGCCAGGGACCGTTGCGACTCCTGCTTCTCGCAGAAGGAATTCTGCGGGAGAGGTATCGAGCTGGTAGTCACTGAAATCGATCCAGGCGAGGTAGGTCGCCTGTGGCGGGCGGAAGTGCGCGCGCGGAAGCAGTGTGCCAATGGTGTCTACGAGCAGTGCGCGGTTGGCATCGAACCGGGGGATCAATTGGTCGAGCCATTGCAGCCCCTCCTCGCTGTATGCGGAGGCGACGCCGACAGCGCCAAGTGGGCTCCCGCTGCGGACTGGGTGGCGGTTGAGGCGATCCCAGTGCGCTCGCAGTCGGTCATTGGGGATGATTGCGTGCGCAGCTTTGAGGCCGGGAATGTTCCATCCCTTTGAGGGGGAGATAGCCGTGATTGAGCGCTGTGCTGCTGCATCTGACAGCGAGGCGAAGGGAATGTGCGCCGATTCTCGGTAGACCAGGGGTGCGTGAATCTCATCGATAAAGAGGAAGGCGTCGTGTTGCTCGGCCACCTCAGCAAGTTCGCGCAGGGTGTCACGATCGAGCACTTCTCCGGTCGGATTGTGTGGATTGCACAGCAGCACGATGCTTCCGGGGGTGCGCAGGGAAGCGGCGAGTAGTTCAAGGTCGAATCCCTGCGGCATCGGTACTTCGATTACTTCGCGATCCATGCTTTCGCAGACTCCCGGGAATGGGGAGTAGCAGGGGGTTGGGATGATGACTGGGGTGTGCTGGGGGAACACCTCAAGCGCGACGTGGAGTGCTGACAAGACGTCTGGGGTGGCGCGCACCCACTCGGTTGGAAAGCTCCAGTTGAAGCGGCTGCGGTAGAGCTCTCGGCAGGCTTCGCTCGCGATTTCGGCGAGTTCGTCTGGCAGGTAGGTGAGGAGATCCTCGTTGATTGCTCGGATGAGGTGAGCTTTGAGGAAGTCTGCGGTGCCGAAATCACTCTCTGCGATTCCGGCGCCAATGGCACCTTTTTGCTCTGCCCACTTTCGTCCATGCGGAACCTCACGGTTCGCCCGAAGCTGGGAGAAGAGTGCGTCAGAAACGTGTGGCATGGGGCCTCTGCATTGTCGAGTGGAATACGGACGTTACTTGAGCATGCAGCACCCTAGACATAAGTTCAATAGGGAAAATACTTACTAGGTTATTAGGTTTTCTTATGTTAACTTCGTGCCATGATCGAACTAAAGCAGTTGCAGATGCTGGAGGCAATCAGCCAGCATGGCACGATCTCGGGAGCAGCGAAAGCGCTCGGGTATTCGCAGCCCGCGATCTCTCAGCACATGGCAACGATCGAGCGCATGCTCGAAACTCCCGTCCTGGTGCGCAGTAGATCGGGGGTCCACCTCACGGAAGCTGGAAGGGTGCTCGTCGATGCTGCCGGGCCGATCCTGGCTCAGGTCGGGCAGTTGATGTCGGAGGTTTCGGCAATTGCAGGGTTGCGCGCGGGAAAGGTGCGCGTGTCCTGCTTCCCGAGTGCCGCTTCGGTGCTGCTTCCGGGCGCCTTTGCACAAGTGCGAGAGCAACATCCGGGGCTTTCGTTCGTGCTGGCCGAGCGGGATCCGGTCGGTGGGCTGGAGATGCTTCGGCACGGGCAGTGCGACATTGCGATTATCTTCGACTATGTCACTCCCGGGGTTGTGGCACCCACGAACCGTTTGGAACTCTTGCCAAATGAGACCGCGTTCACGCTGCTCGAAGAGGAGATCATGGTGGCATTGCCGCCTGATCATCCGAGGGCCGAGGATCGCTGGGTGGGAATCGAGGCGCTTGCGGGCGAGCAATGGATCGCCGGGTGTCCCGACTGTCGAACTCACTTGATCGATGCCTGCGAGATGGCTGGCTATCACCCGGATATTACTTTTGAGACTGATGACTATTTGGCGATGCAGGGGCTTGTCGGAGCCGGGCTCGGCATCGCCTTGATCCCCGAAGTGGTGCTCGCTGCGGCGCGGCATCAGTACCCCATCGCGTTGCGTCCGACCCATCCGGTTTCGACCCGGGTGATCCGTGCGGTGACGACGGAAGCGATGCTGCGGGTGCCGGGCATTTTGCCGACCCTCGATGCGTTGCAGGCAGCCGCGGTGCAGCGGATCGGGGCAAGCCGGAAGTAGCTCCATCGTTTGGTTACCGAGTAAGACGGGCAGATTCAAGCAATAAGTACCGCTTATGGGAAGATAAAGAAGTTTGCTATTGCCCTTATTGCAAATCGGCTGACACTCTGTCCGTGAGTGTCTTTTTATACCAATGATGGAGAAATTGATGACTATACGACGAAGTATTGTGGCGATCGCACTCGCGGCCGTTACTGCCCTCACTCTTGGGGCATGCGCGCCAGCATCCGGACCCACTGACAGCAATGATTCCGATGCTCCCACCAAGATCTCCTTCATGTATTCGCCATATGCCGATTACGCAGGTTTCTTCGTAGCTCAAGAAAAGGGCTACTTCGCAGAAGAGGGCCTTGAGGTTGAGCTCATCGCCAAGGGCGGCAGTTCGGGTGAAACGTTCCAGCACGTCAGCACCGGAAACGTCACCGGTGGCGGAGCATCCTGGGGAGCTGGCCTGTTCAACGCCACCGCAGCGGGAGCCTCACTCGCAGTTGTCGGCGGGGTGTCTCGCATTCCAGAGAGCGGCCCGAATCCAGCGCCGCTGATGGCCTCCGAAGCTTCTGGCATCAAGGAGCTCAAGGATCTCAAGGGTGCGAAAATCGGCACCCCAGGCAAGACCGGCTTTGGCATCTACTCGATTGATCTCGCGCTTCGCGCAGCAGGACTCACCCTCGACGATGTCGAACTTGTCAACCTCGGCCCAGCAGAAATCATCCCGGCTATGGCCAATGGGTCGATTGACGCAAGCTGGACGATTGAACCAATCTCGACTGCCCTGAAGAACGAAGGTCTCGCACACGAGATCACTGACGTGAGCTACCAGGCAGGCACCGAGCTTGGCATGATCATCTTCAACAACGACTTTGTTGACAACAACAGCGAAGCCGTTGTGAGCTTCCTCACCGCGTACCTTCGCGCCGCGCAAGAGCTCAACGACGGTGGCTGGAAGGATCCCGAAATCCAGCAGATTGTCGCCGACTACACCGACCTGCCAGTAGAAACGCTCGACACGATCGCGCTTTCAGATGCTGACCCTGAAGGTGTCATCGACTGGAAGAACGTCGAAGCCCAAGAAAAGTTCCTGCGTGAGCTTGGGGTGCTCGAGTACCCGGGTGAGCTCGATCTCACGGAAATCTACCGATCTGACCTGCGCGAGCAGGCAGTCGAAAAGCTCTCGCAGCTGAAGGGAGAGTGACCCATGAGCGCGGTCTCTCTGGAAGGCCTCTGGATGGCCTATCCCAACGCCGAGTCGGAGAACGGGATTCGAGTGGTTCTCGAAGACGTCTCCTTCGATATTGCCGAGGGTGAATTCGTATGCGTGCTCGGTCCTTCCGGGTGCGGTAAGAGTACGATCCTGAGGATCGTCGCTGGTCTCGAAAAACAGAGTCTCGGAACCGTTACGACGAAAAGCCGACCCTCTGTGGTGTTTCAAGAACACGGGATCTTCCCGTGGCTCACCGTCGCTCAGAACGTTGCCTACCCGCTGAAATTGCGCGGAGTGCCGAAAGCGGAACGGCGCGCGAGAGTTGACGAGTTGCTCGCGCTGGTGGGGCTGAGTGACTTCTCGAAGTACTATCCGGCACAGATCTCGGGCGGCATGCGCCAGCGCGCCTCCGTCGCCCGAGCTCTGGCCGATGACGGAGATGTACTGCTGATGGATGAACCCTTCGGCGCGCTTGACGAGCAAACTCGTGTCACGCTGCAACAAGACCTGCTTGATATTTGGGACCGCACCTCAAAGGCGGTCATGTTCATCACACACAGTGTTGATGAAGCATTGTTGCTTGCCGATCGTGTGCTGGTCATGTCGACACGGCCGGGCAAGATCATCGAAGAAGTGCGGGTTCCTTTCGAGCGTCCACGCGACCTCGCGAGCCTGCGTCGTGATCCAAGGTATTTCGAGATCACGAATCAGCTCTGGTCTGTGCTCGGCAGTGACGATGAAGAAGTTGAGGTGGCATGATGGCCAACACGATTGCGCACGAATCGCTCGATACCGCAACGGATGCTTCGACCGAGAAGCGTCTGATTGCGGCAGTGAGCGCCGCGCAGGGGTCGAAACTCATTCGACGAATCGGACCGTTCACTCCTGTGCTGTTGATCCTGATTTGGGAAATCTGCGGACGCCTCGGAATTCTTGATCAGCGCTTCTTCCCTGCGCCCTCAACGATTCTGGGCACCTTCGGCACCATGATCGCGAGCGGCCAACTGCTCGCAGACATCAGCATTACCCTGACGCGTATCGGTATCGGATTCGTGATGGGCGCGGTGCCAGGCATCGTGCTTGGTCTCTTGCTGGGATCGGTGCGCCCCCTGCGCCAGCTCTTCGAACCGATCTTCGCTTGTCTCCTTCCCATCCCGAAGATCGCAATCTTCCCGCTGCTGTTGCTTATCTTTGGTCTCGGAGAGACGAGCAAATACCTGATTGTCGCGATCGGCGTGTTTTTCTACCTCTTCTTCAACACCTTGACGGGTGTGATGCAAACTCCCGCGCTCTTCTCAGATGTGGCGCGAGCGAATGGAGCAACAAAGCTGCAATCGAGATTGACGGTTTCGCTTCCATACGCCTTGCCCTCGATCTTCACAGGAATCAAGCTCGCCACGGGTGGTGCCTTTGTGATCATTGCAGCGGCCGAGTTCGTGGGATCGCAAAGCGGCCTCGGATACCTGATTTGGAGTGCATGGTCGGCCTTCGCGGTCGCAAAAATGTATGTCGGCATCGTCACAATCTCGGTGCTTGGCTATGCGTTTAGCGTGCTCTGGGGATGGATCGAGCGCAAGCTTGTGCCCTGGGTGAAGTACTGATGCTCTGTGGCTACTACGCGAATCGATGAGGCGACTCTCAGGAGCCTTGCTACTCAGTCGTTGAGCAAGTGGATCACCACACCTGCACACGCCACGGGTCGTGAGCTCGTTCGCCAAGCTGATGCTGATCGGGCAGTCAGCTGGCTCGTGAGCGCCGAACGGCATGGGCTTCACTCCTTTGGGGCTGAACTGCTGGTGCGCGAGTTGCGAAGGCTTTCTGACCATCCGCTCAGTTCTCCCGAACCTCACCGAGCGGCGGGAGCGGTGGTCGCGATTGACGCGGTGGATCTGCCTGGACAGCTCGCACTTGCCTCCGCTGTGCGGTTGCTCCTCGACGGAGTCGCAACTTCTGGGATTTTCGCGGTGAGCCTCGCGCATGTGGGAGCACTCGGAGTGCTGGGGCTTGCGGCACGCGAGGTCGCCGCTCAGGGGTATCTGGCAGTGTTCTGCGCAAACGCGCCCGCAATGGTCGCACCGTGGGGCGGCAGTCGGCCTGCCGTGGGCACGAATCCGCTTGCGGTGGCAGCGCCTCGGGCCGGGCAAGCGCCGCTCGTGATTGATTACGCAACATCGCCGATCACGATGGCTGCGTTGAAAACTGCTGCGCTCACTGGCGAACAAATTGCCGCGCCAGGCGGCTTCACTGAGCAGGGTGAGGCCACCACTGATGCGGCGAGTGTGCGCACGATCGCAAGTGACAGCCGAATTGCTTCGCTCACGGGCCTGTCAATCGAGATATTGACTCGCGCCGCGGCCGGCGTCAAGCTGCCGGTTGCCGAGGATGCGACCGCGCTACGCGCCACCGGTGGCCCGGCTGGAGTGCGAACCGGTGTATTGCTCGCATTGGACCCTCGGTTCTTTGGCACCGATGCGTACGACGAAGACATTGCGCTGCTGGCTGCGCAGTGGGCCGGGAGCGGTGGGCACGTACCCGCACGCTTCGATGGCCTCGAGGCTGCTGCCGAAACGTCTCACGATCTTGAAGTGCATAGCGACACGCTTGCTGCACTGCAACGCATCGCAGCTCACGGAAGTGCCGCTGCGGCGAATTGAGAAGAGGACAGAAGATGACAAGTGAACGACCTCTTGAAGTGACTGTGACACCGGCTGACGCGGAACTGTGGCGGCGACGCTCGATTCGGATTTCTGGCGCGACACCGGGGGCGGTTGTCACCGTCAAAGCGAGCACGGTGCGCGATGGGGTGACGTGGTCGAGCCGCGCAAGTTTCCTGGCCGACGGTGACGGCACGGTCGACTTGGACACTGAGCCTCCGGTGTCGGGGCGCTATCGGAATGCCGATGCGATGGGGCTGATCTGGTCGCAGCGCGCTGAAGGAACGGCTCGTGCGAAAGTCGAGCCCTCTTCGGTTGCCGAGCCGCTGGTGACCACGCTCGAAGCCTGGTCCGAGAAAGGCACTGGCTGTTATTCGTTGCCTGGTGACGGTGCAGGCGTTGAGCGCGGCGAGGCGGAACTGATTCAGCAACTCCACCCGGCTGGAGTGCAGCGGATCGAGGTGACCGAAGACGGTCTGGTTGGCACGGTATTCGTGCCGAGTGGAAGTGGTCCATTCCCGACAATTATTGTGATGAACGGTTCTGGTGGAGGCATCAATGAGCTGCGGGCAGCTCAATATGCCTCACGAGGCATTCAAGCGTTCGCGCTCGGGTATTTCAGGGTTCCAGGACGTTCGGAGTACATCTCGCACACTCCAATCGAGTACCTCGAAGCCGGCATCGACTACGCCACGCGAGCGCTGAATCCGCTTGGCGGAAAACCATTTGTCAGCGGGCAATCCCGTGGCGGGGAGTTGACGCTTCTGCTCGCTTCACGTTTCCCAGAGAAGATCGCCGGTATTGTCGCGTTCGTGCCCGGGGCGTTCACCTTTGGCGCACAGGGTGCGGCCGATCCGGCCGAGGGGTGGAGCGGAGCAACCTGGACCTGGCGGGGCGAACCGCTTGAGCATCTGTGGCACGAAAACAGCGGTGTCGATTGGCAGCCCTGGGGTGGAGAACTGCCTGAAGATCCGGACCAGGATATTTACATCGATGGCTTGCACGACCGGGAACTTGCGAGAGCGAGCTTGATTCCGATTGAGCGCTTCGCCGGGCCCGTCGCGTGCGTGTCGGGGCTTGACGATCGGGCTTGGCCATCAAGCATGGCCTCACGCATGGTGATGCGCACCCTCGAACGCTCCGGACATCAAGCCGAGCGTTTACATCTTGACTACGAGGCGGCGGGGCACGGCATCGCGGTTCCGTTTTTGCCGTCAACGAACATTGAGGTGAAGCATCCGGTCTCTGGAGCACCCTATTCCAACGGCGGCACGCCGCTTGGAAACGCGAGAGCCTCAGAGAACTCTTTTGAGGAAGTCTGCGCTTTCGTGTTTCGAAGCGCAGGCATCCAGGCGCCGCGAGCGGAATAAATCAACAGGGTCTGTGCCGAGCGCCTGGGCCAGCCGGTAGGCGCGCTCTGCCTCGGCACGCAACTGAATACGAACACACGAAAGGGACGACAATGCCAACCAATGAGCACCTTGAAGGACAGTGGCGCGAGTGGCGCTACGCCCATGTTGCCGAGATGTTCCGGCCCTATGGGTGGACCTCGCTCGTCGCGCAGTACTGGCTGCACGAGGGTGACCGAGATCGTAGCTTTGACATGCTTCCGGGAACTTGGTCGGTCGAAGGCGGGCGGGTGATGTTCACTCCACCTGCGAGCGGCCCGACGCTTTCCGTGAACGGCGAATACCCGACGGCTCCAGTTGAGATCATTTCGGGTCGCAACATGACGTATGGACACGGTGAGAGCCAGCCTGTGTATTTCGGCGACTGTGAGGTTGAGACGCTCGTGCGCTCCACAGATGCCAGTGAGCAGATCTATGGACTGCGCGTGCGCGATCCGAAGCAGGCCTCACACCTCGTCGAGGCAGGGATCACCGAGTATCCCTACGATCCTGAGTGGCGGATCCCTGCTCGTTTCGTGCCAGCTGAGCGCGTGGATGTGGAAGCTGTGACTGTGGAAACCGGTGTGCGTGAAGTGACTCCGCACATTGGCACCCTTGAATTCGAATACAACGGCAAGCCATACAGTGTCGTCGTGCTCGGCAAAGACACTGACGCCGGGAAGACTCAGGCCGTTGCACACGTGCGCGATCGCACGAGCGGTCCGCTCACCTACGGGGCAGGCCGAGTGATCGAACTGCAATTTGTGGGTGACGGCGAGGATCGCATCGACTACATCGACTTCAACTATGCGGCTGCATTGCCCTGCGCATTCACGAATTTTGTGACCTGCCCGTTCCCTCCTCCGCAGAATAATCTTGATTTCGAGGTCACTGCTGGAGAGAAGAAGCCCGTCGTGGAAATCGCTCGTACGCTGACCTACTCGGGGCAATAGCTCGCATATCCGGCGCGGCTGAGGTGGCTAGGATGCTGTATGGGAACGCCTGTATCAATGAGGAGGCAGCGCCATGCGGCATACCGCCAAGTTCTTGATGACTGACCCCGAAGAAGTGAAGCGGCTGATCCGCGCGCACCCCTGGGCCACGTTTGTGTCACACACCTCAGCCGGGTTGGTGGCTTCGCACTATCCAGTATTGCTTGATGAGCAGGCCGACGAGATGACAATAGTGAGTCATTTCGGTAGGCCCGATGAGCAATTGCACGAGCTGGGTGAGCGAGAAATACTCGTGATCGTGCAGGGTCCACATGACTATGTGTCGGCGAGCTGGTATCCGCCGGGGGAGCTGGTGCCGACATGGAACCATGTGACCGCGCATCTGTATGGGGTGCCGGAGATTCTCTCAGAAGAAGAGAACTATGCGATGCTCTCACGGCTCACTGATCATTTTGAGCATCACTACGATGGCGGCCGAAGCTTGAGCGAGAATGAAGAGAAGTCGCGCGTGCAGGCAAAAGGCACAGTTGGCTTGCGTATGCGGGTGACGCGTGTCGATGCTCGCGCAAAGCTCAGCCAGAACAAGCCGGCTGAGGTGGCTGATCGCGTGGCTGATCAGCTCGCCAAAGTGAATCCTGCGCTGGCTGAGGAAATGCGGCGGATCCGCTAGTCATTGCAGAGGATCCCATCTCTGCGAGCGGAGCGGGCCGGGTTTAGTCGCTCGCCTCGTGCGATTCGGCTGGTTTCGGAGCTGGGCACTTGAGGTGAGTGGGTTTTCCTGGGCCGCCACGATCCACTCGGTGGTCTTTCATTGGTGCCGTGCAGACCGGGCACTTCGGGTTCGGTGGCGGGATGTAGGCAGGCTCGTTGGGGTCGCCCAATTGCGAAGGGCCCTCAAATTGGTAGAGCAGTCGACGCCAGGCGGACCAAATGCCGGGTTCGCCGTCCCAGGGGGTTGCATGCCAGAGTCTTCTTTTTCGTTCGCGCACAAACGAAATAATAGCATGTTTGTTTGTGCACGAACGAGATAGACTGAAGGGATGGAGAATCTTCCTGACGATCTGCTGGAACTGGATCAGCAAGTGTGCTTCGCGCTCGCCGTGGCAAGCCGAAGCGTGATCGGGATATACCGGCCTATTCTTGAGCCGCTCGGATTGACCCATCCGCAATATCTCGTCATGCTCGCTCTCTGGGGGGCTGCGCCGCTGCGTTTCGGCGAGATCGCAGAGATGCTGCGCCTCGACCCCGCGACCCTGTCGCCGCTCATCAAGCGACTTGAAGCCTCGGGGTGGATTGAGCGGCAGCCTGTTGAAGGTGATGAGCGCACATTCTGCCTGGTTCCTACCGAGGCGGGGCAGGCGCTTCGAGAGCGGGCGCTCGCCGTGCCGCCTGCGGTGATCGCGCGACTGGGCATGCCGATTGAGCGATTGATGGCATTGCGTGACGAACTCAGCGCGGTTATTGCCGCAGTAGAGCGCCCTGACGCGCCCTGATTGCAATATTTTAGACAGGTGACTCTAAGCTGCCTCATAGGCAGCGAGACTACTCTCGCACTATGGCACAGTCATCTGCGCAGTTTCCCGCTGGCAAGCACTACGCGCTCACTTGGGGTATCCCCGACTCATACGGTGGCATGACAAGCGCCCTGCTCCATCGTTCACGAGCGTTTCGCAGACTTGCGGGCGTGAGCGTCGAGGTGCTGACGCTTGATGACCGAGCCGATTATTCGGAAATTTCTGAAAAGCTGCTTGCCAGAGGCGAGCTCATCGAAGGAGTGAGCATTCGCAATCTTTGGGATGACTTGCGAACGAGAACGCTCGCCCCTTCAGTGCAGGGTGAAGATGCGAACGCGCACACTCAATGCCTGAGTGCTGAGCCGGGGGACCGAGTCATTGAACGGCGCGGCGTCGTGATTCTGAGGCAGCGTCTCGGTGCATCTGGCGAGGTGATCGCGACCGATCGGTATCGCGACGACGGAAGCCTGCTCGAAACGGAACGGGGCAGTGGCGACACCTTCACGGCAGTGCTTTATACCGCGAACGGGCAGCAAGTGAAGCAGTGGAGTTCGCGCTGGAAACTCTACAGATGGTGGTTGGATCGAGTCTTCAACAAGCGGCAGAGCTTCTTGATCGTTGATTCAAAGACGACTGCGCGTTGGATTCCTGGGTATCGCCGGGACAACGTCATTACCGTGCACCTGGTGCATAACTCCCACCGTGAAGATCCAGAGTCTCCCTCGCTTCGACCCTCTCGTGCCGACGCGCTGCGTCGCTGCGGTGACTTTGATGCGGTGATTGTGCTCACCGAGCGGCAGCGAGCGGAACTCCTGGGCGACCTCATGCATCTTGGCATCGAGATGAACGGTCGAATCAGAGTCATACCGAACGGTATCGATTTGCCGCAGGTCTCAGCTGAGGGGCATGTGCGGGGGCGAGGGATCTTGCTCGCGTCGCTCGATGAGCGCAAGCGAATTGAAGACGCAATCGATGCGATTGATCTCGCGCGACGCACTGCCTCCGAGGTGTCGCTGAACGTCTATGGGCAGGGCGAGCTTGAGGCGGCGCTGCAGGGGCGAATCGAGAAGAAGCGCCTCCAAGACGCGGTTGCTCTCCGGGGATACCAGCCAGATGCTCGCGCAGGATTCGCCGATGCCGACTTCAGCTTGTTGACCTCCAGATCGGAGGGAATGGGACTCGTGATTGTCGAGAGCATGGCAGTCGGCTGTGTCCCAATCTCCTACGACGTCAGGTACGGACCGGCAGACATTATTCGCAATGGAGTCGATGGGTTCCTTGTCCCAGACGGTGATGTTCGCGCACTGGCAGAGCGCATCGTTGAGGTGCAGGAGATGCCAGCAGATCAACTATCGGAAATGAGGCGTCGAGCGATCGCCCGCGCCCTCGCGTTTTCAGACGAAGCAGTCGTTGGCCTCTGGGCGAGCGAACTCCATAACGCACTTGACGCGAAACGAATCCGCGCAGCGGCAGACGGTCCGCTGTCGACAAGGTTGCGTCGTCGTGCGGGTGTGGTGAAGCGACGTCTACTCCGCACGATCCAGCGCTGAGTGAATCAGTCGCTCAAGAGCAGGAGGGGCTGAGCCACGGGAAGACGCCTAGATCGAGTTCTTTGAGATGAAGGGCAGCGGATCCACCGGCTCCCCATTCACTCGCAGCACGAGGTGAAGGTGTGCGCCGAATGACTGGCCTGTGTTCCCTACGCGACCTGCGATGTCACCGGCTTTTACCTGATCGCCAACCTCGTACGAGTGAGAATTGCTCTGCATGTGGCAGTACAGCGTGGTGACGTCTTGTCCGTCGACTTTGTGCTGCACCTCAAGCCCAAACCCGCACCAGTCATTGAACTGTGCCTTCAGCACAATGCCATCACCGACGATTCGAATCGTGGCGCCTTCTCCGGGGTCAAGATCCTGCGCATTGTGGAATCCGGCCACAGGGGCGCTGCGGTAGCCGAAGCCGTCGGTGAGGCGCACCTCTTGGTCGAATGGGTAGCGAAGCTTGGTGTTGGTGAGCAGGCGAGAGTCGAATCGTCCGTTCGTGCCGATCGCGAGTGTAGGCAGTTCGTCGACACCCACCTCGCCGATCACCTCGAGTGCACGAGCGCCGGGCTCGGCGCCGCTCGAAATCAGGTGTTGCGCCTGAACCGAACCCGCGACCGAGTCGTCGTTTCTCATGGTGAGGTTGGCGGGAAAGGCGGCGAGCATCAGCAATCCGCCAACGCTCATCAGCGCGCTGCTCGCGATGATTGTTTTGCGGAGCACCAGAAGGCGGTGCTTGAGGGGGGTTGAAGTGGGGGATTTCACTCAGGTCTCCAGTTGTCGGACTCGATTGCGGTGCGTACGCAGCTGTGCTGCGAGGTGACACCGCTCAGGTCCGGCAGACCGAGAGGGAGTGGATGCCCGGCGGGGAAGGGGTGCGATGCGTGCGGTGAAGCACGAGAGCTGTCGCGCGCGTGCCGCCAGCGCGTGCGCCGGAGCGCATTCGCCGTAGCGTCGGGGGAATAAGCAGGGTGAGCGTCACGAGCAGTGCCAGAGCGCACAGCACAAGCAGTGTGGCATGGTCTGGTGCTGGTGCGGGCGAGGGGATGACGCATGGTTGCGCGCAACTTGTCTGAGGCCCGCTGAGCAGTTCTGCGTGCAGTGCCGATCCCGCGATGAGTTGCGCGCCTTGGGGTGCTGCCGTTGCAGAAGCGGATCCTGGGGCAAGTGTTGCGGCTGAGACACCGCTGGTTTCTGCGGCTGAGAGGCTCGCGTGATCTGCAACTGCGCGGGTTCCAAAGAAGCAGAGGATCAGGGCAAGGACGATCCCGAGCACGAGAGATGCCGTGGCGAAGGGGGGTCGCGTGAAGGGCGCCTGATGCGCAGCTGTGCGCTGCTTGCCCTCCGTTATCATTTCGTTACCATACCATGAAGTGGTCTGAAATAGATAGGCGGTTGGAGGAACGACACCCTGCCTACTCTTTGAGTGCTCGCTCAGAGATGCGTACATCGAGGCGAAAATCCACGGGAGCTTCACCGAATAGCAGTGCGCCAGCGCGCGCCGCAGATTCCTCAATCGCACGAGCTACCGCCTCCGCATGCGCCGCCGGGGTATGCACAATGACCTCATCGTGCAAGAAAAAAGCGAGATGAGGCCGGCTGGAAAAGACCGGCCCAGATGCCGGTGCGCGCACGCTGTCAGCTCTGCCGAAACCGCTGCCGGGCTCATTGCTTTCTGGAACGGCTTCGAAAGCGGATAGGCGGATCCGCAATTCTGCGAGCCACGCAAGCGCCCACTCGGCTGCCGTTCCCTGCACCACAAAGTTTCTCGTGAAACGGCCAAACTCGCGCGCTGTCCTTCGGGCCAGCTCTTCATCTCGGCGCGAAGCTTCGGGGAGGCTCGCCGCAGATTGCAGTGCAAGCCAGTCCTCTGCCGGAAGCGGTGAGCTGCGCCCGAGCCAGGTAGTCACTTGTCCGCCCTGTTCGCCCACAGCGGCCGCCTGATCGACCAGGCGCATAGCCTTGGGAAATGCGCGTCGCAGGCGTGGCACGAGTCGTCCGGCATCGCCAGTGGTTGAACCATACATTGCGCCAAGCACAGCGATCTTTGCGTCTTGACGGGAGGGCACCGCGCCGCTCTCGACGATGCCAGCGTAGAGATCCTTGCCGTGCCCCGCTGCAGCCATCGCGCGATCACCTGACATCGCGGCGAGCACTCGCGGTTCCAGTTGAGACACATCGGCAGATACCAGGAGCCACCCGGGGTCGGCGCAGAGCGCAGGCCTCAATTGACGGGGGATCTGCAGGGCGCCTCCTCCGCTCGATGCCCATCGGCCAGTGACCACCCCTCCCGGCACATAGGTGGGTCGATACCGGCCGTCACGCACCCACTCATCTAGCCAAGCCCAGCCGTTTGCCGTAAAGAGCCGCGCCATCTTCTTGTATTCGAGAAGCAAATCGACTGCCGGATGCGCATGTTCGGCAAGTTCCCATTTCGAGGTTGAAGACACCTCGATGCCCGCGGCCCGAAGTGAGCGCAGCAGCTTCGGGGGTGAATCGATGTTCGCGTGCGGATCGCCAAGCGCCTCACGGATCTCAGCGCCGAGCGACTGCATGCGCGCCGGTTTCGTGCCGAGCGGCGGTTTTGGGCCGAGCGACTCACGCAAAATGCGATGGTGCTCTGCTTCGTCCCAGGGGACTCCTGCGTGGGTGAGTTCTGCGGCGATGAGCGCGCCCGCAGATTCGGCCGAGAGCAACAGGGAGAGGCGTGCCGGGTGATGAGAAGCCGCGATCGCCAGGCGTTGTCTGTCGAACTCATCGAGTGCCGCCTCAAGCGTGGGCGGCGCGGTTCGGTGTCGGGAGCGAGCCTCGATGTCGAAGAGTGTCGGTGAGTCGCTTTGCTGCGGTGCTTCGGCGCTGTCTGCGGCAACCACCCACTCGCTTGCTTCGCGCAGTGCCTCCGCCTGGCTGATGTATGCGGAGGTCGCGAGGATCTGGTGGCAGAGCCTGAGATCGTAGCAGCGCTCGACGCGGACTCCTGCATCAAGAAGAGCCGGGTAGCGTGCTGCGGTATCGTGCCACACCCAGCGTCGTGATGCTTCTCGTTCGCGCGCGGCCACGAATTGTGCGAACTCGGCTGGAGCGAAGGTGACTGGCTCGCTGCGAGAACCGTCTGCAGCGACATCGATGACCCGCACAGCGCCCCGGGGCTCGTCAGCTTTCGCCGATCCCACAACGCACCAGGGCGAAGGCGGTGCGAGGCTCATGTTCTCAAGGTACCCGGTGCCACCGACATTGGGGTGCCTTCCGGCGACAACGGAGCGAGTATCCGCACCCGACAGGCCTCAGCGGGTGCGGATGTATCGGACAGACCTTAGGTGAGCTGCATCGTGGTGAGGCAGCTGGGATCCTCGGAGCCAGTGCTTACCAGTTGCTCAGCGCTGCCCTGTGCTGAATTGATCCGCACCGAATATTGACCTTCGCGCGGCAACCAGACTCCCGTGAACCCATTGTCTTCGGTGGTGCGTTGCTCTGAGAGCACTACCTCACCGCTGCGAACATCGGTGATGATGAGTTCGACTGCGGTGCTTTGCATTTCGCCGACGCAGGTGGTGAGGCTGTGGAAGGTGCAGGGGTGGGTCTGAGTGACGTAGGGCGCAATGGAAAGATAGAAGTCGTTGCTCTCGATGGGCAGGAACACTTCATCGGGCTGGCCAGGCTGTAGCTTCACCCCGTTGGGAAGCACCGAAGCGATGAGGTCACTCGGGCGATCGGCGAGAGGGAGCGCATCGAGCGCTTCGACGAGCTGCACCGGATGTGAAGTATCGAGGCCCAGCTCGCTCAGAATTTCGTCGACGGGGCGCGGCTGGGTTGCTTCAGGGGAGGATGCGGGTGCCTCTTCTGCTGGGGCTGTGAGTTGTGCAGCGCAGCCGCTCAGGCTGAGGGCGGCGATGAGAGACAGTGTGATTGATGCATTTCTGATACCCATAAGGGGTATGGTAACCGGGTGGTGCTGTTACATGCTGTGAATTGCCGGTCTAACGAGTGAAGCGCGCGCGAATCCGCCCGAACACCTGCACGAGCGCCACCACGATCAAGCCCCACGCCAGACCGACCACCGCAGAGATCGCGCTATCTACGACCCACAGCACAGCCCCGGGGGCAGAATGAATCGTCTCGGTCACGGCGTGCAAGGCATCGAGCAACCACGGCACCCCCACCTCTGAGAGATTTACCACCAGAATGTGACCGCCGACCCACAGCATCGCGACCACACCCACCACACTGAGCGTCCGGAACACCACAGGCATAGCTTTCACGAGCCAGGTACCAAGGACTTTGAGCGCGCGTGACGGCCGACGACGCAACCAGAACCCGGCGTCGTCCATCTTCACCAACAGCGCCACCGCACCATACACCGCGACCGTCATTAGCAGGGCGACCACAATCAGAGTGGCCAACCGCATACCCCAAGAATCACTCTCAATGTTCGCAAGCGAAATCAGCATGATCTCGGTAGACAACACCAGATCTGTGCGCACCGCACTGGCCACGATCTGTTTCTCAGAAGTTTGTGTGCGTTGCACCACATCCTCAACAGTGTGCGATTCGCCGCGCCGTGAGACGATCCAGTGCCACAGCTTCTCTGCGCCCTCAAAAGCAAGGTACGTGCCGCCAAGCAGCAATAGCCAGGGGAAGATCCACGGGGCCCAGACACTCAGCAGCAGAATCGCCACAATGATGATGGCCTTGTTGCGCAGCGAACCCCGAGTGATCTTCCAAATGATCGGCAATTCGCGTTTCGGACTGATGCCCTGCACATACTGCGGAGTGACTGCCGCATCGTCAATCACCACACCGGCTGACTTTACAGAGGCGCGAGCAGCCCCCGCGACCACATCATCAATCGACGCAGCTGCCGCTTTCGCGAGCACGGCAATATCGTCGAGCAATGCGAAAAAGCTTGAGCTCATGGGTGCCTCCGGATGCGCGACATGGATCGCGGTGTCAGTACTGCTTTTCACTTTAGAGGTTGCGGGCATCGCGTGCTTCTGTTTCGGGGTGTTGAGAGCGGATCTCGCCAGGAAGCTGTTGAAACTCGAAGTGATGTCGGTGGCGGGCGATAGTGTCGCAGCATGGCAAAAAACAGCAGCGCGTATGTGTGCTCCGAATGCGGCTGGCAGGCACCCAAATGGGTGGGTCGCTGCGGGGAGTGCCAACAGTGGGGCACCGTAGTCGAGGCAGGTGCGCCACGAGCAACGCTCGGCAAGACCGTGCGGGCGACGGCTCCCGCGCAGGGGCGAGAGGCTCGCCCGATTACCGCGCTCGCCGCAGACTCTGCCGTGCACCGGCCGAGCGGCATCGGCGAACTCGACCGTGTGCTTGGCGGGGGTATTGTTCCCGGCGCTGCCGTGCTGTTCTCTGGAGAACCGGGTGTTGGCAAGTCAACGCTGCTGCTAGATGTTGCCGCCCGAATCGCGAGCACCGGAGCGCGGGTGCTCTACGCAAGTGGCGAAGAATCAACCGGTCAAGTTCGTATGCGTGCAGAGCGAACCGGTGCGCTTCATGACACCCTCTACCTTGCAAGCGAAAACGACCTGGCGACGGTCCTTGGCCATATCGAAGAGGTGCAGCCGCAATTGGTCATTGTCGATTCGGTGCAGACTCTCGCCAGCGACCAAGTCGAAGGCGGCGCTGGCGGGCCCGCTCAAGTGCGTGAGGTGGCGAGCGCACTGATTCGAGAGGCGAAGGCGCGCTCGCTCCCGATTGTGCTGGTGGGTCACGTCACGAAAGACGGCAGCGTTGCAGGACCCCGTCTGCTTGAGCACCTTGTCGATGTCGTCTGTCATTTTGAGGGAGACCGGCAGAGCTCATTGCGGTTCTTGCGCAGTCTCAAGAATCGCTTCGGCCCCACCGACGAGATCGGTTGCTTCGAAATGACCAGTTCTGGCATAGCGGAGGTGCCTGATCCTTCCGGCTTGTTTTTGAGTCGCAGCAGTGAACCCGTCAGCGGCACCTGTGCCACCGTCGCAATGGAGGGTCGACGAGCGCTTCCCGTCGAAGTGCAGGCGCTGGTTGCGGGCAGCGCCACCCCGAATCCGCGTCGAGTCACCAGCGGAGTCGACTCGGCTCGGGTAGCGATGATCCTCGCCGTGCTTGAGCGCAGAGTGGGAGTGCGCCTGCACGATAAAGACGTCTATGTGTCTACCGTTGGTGGAGTGCGCCTCGTCGAACCGGCTGCGGATCTCGCAATTGCTCTTGCGGTGATCTCTGCCGTGGCAGATCGAGCGCTCCCGCACGACTTCGCCGCAATCGGCGAACTGAGTCTCGCCGGAGAGATTCGTCCGGTGGTCGGTGGCGGCCAACGCGCGAGCGAAGCTCGACGGCTCGGCTACAAACGGCTGATCGACGCCGAGGCAGCGACGCTCAGCAACGCCAGAAATCTTGCCTGGGGAGAGTCAAACACGCGCAACTGAGTAACTTGATAGCGCCAATCTGACAACACCGCACCTCGCCACCAGAGTCGCGTTTGTGCGAGATGCACGAGGTGTGTGATCGCTGTGAGCTTTCGGTCAGAGCTATGCAATGGCACCGAGAAGCCGAAGGCGAGCTAGACTTTACGTTCGTGAGCAAGAACACGGTTGACGTAGCACTCATCGGCGGCGGAATTATGAGCGCCACTCTCGGCACCCTGATTAAGCAGGTGCAGCCGGATTGGACGATTCAGATCATTGAATCCCGCGAAGAGGTTGCGACAGAATCAAGCAACGCATGGAACAACGCTGGCACGGGCCACGCGGCACTGTGCGAACTGAACTACATGCCAGAGGCAGCTGACGGCACGCTCAGCCCCAAAAAGGCGATTGAGATTAACGAGCAGTTCCAGCTCTCACGCCAGTGGTGGTCATCGCTCGTGAAGCAGGGCGTGCTTGGCAACCCACAGAGCTTCATCAACGCGACACCGCACATGACATTCGTGCAGGGTGAGAAGAACGTCGACTACCTGCGTCGCCGCTTCGAGGTACTGAAGAACGAACCACTGTTCTCTGACATGGAGTTCAGCGAAGATCCCGCGCAGATTGCACAGTGGGCTCCGCTGCTGATCGAACGTCGCTCGAAAGATGAAGTGTTCGCGGCAACCCGCTCCGAAAGCGGCACCGACGTAGATTTCGGTGAGGTCACCCGCCAGCTCATCGACCAGCTTGTAGCTGGCGGAGCGACCCTGTCGCTCGGACAAGAAGCTACCGGTTTGCGTCGACTGAATGATGGCAGCTGGAACATCGGCATTCGTCACCGTACCGGCTACGCAACCAGCGTGGTGAACGCACGATTTGTGTTCGTCGGTGCTGGCGGTGGCGCGCTCTCGCTGCTGCAGTCCTCAGGTATTCCTGAAATTAGGGGCTACGGCGGGTTCCCTATCAGCGGCAAGTTCTTGCGCTGCGACAACCCTGAGGTGGTTCGAGAGCACCGCGCAAAGGTCTACGGAAAGGCCGCAGTCGGTGCGCCTCCGATGTCGGTGCCGCACCTCGACACCCGCATCGTTGACGGCAAGGCCAGCCTGCTGTTTGGGCCATACGCTGGGTTTAGCCCGAACTTCCTGAAGAAGGGTTCCTGGTGGGATCTGCCCGGATCGGTGCGCCTGCACAATCTTGGCCCGATGCTGAAGGTCGGACTGACCGAGTTCTCACTTGAGAAGTACTTGCTCGGTGAGGTGTTTGCAAGCCGCGAGAAGCAGCTTGAAGCGCTGCGCCAGTACATGCCTTCGGCCCGCGCCGAAGACTGGCGCATGATTACCGCCGGTCAACGTGTGCAGGTCATGAAGAAGGACCCCAAGAAGGGCGGCGTTCTCCAGTTCGGCACCGAGGTCATCACTGGCGGCGAAGGCAGTATCGCTGGTCTGCTCGGTGCCTCACCGGGTGCATCTACTGCGGTACACGCGATGCTTGATGTGATGGCACAGTGCTTCCCAGAGAAGTTTGAGAATGAGTGGAAGGCTGAAATCCTCACCCACATTCCCGCATTCGGCACCGGCGTCAACCATGATGCTGCCGTGACCGAGGAAACTCTCGCTGCCACCGGTGCCGTGCTCGGGCTCACCGAGACTTCCGATTCGGTGGCGCTCGCTGAGTAGTCCGCGCTTTGCACAGCGGCGATCCTTCGGGGTCGCCGCTTTCGCATTGCTGCTCGGATTGAGTTCATGCGCAACGGCCCCAACACTCGACGTGTCGGCAACTGATGGCCGAGCCCTGGCTGCACTTTCCCAGGTAGCTTCGCGGGATGCTGAGCCAGAGGGTGAAGTGACCGAGGTGGAATGCTGGGCTCCCAGCGAACATCCCATCGCAGAGGGCGGGTTTCGCGTGATCTGCCGGGTGCATTTTCGTCAAGACGCAGTGGATCGTTATCGAGACATGATCTGCATCGGCGATATGGCTCGTGACCCAGTGAGTGACTACTGCTATCAGTGGGCCTATTACAGTGACATGCCAGAGTTCGAAGATTATCCCGCATTCCCGGCAGGGTCTTTGCGTGAGTAGCGGGCTTCTGCGCTCGGAGTTTCGCTGAGGGATACGGGGCGGATCCGGTCGCTCAGTATGGACCACTTGCCGTGCAGGGCGATGCGCGCGTGGTCCACTGCAATGGGCTGATCCAGAATCGATACATGGACCGCAAGCGGCGGTCATGAACGATGGAGCGAAATTCATGCAGATGGGAACCGCAATGGTGCGCGAAGGACACACCCGAAGGATGGGGCGCCAGATCGCCGCAGTGATTCTCGCAGCGGGACTCGCGCTCTCTGCATCTGCCTGCTCTGGCCGCTCTGTCGCTCCAACGGCTGACTCGGGAGACAGCGCCACTGTTTCGAGCTTCGCAATCGTCACCCCGGAGAAAGAATCAGACCACGGCTGGAATCAGCAGGGTCTCGTCGGGGCGCAGGCAGCTGCGAAGGAGCTTGGTATCGAGGTCGAGGAACACGCGAACGTCGGTTATGACAACACCGAGACGATCCTGACGCAGGTGGCACAGAGCGGAGTTGGTCTGGTGATCGCGCACGCGAGTGGCTTCAATGCCGCTGGTGAACGTGTGGGAGTGCAAACCGGAGTGCCCACTCTCGTCGTAGATTTTGAGAACAATGTGCCAGGAAAGGTCGCGACCGCGATCCCGCAACCGCAGCAGGGCGCCTACCTCGCAGGAATTGCCGCAGCGATGAAAACTCAGACTAAGAAGGTCGGCATCGTGGCCTCGGCTGAAAACTTGAACTGGTTCCTCATGGCCGGGGGCTTTGCGCAAGGCGTTTACAGCGTTGATCCGACCATCGAGATTGTCTTGGCCTATGTGGGCCCGGCGAACTACGGCGACTCAGCTGGCGGCACGAGTGTCACTCAACAGGTGATCGCTGCCGGTGCCGATGTCATCATGGGAATGGGCGATGGTGCGACCATCGGTTATCTGCAGGCAATTGAGACGGCGAACACCGGCTATCCGATTTCTTATATCGCGACCATCGGCGATGTCAGCAGTATTGTGTCGAATCCTGACACGGTGCTCACTTCGGTGCTTTGGAATTACAAAGACACCTATGTGCAAGCGATCAGAGATATCGAAAACGGCAGCTTCGGCACGAAGAGCTACGAACTCACCGTCGCCAATGGCGGGCTCAGCTTGCAGGAGACACCGAATCTGAGTGACGAGATACAGGCCGAGGTCAAGACCGCGAGCACAGCGATCGCTGAGGGAACGATTGAAGTTGCCTACACCGCCGACAAAGCAGCGGTGCAGCAGCTGATCGACGCGCACTAGACGAGCCAAATCGAGTGGTGACAGTGCCTTCGCTGCGGGTGACGCAGCTTTCAAAAAGCTTCGGTGAGGTAGTCGCGAACGAGCAAGTCTCGCTCGACGCCTGGCCCGGCGAAGTGCACTGTCTGCTCGGCGAGAATGGTGCGGGCAAATCGACGCTCATCTCGATGCTCGCCGGACTGCAGCGACCGGACTCCGGTCAGCTTGAGGTGGACGGGCGAGCGGTGGTGCTGAGTTCTCCGGCCGTGTCTCGCGCGCATGGGATCGGAGTGGTGTTTCAGCACTCGTCACTGATCGGAACGATGACGGTCGCAGAAAACCTCATGTTGAACCGTGTGGATCCACAGGCCGGGTTCTGGCTGAGTGCAGCTCAGGTGCGTGATTATCTGGCTGAAATCGAAGAGCTCTTCGGGACCGTGCTGCTCCCAGACACAATGGTCAACGAATTGAGCCTGGGAGAGCAGCAGCAACTCGATATTGGGCAAGCCTTCCTCGCCCAGCCGCGAGTGCTCGTACTCGACGAACCCACCTCCATGCTCGGCAGCGATTCGGTCGACCGGCTCATGCAGAGCATTCGGGCACTCACCGACCGCGGGGTGGCAGTGATCCTCGTCACCCACAAGATTGACGAAGCACTGCAAATAAGTGACCGCGTCACTGTGCTTCGCGCCGGGACTGTGGTTCGGCACTTCGACACGAGACAGGCCAGCAACCACGCCCCACTCAAATCGCAGATCCTTGCCGCGATGTTCGGAGACGATGGTGCACGCAAGGCACCTTCCCGCGTCCGCGCACGCGCCGTGCCGGAACCTGGCCCGGGGCCAGAGCTACTGCGCCTTTCTGAGGTGAGCACAGCGGGGCCCGGAAGACCCCTGCGACAACTGTCGCTGTCCGTTCGGGCGGGCGAAATCCTTGGCGTCGCCGGAATCGACGGGCAAGGGCAGCGGGCACTTGCCGAAGCGATCGCCGGACAAATCCGGCCCACCGCAGGCAGTGTATGCGTGAGTGGCCAAACGGTGAATGGGCTTTCTGTGAGAAAGCGGCAGGCGCTCGGCGTGCGGTACGTCACCGATGACCGCCTCCACGAGGGCATCATCGGCAGCTTCAGTGTCGGGCTCAACCTGCTGCTGACTCGAATCGGACAGCGGCCATTTTGGCGACGAGGTCGACTCAATAGGGCGGCAGCCGCTTCGCACAGCCAGCAACTCATCGAACAATTCGGCATCGCGCCACCCGACGCGACTCTCCGGGCGGGGACCCTTTCGGGGGGCAATATTCAGAAGATACTCCTCGCAAGGGCGCTCGATGCTGAGGCGCGGATCGTCGTGTTTCATAAACCCAGCTACGGACTTGACCTGCACACCGCGAGCCTGGTTCGCGCTGAGATTTCGCGGATCGCAGCGGCTGGCGCGGCCGTGCTCTTGCTGTCTACCGAACTCGAAGAACTTCTTGAACTTGCTGATCGCATCGCAGTGATCTCGAATGGCCACATTGTCGGAGAAATCGAGAACGTGCAGACGAGCGTCGAAGCTGAGAGCGGTGTGCGGTCGCGCATTGGTGACCTGATCTCAGGAGGCGATCCTCGATGAGGGCACTTCGTGACGTGTCGATTCGGACACTCACCCCGATTGTGCTGGCGCTCGTCGCGGGCGGCGGCCTGATTGCGCTGCTCGGTGCGGATCCCTTTGCGTTTTACGGCGACGTGCTGCGGCTCGGAACGCAGGGCGCTGGGCTGCAACAATCAATCACCGCAATGGCGCCACTGCTGCTCATCGCGCTCGGGCTCATCATCGCTTTTCGCGCTCAACTGTGGAACCTTGGCTCCGGCGGAAGCTATCTGCTTTCGGCTGCGGTCGTGGCGGGGATCGCGCCGCAGGTGTGTGCAACCATGCCTTATGGACTTGCGATAGTTGTGCTCGTCGTGCTCGCGGTGCTGATCGGTGCGCTGCTCGGTTTGGTCCCGGCTACCCTGAAAGCGTGGAAGGGAACGAACGAGGTCATCACGAGCCTGATGATGTCGTTCATCGCGATGGGGCTGGCGAACCTCCTGATCCGGGGAGTGTTCAAGGATCCGAGCATTTCGGTGCCGCAAACCAAGGTGCTTGCACTCGAGTACATGCTGCCTTTTATTCCGGGCACACATATACATATCGGTGTGCTTTTCGCGCTCGCGCTCACGCTGCTCGGCCACTATCTCTTACTGCACACTTCTCTCGGGCTGCAGATAGACATGCTCGGCGCGAACCCACGAGCGGCCGCGCACGCGGGAATGAACGTTCGACGTGTCATCGTGCTCGTGTGTGTGTGCTCCACTGTGATGTTCGCACTCGCCGGACTCATCGACATGCTCGGTCTGTGGGGGTACAGCCGTGCCGAGTGGAACCCCGGATACGGTGACAAGATCCTGCCGTTTGTGTTCTTGGCACGGCTGAGCCCGCTCGCCGCGATTCCGCTGGTCGGTCTCTATTCGGTGCTCGCGACCGGTGGCGTGATCGCCGCTCAGCGGGCCGGTGTTTCGGTGGACGTGCTGAGTGTGCTGGTCGCGCTCGTGTTGTTTTTCATGGTCGCGATTGAGTTCTGGGCTGCTCGGGCTGGGGAGCCCGTGAAGCGAGCGCTGGGTCGCAGCTATCTTCGGCGTGAAGTGCGTTCGCGCGCTTCGGCGGGCCCGGTTGCTGCGCGCGCTTCGGATGCCACGCACCCGTCGGATGCCACGCACCCGTCGGATGCTGCGCGCCCGTCGGATGCTGCGGATGAGCGAGAAGGGAAGCACACATGAACGACGCCCTTGTGACCGCTTTTCTGATCGCTGCATTCGCAAGCATGATGCCACTCTTGCTCGCTGCGCTCGGCGAAAGCGTATCGGAGCAATCCGGGGTGCTCGGCGTCGGGTTAGAAGGCGTCCTGCTGATCGGGGGATTTGCTGCATTCGCAGTCACCCACGCCAGTGGCAACTTTTGGCTAGGATTTCTCGCGGGTGCGCTCGCGGGAGCCGCACTGCAATCAGTGCTGATTGTGCTCTCGGTGTGGCTGAATGCCAACCAGATCGTGGTGGGCATCGGGATGACGCTTGCTGGCACCGGACTGAGCAGCATGCTCTACGAATGGGCGTTCGCTGCCTCACGACCACGACTGGGATTGCCTGAAACGTGGACGCTCGGCCCGCTCGCCGAGCTGCCCGTGCTCGGGCCCGTGCTCTTTGCCAGACCCGGGATGTTTACGATTGCGTTCCTCTTCGTCATCGCCACCGGAATCGCGCTCGCTCGCACGAGTCCAGGGCTGCGTCTCAGGGCAGCCGGGCAGAACCCAGCAGCGCTCGATGCCGCAGGCGGAAACGTGCGGCGGATCCGCACCACCGCAGTGCTTTTCGGGGGAGTCATGGCGGGGTGTGCCGGCGCCTACCTTGTGCTGATTTCTGCGGGCACCTTCACGCCGGGCATGACCCACGGGCTCGGGTTCCTCGCCATTGTTACCGCGATGCTTTCGCGAGGCCGAATGCGTTGGCTGCTGTTGATCTCGCTCGGCTACGGAATCTTTGTGGCGACCGGTACGGCCCTGCAACTCTCGGCCATCAGCATCCCAGCTGACCTCATCACTATGGCGCCGTTCGTGGCGGTCATGCTCGTGCTTGCCTGTGCAAAGCGAGGATCAGCCCTGCCACCAGCGCTTGCTACCCCCTATGTGCGAGGCGAGCGCTAGCGTTCCGCGAGGAGAGCCTCGAGCACCTCGACCGTGTGTTCCCAACCGGTGACCGCTTGACAGGCGACCCCCATCGCGAGCACCGGATAGTCGTTTCCGTCGGGATCGAGCCGGTCGCCGATGAACAGCATGTCATCGAGCGCAATGCCAGTCTGCTCCGAGAGCTTGCGCATCCCGTAGGCCTTATCGATCCCGCGTCGCGTGATGTCAACGGAAGTTGATCCACCGCTGCGCACCTCTAACCCGGGCAGCCGCTCGGCCACTGCAGCACGAAGCGCATTCTTCTTTGACCCATCGGCATCCCACACCTGCTTCGCCGCAACCGGTGCAGCCTGGCCGAGCGCCGAGAAGGTGACCTGTGAGCCACGATCCTCAAGAACCTCACCCCAGGTGTGCTGCTCCCACAGACCGAGGCGCTCAGCCTCCTCGCGAAGCGCGACACAGGCGGCATCACGCTCAGACTGGTCAAGAAGTTCGCGATACACGGTGCGCCAAGCGCCTTGCTCTCGGCGCTCGTAGCGGGTTCCGCACGTGGGGAGCAGATGTAAACGTTCGAGCGCCGCCTCGTCAACGCCCTCTAAGGGTGACACGAGTTGCGCTTCGAACTGTTCGAAGTTGCCACCAGAGATCACCGCCACTGTCGTGCGATCCAGCAAGCGAACGAACACCTCACGCATGCGAGGGTCTACCGGAGACTTTGACGGGGCGAGTGTGTCGTCTAGGTCAAACGCGACCAGTGAAGGAATCGGCATGCTGTCAATCGTACTGTTTTGCGGTGATCGTGAGCCTCTAGGCTTGAGACATGACACCCCGCCAGCAGACTCAGATCGACCGTATCGCCCAGGAATGGGTAGATACGCTCGTGCAACACGATCCCACCACCGGCACCTACATCGGTCGAAGCGAGGTCGATAGCAACCTCCCCGACTATTCACCCGAAGGTGCAGCGGCCTTTGCCGAGGCGCAACGAGCGACCCTCCAGGCGCTTGATACGGCTCCGGCAGTTGACGATGTGGATCGAGTCACCCGAGCGGATCTGGCAGCTGAACTGCGCCTCTCGCTGGCGCGTCACGACGCAGGAGAATCACTGCGCAACCTCAACGTGATCGAATCACCGGCTCAGGGCATGCGAGACATCTTCGACCTGATGCCTCGCGAGACCGACGCCCAGTGGGAAACCATTGAAGCACGCATGCGGGCAGTCCCTGCGGCTTTGCAGAGCTATCAGACCTCGCTTGCCGAGGGAATCCGCCAGGGGCTCGTGCCCGCGATTCGTCAAGTCCGTGAGGTCGCAGCACAGTCACGTCGGGTTGCCGGATCCGCTCACGCAAAAGACGGATTCTTCACCGCGCTCGCCGCCGATGCTGCCGCACAGTCGGTCGTCTCGGATTCGCTTTCGGCCGAATTGAATACTGCGGCGACGCAGGCTTCGGTGGCGTATCTGGAGTTTGCGGGCTTCCTTGAACAAGAACTCGCTCCCGCATCGAGCACGATTGATGCATTTGGCCGTGAACGCTATGAGCTGGCCTCAGAAGCGTTTCTCGGCATGCGCGTCGACCTCGACGAAACCTACGAGTGGGGCCTCGAAGAGCTGGCGCGGATGGTTGATGAACAGGAGCGGATCGCCGCAACAATCACGGGCTCCTCGCGGCACCCCGGGATCGTAGCCGAAGCCATCGCGCAATTGGAAGCGGACCCCGCGCGAAAACTGTACGGCACCGATGCCCTCAAACGCTGGATGCAAGAGACGAGTGATCGAGCGGTTGCCGAGCTTGCTGGCACGCAATTCGATATTCCAGAAGAGATTCGCGCGCTGGAATGCATGATTGCCCCGACCCAGGAGGGCGGGATCTATTACACCGGGCCGAGTGACGATTTTTCGCGTCCCGGCCGGATGTGGTGGTCAGTGCCGCAGGGCGTCACCGAGTTCGATACGTGGCGAGAGTTGACCACGGTGTATCACGAGGGAGTTCCGGGGCATCACCTGCAGATCGGCTCAGCTGTCGTGAACCGTGACTCGCTGAACGAGTGGCGCAGGCAGCTCGCCGGAACCTCCGGGCACGCGGAGGGCTGGGCGCTCTATGCTGAGCGACTCATGGAACAGTTGGGATACCTTGATGACCCCGCCGACAAACTGGGAATGCTCGACGGGCAGCGCATGCGTGCGGCTCGAGTCGTGCTCGATATCGGTGTGCACCTTGGCAAGATTCGCCCAGATGGTGAGGCCGTGTGGGACGGCGACTACGCGCTTGATTTCATGCGTCAGAACGTGAACATGAACGAGGGCTTCGTGCGTTTTGAAGTGAACCGTTACCTGGGCTGGGGAGGGCAGGCTCCGTCATACAAGATTGGCCAGCGGATCTGGGAGCAACTGCGTGATGAGGCTGCGGGACGCGCAGAGCAGTCGGGCTCCAAGTTTGATATTCGCGAGTTCCACCGCGAGGCGCTCTCCCTGGGAGGGATGCGTCTGGACACCCTGCAACTCGCATTGCGTGGGGGACTGCGCGACTAGTTCGTGTCTGAAACGAAAAGAGGGGGTCGTGGAAAACCACGACCCCCTCTTTTCGTTCGCGCGCGAAGCGTTGTGCTGCTGCAATAATCCTGCGGGAGTGCGCCCCTTGGCAAGCTGCGCAGTGCAAGAATCGCAGGCGAACGCTTAGAAGTAGACTCCGCGAGCTGCCATAAATCCGCGAGGATTCACCCGATAACCGGATGTGGGCCAGGTCTCGAAGTGCAGGTGTGGCCCCGTGGACCAGCCCGTGGATCCGACTGAACCGATCCGCTGCCCCTGCTCGACCCACTGGCCACAGCCAACGGAGAGACCACCGTACGGCTGGTGCGCGTAGCGGGTCATCGAACCATCAGGGTGGGTGATGTCGATGGTGTTGCCGTAGTTCGAGAATTCGTAGCATGCGGTCACCCGACCAGCAGCTGCCGCATAGATCGGCGTCCACATCGGCGCAGCCAAATCGATACCGCCGTGGTTGCGGCTGCCGCCGAACTCTTCCGTGACGGAGTAATACGAGATCGGCCGTCCCCAGCCAGAAGCTGAACCGCCGCCTCCGCCGCCGCCTCCACCACCGCCGTTATTGGCGTTCTCTTCTTCTTGCTTTCGACGCTCTTCGGCCTCCTGGGCGAGACGTGTCTCATATCCCTCGACCGTCTTGGCGGTCGTGTCCTTCAGGGCCGCCAGCTGCAGATCGAGCGTAGCTTTCTGCAACTCTTGCTTCTGCTGCTTTTCGGCAGCGGCAGCGGCCAAACTGGCTGCGGTGTTCTTGCGCTCTTCAGCCTCTTGGTTCAAGCGTTCACGTTCCTGTGTCACGACGTCAGCTTGATCGCCAAGCGATTGAGCGTCATTCTTTGCACGAGTCGCGTCTTCGGCGATCTTTGAGTTGCGTTCCGTGGCCTTCGACATCGAGGCCAGCCGCTCGAGCAGTTGGTCAGAGGTATCGGCATCGCTTTCAAGGAACATCTCGGTGCTGCGGTCGATGCCACCTGAGCGGTACATTAGCCCGACCAGAGCAGCTGCTTCTTGGCTCGCCGAATCGGCCTCTTCGGTGCTCTCAGCGAGCTTCACGTTCAGCTCATCAAGACGCGCGTTTGCTTTGATCAATTCATCTTGCGCCTGCGAGTATGAGGCAATCGCAGCATCAAGTTCTTTCTGGGTGTTTTCCACCTCTTGAGCGACCTGCACGAGCAGTCCCTCAATTTCTTTGATCTTTGATGCGGTGGCCGACTGATTGTTCTTCGCGTCCTGCACGTCCTGCCAGGTGGGCAAGTCTGCGTCCACTGCTTCGGCTTTGGTGGCAGTGGTCAACGGCATGCTCGCGATACCAATGAGTGTGGCTGCAGCGATGGCGACGCCCCAGAAGCGGGGCCGTTTCGCGGGCGACGAGGATCGAGTTGACACGTCTTCCCTTTCTTTGCGGCTGGTGGCTTTCGCCAGATTCGCGCCCAAACTAGGCACTCTACATGTCAAGCCTAAACCCGCAGTCTCAAAGCTCGCTAGGATTCGGAGCTTTTTTCGAGATTGTCTCCGAACGGGCCCCGGAGAGTCTCACACTGCGCGGTGGGTCACCAGCTCAGCCGAGAATGGAGCGACGAAGAAAGCCCCGGATCTTCCGCAGTGTTCTGCCGAAGATCCGGGGCTTGTGGTCGGGATGACAGGATTTGAACCTGCGACTGCTGGAATTCTTGGGCGAGGCGGGCTCTGGAAAGATATCGGTCATTCGCAGTTCCCTCGCTTGCACAAGAGACAAGTTTCGATCCGTAGCCGTGATGTTTGGATCCTAAGTGCGCCGGGTTGAGAACCGCGTGCGTCATGCAAAACGGTTAGTTCGAGGTTTCTGAGTCCACTAGAGCCTCATCGAATTTGTGCCAAATGAGCCTCAACCGCACCTGTCCTGAACTCTCGAATCGCGTTAGTGCCTTTGGGCTGGAATGATTGCCAGTATGGGTCTGTTTTCCAAGCCTCGCCTTGCGCCAAAGAACCTCCTGCCCCTGCGTCGTGGTATGGGCGCAATTTCCGCAGTTGGCGAGCAGTATCACCTTCGCGACTTGAAGAAAGTCTGGAAGCTTGTGCCAGACCGTGATCACATCACTGTCGCGCTAGTACCTGAGCCGACCAATAGGTATGACAGTGCTGCCGTAAGAATGGACGTTCTCGTTGATGGCTTTGCTTTTACTGCAGGGTACGTGCCGAAGGTTGAAAGCGCTGCGATACACAGAGTTCTCGCGCCACTCGCCGCTGCCGGATACACGGGAATCGGTGATGGGAAGATTCGTATAGGGCACAAACACCTGGAAGTTTACGCCCGACTGAGTGAAGAACCTGAGCTACTGGTCCCGCCGCCGATCAACGATCCAAATGGTCAATTCATTGATGGTTACTTTGATCTGACCGTGACTGGCGAAGAAGCCTACCAAGAAGTAATCGCCTCGAACGCCCAGCGGAGAAATCTTGTCTTTGCGCTCCATCCCTCACTCGTTTCAAAAGGCAAGTATGCGGGCGAAACTACTTATACGGTCTACCTTGATGGCATGGTTGTTGGAGTACTCACTCGAGCAATGGCGGTCAAACACGGGCCCGTGTTTGACTTGGTGTTCCAATCTGGTAGTCGACCATATCTTGCTGGACGTATCGAGAAGGATCATCGCGGCTTTCAGGTCATACTCGAAGGGCCGCGACGCTTTGGCTGAGTCCGTGCGTTCATTCGTGCGAAGATGCTGAAGGATTCTCCCGAGCATTTGATCGATCAGAAGACTACGGATTCGCTGCACTCGGAGAAGATCTGTCGCAGCAGGATCATGAGTGGGGCTACTCGCAATGATAATGTCGCACTATGAATCAGGTTGTTCGAGACGAACTCCGAGCGTTCGTTGCTGAGCGCGAATGGGCACAGTTTCATTCCTCCGAGAATCTCGCAAAATCAATCGCGATCGAGGCAGCGGAACTCCTTGAATGCTTTCAATGGTCGCCAGAAAGCGATCCGGAACAGGTGAAGAACGAACTGGCTGATGTGCTGACCTACTGCTTACTCCTAGCGGACAAACTTGATCTTGATCCTGGTCAGATCGTGCTCGACAAACTTGACTTGACGCGCGAAAAATACCCTGTCGAAGCGTCTCGCGGTAGGAGCATCAAGTATGACCAGCTTTGAGGCAACCAAAATCGAGAAACTCGTCTTTTCGGCTGAATCCGTCAGCCAATGGCGCGAGGCCAAGGGTAGGCATCACGACTGGCCAGTTGTGTATTTGATTCATAATGAAAAGAGGATTTATGTTGGCGAATCAACTCGTGTCAAATACCGGCTCTTTCAGCACCTTGCAGACAGCAGGAAGCCTGAAAGTCTGAAGAAAGGGCTGGAAGAGACCCGCATCATTCTGAACGACGAGTTCAACAAGTCGGCTTGCCTGGACCTCGAGTCGCGGTTGATATCCTGGCTGCACGCTGACTCACAGTTTGATCCTGTCAATCGAAATGATGGCCAGCAGAACTCTGGTTATTTTGAGCGAGAGAGCCGCTACCAAGGGATATTTGAACAGGTTTTCGAAAGCTTGCGTGTGGCCGGGCTTTTCACTCGCAAGGTGAGTGAGATCGAGAACCTCAATATGTTCAAACTCTCACCTTTTAAAGCTCTGAACGACGAACAACTGGTAACAGTCGACCGGATCGTTGAAGGGCTATTTGCTGATTTCGAGGTTGACGCTCAGGAGGGTGTCCCGCAGAAGAGTCTCAGTGTAGTTCAGGGTGGCCCTGGTACGGGGAAGACGATCGTCGCGATCTATCTGTTGAAATTGCTGCGCGACATCCAAGATTCACACGGTGACTTGGATCCTGAAGAAGATGGTCGATTTAGTGACTTTTTCAAGCCCGGAAACATTGAGTTGGTCAAAGGGAAGAGAATTGGCTTCGTTGTCCCTCAATCGTCGTTACGGCAGACAATATCGAAGGTCTTCCGACGTACCCCTGGCCTCTCCAAAGTGAAAGTGCTCAGCCCGTATACGGTTGCATCGAAACCTGAACATTGGGATCTACTTATAGTTGATGAGTCACACAGGCTCACACACCGCGGCGCTGGGGCTACTCGGGGTCAGTTCAATTCCAACAGTCGGGCTCTGTTCGGTGACCGTGCGGATGAAGTGACCGCTGTCGATTGGATTATTTCGCGAAGCGACCACCAGGTGTTCCTTGTCGACGGGGAGCAGACGGTTCGCCCCGCTGACGTGCCCGCAGAAGTTACTCGCTCGCTCATAGGCCGCGCAAAGGACAGCCATCGCTACTACCCGCTTGAGTCTCAAATGCGCGTTTCCGCAGGCAACGATTACCTAGATTTTGCGCGCGCCCTCCTTACAGAGCATCCTCACCGTCCGAGCGTGCCGGAAACCTACGACCTTCGTTTCTTTGATGATCTGCGAGAAATGCGGACCCTGATCCAACAAAAGGAAGAGGAAGTGGGCTTGTCGAGGATGGTCGCAGGGTACGCCTGGCCGTGGGCTAGCAAGGGTGACCTCACCGACGGGGCCCCGTATGACATTCACCTCGACGGCGAAAGAGCTCGATGGAATCGCACACACGTCGACTGGATATCTTCGGCCACTTCAGCTGAAGAGGTTGGCTGCGTGCACACCACGCAAGGATACGATCTCAACTACGCGGGTGTCATTATCGGTCCGGATATTGTGTGGGATGAGAAGTCTCAGCAAGTCGTTGCGGTGAGGGAGTCGCACTTTGATCCAGAAGTGCGCTCTGTTCGGAACCAAGATGAGCTGCTCGAGTTCATCCGTAACGCCTATTATGTTTTGCTCACTCGCGGGATGCGCGGCACTTACATCTATGTGTGCGATCCCAACCTCAGAACACGTATCCGAGCATTGCTGGCTTCTGAACGGTCTAATTCCGAATAATGTGCAGGGGAGCGAGTCAGCTCGCAAAGTAGTCCGTTTTCTCCAATCTGATGAAGGACTACACAAAGCTGTACCGATTGAAACTGGGCGGATACTGCGACGGATCTCAGCGTTCCGCAATCGTGGGAAACAAGCTGGCGGAGCCTTGCACGGAACCCGCGAGATGATGAGGCCATGAGAACTTGATCAATTCCAAAACCGTAAAAGCCCCGGATCTTCCGCAGTGTTCTGCCGAAGATCCGGGGCTTGTGGTCGGGATGACAGGATTTGAACCTGCGACCCCGTCGTCCCGAACGACGTGCGCTACCAAGCTGCGCCACATCCCGATGCGCTGGCCTGAGCCGAACGCATCGATAACTCTACTCGCATCCTGGCGGAAAGGTCGAATTCTTTCGGGAGTAAATTGATCCGCTGGGTGTGCGCAGATTCCGCTTCGGTTTTGGTTACCGAATGTAGACGTCAAGATGGGTGCCGACAGTGCCGCGGTCGTAGATTTTTCCTTGGTAGCCGAAGGGGGTCTCATAGACCGTTCCCTTCGGCGCCGATCCTGCCAAGACGATGAATCCGTCAGCATCTGCGACGTATCCTGCGGGGTTGACATGCCGTCCGGGCACGGCCAGGCCTTCTCCGGGGAGCACTTGTTGGCTGTAATAGGTGAACTTGTAGCCGCCCCAGTTGATGGCGCCTCGGAACATGAATTCTTCAAGTGAGAACAGTGCATTCACGGGTTCGCCCGCAAGCTTTCCTTCTTCGGCTGGCGCGGTTCCTAGATCGATAGGAATCGCGGGACCCTGCTCAGCGCTGTAGAACTGGGAGGTGGGAGCAAGGTCTGCCCCTGGTGGAATGATCGCGAATGCTGCCGACGCAGAAATGGGTGCCGCGGCAATCGCTCCGAAGAACCCGGCCGCTGCAAGCGCCGCGCCCACTCGGCGCGCACGTCCAGCTCTTGACGCGCGAGGGGTGACGCCAGACGGTACAGCAGCACGAAATATCACAGTGCAGCGAGTCTAACCCGGCTTTTCGGGAAAACCCGAATGTTGTTCTCCGGCTGCCACGGTAGGTGGCTGCACCTGCTCGCTCTACGGTTGAACTATGACAGCAATTCCGGTTTCTCCGGAGGTCGCGGTATCCGCGCCTCCCACCCCCGAACGTAGGCGATCCGCACGTATCGGCTTCGGCAAAGTGATGCTCACCGTCCTGCACCTGGGCGCGCTGGGCATGCTCGGTACGGTGTTCTTCGTGCTGGTGAGCATCACGCTCTCGCTGGGGATCGGGCTGAGCTTCGCGTTTGGGATCGGCTTGGTGCTGCTTGTGGGGCTCGTGTACATGCTTTTCGGGGCGGGCTGGATGGAGATGGAGCGCGCTCGCGGCCTCTACGGATTTCAGACCCCTGCCTTGAGTTTGCGTCCGCGAGAGAAGCCAGGATTTGCGGGCTGGCTGCAGACGCTTCTGAAGCAAAGTGTGGACGGTCGCATGTGGGCCGCCCTCTTGAGTCTTGGTATCGGTACGATCTTTGGGCTGTGTGTGCTTCGTTTGGCGGGTTCTGCCGTGTGGAGCCTCACGCTGATGGTTGGTGGATCCATGCTTGGCGAGCGGCTCGGCCCGTGGCGGCTCTTCGGTCCTGAAATGAGTGGATTCCAGACGGGTGATTTCGCTGAGACTTTTGCTTCGCCGTTCTGGTCGCTCTTGGTTGCGGTGATTTCAGTGGCAGCGATGATCGGCCTCGCCGCCTTGCACGCATTGATCGTGCGCGGGCTGCTCGGTTCTCCCTCGCGCAGCGAGCTTGCAGCTACGGTGCGTGTGAAGAGTGCGCAGCGCGAGGGCGCTATTCGCGCGGCTGATCTTGAACGCACTCGAATCGAACGTGACCTCCATGATGGCGTGCAGCCTCGGTTGGTGTCGATTGGGATGACTTTGGGTCTTGCGCAGCAGAAAATCGATGAGGATCCGGCAGCGGCGAAGGCGCTGGTCAGTGAGGCGCACACGTCAACGAAGGCTGCGATCACCGAGCTGCGGCAGTTGGCGAGGGGCATTCATGCCTCGGTGCTCGATGACCGGGGTCTCGACGCGGCACTCTCTGCGCTTGCCGGTCGCAGCCATGTGCCGGTCTCGCTAGACGTGCGTATGGAGGGCGCTGCGGCGCTTCGCCAGTCGAGTGGTTCTTTCCGCGAAGCTGAGGCGGCGGTGTACTTCTCGATCGCTGAAGCGCTGACGAACGCGGCTAAGCATTCGCGTGCCGGGGAGTGCCGGGTGATCGTGCGGTTGCGCAACCCAGGCACTCCGGTTGCGCAGATGTGGGCGAAAGTTGAAGATGACGGTATTGGTGGGGCGACGCTCCAGCCCGGCGGAGGACTTGACGGAATCTCGAATCGGGTGCTCGCTGCGGGAGGCTCGTTCAGTCTCGTGAGTCCACAGGGCGGCCCAACCACCTTGGAGGTGAGCGTTCCATGCGCATCGTGATTTGTGAGGATTCGGTGCTGCTGCGCGAGGGCATCGTGCGGCTGCTTGCCGACGCTGGTCATGAGGTGGTTGCTGCACTCGCCGACACTGAACTCCTCGATGAAACTCTCGAGCAGACTTCGCCGGAACTGTGCATTCTCGATGTGCGGCTCCCGCCGACGTTTACGGATGAGGGTATTCGAGCTGCGCTTCGTATTCGTGCGAGCGCCCCGGATCTGCCGTTGCTGGTGCTGTCGCAGTACGTTGAGGAACGTTACGCGAGCGAGCTGATTGCTGCGCAGGGTGGTGCGCTGGGATACCTGCTGAAAGATCGTGTCGCTGACATCAGCGAATTTCTTGAGTCGGTCTCTCGAATCGCGCAGGGGGCGACAGTGCTTGACCCCGAAGTGGTGGCGCAGTTGCTGAGCAGGCAGACGAAGAATTCCCGGATGTCTCAGCTGACGGACCGTGAGCGGCAGGTGCTTGCCTTGCTCGCTGAGGGGAAATCGAATCAGGCAATCGCGGCGGTGCTCTTTCTCTCTGAAGCGAGTATTGAGAAACACATCACGGCGATTTTCCAGAAGCTTGGGCTGGAAGCCGACGAACATGGCAACCGCCGAGTGCTTGCGGCGCTCGCACATATTGAAATCACGGGATCATGAACGACAACAGGAACGAAGCTATGAGTGAAACGAGCGAGGCCCCTCGCACAAATTGGGTCGCCATTACTGTGGGAGTGCTCGGTGGCGCGCTTCTGCTGGGTGCGATGGGGACAGCGGCGATCGCAGGGCTGTTTGTCGCGGCGAGCGGATCGAGCGGGGAGCCGCAACATCTTTCGAGTGACGCTGACGGAGTCACGATGCTGAGCGTTGATGCGGTGGCCGCGAAGTTCAGCGTGAGCTGTGAGGGCTCTGCGGATCGGCCCAATAGCTTCGAGTTGACCACTGATTCCGGGGAGCGGCAGTGGCGTATGTCGGAAAGTCGCGGCCACTTGCGTGTTGAGCCGGATGAACCGTGGACGGGCCTGAACTTTGGGGGCGCGGTGAACCGTGGGCAGAACGTTGTCTTGGGTTTGCCAGCGACTGTCTGCGATGGAATCAGCCTGCTCGATGCGGATCTTGAGCTTGGCGCGGGAAAGCTGCTGGTGGACGGAAATTACGGTGAGCTTGACGCGCAGGTTGAGGCCGGGGATTTCGAGTTCACCGGTGAGGCCCGCGAATTTGACCTTGAGGTCTCGGCTGGGAGCGCGGATTTTGTCGTGCACAATGTGCGGGACGCGAGCATTACCGTGGCTGCCGGCAAAGTGAAGGGTGAGTTTGCTGGATCAGCTCCAACCCTGCTGCAGGCGGAGTTGAGTGCTGGGCATGCAGTGCTGCTCTTGCCTGATGTCGAGTACTCGGTGCGTTCGGATGTCTCGGCTGGTGGGTTTGAGAATGGCTTGCGCACGGTTTCGGGAGCGGCAGCTCATGAGGTGAAGGTAGATGTTTCCGCGGGACATCTGAGCGTCCAGCCGACACGCTAGCTGGTCGAGTGCGCGAAGCTCATCTGATAACTACGTCTCGTCGTAACTGATTTTATCGGGTAGACGTATCACTGCTAATCTGGCCGTGTCACTAGGTTGTGACACGGCCAGAAAGCATGTCAATGAGTCACGAGCAACGTCACGCACTCCGCACTGTGCCGGAGCGTGGGCTGTTTCGACTGCTCGGACCAGCGTTTGTCGCTGCAATTGCCTACGTTGACCCCGGCAATGTAGCAGCGAATCTCTCAGCAGGCGCCAAATACGGGTACCTCCTGGTGTGGGTGCTCGTCCTGGCAAATGCCATGGCCGTTATCGTGCAGTATCTCTCTGCGAAACTGGGGCTTGTCACAGGCAAGAGTCTCGCTGAAATGCTGGGCGACAGAATGCCAAGAACCTCGCGCCTGCTGTACTGGGTGCAAGCAGAGCTCGTGGCCGTTGCTACCGATCTAGCCGAAGTCATCGGCGGGGCCATTGCCCTCGCGATCCTCTTTGACCTTCCGCTATTGCTTGGCGGCACCATCGTGGGTGTGGTGTCAATGCTCTTGCTGGCCATGCAACGTAAAGGCCAGTTGCTCTTCGAACGCGTCATTATCGGACTGCTCGTCATCATTACCGTGGGGTTTGTTGCCGGGCTTTTTGTCAGTCCGGTCGACTGGGGAGGGGCCGTTGCCGGGCTCACTCCGAGATTCGATGGCGCAGAAACCGTCTTGCTTGCTGCGGGAATGCTCGGGGCTACGGTGATGCCACACGCCATCTACCTGCACTCCTCACTCGTGCGCGATCGGCACGGCGCGACACATACCCCAGATCGCCTGCGCCGCCTGCTGCGTGCCACACGTTGGGATGTGTTGTTCGCGCTCGTCGTCGCCGGTGGCGTGAACATTGCGATGCTCCTACTCGCGGCGTCGGCATTGCCCGGCGTTGAGGGGACCGACACCATTGAGGGGGCCGCGGCAGTGATCAGCAGCCACCTCGGCCCTGCGATCGGGCTGATTTTCGGAATAGGCCTGCTCGCGTCAGGACTCGCCTCCACCTCGGTGGGCGCCTACGCCGGTGCCGACATCATGGGCGGCTTGCTGAAACGCAAATTCCCACTGATCGTTCGCCGCGCGGTGACACTCATCCCAGCGCTGATCGTGTTGGGAGCCGGTGTTGATCCCACGTGGGCGCTTGTGCTCAGCCAAGTGGTGCTCTCATTCGGGATCCCGTTCGCGCTGATTCCGCTGGTGTGGCTCACCAGCACACGCGCCATCATGGGTCCACACGTGAACGGACTTGCGATGCGGATCGCCGCGTGGGTGACAGTCACTCTGATCGTGCTGCTCAACGCCCTGCTGATTCTTCTCACCGTGACAGGTCAAGAGTAGGGCAGCGCTCTCCCGTCAGAGATGTGCCGTCTACTCGCCGAGCGCTGGGTAGGCGTCTGCGGGCAAACGATCCGCAATCACCGGAAACTCGGCGCGCACCTCAGCAACCAGGCCGGGGTCAATGTCTACCACTGCGATTTCTTCCGCAGTTTCGGAACACTCATGTACCACTCGCCCCCACGGATCAACGATACGGCTCGACCCGCCAAGCTCAACTCGGCCTTGTACGCCACAGGCATTCACCGCGACCACCCACAGTTGGTGCTCTACCGCGCGTGCCTCCGTGAAGAGCTTGAAATGCCCGCGCCGAGCCGCAGGCCACGCTGCGGGCACAATCGCTGCCTGGGCGCCGCGAGCACCCAACTCGAGCCAGAGCCCGGGAAAGCGCAGGTCGTAGCAGGTCGTTGAGGCAGTTGCTCCCAGCGGAGTATCAACGATGCTGAGTGTGGTGCCCGGGGTGAGGAGCTGAGCCTCGAGGGATTCATATCCGAAGACATGGATCTTGCGGTAGATCTGAGTCACCTCGCCCGCAGGATTCAGCAACACCGTCGTGTTGTGCAGTTTGTCGTCGGAGTCTCGCTCGATAAAACTCCCCACATGCACCCACGCGCCAAGTTGAATCGCAACTCGGCGGCACATGCTCACCGTCGGCCCATCAATCGTTTCCGAGAGTTCAAGATAGTTCTTGAACGACAGATATCCTGCGCTCCACAGCTCAGGAAGCACGAAGAGTTCGATGCCCTCATCAGCGCGCGCGAGCAGCATCTGTTCCACACGAGCGATGCGGTCCTGCTGCGACTCTTCGTACGGGCTGGCCAACTGCACCAAGGCGACACGTGTCACTACGATTCCTCCGTTGTTCGTCGGTAGCTTTCGCTGTCCGCAGCAATGGTGCCCTCGCGGTGCGCGCGGATCAGCTCTTCGATCTCTTTTGCGGGTGCCGCTGCGGCGATCCGCTGCAACAAATGTTCGTGTTCGCCGCTTAACCGCTCGGCGATGCTGCCCCGGTAACCCACGACTGAAGCGCGCACCGCGGCAACACGTTGCTGGCCTCGGTCGAGCATTTCACGCAGGTGTGTATTCGGGCACGGTGCGCGCAGAATCCCGTGAAACTCAAGACTGTTCTTGTTGTAGGCGTGGAAATCGCCAGCGGCAATAGCCTCATTCATGCGCGTGTTTGCTTCGCGAGCCCGTTCGAGATCATCTGCGCTGAGCAGTGGCGCGGCAAGTGAAACCGCGAGCCCCTCAAGCACCGCTTCGGTCTGCATGATCTCTCGGTACTTCTCGGTGGTCAGTTCGGCTACGCGAACGCCTCGATGGTAGAGAAATTCGACGAGTCCTTCGCTTTCAAGCCTGCGCAGAGCTTCTCGTGTGGGGATCAGACTGACCCCGGTCTCTTCAGCGATTGCCGCGATCCCGAGTGAGGAACCGCCAGGGAAGGTGCCATCGACGATGGCACTCATGACGTAGTCGTAGACGAACTGTGTCTTGTTTTTTGGCTGAGGGCGAGGATCCGCGGTCATGTTGCGCTCGACACCTCGGGCACCTGACGTTTCAGGAAATCGCTGATATCGGCGAGTTCCTGCGCTCCGATCCCGTGAAGAATCCCATCGTAGAGATGCGCCTCAAGCTCCGTGTGCACTGGCGCCCAGTCGCTTGTCAGAGCAATCCGGTGAGCATCAATGATGGGGTCAAGTTCATCTCGACCCCAGAACATGGCCGGGCGAACCTCACGCAGCCGCGCATCTCCCTCGAAGGCGCCAGGGGCAACAAACCCGGAGCAGTTCACGCCGCACGCGAAGCGATCCGGGCGCATCCGGAGCAGCGAAGTGACCATGCAGCCGCCCTGAGAGAACCCCATCAGAGCGATAGCGCCAAGGCCGCGAGCTGTCCCGGTTTCGCGCACGCGGGCATCAAGTGCATCGAGCCAGTGCAGCACAGCAAGCGCTGCGATATGCGGGCCGCTCCCCACAAACAGCTCAGGATCTTCTTGCCGAATTGGGAGCCCCTGAGCATTCAGCGGAAGCGGCCACCACGCATAGCCATTGACGATTGGGGCAGGCGCGACAAGCGGGGCCCGCGGGGAGGCGGCGACAAAGCCGAGAGGCAGATGTTCGGCAAGCTCGATGAGATCCCCCTCAAACGAGCCGAAGCCGTGCATGAGCACGAGCAGCGGCCGATCCGCTAATGCGGCGATTGCCTCTGCCTCGCTTGCTCGACGGCCACCGACTGACCAGAGTACGACCCCATCGTCAATACTGACTTCACTCATGCCTCAAGCCTAGTGTCCCGGGTGAGAACCTGCTCGCTCTGACTTCTTCGCAGAGGTGAACGGGAGGAATTTCGAGAAAATATGGCGGATTCATGCCAATTTGATGCAATTGCGTGACGATGATTGTTCACACTCGTTCACCTCCCGTTTACCCGCAGGCAGAACTCTCTTTACATGACGAACGTACCTTCGGCTATGTGGGCAATCTCCCACGAGACACTCTTAAGAAACGGATACGAACTGACGTGAAAACCTCAGCCACGATCAAGGCCGCCGCAATCGGTGGCATTGCAATTCTCGCGCTTACCTCGTGCGCTGCAAATGAAGCTGCTGCACCAGCCGACAATGCAAGCACCTCGTCGCTCACCGGCACGCTTGTTGGCGGCGGAGCTTCGTCGCAGGGTTCAGCTCAGGAGGCTTGGATTGCAGGCTTCCAGACTGCAAACCCAGACGTCACCGTCAACTACGACCCGGCAGGTTCGGGCGCAGGCCGCGACACGTTCCAGCAGGGTGCAAGCGCATTCGCAGGCAGCGACCGCGCTTTCAAGGTCGATGAGATCGCTGCTGGCCCATTCACGGGCTGCGCAACCCCAGATGTCGTTGAGATCCCCGCATACATCTCACCGATTGCGATCATCTTCAACCTTGATGGTGTTGACTCACTCGATCTCGACGCAGACACCGTTGCGAAGATCTTCACCGGACAGATCACCAAGTGGAATGATCCAGCGATCACCGCTCTGAACCCTGACGCAACCCTGCCAGATCAGGCAATCTCACCGGTTCACCGCTCTGACAAGTCGGGCACCACGGGCAACTTCACCGATTACCTCGGCGCTGCCGCCGCTTCGACCTGGACCGCAGGTTCGGTTGAGGAATGGCCAACCGAGCTCGGTGGCGAAGCTGCACAGGGCACCTCGGGTGTGGTTGAGGCAGTCACCAATGGTGTGGGCATGATCGGATACGCTGACGCGTCGCGTGCCGGTGATCTCGGCACCGTCTCGATCAAGGTGGGCGACGAGTTCGTTCCATACTCGCCAGAGGCAGCAGCGGCTATCGTTGACGCTTCGGCGCTCGAGAGCGATCGTACCGAGCACGACATCGCGATCAAGCTCGACCGCACCAGCACCGCCGCCGGCGTCTACCCGATCGTTCTGGTCAGCTACCTGATCGGTTGCGAAGAGTACACCGATGCAGCGAACGCTGAACTGGTCAAGTCGTACTTCAGCTACATCGTGAGCGAAGACGGCCAGAAGGTCGCTGCAGAAGCTGCCGGTAGCGCTCCGATCTCGGCTGACCTGCGCAGCAAGATCGAGCCAGCAATCGCTTCGATCAAGTAATTCCTGGGCTTCGGGTCCGCCGTATACGCGGCGGGCCCGAAGCCTTATCCTTCCAGTAACGCCCCCGATCTCTGAAGGAAGCACCCTGTGACCTCCTCCGCGTCTCCCGCAAGGCCTGTGCTCAGCCTCGGCGACCGCATCTTTTCTCGGTCAGCAGTCTTCGCGGGAAGCATGATCCTCGTCACCTTGGCGGCGGTCGCGATCTTCCTCATCGTGCAGAGCTTGCCCGCTTTTGTGGCAACCAACGAAACCGCGTCGCTGCTCCCCGACAACTTCTGGTCATATGTATGGCCCCTGATCTTTGGCACCATCTGGGCGGCAGTGCTCGCGCTGCTGATTTCGCTCCCGCTCGCGATCGGAATTGCCCTCTTCATCTCCCACTACGCACCCCGCAAGGTGTCTGCCGTGCTCGGCTACATCGTAGATCTGCTCGCCGCGGTCCCTAGCGTGGTGTTCGGTCTTTGGGGCATTGGCGTGCTGGCGCCAGCGGTACAACCGGTGTACGTCTGGATCAACACACACCTCGGATGGTTCCCGCTCTTTGGCGGCACCCCATCGGGCACAGGGCGCACAATCTTCACCGCGGCGCTGGTGCTCGGCGTGATGGTCTTGCCGATCATGACGGCGATTTGCCGCGAAATCTTCTTGCAAGCCCCGGTGCTGCATGAGGAAGCAGCGCTTGCGCTCGGCGCAACACGCTGGGAAATGATTCGCATGGCGGTACTTCCCTTTGGCCGCCCTGGAATTGTCTCGGCTGCGATGCTCGGTCTCGGTCGTGCACTGGGCGAGACGATGGCCGTTGCCATGGTTCTTTCGGCAACGGGCCTCGTCACCTTCAAACTCTTCACGAGCGAGAACCCCTCAACGATCGCCGCAAACATCGCGCTCGCCTTCCCGGAGGCGTACGGCACGAACGTGAATGTGTTGATTGCAACCGGCCTGATTCTCTTCATCGTCACCTTCCTCGTCAACGCGCTCGCTCGCTGGATCGTGAGCCGCCGCGCTGAATTCTCTGGAGCGAACTAACTCATGGCAATTACCCTTCGCCCCGTCGCAGCTGGTTCTTCGCTCGCCGGAAACCGTCTGCCCCGCAGTGCTCCGTGGCTGATCCTCGCCGCCTGCGTCGCCGTTTCATTCGCGCTGTTCGCGCTGCTTTCGGCAGCGAATGCAAGCGAGTTCAGTCTGACCGGTGCACTCGTCATCGGTCTGCTCCTGCACCTGATCGTGACGACGGTGCTTTCTGCCTCGATCGAAGGGCGCCGTCGGGCGGTGGATCGCTTCGTGACCAACCTCGTCACCGGCGCATTCTTGCTCGCAATGGTGCCACTGGTCTCAGTTGCGATCACCGTCGTGACGAACGGTATGGCGCGTCTCGATCCGGAGTTCTTCAACTCCTCGATGAGAAATGTGACCGGTGAGGGTGGTGGCGCGTTGCACGCCATGATCGGCACACTGCTGATCACGCTTGCCGCCACCATCATCTCGGTGCCCTTGGGTCTGCTCACCTCGATCTATCTCGTTGAATATGGCCGGGGTCGTCTGGCGAAGATCATCACCTTCCTGGTGGACGTGATGACGGGTATCCCTTCGATCGTGGCGGGCCTCTTCGCGTACGCGGCCTTTGCGTTGATCCTCGGTCCGGGTGTGCGCATGGGCATCATCGGTGCCGTCGCGCTGTCGGTGCTGATGATTCCCGTGGTTGTCCGGTCCAGCGAAGAAATGCTGCGCTTGGTGCCAAACGAATTGCGCGAGGCTTCCTACGCACTTGGCGTTGCGAAGTGGCTGACGATCATGAAGGTCGTCTTGCCGACTTCGATCGCCGGTATTACCACCGGAATCATGCTCTCGATCTCTCGGGTGATTGGCGAAACCGCGCCGCTGCTGATCACGGCAGGCTTTACCGCGTCGATGAACTACAACCTGTTCAACGATCGCATGCAGTCGCTGCCTGTGTATGTGTTCACTCAGTTCGCAAACCAGGGAAACCCAGCCTTTGCCTTCCTCGACCGTGCCTGGGCCGCGGCCCTCGTGCTGATCCTCATCGTGATGGCGATGAACTTGATCGCGCGCTTTGTCGCCGTGAAGTTCTCACCAAAGACGGGTCGATAGCACGACGCGATTCTCGTCGGGCATCACTCATACAGACCAAAACTGACATACGAACGAAAGCACCACATTGTCGAAGCGCATCGAAGTGAACGACCTGAACGTCTACTACGGCAATTTTCTTGCCGTAGAGGGCGTTGATATTAACATCGAGCCGCGGAGCGTCACTGCCTTCATCGGCCCTTCCGGTTGCGGAAAGTCGACGTTCTTGCGCACGCTGAACCGAATGCACGAGGTCATCCCCGGCGCACGCGTTGAGGGTGAGGTGCTGCTTGACGGAGAAGACCTGTATGGCCCCGGGGTTGACCCGGTGCTTGTACGCCGACAGGTGGGCATGGTGTTCCAGCGCCCGAACCCATTCCCGACCATGTCGATTCGCGAAAACGTGCTGGCGGGCGTGAAGCTGAATAATCGCAAGATCTCAAAGAGTGACGCGGATGCGCTTGTGGAGAAATCGCTGCAGGGTGCGAACCTCTGGAACGAGGTCAAGGATCGTCTGGACAAGCCAGGCTCCGGCCTTTCTGGTGGCCAGCAACAGCGTTTGTGCATCGCGCGCGCGATTGCCGTCTCTCCAGATGTGTTGCTTATGGATGAGCCCTGTTCGGCGCTTGACCCGATCTCGACTCTTGCGATCGAGGATCTGATCGATGAGCTGAAGACCGAGTACACGATTGTGATCGTGACGCACAACATGCAGCAGGCATCGCGTGTCTCTGACCGTACGGCATTCTTCAACATCGCGGGAACCGGTAAGCCCGGCAAGCTGATCGAGTATGACGACACCAAGACCATCTTCTCCACACCTTCGGTGAAGGCGACTGAGGATTACGTCAGCGGTCGCTTCGGATAATCCACGCATTGTTGGCGGCGCGTTTCTGGTGGGCCGCCACTGACCGCAGTGAGGGGGTGAGCACGATTGGTGCTCACCCCCTCACTGCATGTGCGAGTCCTGAGGCGCGAGCGGCTGAAGAGGCCGTCGCACCTCACTTCGTCGCACCTCGCTTCGTCGCGCTTCAGTTCATCGCGCCTCAGTGCGTGGCCGTCACACCTTGGCCCATTGCGCGGTGGCCCATTGCGCGGTGGCTTAACGCTCCGGCGCCGGGATCCGCGCGCCGTTCGTCGCGGGTTATGCGGGGTGCCCCGTGCTTCGTGCTTCAAGCACTCGCGCGGCACGCCCTAGTGCTTGATCGGGTACGTCTCGACGCTGAGGATCCCGGCGCCGGGGTGCTTGCGCGAAAAATGAAACACGGAGAACCCGCCGGGCGGGAGCTCTGCGGCTTCACGAAGATAATCGCCCGGCAAACTTCCTGTGGCAAGCGCAAGCTCACGTGCTACGTCTGGCAGGACGGGCCGGTGCGTGCACAGCACAGCATTCTTTCGGCGGCGCACCACTTTGCCAATGATTTGACGTAACTCGTCGGATTCTCCCGCATCCCAGGCATCCTGGCTGAGCCCTTCGCGCGCGCGGATCTGCTTCTCCAGGTGCTCGCTGAGTGGAGCCACCGTGTGCATGCAGCGCGTCGCAGTAGAAGAATAGATGCGTTTCGGCCCGAACGATTCGAGTATTGGCACAAGTGTTTCTGCCTGATTTTCTCCGGCTTCGGCAAGCGGCCGTTCATGATCAACGGGGAATGCCTCGCTACGGGGCTCCGCTCTGGCGTGTCGGAGCAAAATGACGGAGAAGGTGTCGATTGCGTCTCGTTCGGCGAGGCGGGTAAACACTCGGTAGAGCTTCCGGTCTGCTTTGTAGCTGAGCCGGTCATTGACCTCTTCAAGCGGCACCCATTCGAGCGCGGAAATCTCCCCGTTCGGGCGAAACGTTGATGCGTGTACCGCTGCTTCCGACACCTCGGCAACCCAGTACTGCACGGTTTTCTCGCGGTCGTCTGGCAGCGTGTAGGTAATTGTTCCGAGATTTGAGCCGAGCGTAATAGCGAGACCCGTTTCTTCGAGTGTTTCCCGCACTGCCGCTTGAGGCATGCTTTCGCCCGGATCTAGCTTTCCTTTTGGAAACGAGACATCACGCTGTTTCGTGCGGTGCACGAGCAACACCATGATGCGCTCGCCGGTCGCGTCATTGACGCGACGAAAGCATACGGTTCCTGCAGCTAGTACGGGTTTCTTCATCGCGCTCCACGTGATCGTGCCTCGGTTCGGTCAGCCATTACGAGGTCCTGAAGATCACGCAGCGGCTCGCCCTCTTCGGTAACCGTGCGTCTGTGCCAGCTACCGTCTGGCAGCATACGCCATGAGCTGACTTCATCGCTAAAACCGTAGGCGAAGAATCGGTCGATGCGAGCGAGGTGCTCACGATCAACGATCCGAGCGAGGACTTCGATTCGACGATCCAGGTTGCGGTGCATCAGGTCTGCGCTTCCGATGAACACTTCGCGATCGCCCGCGTTCTCAAACGCGTAGATGCGGGAGTGTTCGAGGTAGCGGCCGAGTACCGAGCGCACTTGGATGTTGTCAGAGAGACCCGGCACCTGCGCTCGGATCGAGCAGATGCCACGGATCCACACTTCGATGGGCACTCCGGCACGGCTCGCCCGGTACAACGCGTCGATGATCTCTTCATCGACCATGCTGTTTGCCTTGAGCTTGATGCCGCTGGGCTTGCCAGCGAGCGCATGTGCTGCTTCGCGTTCGATGCGTGACAGCAGGCCCTTGCGAAGGCCTTCCGGGGCGACCAAGAGGCGATCGTAATTTGTCTCGATTGCATAGCCGGAGAGCACGTTGAAGAGCTTGGTCACGTCACGCCCGACCTCTGGTGAGGAGGTGAAGAGTCCAAAATCTTCGTAAATTCGACTGGTCTTTGGGTTGTAGTTTCCGGTGCCGATGTGGCAGTAGTGGGTGAGTTTTCCCTGTTCTTCGCGAATGACATGCACCAGTTTGCAGTGGGTCTTGAGCCCGACCAGGCCGTAGACCACGTGCACGCCCGCCTGCTCCAGCTTGCGCGCCCAGGTGATATTGGCTTCTTCATCGAAACGAGCCTTGATCTCGACGAGGGCCAACACCTGCTTCCCAGCTTCGGCTGCCTTGATCAGGGCGGCAACAATGGGGCTATCGCCCGAGGTGCGGTACAGCGTTTGTTTAATAGCGAGCACATCGGGGTCGAGCGCGGCCTGTTCAACGAAAGCCTGCACGCTCGTTGCAAATGATTCGTACGGGTGGTGCACAAGCACCTCGCGGCGAGCGATTGCCCGGAAAACGTCTGGTCGGTCGCTCGGAGAGGTTGGCCTGAAATCTGGGTGAGTCACCGGGATATGTGGGGTGAACTTCAGTTCCGGGCGTTCCAGCCGGCCCAGGGCAAAGAGTCCACCAAGGTCGAGCGGCGACGGCAGGGTGTACACCTGCTGAGGATCGATATCGAACTCGCTCACGAGCAGGTCAAGCGTGGCTTGATCCATATCGTCAGAAATCTCAAGTCGAATCGGGGGACCGAAGCGGCGACGGAGCAACTCTTTCTCGAGCGCCTGAATCAGGTTCTCGGTCTCGTCTTCTTCGATTTCAACATCTTCATTTCGGGTGACCCGGAAGACGTGGTGGTCGACGACCTCCATGCCCGGGAACAGCCCGTCGAGCTGATTCGCAATCAGCTCTTCGAGCGCAATGAATCGCACATTATCGTCAGATTCGCGCTGATCCACCCGCACATAGCGCGGAATCATTTGCGGAACCTTGAGCCTCGCAAACTCGACCTTGTCGCTGCGCGGATTGCGCACGCGAATCGAGATGTTGAGTGCACGGCCCGAAATATAGGGGAATGGGTGCGCGGGATCCACAGCGAGCGGCATGAGCACTGGATAGATGTGCTGCTCGTAGTATTCGGTGAGCACTTCATGGTCGGCGGTGTCAAGCGTGTCCCACCGCACAAAGCGCACACCCGCGTCAGCAAGTTCGGGCTGCACATGCTCACTCCAGCAGCGAGCATGGCGAAGCTGGAGTTCGTAGGCAGTGCGGTTGATGTCTGCCAGCACGTCGGTGGGTGCGCGGCCCACGTTGGTCGGCACGGCCAAACCAGTCACGATGCGGCGCTTGAGCCCAGCGACTCGCACCATAAAGAACTCATCAAGGTTCGACGCAAAGATCGCGAGGAAGTTGGCCCGTTCGAGGAGCGGTACGGCTGGATCTTCTGCGAGCTCGAGCACGCGCTGATTGAAGGCCAGCCAGCTCAGCTCTCGGTCGATGTACCTGTCGGCAGGCAGGTCATCGTCGTGTGCTGGCAGGCGCGTCACCTCTGCGGTGAATTCGGTGGGAATCACAGAGGTATCGAACACTTCAGCGGGGCGATCGGTGTTCAGGTTGCTATCGCTCATTTCTCTATTGTGTCAGCAGCAAGTGACAAAAGGTCGGCAGTTTGCGGTCTCGTTCACTTGCCGTTCAAGAAAGACAAAGTTCAGTGTCTGTGAGCGACGAATCCGTAACTCTGTGCCGACACCACAGGCACTGCTATTCCTGCTCCGAGGCTGGGCGATCCGCTGCGGATCGGAGAAACTGGACGCTACGTTGCTCGACAGTGAACCCGGCCCGCAGGTAGAGAGCGACTGCCGAGCTATTGTCGCCATCAACGTAGAGTGTGATTCGGTCCGGGTGATGGGCAGCCATACGCCGCAGGGTTTCGCCCAGTAGTCCAGCACCCAGTCCAATGCCGGCAAACGCTGGGTCAACTCCGATCACATACAGCTCGGTCTCCACCTCCTGCTCAGCACGCACCGTCTTGATCCAGGTGAAACCTGCCAGTACCGAGTCCTGCCCAGGGTCATTCGTATACGCAAGACGTAGGTCTGCAGCCGAGAACCAAGGCTCGCTGGTCAGCGCGGTGAAGTCGGCCAGCGTCACTCTGCCCTGCTCAGGGTGTGACGCAAAGGCGGCACCATTCACGCGCACCCACTCAGATCCTTGCTGAGGATCGCCCGGATCAAAACTTCGCATCTCAAACCCGGCAGGGAGTTCGCGAGCCGTCGCAACTGCTTCTGCCAGTTTGGCCGGATCGAGGCTGAGCCTGAGCAGTTCCCGCACCGGGCGAAATCCTGCCTCGTGCAACAGAGTGGTCGCTGCCGGGTTTGTTCCGTGGGCCCACGCTCGAAGCTCGTCGTGCTCGTGGCCGTTCTGCGAGAGCAAGCTATCGAGTACGGCTCGGCCAATCCCGCGGCCACGCGCACCAGGCCGCACCACAAGATCGACTTCGCCTTCGCCAATGACGCCGATAGCATCGTCCGTCTCGATCAGTGCACGTCGGCCGTTCGCGAGGGAGAGCAGCGCTTGGTCCGATAGTGGGGGAGTGCCGTCGGCTTCGGCCGCCAAACGCAAGATATCGAGCGCCTTGGGAGAGAGCGCGGTATCGGCGCGCGCAGTGTCAGCGCGATCCTCGTCCGCGGGCAATGATGCGTCATGCGCAGCGTGGTCACTCATCGTTCTTCGCCTTCCTCTTGCACCCTTGCGAAACCGTATCCGACTCCTCGGACCGTGCTGATCAAGCTTTCTTGGTCGCCAAGCTTCGCCCGTAGCCGTCGAATGTGCACGTCGACCGTTCGAGTGCCGCCATAGTAGTCAGTGCCCCAGACTTCAGCGAGCAATTGCTCACGAGTGAACACCCGCCCGGAGTGGCCGGTGAGAAAGTGCAGCAGCTCAAATTCTTTGTAAGTGAGATCGAGCAGCCGGTCGTGTACTTTCGCGGTGAAGTTGCCTTCGTCGATGACTACGCCAGCGGAACTCACCGCTGCAGGGGCATCAGAATTGTCGGAGAACGCACCCAAAGCTCTCGCTGCTGCAAGTCGAAACCGCAAATCGATCTCGTTCGGAGTGGCACTCGGCAGCAGTACGTCTCGCAGGCCCCACTCGGGTGCCACGATTGAAAGCATGCTCTCCGAACACACGAGCATACGGGGCACTTCAGATTCATTGAGCAACTCGAGGCAGGCTGCTCGTGCACCACGAATGTCGAGCGTGCCATCGATGAGCAGCAGATCGAATCGTGCCGCCGTGCTCGCGGTGAGTCGCACTTTGAGCGGCGATCGATGCACCTCGTGCGGCAGAAGATCGAGTCCAGGGAGCACCTCAGCCGGGTCGCTGTCAGTGAGGCAGAGCAGTTGCATGACGTGCTCTCCCCTCTGTCGCGGCTTCGCGCCGACACATTTCCATCCTAGAGCGCTGCGCAGTATGCGATGATGTGAACGTGAGCCAAGTTTCAATGTCGCAGAAGCATCCATGGCATTTTGGGCGCATGTTTACTGCTTGGGCAGTGGCGGCTGTGCTCGGATTGCTGGTCACCTTTTTCGTGAGCGGCGAAGCGCGGTTCCAATGGTTAGTGCTTACCGTTGGCCTCAGCGCTCTGGTGACTTTTGCCTTGCAGCTGAGCACTGCGCAGCGAGAAGGCTTCATTACCCGAACCGCCTTCAGCGTGGCGGGTAGCGTGGTCATCATCGCGGCCATTGATATTGTGAGCGAATTTTTGCTCTAATTCGTCACCGTGTTCCAGCGATGCTCGCATCGCGGTAGACTTGCAGCATGCTTCTTGCACTCGAACTCTTCTTTCTTGGACTTCTGGGTCTCGCCGGAGTCGCCATTGCCTGGGTTTCGGGCACGGTTCTTTACAAGCTCTTCAAAGGCCAGCGCTAAGGGAGCCCTCGCGTGAGCGACAATCCGTTCCTCGCGCTTCCTGGTGCGGTCGTAGCTGATTTCGCTGCGTTGCACTACGGTGCACCGCTCAGCGAGCAGCGTTCCCTCGCCGAGGGCAACGCTCTCGTGAGTCTCGCTCACCATGGTGTTGTCACCGTCGCCGGAGTTGACCGGCTGAGTTGGCTGCACTCGATGACAAGTCAGGGACTCACCGCGCTTCCGACCGGCGTAGCTGTCGAAACTATGTTGCTCGATCAGCAGGGTCGCATCGAGCACGTGATGCGCTTGGTCGATGATGGCGAGCGAGCCTGGCTGCTCGTTGATGCTGGGCACGCAGAACCGCTTACCGAGTACCTGATGCGGATGCGGTTTGCGCTGCGCGTTGAAGTTGAGAACGTGAGCGAGAAATTTGCTGCGGTGCTCGCTTTTGCTGGCGGAACGGCTGTGCCCGCGTTGCAGGAGCTTGGCCTTGCGGTTGCCGAATGGGATGATCCATGGGCTGAGGTGCTTCCCGGTGGTGTGCAATACGCGCGGGGTGAACATGCTGGCGTTGACTGGTCGGCGCAACAATTCGTGTTTCGTCGTGAGGATCTCCCGGCCGTAGCCGGACTCATTACCGCAGGAAGATGTGCGGCCGCAGGAACGATGGCGCTTGATGCGCTTGAAGTGCGGGCGTGGCGGCCGAGCCAACACGCTGACGTTGATGAGCGTGCGATCCCTCATGAGTTTGACTGGCTGCGCACGGCAGTGCACCTGAACAAGGGCTGCTTCCGCGGGCAAGAGACAATCGCGAAGGTGCATAACCTTGGTCATCCGCCGCGAAGGCTTGCGCTATTGCATCTTGACGGTTCGTCGGGGCAGCTGCCCGAGGCTGGAGCGCATGTGTATGCGGCAGCGGCGGCGGCCGACGCGAGACCGATCGGTCGCATCACTCGATCGGCATTGCACTATGAGTGGGGCGGGATTGCGCTGGCGCTGTTGAAGCGTTCGGTCGCTGAAGACGCCGCGCTTGAGGTGGTGCTTGACGAGCATGGTGCTGAGCGGATCGCTGCGGCGCAAGAGGTCATTGTGCCCTCTGACGCTGGTCGCGCCAGGGATATTCCTCGGCTGAAGCGACTCTAGCTGCGCTCTGTTGTGGTGCGCTGTGGTGCGCTGTGTGCTGCGCCCGAATGTGCTGCACTCGTCTGTGCTGCATTCGTCTGTGTTGCACTGCACCGTTGCGCGCTCATCTGAGGCAATGAGTTCCGGCACGCCCACCGCGGACATTACGGTGCCTGCGCGGGAGTGGGTGAGGTGACCTGATCAATTTGCAATGTGAGCCGACTGAGGTCAATTACTTCCGTCACAGTCTGCGAATCGTCGGCGGATATCGCATCGCTGAACCTCACGCTGACGTCAACAGGCACGCGCTGCGGGCGCGGACTGTAGTAGACGAACTGATTCGCGCTGTCGAGGGAGAGAGTGATCTGTCCGGTCATATCGGGGTCGAGGATCGTGTACGAGTTCGGGTCAACGCTTAATTCACCCACCAGTCGTGTTCCGCTGACCAGCACGAGCGCCCAGGTTCGATAGTTCAGTGTGTCGCCAGCGGAGATCTGCCAGTTCTCAATGTCGATCTCTTTTTCGAAACCCGGAATGCCGTCTCCCTGTGATCCGCTCTCGGCGATTGAGGTTGTCCAGTTTCCTGCTTCGATTTCTAAAATGCGAAGCTCTCCCGTCTGCGTATCATCAGTCCGGCTGCCGAGGGCGGAGCCTTGCCACAGCGAGAAGCCACTGAATGCCAGAAGAAAGAGCGCAGTCGCGGCCAATCCAGCAAGTGTGCCTCGAATCGCGAGACGTTCCTGTCGTGTGGCTGGCATCGCGCTCCAGGGCCAATTAAAAATGAAAGAAAGCTACAACAGTCTCATTCGCTGGCGCGCTGCTGACAACCACCAATTCCCTCGCACGAGTGCTCATCTTTGAGCCGCACCACTCACGCCCGAAAGCAGGTGATGTGCTCGGTGCACGCAGAAACGCCCCGCCTTTCACGCTGATCCAGCGAGAGAGTCGGGGCGTATCTCTACACGTGTGGAGGCTAGTGCTTGCCCTGCGCCGCGACAGCGGCTGCGCCTGCTGCGGCTGCCTCTGGATCGAGGTAACGACCAGGCCCAGTTGGCTTGCCTGATGCGTCGATTTCGTACACCAGTGGCATGCCAGTGGGAATATTGAGCGCGGCAATGTCGGCATCGCTGATTCCATCGAGGTGCTTCACAAGCGCGCGCAAGGAGTTGCCGTGGGCGGTGACCAGAACCGTCTTGCCTGAGTTCAGATCTGGCAAGATCGAGTCGTTCCAGTAGGGGAGCAGCCGCACGATGACGTCTTTCAGGCATTCCGTGCGAGGGCGTTCGCCATCGATATCGGCGTAGCGAGGATCATGCGCCTGCGACCACTCGCTTGAATCGTCGAGTGCGGGAGGAGGCGTATCGAAAGAGCGACGCCATTCCATGAACTGTGCTTCGCCGTACTTCTCGAGCGTCTCATTCTTGTCGAGTCCCTGAAGTGCGCCATAGTGGCGTTCATTCAAACGCCAGGAGCGCTGTACTGGGATCCAGAGACGATCAGCAGAATCAAGTGCCAAGTTTGAAGTCTGAATCGCGCGGCTCAGCATCGAGGTGTGCAGCACATCAGGCAGCAGCCCCGCCTCAGCGAGGAGTGTTCCCGCGTTCGCAGCTTCGCGTCGGCCCTGTTCGGTGAGTCGCACATCGACCCAGCCGGTGAACAGGTTCTTTTCGTTCCATTCGCTCTGCCCGTGGCGCAGCAGGATTAGCGTGTTCGTCATGCGTCCAGCCTACCCTGGCTCGCGCCACGGAAGCGGCGATCAGGAAGCGAGGACTCCGTCAAGCATCTCAGATGCCTTGTCTTCGTCGGTCTTCTCGGCAAGAGCAAGCTCAGAGACGAGGATCTGGCGAGCCTTTGCAAGCATGCGCTTCTCTCCGGCCGACAGTGATTTTACTTCTTGATCACGGCGCCACAGGTCGCGAACAACTTCGCTCACCTTGATGACATCACCGGAGGCGAGCTTTTCAAGATTCGCCTTGTACCGACGTGACCAGTTGGTGGGTTCTTCTGTGAATGGTGCGCGAAGCACCTCGAAGACCTGCTCGAGTCCCTCTTGATCAATGACGTCACGAACGCCGACGAGATCGCAGTTCTCAGCGGGAACCTCGATGGTCAGGTCACCCTGATTGACCTGAAGCTTGAGAAATAGTTTCTCTTCGCCACCGAGCTTGCGCTTTTTCACTTCGATGATCTTCGCCGCGCCGTGATGGGGATATACGACGGTCTCTCCGACCTCAAACTGCATTGAGTGGCTCCTTGTATCAGCTAAGCCTCTATAATACCACACGCCTCGCCGCGACTTAGGCGCGCCTAAGGTGAACGACGCCGCGAAGACGCGATAGTATGATCTCAACTGTCTGATGTACTGCAGGCCGATTTTTGCCGCCCAATTGAATCCAAAGGACACACCTTGAAGACTCGTCGGATCGCTTCGTCAATCGCTCTTGCGGCGGCAATCGCCCTTGGCGCAACCGGTTGCAGCATGATCGCTCCACAGGGAACGACTCATCCATACGCACCGAGCGACGGAATCGATGTCACCATTGAGCAGGTCGCGCTGCGTAACCTGCTGCTCGTTGCAGACGAAAGCGGAGACAATTTCAATGTTGTATTCGCTGGCGTGAACAACACCACTGATGACCTCGTGGTCAGCATGACCTTCGCCCATGACTCGACCGAAGCCAGGGCAGACTTCCTGCTGGTTCCAGGGCTGAGCTCATTCGGCAACCCAGAGGGTGAAATCGCTCCGACGCTCGTCAGCCTCCCCGGCCTCAAAGCTGGCGCTACCGTCGAGGTGTACTTCGAGGTCGCCGGCGGTGGCGAAGCCAAGTACGAGGTTCCTGTTCTTGACGGCACGCTCAGCGAGTACAAGGATTACGTGCTCTCTGCCTCACAGCTGCGCAAGATCGAGCGCGATGCAGCGGCAGCAGAGTCCAAGGGCACGAACGACGCTGCCTCATCAAAGGACGCAACTGCTACCGAAGACGCAGCAGAAGCTCCTGCCGCTCAGTAGTTTTTCTGGCCGTTTTCGGCAAACGACACAGATGCCCCCGGTCGAAAGACCGGGGGCATCTGTGTGTGAGGCGCATGAACCAGTTGCTGGCGTCACTGTGCGGCGCGATTGCGGCGCCGATTGACCCGCAATGCAGTCGCGAGAAGGGCTATCCGAACCGGTACCCAACGCCGCGTACTGTCGTCACAATCTTCGGCTCTTTCGGATCCTGCTCAATACGCGAGCGGATTCGCTTAATGTGCACATCGAGCGTCTTGGTGTCGCCGTAGTAGTCGCTGCCCCACACTCGATCAATAAGCTGGCCGCGCGTGAGCACTCGCCCTGAGTGGCGCATGAGCAGCTCAAGAAGCTCAAACTCGCGCAACGGCATCGCCACTTCTTCGCCCTGCACTTCAACGGTGTGCCGTTCGACATCGAGTCGAATTCCCAGTTCATCGAGCACGCCATCGTCATCGGCAAAATCCTCTACCACCGCGGCGGCCTCCGAGCGTCGAAGTGCCGCGCGCACCCGTGCGAGCAGTTCGCGGGTGGAGTAGGGCTTTGTAATGTAGTCATCGGCACCAAGCTCAAGCCCCACCACAATATCGATCTCACTGTCTTTTGCGGTGAGCATGATGATGGGCACCTGCGACTTTGCGCGAATGCTCCGGCATACCTCGGTACCTGGCAGCCCTGGCAGCATCAGGTCAAGCAGCACCAGATCCGCTTGCGTGTCAGGAAACACCCGAGCAGCTTCAGATCCGTCCGCCACGATCTGAACTCGGTAGCCCTCGCGTTCAAGCAAGAAGGCCAGGGGTTCAGAGATAGAGCTCTCGTCTTCAACGAGCAGAATGCGTGAGTTCACGATGTCAGTTCTTTCTTCGGTCGAGGATCTTCGCCGCGCTTCTTCCGAGCAGAGCGCTTTTTGCGTCGACGTCCTTTGTCAGAGAGTTCGTTTTCAATGAGGGGGAAAGTAAGTGTGAAGCTCGAACCGACGCCCTGCTGCGACCAGACAGTAATGTCGCCTCCGTGCGCACGCATCGTGTGCCGAGCAATAGAGAGGCCGAGTCCGGTGCCGCCGCCCTCGCGGCTGCGTGCGGTATCCACTCGGTAGAACCGTTCAAAGATGCGCGGCAGGTGTTCGGCAGCGATTCCTTCGCCCTGATCCTTGACGGTCACCCGGCAGTAATTGTCTTCGACATCGATGCCGATGCCGACCGAGGTGCCCTCTGGAGAGTGCCTGATGGCATTCGTGAGAAGATTGGCGATCACGGTGCCAAGTGAGGACGGGCGGCCAAGAGTGGTGAGATCCTCAGGGAGCGAGTCCGACTCGCTGAGCACGATCGAGATGCCCTGCTGGGCCGCAAACTCTTGGTGCGCCTCGACCTCCGTGCGCACCACAGCTCGCAAGGCCACCGGTTCGCGATCCTCAGGCTGGAGCGAGGTTTGCGCCTCAGAGAGCTGGATGATGTCCCGCGACAGATCGCCAAGGCGACGCGATTCTTTGTGCAGTTTTTTCGCGAAGCTGCGCACGATCTCTGGTTCATCGGCTGCTTCAAGTACGGCCTCAGAGAGCAAGCTGATGGCAGCGATGGGAGTCTTCAGCTCATGGCTCACATTTGCGATGAAGTCGCGCCGCATGGCATTCACTCGCTGCTCTTCACCAAGGTCGTCGGCGAACACCACGAGAAAGCGGCGCTGCAAGCGCACGATCTGCAAGCGGATCGTGTCGCCCTCAGCTGGATCGATCACATCGGTTGCGCCGGTCGACATGACACGGCGGGCCCGCTTCAGGAAGTCCGCATCGTTCAGCTGTTCGCCGGTGATCCTGGAATCATCGCGAGCCGCCGGATTCGCATACACTGGCGAGAGTGATGCGTCGAGGATGACCGCAAAGCGATCGAGCGCATGCAGCAACTCGATTGCTGCGGGCGGAAGTTCTGGCCGCATTGAGGCCGCCCGTTTGCGACCGAGTGAACGGGTGCCAAACACTACGGCGGTGCCGATGGCGCCGGCGGCAAGGCCGAGTCCGACTGAGGCCAGGACGAGTAGCGTCGGGGTCATACTCACCATCGTATGTCCAGCAGGCTTTCCGTTCAGGTGAGTTAAGCTCCTGTTCACCTTGAGTAGAGGCAGTGTTCATGAGTCGGGGAGACAATTGAGCGAGGGCGTGCGTCGGCTTCGCTGTATCGACGCCCCGTGCAGGTGCCTTGCCTCGCTACAACTTTCGATCGAAAACGCCCAAGACAGGAAACTTTAGGAATGCGTGAAGTCTTTCAGCAGGAGCTGCGTGAGGTGCAAACCCGTCTCGTGCAGATCGCGGAGCTCGTTGAAACCGCTATCCAGCAGGCAACGACCGCGTTCGGTTCGAGCGATGTTGCGCTTGCCGAACAGGTGCTTGACGGCAGCGAGCAGGTCGATCAGTACACGAGCGAGCTCGATGAACTGACCATCGACATTCTCGCGCGCCAGCAGCCAGTCGCGAGCGACTTGCGACTGATTGTCGGGGCGCTTCGGATGAGTTCTTCGCTCGAGCGGATGGCCGATCTTGCCCAGCACATTGCTCAGCTCGCTCGCTACCGCTACCCAGATAGCGCGATTCCGGAGGGCTTGCGAAAGACGTTCGCAAAGATGGGCGCCATTGATGTGAAGATGGCTGGTCTGCTGGTTGAGCTTCTGCGCGATCAAAACGCGAAGGTGATCGACAAGATTCGCGATCTTGACGACGATCTCGATGAATTGCACGCGAAGGTCTTCGAGAAGGTGCTGAGCGAGAAGATCCAGGTCGACGGTCCGACCGGCGTGGTCGATGCCACGCTCGCTAGCCGTTACCACGAGCGATTTGGCGATCACGCGGTCGACATTACCAAGCAGATGAATTTCTTCTTGAACGGCGAACTGCACTAGTAGAAACAGCTTGAATGCGGGCGGAGGCTCGTCTCGGTTGCTCGTCACGAGCGATTGACCCTCGGGTGGCAAGTGCACCTGGGACGGTACGCGTCGTGACGAGAAATCGATGCGAAACTCCGCCCGCATGTGCTGTATACGGCCCTCGTAACGAATCACCGTGCGCGATCCAGCGCGACTAGGCTTACTGGTGTGAAACAACGTATTTACGACTCGCGGCAGCAGGCTGTCGTCGACTTTGAACCGATCACGAGCGGCGAAGTCGGCATGTACGTCTGCGGGCCAACCGTGCAGTCCGCACCCCATATCGGGCATCTGCGCAGTGCGCTGGTCTACGACCAGATTCGTCGTTGGTTTGCGGCAACCGGACATCGCGTCACCCTGATCAGAAACGTCACCGACATTGACGACAAGATCCTCGATAATGCGAGGATCGCTCAAGAAGCGGGCGGTAGCGAACCCTGGTGGGCGCTGGCATACCGTGTGGAACGAGAGTTCACTGCTGCATATGACGCGCTTGGCGTGCAGGCGCCGGTGTATGAACCGCGGGCGACGGCAAATATTGCAGAGATGGTTCAGCTGATCGAGCTGCTCATTTCCCGCGGCCACGCCTACCAGGCTGAAGATGGCAGCGCGAGTGTGTATTTTGATACTGCGAGCTGGCCAGACTACGGTGCGCTTACGCGGCAGCGGCGTGAGCAGATGGAAGATGCGGCAGATAGCGAGCCGCTGGGAAAACGCGATCCGAGAGATTTTGCCCTCTGGAAGGCGTATCGTTCCCATGAGCCAGAGAGCGCCTCTTGGCCATCGCCCTGGGGCCGCGGCCGTCCAGGCTGGCACATTGAGTGCTCAGCAATGGCAACTCGTTATCTTGGCGAAGCCTTCGATATTCACGGAGGTGGGCTCGATCTTCGCTTCCCCCATCATGAAAACGAGATGGCGCAGTCCACGGCGGCGGGCCACGGCTTTGCTCGGCACTGGATCCACAATGGGTTGGTGAATACCGGCGGGCAGAAAATGTCGAAGTCGCTCGGTAACTCCCTCTTTGCTTCCGAGCTGTTGCATGCATACCGCCCGATAGTGCTGCGCTATTTCTTGGGGTCGGCCCATTACCGTTCGGTGCTTGAGTTTTCGGATTCATCGCTCGCAGAGGCCGCAGCCGCTTTCGCAAGGATCGAAGGATTCCTCGAACGCGCCGTCAGTTTCCTCGAAGCGAGTGAGGGGGACCCCGCTGTTGCGGGCCGTCTCGACCCATTGCGCGATCCTGTTTCGGTGGCGGCGCTACCGGAGGCATTCACGACGGCGATGCTTGATGATTTTGGTATCCCGCAAGCCTTGGCCGCCTTGCACGGAGCTGTAAGGGCTGGGAACGTTGCGATTGACGAGGGGGACACCGACTCCCTCCTCGCTCGTGGAGCAGAGGTCGTCGCGATGCTGCATGTGCTCGGGCTTGATCCACGCACCCCCGAATGGAGTGAGAAAGCGGCACATGATGACTCAGGTCGTGAAGAGCGTGCACTCGATACGCTAATTACGGGTATGCTTGCCGAGCGCCGCGCTGCAAGAGAAGCGCGGGACTTTGCGACAAGCGATGCGATTCGAGACCGCCTCACTGCGGCTGGCATTGCACTAGAAGACGGACAACAAGAGACTCGCTGGAGCCTGACATGAGCAGCAAGAGTACGCGCGGCGGAGCCGTGCGCAAGAAGAGCCGAGGAAAAGCCGTAGGCTCGGGTGGACAAGGGCGCCAGGCGCTCGAAGGCCGCGGCCCCACCCCGAAGGCAGAGGACCGGACCTATCATCCGGCTGGAAAAGCCAAAGCAGCTCGAGAGCGCCTTGAGGCGGCTCGAAAGCGGCACGGTGGCGGTCGCGACAACGAACAGAAGCGTGCTCCGCGGAAGAAGTCCGATGACACTGAGCTGGTGACCGGCCGCAACGCAGTGCTTGAAGCCTTGCGTACGAAGATCCCCGCGACCGCGCTGTACGTTGCCGCCAAGGTGGAAATGGATGATCGCATGCGCGAGATCCTTGGCATCGCGGTAGGGAGAAACGTTCCAGTGCTTGAGGTCATGCGTCCCGAGCTGGACCGCATGACTTCGCGCGATACGGTGCATCAGGGCGTAGCGCTGAAGGTTCCCGCCTACGAGTATGCGCACCCGCTTGAACTGCTCGATGAGGTTGAACAGCGGGGAGAACTTCCCCTGCTCGTCGCACTCGACGGTGTGACCGATCCTCGCAATCTCGGCGCCATTATTCGATCTGTCGCCGCATTCGGCGGTCAGGGAGTGATTGTGCCCCAGCGTCGTTCAGTGGGGGTGAATTCTGCCGCCTGGAAGACCTCAGCCGGAGCCGCAGCTCGTGTGCCGGTCGCGATGGCATCGAACCTCACTCAAACCATCAAAGCGCTCAAAGAGCGCGGTCTGTTCGTGGTTGGACTTGACGGAGACGGAGACGTGTCGCTTCCAGGTCTTGACCTCGCGAGTCGTCCGCTTGTGGTCGTGGTCGGCAGCGAAGGCAAAGGTCTCTCCCGCCTGGTGACCGAGAACTGCGATGCTGTGGTGTCGATTCCGATTTCAGCTGCGACCGAGTCGCTTAACGCAGGTATCGCAGCGAGCGTGTCGCTCTATGAGGTTTCGAAGTTGCGCGCCGAAGCTGAGGCAGCTGCATCAGCAGCCAGTGAATAGGCGGTTGCGCGGAGAGCACCGACCCAGGTGCACCGCAGCAGCAGTCTTTCTGCGCACGCACTGAGCATCGCCTCCCCATAGACACGAGCAATCGGTGTCCCGGCCTTGACGGGACGCCGATTGCTGTTTCGCGCGCCCGGGCGGATCTGATGCAACATTTCAGACTGTGACAGAGTTTTCGCGGTCACTTGCTTCACAATGGCATGATGAGTGAGTGATCCAAGTAGAGAATCTCGCGAAAGTCTTCGGCGCAGGGCCGAATGAGGTGCGCGCCCTTGACGATGTGAATCTCAAGGTTGACCGCGGCGAGATTCTTGCTGTAGTTGGACAAAGCGGAGCCGGGAAGTCCACCCTCGTGCGCTGTTTGACGCTGCTCGAACAGCCAAGCAGTGGCAAGATCACTGTCGGCGATCGCGTGATTACCGACCTTGCAGAGGGCGAATTGCGCGAAGCTCGCCGCGCCATCGGCCAGGTCTTTCAGCACGCCAATCTGCTCGACAACCGCACGGCGAAAAAGAACGTCGAGTATCCGCTTGAGATTGCCGGCTGGAAGAAAGCGGATCGCGCTCAGCGCGCAGAAGAACTCCTGACGCTTGTCGGTCTCGCTGACCGGCAAGAAAACTATCCCTCGCAGCTCTCAGGGGGCCAATTGCAGCGGGTAGGTATTGCCAGGGCGCTCGCCGCGAATCCTGACGTGTTGCTCTGCGATGAGCCGACGTCGGCGCTCGATCCCAGCACCACCGAAGACTTGCTCGACTTGTTGGTGAAACTGCGCGACGAACTCAATGTGACAATCCTCATCATCACGCACGATCTTGCTGTGGTGCGTCGTATCGCTGACCGGGTAGCCGTGCTTGAGGGAGGCCGCGTGGTCGATGACGGCACCGTTGAGGCGGTAGCCGCGCACGCCGACTCACCCCTGCTCAGCGATCTCGGTGTGGAAACGGCACGCGGTGCTACTCAGTTGCAGGTGAGTGGCGGCCAGGTGCAGGCCGCGATCCCGTTTATTTCGAGAATCACCCGCGAGCTCGACATTGAAGTTTCGTTGCGTTCCGGCGGATCGCACGCGATCGGTGACGCGCATGTGGTGAGTGCCACGCTCGGATTCGATTCGGTGCAGGATCGCGATCGTGCCGCTGCGTGGCTGCGAGAGCACGGCTTTACGGTGGCAGAAGGATGAGCGCAGTGCTGACAAAGAGCGGTTGGTCCTGGGAAGAGATTTTCTCAAACCCGGTCATCACCCAAGCTGTTCCGGCGTCGACCGTCGAGACGCTCTACATGGTGCTTACCGCGCTCGTGATCTCAGTGATCTTCGGTGTGCCTCTCGGAGTGTATCTCTGGAACAGCGGGCCGACTGGACTTCGTCCTGCCGCGGCCGCGAACCAGGTCGTCGGCACGATTGTGAATATTGTGCGTTCGCTCCCGTTCGTGATTTTGATGGTGCTGCTGCTCCCGGTGACGCGCTTCGTCGTTGGCACCACCCTCGGGGCCACCGCATCAGTAGTTCCCCTCGCTATTGGGGCAATACCGTTTCTTGCCAGACTCGTCGAATCCGCACTGCGCGAGGTCTCGGCAGGCAAGATTGAAGCATCTATCGTCTGTGGCGCCAGCAAGTTTCAGACCATTACCCGCACGCTGCTCCCCGAGGCGTTGCCGAGCATCGTTTCTGCGATCACCACGACTTCAATCGCGCTGGTTGGATACTCGGCAATGGCAGGCCTCGTCGGTGGTGGTGGCCTCGGCTATCTGGCCGATGCATACGGATACAAGCGCTTTGACCTTCCGGTGCTTATCGCGGCCACGATCTTGCTCATTGTCATCGTGCAGATCTTCCAAGTGATCGGCGACGCTGCAGCGCGAGCGCTCGACCATCGGTCAACTGCTTCTGGCCGTGCACTCAGCAAGAAACAGCGAATGTCTCAGTAAATTCGCTTTCCGCTTCCCCCTTTCAGTTCCATCAAGGTGCCATCACAGGCGTTCCACCTACCCAAAAACAGGAGACACACATGTCTATTTCACGTTCAAACCGCGCGCTTCGCGTGCTCGGCATTGGCGCATCGGCCCTGCTCGCAGTCGGTCTGGCCGCATGCGGCGCTTCGGGCGCATCTCCCGAAGACAAGGGAGAGGTTGCTCTCGACACTCCCTTCACAGTCGCAGCGACCGAGGTTCCGCACGCGGACATCTTGAAGTTCGTGCAGGACAACCTTGCAGAAGAGGCCGGGATCAACTTTGAGATCAAGACCTTCAGCGACTACCCGCTTGGAAACCGCTGGCTTGAAGAGGGTGAAGTCGATGCGAACTACTTCCAGCACCGCCCATACTTCGATGCGCAGGTTGAAGAGTTCGGCTATGACATTGCTCCGTTGAGCGATGTGCATGTCGAGCCATACGCGGCGTTCTCAGAGAAGTACGACAGCGTTGCTGACCTGCCCGACGGCGCAAAGATCAGCGTGACAAACGACGCTGCAAACCAGGAGCGTGCGCTGCGCCTGCTGGCTCAGGAAGACCTCGTTGTACTGCCTGAGCAGGGTGATCTGAGCGTGCTGGCAATCCAGGGCAGCAAGGAATACAACCCCCACGGGTTCACCTTCATTGAGGCTGATCCCGCGGCACAGGCGCGTGCACTCGCCGACGTTGACCTTGGCATCCTGAACGGAAACTACTTCCTCGATGCAGGATTTACTCTCAAGGATGCGCTGATCATTGAGCCGCTTGAGGGCAACATTTACGCGAACTTCCTCACCGTGCGATCGGCTGACGTGAATGATCCTCGCCTGCTCAAGCTTGACGAGCTGCTGACCTCACCAGAGACGAAGGCCTTCATCGAGAAGACCTGGCCGGGCGGTGACGTTTCGCCAGCGTTCTAAGCGAAACGCTTTTCGAGGGTCTCAAGGATCGCCCACAGGTGCTCACCACGCACTTGCGGGCGATCCTCGTCTCTTGTCGATTGCACCGCTACATGACGTAGATTTCGCACGCGCGCCAATGGCCATGCGACCATTCAAGGCGAAGCGCCACTGCGTGCGAGCGATGCTCCGTGTGCAGCACGACAGTTGCTTCGGCGATGTGCGGAAGCACCCGGCACAGACGCAATCTCCCTGGGCTGGGGATGCATCGACGGAAGTCTGAGATTGCTTGCCGGCGTTCTCGTTGCGCGGCTCGTTGCGTGGCGAGCTGTCTCGCCGCTGCCAGCGAAATCGAGGTGCCAAACTCCTGGATGCTTCTGCTGCCCTCAACCGCTTCAAAGCATCGGGCAGCGAGTCTGCGCACGAAGCGATCCTGGGGGTCGGGGATCTCTTCGGCGAAATCCTGTGAACTGCTATTCAGATGAAGTGCGGGGTGCATGATGGCTCCTCAAATACCTTGTGAATGCACTCCCCGTTGCTTACGACCAACCCGCGATTGCGGGTGTGAAAGACACAATAAATGGTGGATCAAGAACTTTCACATAGTGATTTCGCATAAGGCCTGAACTCCTTGAACTCCTGGATCTAGAGGTTTTCTTCTTTCCTCAGCGTGGCAGGATGCTTCTTCACCTGATCCGGTGACGTTGCCCTCTATGCTGAAACCGTGTCTACCCTTCGCAACCTCGCAACTAAGTACTCCAATCTGAGCGATGAGCAGCTTGACTGGCTTGAGCTATTGACGCTCGATTGGCCGCTTCTTGCTGATCTTGCTCTTGGCGATGTGGTGCTCTGGGTGCCGACCACTGACTCGAACTACATCGCCGTTGCGCACAGTCGACCAGCCGGATCGGTGACCCTGTTCTACCGAGACATCATTGGCGACTATATGCGTGATGACTGGCGCGAGATCGTAGACGAGACTATGGAGTCGCGCCAGCCAGCAAGCTCGCGTGCTCCGGTTTGGTACGAAGAAACTGCCATGAAGCTCAACGCGTTCTCAGTCAGCATGCGCGATGAGGGTGCGGCCGGGTCTGCCGAGACCGCGCGAAATACCGACACTGGCGTGATTACGACGATCGGCATGCCGACAGAGCCGTTCGCGGTGCTCACTGTGCATACCAGCCCCTCAGATCCGCAGTACACGAACCATATCGGCAAAGCTTTCCGTGAGGTCGCCGACGACCTGTTTTCCATGATCCAGCAGGGCCTATTTCCATCTCCTGGCAGCACGAGGGGGCGTGAGCGTGGTGCACCCCGCGCTTCGGATGGTCTGGTGCGGATCAATATGGAGGGCACGGTTACCTTCGCCAGCCCGAACACCCAATCGGCGTTCATGCTGCTCGGCTATCGAGACGAACTTGAGGGCGAGAACTTCTCGGAAGCCATTGCTGAACTCGTCAAGGGGCAGTTCGACACGAACGAATCATTGCCGCTGATTGCCCAGGGTCGGGTTGCAAAGCGCGCTGATCTTGAGATCAACGGGCGCGTGGTGACCTTGCGCTCGATCCCTGTGATCCGTGACGAAGAGCGGATCGGCGGTATCGTGCTCACCCGAGACGTCACCGGGCTCCGTCAGCAGGAACAAGAGCTGATCACCAAGGACGCCACAATTCGCGAGATTCACCACCGGGTGAAGAACAACCTGCAAACGGTGGCTTCACTTCTTCGAGTGCAAGCTCGACGCGCTCGCAGTGAAGAAGCAAAAGAGGTGCTGGGGCAGGCAATGCGTCGCGTCGCTGCAATTGCGGTGGTGCACGATACGCTCTCCACCGGGCTTTCTCAGATTGTCGACTTTGACGTGGTGTTCGACCGTGTGCTCGGTCTTGCCGCTGAGGTGGCGAGTTTGCACGGCACAACCGTGCATCCGCACAAGGAGGGCCGCTTCGGCGAGCTTCCGAGCGAGTACGCGACTCCGCTCGCGCTTGCACTGACGGAGATCGTGACAAACGCTGTGGAACATGGCCTTGCCGGGCGCGAGGGCGAGGTGAATATCACTGCGGACCGCACCGACAACAGGCTTGCGGTCGAAGTGGTTGACACCGGAACTGGGTTGCCGGGCGGCACCGTGGGTGACGGACTTGGTACCCAGATCGTTCGCACTCTGGTGGAAGGCGAACTTGGTGGATCAATCACCTGGGGTCCCGATGAGCGCGGCGGCACGCGGGTGTCGATTGAAGTTCCATTGCACTGGATCCGCGCCTCGGATCGCAGCTAATCTCCCGGGCCAGAAACGACTGCCCATCTCGCGCGCTGCACAGCTGCCTCGCGGGATGAGTCTTTCGGTGGGGATGAGCAGATACGACGGTGGGGCCGCGCGAACAGTGTCGCGCGGCCCCACCGTGGTCGGTGTCGCTACTTGCGTGAGTTTCGAGCGGATCTCACGATCACGACCGCGCCCACTGCGAGCAGGATCACGCCGAGACCAATGGTGCCCGCGATGACAAACGCAGTGCCGTCAACGCTGCCCGGTGCCATAATCTGAAACGCCATGTACGCGCAGAAGGCGAGTACGAGCACTCCCCAGACGATCGTCCCGGTGCGCGGGCGGCGAAGCTGTGGGGCGTTGCCGTTGCCGTTGCCGTTGCTGTTGTTGCCGTTGTGCGCTGCGCCCTGCGGAGGGGTGTGCTGTGGAGGCATGGCCGAGGGAGCATCTTGCGCCGATGGCTGCGGAGTGTGCGGCGGAGTGTCGCTCGCTTCGGTACTCACCGTGCGTCCTCCAATTCTGTGATGCGCTCTTTGAGCTTCTCGATTTCGATTTGGCGATCCTGCTCGGCCTTCGAGCGAGAATCTCCTGAACCTTCAATGTAGACGTTTCCGCCGAGCATGCGCACGCGAACATCAATCTGGCGCGGACTGTCTGAAATGTGCTGCTGCACAGTGCGCGACATCAAGATACCGCCCTGCCGACGTTCGCCTGCTTCGAGACGCTGGTCACGAATGTTTCCCGCGAGGAGATCTACCCGTACCCGAGTGGGAAACGATTCGGGGAGTCGAACGGTGGCGTTGCCTCCGGCGATCCACACTTCGATAGTGCGGGGAGTTGCTCCGCTTCGAATATCACTCAGATCCACGACAGAGTTCCCAAAGATCGTCACGACCGCGCGATCCTCGCCGACGTTGTGGGCAGAGATCGATGAATCACCAAAAGGAACAACTTCGGTGTCTTCCGGAAGCAGTGTGCTGAACGGTGCCAGAATCAATGCCACGACGCCGCAGAAAGAAAGAAAACCAATCCAGCCGCTCTCGCGCCCACGAATCCCGGCGATGATGGTCGACACGGCAAGCACCACCACCCCTGCAAGCAAGCCAGTGGTGAACGCGAGGTTGCTGTCGCCGCCCTGTGCGAGCGTGAGCGTTGCGACGGTTCCGGCTACCAGCAGCGTGAACGCCAGAGTGATGACGACGTGGGCGGCACCGAGACGGTGCGACTCGCGATACTCATGCCCCCACTTCTCCCACTCTTTTGACTTCTCGTCTACCTTGCGGCCCCATTCGTCCGCTTTCTTGGAGAAATCGTTCCCCCACTCATTCGCCTTCGTGCTGGCACGCTCGGCAAAGTCATTTGCTTGGGTGCTGGCCTGGTCAGCAAATTCGTGAGCCTGAGCTGCGAAACCGGCACTTGACTGATTTCGTGACCGGCTGTTCAGCCAGGTAATCAGCCAGATCACCAGTGCGGGAACCGCAACGGCCCACCAGAGCACGCCGAGTGTGATCTGCGCCCAGGTCGGGAGGACGCCCCAGGCATCCCACCCCCAGGGTCCGATGAAAATGGTGCGGAAGAAGACCACGATCGTAGGCACGATCAGTACAACGCCGAGTACGACAGCGGCTGCTATCGCCCCGGCCGAGGCTCGCCCCCGGAACAATTCCTCCAAGTGAATTCGTCCGCTTGCGTCCGGCAGCATCAGCCAGGCAGCCAGATACAGCAGGATGCCGGGACCGCCGAGCACCGCGAGCACGATGAATACGCCGCGCACAATGATCGGGTCAATCTTTGCCTTCGCAGCGATGCCACCCGCGACGCCGGCGATCCAGCGATCACCGCTGCGCGTGATTCCAAGATCTCTGAGCCAGGTGAAGAAGCGGTCTGAGCCGCGGGTGTCCGAGGGGCCGTTGTCACCCTGTGGGGCATTCGGCGGGGGAGTCGTGTCGTTCATAGTTAAGAGTGTGCCCGTGACTCGCCACCGCGCGCTATCGGGGGTTACCCTGACCCAACCCTGATTCTCGCCCCGAGCACCCCCGAGCGCCGCCAGAGAATGGTTTGATTGAGACATGACAACACCCACATTTGTGCGCAGCGGGAGCGACCGCGTGATTGCAGGGGTGTGTGGAGGGCTCGCCGAGCACCTCGGGCTGCCCGTGAAGACAGTGCGAATCGCAATGGTCATTTTCGCGGTGCTTGGCGGTGCGGGCCTGATCTTCTATGCATGGCTGTGGGTGCTCGTGCCAAATGACACAGGCGACCAGGTCGCGCCAATGCGCAGGGTGCTCACGAAGCCAGCACAAGCTGACACTCCGGCGATGGCAAATGCGCCACAAGCAGCTGCGACAGCCGAGCGGCCAGCCCCAGAAGTGCCAGCTTCACCCTCGCAATTTGTGGACCGCGCCATGCGCTGGCCGATTGCCGAACTCTTACTCGGAGCCTGCCTGCTAGTGGCAGGCTTCGGGCTGGTGCTCGTGCAATTTGGCGTCCAACTGCGACTCGATATGCTCTTGCCTGCGCTGGCGGTGCTCGTAGGCGTGGGACTGACCTGGTGGCAGATTGCGGATCGCAATAGACCGGAACGCAACCTCTTGCCTCGAGTGCTCGGGGCGCTCGCGCTCGTCGCAGTCGGTGTGCTGATGTTCTTCGTTACCGCAAAGCAGCCAAGCATGCTCACCGTGATCGGTGCTGCATTCGCCGTGCTCGCTGGCGTCGCTCTCGCTCTCGCGCCCTGGGCGCTGCGGATCAACCGAGAGCTCATTGCCGAACGCTCGGCCAGGGCACGAGAAACCGAACGCGCCGAGATCGCGGCCCACCTCCATGACTCAGTGCTCCAAACCCTCGCCGCGATTCAACAGCGTTCCGAGCCGGGCAGTGAGATCGCTAGGCTCGCCAGAGGCCAAGAACGAGATCTGCGTGAGTGGTTGTTTCGCACGGCAGACGGTGCCGAACCGCTCGACGGTGCCGCACTCGAGCAGGAACTTCGCCAGCACGCCGCGACGCTCGAAGCGGATCACCCCGTACGGTTTGAAGTGGTCTCGGTTGGTGTGCAGCGAACCGTGCCGGAAGCCATCGTTGCTGCGGCGCGAGAAGCCATGCTGAATGCAGCACGCCACGCCGGTGGCGAGGTGACGGTGTACGTTGAGACCAGCCAAGATGCGGTCACCATTGACATTACTGATCGCGGACCAGGGCTCGACCCAGCACAGCTGCCAGAGGGCAGAATGGGTGTCCGGGAGTCGATTTTGGGCCGAATGCAGCGAGCCAGTGGAACCGCGAAGATTGTGCCAGGACCCGGCGGCACCGGCACTGCCGTGCGCCTGTCGCTCCCGCTTGCCGATCCAGCGATGAACGAAAAGGGACGTGATGACTGAACAGATTCGGGTGGTAATCGTTGATGACCACCAGATCTTTCGAACCGGACTGCGGGCTGAACTTGGGGCAGTGCTTGAAGTGGTCGGTGAAGCTTCTGACGTTGACGAAGCGCTCGAAGTGATTGCGCGCGCGGTTCCCGATGTGGTGCTCCTCGACGTGCATTTGCCGGGCGGTACGGGCGGCGGCGGGGCAGAGGTGCTGCGGGGCATAGCCGAGGCGGGGCGCACAGACCCCGAGCTTTCACGGGTGCGTTTTCTGGCGCTCAGCGTCTCTGACGCTGCCGACGATGTCGTCAGCGTCATTCGAGCGGGCGCGCGCGGGTACCTCACGAAAGCCTCATCGGGAGCTGAGGTAACTTCCGCGGTCGAGCGGGTGCAGAGCGGAGACGCAGTGTTTTCGCCGAGGCTCGCAGGGTTCGTGCTCGATGCGTTTGGTGCTGGTCTCGGTGAGATCGCGGCGACCGATGACGAACTGGATCGTCTCTCCGCGCGCGAACAAGAGGTGATGCGAATGATCGCGAGAGGCTACGCCTACAAAGAAGTCGCCGCTGAACTTTTCCTCTCGGTGAAAACGGTCGAGACGCATGTCTCAAACGTGCTCCGCAAACTGCAACTCTCGAATCGACACGAACTCACCGCATGGGCACTCAGCCGACGTCTGCTCTAGAGAAACTGCGAGTGATCACGACCATCCGGGCAACCAGCGATGCGCGCGATAGAACCACTCGTCGACCGGCATGCCGATCCAGAGCGGCCAAAACAGCAGCGAGAGTACGAGCGCGGCAGACAACAGCACTGCAATGACGAGTCGTCGGGCCTGCAAAGCAATCGGATCGCTTGCGTGCCCGATACGCGTGCGAGCGAGCACGGGGATACGCGTATCAAGCGAAGCGAACGCGACCACCACTAGCCCGCACGCCAGCGCGGCAAACGGAGTCATCACCACCGTGTAAAACTGAAATACCGCAGACCGCGACGGGGTGAGTAGCCACGGCAGCCATCCGGAAAGGTATCCGGCGACTACGCACGCGCTTGCCGTCACCGTGCGACTCAACAGCGGAGCCACGATTCCTCGCCTGGCTGAGAAAACGAGCTTGCTCAGCACGACCCAGGCAAGCAGCACCAGCGCGCACACTCCACCCCAGGTGAGGAGCACATTGGGCAGGGGAGAGATCGCTGAGACGAGGCCGTCAGCGCGTTCTGAATACATGGCAGTTGGGCGTAGCCCGAGCGGCCAGCTGAGAGGATTCGATTGGTACGGGTGCGCTGCCGAAAGCGTCGAATGCCAGGCATAGGCGTCAAGGTGCCACTGCCAGAGCGACTCCCACCAGGGTTCGCCACTGTGCCGATTCTGTCCACCCGGATGCACCATCCAGCCGATCCAACTAGCCAGATACGAGATTCCCGCCAGAGGAAGCGCGACCAGCGCGGTTGCGCATGCCTGACGCACCGCATCCCAAAGTGCGAGCCAGTCTGAACGCGAATCCCCGAGTGCCCGATGCATTCGGGCAGTAGCGATCCTGCGCAGCAGATCGCCGATCGTGAGGAGCACCAGAAACGCGGCGAGCGCATACAGCCCTGACCATTTGATCGCCGCTGCGGCCCCAAACGAGACAGCGGCCAGCCACAGCCAGGGTCTCAACCAGCGCACCCGCGCTGTAGGGCCCCCGGTGTGCTGCCAGTCGCGCACCACGAAAATCGCGCCCAACACGATGAACAGGGTGAGGAAACCATCGAGTAGCGCTACACGAGAAAGCACAATATGCACTCCATCAAGCGCCAAAACGAACCCGGCGAGACACGCCACCCAGATGCTGCGGCTGAGCAGCCACCCCAACCGCATCGTGAGCGCTACGGTCGCGATCCCGGCCACCGCAACCGCGATCCGCCAGCCCCACCCACTGTCAGGGCCAAGCCAGAGCAGACCGAGACCGATCAGCCACTTGCCCAACGGGGGGTGCGCAATTGAGCTCGCCTGCTCGAGAAATGCGCGGGCGCGCTCGCCGCCGAACTCGGGGCTCGTATCTGGCCACACGGTGGGGTAACCATGCGCGAGTTGGCTGACGGCGTCGCGAACGTAATACAGCTCGTCGAAGACCAGGCTGTCGGGGCGGCCGAGTGCCCAGAGGCGCAGCCAGGCAGCAAGCGCGAGAATCGCGAGCGGCGCGATCCAACGCAGATGCTGTTGAGCGGGAGACACCCTCTAAGACTAGGTCCCCGGCGCGGAGTGATCCTGGAGCCGCATCGTGTCAGATAGCTGAAGCAGATACGATAGAACTCGTGCTAACTCGACTCTCGAACTACTTTCTGAAGACGCTGCGCGAAGAACCTGCCGATGCAGAGGTCGCCAGCCACAAGCTGCTTGTTCGCGCCGGTTATATCCGGCGCCAGGCGCCGGGAGTGTTCGCGTGGTTGCCGCTCGGGCTGAGGGTGAAAGCAAAAATTGAGCAGATCGTCCGCGAAGAAATGCACGCGGCAGGCGCTCATGAGGTGCATTTCCCTGGACTGCTGCCTCGTGACCCCTACGAGACGACCAATCGCTGGGAAGAGTACGGCGATGACCTCTTCCGCCTGCAGGATCGGCACGGCGCTGATTACCTGCTCGGCCCCACGCACGAAGAGATGTTCACCCTGATGGTGAAAGATATTGTCTCTTCGTACAAGGATCTGCCCCTGAGCCTCTACCAGATTCAAGACAAGTATCGCGATGAGGCGCGGCCTCGCGCGGGTCTGCTGCGCGGTCGCGAGTTTACGATGAAGGATGCGTATTCTTTCGACCTCAGTGACGAGGGGCTCGACGCGAGTTACCAGAAGCAACGTGATGCCTATGAGCGGATCTTCACGCGCCTCGGTCTCGAATATGTGATCGTAAAGGCCGACGCCGGTGCGATGGGTGGCTCCAAGAGTGAAGAGTTCTTGCTGCCGATTCCCATCGGCGAAGACACATTCGTTCGTTCGGCTGGTGGGTTTGTGGCCAATGTCGAGGCGTTTGCAAGTGTGGCTCCGCAGCCACAGCCCATTGAGGGGCAGCCCGCAGCGCTCGTCTTCGATTCGCCAAACACTCCGACCATTGAGACGCTTGTGGCCCACACGAACGCGGTGCTGCCGCGCGAGGATGGCCGTGAATGGACCGCCGCAGACACCCTGAAAAACGTGGTGCTCGCGGTGACGCAGGTGACGGGGGAACGCGAGATCGTCGTCGTCGGCATGCCTGGCGATCGCGATGCCGACATGAAGCGTGCTGAAGTTGCCTTTGGCGGCGCCGAGGTCGAACCTGCCACGCCGGAGGACTTCAAGAAGCATCCTGGGCTCGTGAAGGGGTATATCGGGCCGGGTGCTCAGGGTGCTGCCGTGCTCGGTGAGCAGGGCAGCACTGGGATCCGTTACCTGCTTGACCCGCGTGTGGTTTCTGGCACCGCATGGATCACCGGTGCGAACGAAGACGAGAAGCATGTTGCATATCTCGTTGCCGGTCGTGATTTTGAGGGTGACGGAATCGCCGATATTGCGAATGTGCGAGCTGGTGATCCGGCACCTGATGGTTCGGGGCCAGTTGAGTTGGCTCGTGGAATGGAAATCGGTCACGTCTTCCAGCTGGGACGCAAGTATGCAGAGGTGCTTGGGCTCAAGGTGCTCGATGAGAACGGCAAGTTGGTGACCGTGACGATGGGTTCGTACGGCATCGGAGTGACACGGATTCTCGCGGTGCTGGCTGAGCTCAATCACGATGATCGCGGGCTGGTGTGGCCTGAGGCTGTGGCTCCGTTTGCCGTGCATCTTGTGGCGACTGGCAAGGATCCTGCGGTATTCGAGATTGCTGAGGGACTGGCTGCAACGCTTGATGCTTCTGGCGTTGAGGTGCTGTTTGACGACCGTCCGAAGGTGTCACCTGGGGTGAAGTTTGGCGATGCCGAACTGCTCGGTGTGCCGCGCGTCGTGGTGGTTGGCCGTGACGCTGCCGAGGGATTTGCCGAGGTGTGGGATCGCGCCGCCGGAACGAAGGAGCGGGTGGCGCTCACCGAGGTGCCTGCGCTGTTCGGGGCGTAGCCGCAAGACTGCTTGCTCGACTGCTGGTTCTTTTGTAGCTCACAGGGAATCTCTTTGGAGATTTCTCAAGAATTCACCACAAGCTTTCCAGCCAGTTGATTGATATTGATAGCGTTGTGTAGTGCGTCTGGCGCGTTATGCGCAGTCGTCCCGCGCTGAACAGGCGCACTACACCGATCAAAAGATGGAGTTTCACATGTCGAACATCAAGGTTTCCTACGCTGAGATCGAGCAGTCGGCTGCACAGCTGGGCCAGGGCCGCGAAGAGATCACCGCAAAGCTTCAGTCGCTGCAGCAGCAGATCCAGAACCTCGTCTCGTCGGGCTTTGTGACCGACCAGGCTTCGGTGAAGTTCAACGCCGCATACAACGACTACACGACCAGCGCGAACACCGTTGTGGCAAAGCTCAACGAGATCCAGAGCTTCCTGACGCAGACCGCAAACGCAATGCGCGACATGGATGCACAGATCGCTTCACGCATCAACTAATTGATGCTGAACAACCCTGAGGTACTGCGCTGTGGCTGATCTTGAATTTCAGGACGCATACCTCGGCAGTGCTGCACGGCTGCTGACCGATGCGGCTTCCGAGATCCAAAGCAACCGGTCTATGCCAATGCTCAACGCCGACAGCTACACCGGAATCGGTGGAACTGTCGGAAGCTTTATGAGGGCTGCCGGTATTGCTGCTGAATCGCTTTCTGACGCGGCCGGAGCAGGTGCAGCGTCCGTTGCTGGAGTTATGTCTGCCTCGACGATGATTGAGAACGAAATCAGTCAAGCGCTCGGGCCGGGCTTTACGAATTAAGAGGTTCCTCCGTGTCTTTGCTAGTTGCAGCAGAGGGTGGCGTGCTCGTTGGAAAATCCCCCATTGTGGGGACATCCACCGAAGCTGAGGCCGCGTCGCGCACGCTCGTGCGCATGGTCGATGAAATTGACAGTGGGAACTCAAACGCCTTGCAAGCGGTCTCACTCCTGCGATCCCTCTCCGGCAAGTCCGTGACGAAGCTGAAGACTCAGATCGACACCGGCTTCATGCAGGGAGCGACTCAACTTTCACTTGACCTCTCAACTGCCTCGTCGGCGTTTGCAGCGTACGCGGACGACGTGAATCGTATTCACGCATCGGCACGTGAGACGATTTCGACCGTCGAGGATCTCCTCTCGCAGATCCGGGGGTGCGCAAGAGAGCTTGAGCAGGCCGCACGCACCCTGCAGGTGCTGCCATCGGCGCATGTCCCCACCGAATGGAATCAGCGGCCCTCGCTCTTTCCACCGGCGCCCAGCGCATCCGCCGAAGGCGAAGAGAGCAACCTCGTTGCCAAAGCATGGGCCACCGGCACCTGGACCGTGCAAGCGATGTCCTGGGGCTGGGCAGCAGACAGGATTTCTGAGCAGCAGACCCGCTGGAACAAGCTCATCATCGAGCGCAAAGAGAGCGAGTCGCGACTTACCTCGAAGCTGAAGAGCACCAACCTCGGGCCACTGCTGAGCTACAACGGTGGCAACAACCGGGCCGGTATCACCCGCCATTACACCGGTACGTCGGTGCACCGTTCTCGGTATTTGGCAGACCCTCTGCTGCAAGACATTCTCAGCGGAAACTTCACTCCGCAAGAAGTCGCTGAGAAGTGGAAGGCGCTTGGTCTCTCCAACGAAGACGTTGAAAAGCTGCCAATTGAGGTGCTCTTCGCGTTGGGGAAGGCCGATGGGGTGCCTTTCGCGGTACAAGACATCGCGGCCAACGCTGCGCTCGATTACGCAATTGCGAATCCAGATGCTGCGATTCGCATGATGGGGCTCAGCGGAGACATGTCGGTGAAGGACTTCACCGAACAGGTGAAGAACATTCGCCAGACCTACGACGACGCTGTGACGAACGCCAAACTGATGAGTGGCCAGCCAACTGTGCAACTCTTTGGTTTTGGGAGCCACGATGGAGTGCTGACCGCAGCGATTTCGCTGGGGAACCTCGATACGGCAAAACATGTGGGCGTCAACGTCTCGGGTATGGGCTCAGATGTGAACGGTCTTGCGAACGGCCTCGGCGGCGCAGAACAGCTCTACCTTGAGGCGCGCCGTTACAACTCCGGAGCTAGCCCGGCTATTGTGGCCTGGATTGGCTACCACTCGCCGGCAATGCCTCCGAGCCTAGAAGTCATGAACGGGGACCGCGCCGCAGCTGGTGCAAAACCACTCGCGAACTTCATCGACGGAATCAACGCGGTGCGTTCTTCCAGCGGCGAAAAAATGAGCAATTTCGTGGTATTCGGCCACTCCTATGGGTCGACTACCGCTGCAGAAGCCCTCAAAATTACGCAGACCAAGGTTGACACCTTCGTCACCTACGGTTCAGCCGGGCTTGAAAAAGGCACCGTCGTCGACGACCTGCACGCTGATCATTTCTATGCAACGGGTGCGAAGGGCGATAATGTCGCATGGATGGGCCTCAACGGTAGCGGCCGAGACAATCCAGTGAACATCCCCGAATTTCAGGAGTTCAAATCAGAAGACAGAGGTGACCGAGTTCGAGTTACCGCACACGACATGTTCACGGAAGATAAGGGCGCAAGCTTCTTTAACTGGGGTGGCAAGGTAGGTTACCTCACCGAAGGCACCAGCTCGGTCGAATCTATGGGACGCATCCTTGGAGGAGGAACCCCGTGAACACACACAAGCTGATGAAAGCAGCCGCTGCCGCAGCGCTGTCAGTAGGAATCATTGTCGGCGCAAGCGCATGCACTACGAAAGGCCCTGAAATGGATGCCGCGGGAATGACACAGACGCAAGTTGAGCAGCAGCCGCTCGAGGAGCAGTTCAACACTATGGCGGAACGCTACGAGCGAATGCAAGAGCTGCTGAAAGAAGCGCAACTGGAAGTCACCGACGCGAACACTCCGTGGATCTGGATTTCTTCAGGTATCGCGCCGAGCCAGGGCATTTATGCTCCGACCCCGCTTGAAGGGGCAACTGCTGAAAACAGTTACTTCATGCAGGCGGTCCGGGCGATCCACTTGCCAGGCGCCACTGGCGAGCAAGCAGACCTTGACCCGGTCATCGCTTTCTTTGAGAAGCAGGGCGGCGAGGTCGAAGTGAGCGGTGACGCCGAGCGGGGCTGGACGGCCAAGACTGTTACCAGCGACGGCTATCGTATGAGCTACCAAGTGCAGCCGAACGGGCAGTATAACCTTGACGTGGTGAGCGACGCATTCTGGGGCGATACCAGAGGACTGCTGCACGCGATTGCTGACCGGATTCCCGATGCTGAAAGCGGCAGAGGAGAATCGCTGCCGGGCGACTTCGATGTTTTTCCTGATTGGAACGCCCCCACACAGCAGTAGCGTTTCAAAGGAGCCAGTGACGTATGAAGCTGAAACTTGGGGTGAGTGCTGCCGGTGGAGGTAATCGTGACGTCACGATCTCCTGCGATGTCACCACGACGATTGGTGATGTTGCGCATTCGCTGATGCGAACGAATCTCTTCGCAGGGTCAAACCTTGAAGAGTTCATTTCGCTGCGCCGCGGCCACATTACCCTGCTCGGCAATGCGGGTGACGGGCGTGGCGAGCAACTCCTTGACCCCGCAACGTTCGTGGGAGTCTCTGGGCTGCAATCTGGCTGGCAAGTAACCGTGGTTCCCGAATTTGGGCCGAACGCGCCACGGCCGATTGCGCTGCTGGGCACCGTCGAGGTACTCAACGGTTCGCAAGAGGGGGCGCTCTACAGCCTCATTGCTGGAACCAACACGATCGGACGTGACTCGCTCAGTCGAATCCTGATCGATGATCGCAGCGTGTCTCGGCGTCATGCCACGATCGAGGTGGGCGACCAGATGGTGCTGCGCGACCTCGGATCAGCAAACGGAATTGAGGCTCACGGCCAGCGAGTCGAGCACCTCGTTATCAACCGCGCCACCGAGATCCAGCTCGGCTCGATCCGAGTCCGGGTCACGCCTGTCTCAGCTGCCGTATCGCCAACCGCTCAACTTGATCACCGGTATTCACACACGAGAGCCCCTCGGGTCGACCCTCGGTTCCCGCTGACCAAACGTGAACTCCCCACACCCCCGCAACCAAGCCAGCCAAACCGAATCCCTATGCTGGCAATGCTTGCCCCCATGATGATGGGCGGGGTTATGTTCGCAATCACCCGATCGCCAATGAGCCTGATGATGGTGGCCTTCACCCCGCTGATGATGATCGGTTCATGGCTTGACAATCTCACTTCAGGGCGACGCAAACTCAAGCGAGAGCTTCGGCAATTTATCGAGACGCTCGCGAACGAGCGCGAGGAGCTTACGGCAAGCCGAGCCGAAGAGATTGCGGTACGCGCAACTGAGACTCCCGACCTGGCGAGTATCGCTGCGGCAGTACACGCGCGCAGCAGACTGCTCTGGGCGCGTAGGCCCGAGCATCGAAGCTTTCTCGAATTGCGTTTTGGCGATGGAACTCTGCCCAGCCGTACCGTGATCGATCTCCCGAGTCGCGGTGACGCGGCGCTCGAACAGTGGAATGCGCTCCGAGAAGTCAAAGACGAATTTGCCAACGTCTCACCAGTGCCCGTACTCGAACGCCTCGACCGTTGCGGTTCAATTGGCGTTGCGGGGGAACCGCGAGCTGCGGAAGGACTTGCTCGTGGCTTGGTGCTCCAGCTTGCCGGATTGCACTCTCCAGCTGAGGTCGTCATTGCAGCGTTTGCGGGGTCTGAACGTGCCGGGAGCGAGTGGGAATGGCTGAAATGGCTTCCACATATCGATCCCGTGGGGAGCCCAGTTGCTGCGTGGCAACTTGCTGATAGCCCCGCCGCAGCAACTCGCCTGCTTATTGCGCTTGAATCGCTGATTGAATTGCGCGGGGGAGCGAAATCCAACTCGGTGCGGTCGCATCTTGCCGCTGACGAAGTCCCCGATAGCGCTGAAGACACGGTGAGTGAGCTGCCGGTCACCCCGGCTGTCGTCGTGCTCGTGCTTGAGCGTGAAATTGATGAGGCACATCGCAGCCGGTTGATTGCTCTCGCCGAAGACGGCCCTGACCTGGGTATCCACGTGATCTGGGTCGCTGAAGACATTTCCCGGGTGCCGGCCGCATGCCGCAGCTTCGTTGAAGCCAGCGGGCAGAGCGGCCAGGCAGGCACCGCAAGCTTCGTGCGATTCGGACGAACTGTGGCGTTGAGCCGGATCGAATATGTTGGGGTGACAGACGCCTCAATGTTCGCCCGTGGACTTGCGCCCGTTGACGACACTGCTGCCCGCGCACTTGATGAGAGTGATCTTCCGCGAAGCGTCAACCTTCGGGAGCTGCATCGAGTCGACTTGCTCGGTGGGGCCGGCCCAATCTTGCAGAGCTGGCATACCCGCGGCAGTATCGTGAGCTCGTGGAATCCGGGAGACGAACGCGAACCGGTGCAACTGTCTGCAGTTGTCGGGCAGGGATCGGAGGGGCCAGCCGAAATCGATCTCCGAGTGCACGGCCCCCATGCTCTCGTCGGTGGAACGACAGGTGCGGGAAAATCCGAGTTCTTGCAGAGCTGGATCATGAGCCTGGCGGCGAATGTGAGCCCAGATCGATTGACGTTCTTGCTCGTCGATTACAAGGGCGGCGCAGCCTTTGCAGAGTGTGTGGATTTGCCGCACACGGTTGGCCTGGTGACTGATCTGAGCCCTCACCTCGTGCGACGCGCGCTGACTTCATTGCGTGCAGAATTGCGCTACCGTGAGGAACTGCTTGCCGAACACGGTGCGAAAGATCTGATCACGATGGAGAAACGCGGTGATGCGGCTGCGCCACCGGCTCTCGTAATCGTGATTGACGAGTTCGCGGCTCTGGCGAGCGAAGTTCCTGAGTTCGTTGACGGAGTGATTGACGTAGCGCAGCGAGGTCGCTCACTCGGGCTGCACCTGATCATGGCAACTCAGCGTCCTGCTGGCGTGATCAAAGATAACCTTCGTGCGAACACGAACCTGCGTGTCGCGCTCCGCATGGCAGATGAGGCAGATAGCGCCGATGTGATCGGTGTGAAAGACGCAGCTTTCTTTGACGCGGAGACTCCGGGCCGTGGCGCGGTGAAATCCGGTGCTGGCCGGATCTCACACTTCCAGACCGGCTACCTCGGTGGTCGTTCAGTCGAAGAAGCACCGATTGCGCGCTTGGAGATCCGAGATCTGAGCTTTGTTGAAGGCGAACCTTGGGACATTCCAGACGGAACCTCGATTGCGACCCGCAAGACGGTGCGTCGTGCGCAGACCGCTCGAGATATTGAGCGCCTTCGCGATAGCGTCATCGCCGCTGCCGAAAGCGCAGGTCTCGCGCGGCCGAGAAAACCGTGGCTTGACATGCTGCCCACGCTGCTCTCTCTTGAAGAGCTCGAAGCGATGCACGCGCGAAGCGGACACGCAACTGCCGAGCATCTCGATCAAGGTGTGCTGATCGGCATGCGAGATCAACCGGATTCCCAACGCCAAGACGCCGTGAAGATAGATCTCGATGACGCAGGAAACCTCGCCATCTATGGTGCCAGCGGAACCGGAAAGACCAGCGCCCTGCTCGCTTTTGCTGCCTCAATCAGTGCGGGGGCAGCCGATTCGCCAGCGCACATCTACGCGATTGATGCCGCCGGTGGTGGTCTTGATCCGCTGCTCGCACTGCCCACTGTCGGTGCGGTCGCATCTCTCAACGATGATGAATTAACGCGAAGGGTCTTGCGACGTCTGCAAGATCTCGTGCGCGAACGGGGCACCCGATTTGCTGCTGCCAGAGCAAACACGTTGAGCGCGTATTGTCGGGCTACGAACACCTCTGAACCCCGAGTGCTTCTTTTGATCGATGGATTCTCGGCGTTTCGTCAATCGACCGAGATGCTCGGCGCGAAAGACGCGCCGATGCAGATGCTCACTGAAATCATGCAGGCAGGACGCGCCGTTGGCGTGCACGTGGTACTCACCGCCGATCGAGCAGGAGTCCTGCCAAGTTCGCTTGCCGCCAGTGTGCAACAGCAGCTTGTCCTCAGGCTCGCCTCGGTGAACGACTACTCGTATGTTGACGTGCCAAGCGATACCCTCGAAGCGGCGCCACCGGGACGTGGCGTGTTCACCGGGCACACCGATGAAGTGCAGCTTGCCTTGGTTGGCGGATCGGCTGAATTGAGCGGTCAGGCGCACGCGCTAGAAGTGCTCGGCTATCAACTTCGCGAGTCTCGCGTGCACGAAGCACCTGCGATCCAGAACGCTCCCGAGCATGTGTCGCTGCATGAGCTCCCAGCGCAGCTCGATGACCAGCCGGTGTTCGGTATCGAAACTGACAGTTTCTCGCCAGCGGTGATGCCAACTTCAGGTCTTGGTGTGATCGCCGGAGCCGCAGGTTCTGGCCTCTCAACGGCCGCACTCGCTGGAGCGACGGCGTTTGCACGCTGGTCTGAGGCGAGCGGAGTGACTGTCGAGCGTGTGCTCCTCAGCTTTGTGCCAGATCGCGCCGGGGGCCTTGGCGGGAGAGCCGCTTGGGATCGGGTGGCTCGAGGTCCAGAAGAGGTTGCTGAGCTGGCACGCGAACTCGTCGAAGCCTTGGGCGGCACACTGCCGCAGTCGTCCGGCCTGCTTTCACAGAACTTGATCGGTGCGCCCATCGGAGGTGTCATCGGTGTTCCGGCGGAGGCCGAAGTGCCGAGCAAAGCCCCAAGGAAACCAGAGTTCCCACGAAGCGCGAAGCGTGGAGTGATCGTGGTCGAGCGTCCGACTGAGGCAGAGGGCACTGATGCATTGCCGATCCTCGTGGCGCTGGCGAAGGCGGCTCGACGCGCTGATGTGCTGGTGCTCTTCGAATTTGAGCAGAGCGCTGCCTCAGGGGTGTGGGACCTGTTCTCGGCCCTGAAGCAGCCGCGTTGGGGCTTGGCTCTGCAACCAGATGAGGGTGATGGTGGATCGCCGTTCCGTGAGAGTTTCGGTCGTGTCAAACGCGCTGATTTCCCACCGGGACGAGGGTTCGCCGTCGACTCTGGGCGAATTCTGCCGATCCATGTTGGCACCGCGTAGATTCAGGCTTTCGGGCGAGAACCCATCGGATTTCCTGCGCGCTCAGTGCCTGTCCCGCACAGTGAGGTATTCTGGGTAGCTGATTCGCGGACGCGAAACTGACATTTGAATAAAGGAGGCCCACCGTGAAGATCGACCTCGCCATGCTGCGCGGACTTGAGCGCGAGCGAGATATCCCGTTTGAGGAACTTGCCAGCATCATCGAGCAGGCCATCCACACTGCGTACATCAAGCACGAAGTGAATATTGGGCATTCCGAGCCCGCTGATCACCAGGTTCGGGTCACCCTTGATCGCAAGACCGGAGCGATCAGTGTGCTCGTTCCCGAGCTGAACGATGCAGGAGAAGTCATTGGTGAGGCGCTTGCCGATACCGAAGAGTTCGGTCGTATCGGCGCAAATGCGGCAAAGCAGGTAATCAACCAGCGACTTCGCGACTTGGGTGACGACCAGATGCTTGGTCAGTTCAAAGACAAAGAGGGGCAGATCGTCTCTGGTATTGTCCAGCAGGCGCAGAACCCGCGCATGGTCCACATCGACCTCGGCGATGTGGAAGCGATTATGCCTCCGGAGGAGCAGGTTCCCGGTGAGGAATACAAGCACGGCACCCGCCTGCGTGTGTACGTGACGAGCGTGTCGAAGGGTCTGAAGGGGCCGCAGATCGTTGTCTCGCGCACGCACCCCGGACTGGTTCGTCGTCTCTTTGAGCTTGAGGTTCCCGAGCTTTCGGCTGGAATCGTTGAGATCGTCTCGCTTGCGCGTGAGGCAGGGCACCGGAGCAAGGTCGCGGTACGCGCGAACCAGTCCGGAATTAACGCGAAGGGCACTTGCATCGGCGAGATGGGTCGTCGTGTGCGTGCCGTGATGAGTGAACTGGGCGAAGAGAAGATTGACATTGTCGACTACTCGCCGGATCTACCGACCTTTGTCGCGAATGCGCTTTCGCCTTCGAAGGTGACGGACGTGTTCATGCTGAACGAGCAGCTCAAGCAGGTCCGAGCATTGGTGCCTGATTTCCAGTTGTCGCTTGCTATCGGCAAGGAAGGGCAGAACGCTCGTCTTGCTGCGAAGCTGACTGGCGCAAAAATTGATATTCAGCCGGACTCGATTATGAATGACTGAGCAGTGTGACTCACTGCTTTGGCAGCGCGTCTGAGGTGTAGAGCGCTCCCAATTCGTTTTGACTGAGCCCCACAGCGAATTGCTGCGGTGGAACCTGATAGTTCCTTGGTCGATTCAGTTCCAGCTCGCAGGCGGCACTCTCCTTCCGAGGAGGGTGCCGTTTGTATTGAGTAACGCATCCAGCCTGTTTGGGTGATTGCTCAAGTAATGCTCAAGCAAATTGCATTTTCAGTGAGTATCCGGTTAATTGTCTCAAATACATGGCAGTGGCGTGGAGTCCTGTAGTGCACGATCGCATCGGGGGCAGGGATGCGGTCGGGTGCTGTCTCATTCCAGGCGTCCGGACTGTCTGTTATGTTGTTGGCATTGCACCCCGATGGTGTGAGCCGTAATGCTCCTGCTACCGGGCCGGGCGCACGGAGATCCCAATGAAGATTCTGATCGTCGAAGATGATGAACGCGTTTCAGAGGCGCTGAGTGTCTTTTTGCGCAAGCGTGGGTATCGTACTCAGGTTGCTGCTGCCGGGTCACAGGCGATCGCCCAACTCGGTTCAGATACCGAAGTCGTGCTGCTTGACCTCGGGCTTCCCGATGTTGACGGGATTGATCTTTGCCGTCGGATCCGCGCGCAGACCGGTGTGCCGATTATTATCGCCACCGCGCGAAGCCATGTGCAAGATCGCATCAGAGGCTTGCGTGCGGGCGCTGACGATTTTGTCGTGAAGCCCTATGACGTGCGCGAACTGGTGGCTCGTATCGAAGCGGTTACTCGCCGTTCCAGAGTGTTGGCGGCTCCCCAGGATCAGCGCATTGAGACACAGGGCGTGTGCATTAACATGACGAGTCGCCAGGTGCTGGTTGACGGTGAACTGGTTGACCTGACTCGCAAAGAGTTCGACATCGTCGGGGTGCTTGCGAGGTATCCCGGCGTCGTGGTGCCGAGAGAACGTCTGATTCGTGAGGTCTGGAACACCGAGTGGCATGCATTCAGCAGATCACTTGAGGTGCACATCGGCTCTATTCGGCGCAAGACCGGTCGCAGCGAATTGATTGAGACGGTTCGGGGTGTGGGCTACCGGATGGTCGTGTCGTAGCGGATGCGCACCCGGCTGGTCGTCGTTTTTCTTGTGCCGCTCATCGGCGTCCTCTGCGCGCTCGGTGGAGCTTACGCGTGGAGTGTGGCTCGGAACGCCCAGCAAGAGTTCTATGCCGATCGTCTGGGTGACGTCAGCTACTTTGTGACGAGCGCGCGGCAGTCGTTGCGCTCAGGCGATGCCACCGTGATCGAGGGTGAAGCTGTGCGGTACCACGAGTTGTACGGCGCCAGAATCGCGATTGTTGACCGCTCAGGTACTCCCTGGGTGGCGGTGGGGATGCCTGCAAAGGTGCTTGACGATGAGACGAACGATCGAGTACAACTCGCGATCTCAGGGCGGCGAGGCGAGATGCCGCAGCCGATGCTGCCCTGGCTGATCACCGAAACCGCGCTTGTGGAACCGGTATTTGATGATGGCGACGTCATCGGTGCGGTCGTGCTTTCGTCGAATATGGAGGCATTGCGGGCCATGATTGCCCGGCAGTGGACGCTTCTCGCAGTGGCGTCTGTGCTGGCGATTGCCGCGGGGCTTCTGCTGATCAACCGCTTGGCGAGTTGGGTGTTGCAACCGGTACGACGGGTCGATGAAGCGATGGCTGCAATTGAGCAGGGGCACATGGAGGCGAGGATCGCCGACGATACGGGCCCGCCGGAGTTGCGGCGCATGATTGCGTTATTCAATCGAATGGCAAATGAGATTGAGCGTGTGGTGTCGAAGCAGCAGGAGTTTGCGCTGACGGCATCTCACGAGCTACGTAATCCGCTCAATGCGCTGCTCCTTCGTGTGGAGCTTCTGGCGATGGAACTCGACGAGGAGTGGGAAGGTGACATTGAGGCGATCCGCGAGGAAGGCCGACGGATGACACAGATTCTTGAAACTCTGCTTGGTCTTGCCCGAAGCGGACGGGGTGGATCAGCATTCGTGCCGGTTCATTTGGCTGAGCTGCTAGAGCGCCGTGTTGATGCCTGGCAGCAGGTGGCGCGTGGGGAGAGGGTTCGCTTTGAGCTTCGTGGTCCAGCTGACGTTGTGGCCGTCACGGACGCGATTGTGCTCGAGAGCGCCTTTGACGCAGTGGTTGACAACGCACTGAAGTATTCACCTCCTGGGAGCAAGATTGAAGTGCTGGTGCACGACCGGGAGGAACACTTCGAAATTGAGGTGCGCGATCACGGTCCTGGCGTCGATCGCGAGGACCTTGCAAAGATGACTGACCGTTTCTGGCGAGGCGAAGGCAGCGAGAGCAAACCAGGAACCGGGCTTGGCCTTGCGATCGCAACCGATTTGCTCGTTTCCGTGGGCGGCCAGTTAAGCGTTGATTCGCCACCGAATGGGGGGCTTGTGGTGACGTTTCACTTGCCTCGGGGAGGTCGATGATGAGCGCTGGCGGCACAATCAAGAAACGGCTGGCGCGGGCAAGGATCGCGGTGCTCCTCGCCCTCGGCATCCTGCTGACGGCAAGCGCCTGCGACTCGGGGCAAGGGGATCAGGGTGCATCCGAGTACATCATTGCGGGTGGCGGCACGACAGGTGTGTATTACAACTACGGCAGTCATCTCGCAGAAGCCCTCTCTGACGGGCTTTCCGAGAACTTCGTGGTTTCCGAGAGCGAAGGTTCAGTAGACAACCTGTTCCGGATCGGCTCCGGCCGCGCGCTGATCGGCTTTGCCCAGAGTGATGCTGCAGCGAATGCGGCCACAGGATCTGGCACCTTCGGCCAGCGGATCCCCGTACGAGCAATTGCTCGGCTCTATGACGAGTACGTGCATCTGGTGGTGCTTGAAGACTCCGACATCACCGATATTTCCGATCTTCGCGGCAGAGTGGTCTCTCTCGGCGCACGAAATTCCGGTGTCAACCTCGTATCGATGCGAGTGATGGACGCCGTGGGTCTCACCCCGGAGAGCCTCGTAAACCTTGAACTCGGCCCAGACGCCGCGATCGAAGCGTTGAGGAATGGTGAGATCGAAGCCATATTCTGGGTTGGCGGTGTGCCAACACCGGGCCTTGACAAGCTCTCGCGGGAAACTCCGATCCGCTTGGTCCCGATCAACGCTGAGATCGTCGAGCAACTCAACGCTAATTATGACGGCGTCTACCGAATTTCGGAGTTCCCCATTGGCGCATACGGCTGGGACACTCCGACAATGACAATGTCTGTGCCGAACTATTTGGTGGTTTCAGAAGACGCGCCCGATCAGTTGGTGCGAGCGATTACCGAGCAGCTGTTCGCGTCTCGTTCCGCCCTTGCGCAGCAGGTGCCGACGGCGGCGCTTCTCGACCGGCGCCAGGCGATCTTCACTGATCCAATCGCCTTGCATCCGGGTGCTGCCGAGTACTACACCGCAACAAAACACTGACTTTCGCGTTCTCAGTAAGCCTCAAGAAACCCTCAAGAGGCGTGTGAATCCGCTTGCTCGCTCCTACCGTTGAGTCATCTCGTCCAATTCAATGGAGAATGCGAAAGCAGTGCTGCCCAAGACCCGGGCCGTTCGCTTCTTCATGCAAGACAGAAGTGTGAGAGGCCAACATGAGCGCATCTTCAGCTGAACGTCCCCCCACTCCAGCCGGGGATACCACCGCTATTCGTGTGCAGAGCAGCGACCGCGAACCGCTAGTCGTGGTCTCTGGAGTGAACAAGCACTACGGCGACCTGCATGTGCTGAACGACATCAACACGACAGTCGGACGCGGTGAAGTGGTGGTCGTGCTTGGGCCTTCTGGTTCAGGGAAGTCGACTCTCTGCCGGGCGATCAACAGACTCGAAACGATTGACTCCGGCAGTATCACTATTGACGGAGTGGAACTCCCGCAAGAAGGCAAAGCGCTGGCACATCTTCGTGCAGATGTGGGCATGGTGTTCCAATCATTCAACCTTTTCGCGCACAAAACGATTCTCGAGAATGTCACTCTCGGGCCAATCAAAGTGCGCGGTGTCAGCAAGAAAGAAGCAGAAGAGCGTGCCATGGCGCTGCTGGAGCGCGTCGGTATCGCGAACCAGGCAAAGAAGCTCCCCTCGCAGCTTTCTGGTGGACAGCAGCAGCGGGCGGCAATCGCTCGCTCGCTCGCGATGCAGCCGAAGCTGATCCTTCTGGATGAGCCAACTTCGGCGCTTGACCCCGAGATGATCAACGAAGTGCTCGACACCATGATCGGACTCGCGAACGACGGCATGACGATGGTGACGGTCACGCACGAGATGGGATTTGCGCGCCGCGCAGCGGATCGGATTCTGTTCATGGCAGACGGTCAAATTGTCGAAGAGGCCACCCCCGAGCAGTTCTTCACGGACCCGCAAACCTCCCGGGCTAAAGACTTCCTGTCGAAGATCCTCGGACACTAGCTCCAAGCACCAAGCCGCACCCGCGGCTCTCATTGACCTGAGACACACACCTCTTGACTCCGGCAACGTCGGCGTCACTTACTAAGGAAGCAGGGAATCATGCGATTCACAACAACCGCGGCAGCGATTGCCGCAGTCGGCGCGCTCTTGCTCGCAGGTTGCTCCAACGGCGGAACCACCGCTGAGGAGCCAACTGTCAACGAAGAAGTCACCTTCGAAGCAGGAACCACGATGGCTCGTTTGCACGACGCAGGCAAGATCACTGTTGGCACGAAGTTCGATCAGCCGCTCTTTGGTCTGATGGGGCTCGACAACAACCCTCAGGGCTTCGACGTTGAGGTCGCCAAGATCATCGCAGGCGAACTCGGCATTCAGCCAGAGAACATCGAATGGGTTGAGGCGGTTTCAGCTAACCGTGAGCCATTCATTGAGAACGGCCAGGTAGACATTGTGGTCGCCACCTACACGATCAATGACAAGCGTAAAGAAGTTGTCTCCTTTGCGGGACCGTACTACATCGCAGGTCAAGATCTGCTCGTGCTCAACGGCAACCCAGATGGCATCACGGGCATTGATGATGTGAAGGGCAAGAAGGTGTGCTCGGTGACCGGTTCGACCTCGGCTCAGAACCTGAAGGATGCCGGGGTTGAGGTGATCGAAACTGATACGTACTCCAATTGCCTGACTCCACTTCGCCAGGGTGAAGTGGTCGCAGTCTCGACCGACAACGTGATTCTGGCTGGCCTTGCCGACCAGAACCCGGGTGAGTTTGAAGTGGTGGAGAACCCCTTCACCGAAGAGCCTTACGGAATCGGCCTGAAGAAGGACGACACCGACTTCCGCAACTTCATCAACGACACCCTTGAGAAGTCGTTCGAAGATGGGCGCTGGGCTTCGGCTTGGGAAAGCACCGCAGGCAAGGTGCTCTCGACCCCCACACCACCAACGATTGACCGCTACTAAGCGGTAGCTCGACGGGGATCGGGCGGCAGCTTCGCTGCCTGATCCTCGTCAACATCTCTCAAGACAACCAAAGGAAGGGAGTGAACGCGCAATGAACGTGCTCATTGAGAACGCAGACCTGGTGCTCGCCGGGTTCCTCATGACGCTTCGCCTGCTCTTGATCGGCGGTGCCGGTGCGATGCTGCTGGGGCTGCTCGTCGTGACGATGCGAATTTCACCCGTTGCCTCGCTGCGAGGGTTTGCGACTGCCTACACGGAGCTGTTTCGCAATGTCCCGCTCACGCTCATCTTTCTGTTCATGGTGTTCGTGCTGCCGCTCATCAACCCGAACCAGCCGCCCTATGAGGTGCTCGCGGTGATCGCGCTTGCAATCTACACCTCACCGTTTGTCGCCGAAGCGCTTCGCAGCGGAATCAACGGTGTACCGGTTGGTCAGGCTGAAGCAGCGCGTTCGATTGGGCTTGGCTTTGGCCAGACTCTTTCGCTGATCGTGCTGCCGCAGGCGATCCGCATGGTGGTTCCGCCGCTGATCAACGTATTTATTGCGCTCACTAAGAACACATCGGTCGCCGGTGGATTCTTCGTCGTTGAACTTTTTGCGACGGCTCAGCGTCTCGCAAACGACAACGGGAATGCCGTGATTCCGATTCTTGTCGGGGTGGCGTTCTTCTATCTGCTGATCACCGTTCCGCTTGGCTATTTCGCTGGGCAGATCGAGAAGAAGGTGAGGGTCGCGAGATGACTGCTCAAGCAACAGTGTTGTATGACGCACCTGGGCCGAAAGCGCGTGCTCGCTCACGCATGATCTCAGTGGTGGGCGTGGTGCTGCTGCTCGCGCTGCTGGGCTGGGTGGTCTATCGCCTCGCGATCCCTCAGGTTGCCGTGAACGGCGCGGTCACCGCACCGATCCTCGACCCAACCCGCTGGGTGCCGCTTGCTGAACCACTCGTGTGGGCTCAGCTGGCAAAGGGCGTCGGAGCGACGCTCGGGGCGGCTGCCGTCGGCATGGTGGGGGCACTGATCCTCGCGGTGCTGCTGGCCTTTGGCAGACTTGCGCACAGTCCGGTGATCCGGGTGCCGGTGACGATCGTGCTGGAGTTCTTCCGAGGAATGCCGTTGCTGTTGATGATGCTTTTCATCTTGCTCGTCGCCTCGACGGGTGCATTTGTCGCCGTGGTCGCAGCGCTGATTGTGTACAACGGCGCGATCCTTGGCGAGGCATTGCGTGCGGGTATTCTCTCGCTGAACAAAGGTCAACGTGAAGCGGGTCTGTCCATCGGGTTGACTCCCGTGCGCACGCGACTGCTGATCGAGCTGCCGCAGGCATTCACTCAGATGCTCCCCATCATCATGGCGCAATTGGTGGTGCTGCTGAAGGACACCTCGCTCGGGTACATCGTTGGCTACTACGAGACGTTGCGCACGGTGAAGAACCTGGCGACTTACTTCGGGAACTACTACATGTTTACCTTTTGGTTGGTGGGTGCCGTCGTGTACCTGGCGATCAATTTGCTCGTGTCCTGGATGGGGAGGCGTGCGGCGCGGGCGGTAGCTGCGAAACGCGCGTAACTCTCGCCCAGGATCTGACTGCGGTGTTCAGTATCGAGCACCCGAACTGAACGGTAGTGTTCGGTTCGGGTGCTCTTCTCGTCTCGCGAATGTGCGTGCGCGGGGGATCACCGCAGTGTGCCACCCCCATCCGAATCGTGTGCTCGGCAAGGAGTGTGAGAAGCTGGTAGGATGGATCCGCTTCGGACATGCGTCGCCTGCCGCCAGCGCGCGACACAAGACGTACTGCTCAGGGTAGTTGCTCACGGGGATCGACTCATTGTCGATGAACGCGCAATTCTGCCTGGGCGCGGCGCGTGGGTTCACCCCACGGCTGTGTGTTTGAAACAAGCAGTGTCGCGCGGCTCATTCGCGCGTGCATTGAAAGTGTCGAGTTCGCTCGACACCGGCCCTTTAGAGAACAGGCTAGAAACACTCATGGACAACTAATGAGCGGCTCACGATGAGACCCGTCCGCTAATTTTGGTTCTCGCCTGTCTGGCGTGAACCCAGACAGGAGAAAAGTGGCTAACCCACGCGTCAGCGAGATTGCCAAGAAGCTCGGTATTGAGAGCAAAAAGGCAGTTGAAATTCTGAATGACGAACTGAAAGAGTTCGTGAAAAGCCCGTCGTCGACGATCATGCCTCCGACGGTGCGTAAGCTTCAGGCCTATGTTGGCGAGCACCCAGAGCTCGTCAAGGCCGATTCCGGCGAGTCTGCGGATGCGCCGGCAGCGAAGACAAGCGCTGCAAAGCCCGGCGCTGCAAAGCCCGGTGCTGCGAAGCCCGGTGCGGCAAAGCCCGGTGCTGCAATGAAGCCAGGCCCCAAGCCTGGTCCAAAGCCAGCCCCTCAGGTCGAACCTGTGGCGCCGGCTGCAGAGCCTGCTGCCGCTGCGCAGCCAGAGGCTGCTGCGAAGCCTGCCGCTGCGAAGCCCGGTGCGGCAAAGCCCGGTGCTGCCGCAAAGCCAGGTGCCGCAAAGCCAGGTGCCGCTGCGAAGCCCGGTGCTGCGAAGCCCGGCGGCGCTCCGAAGCCCGGCGCAAGCAAGCCAGGGCCAAAGCCTGGTGCTCCGCGCCCAGGTAACAACCCCTTCGCGAGCAGCCAGGGCATGGGGATTCCCCGCCCGCCGCGTCCCGGAAACAATCCTTTCTCGTCGAGTCAGGGGATGGGCACTCGCCCGAACCCAGGGAATATCCCTCGGCCCGCTCCCCGCCCACAGGGCGGCGGCGCAGGTGGCGCAGCTCGTCCCGGCGGTCGTCCCGGCGGTCCAGGTCGTCCCGGC